>Ga0114968_10002696_pt1 | contig 13461 bp, 8 predicted proteins | sample M_130807_EF_Meta_FD_87020 | JGI IMG/M metagenome (GOLD analysis project Ga0114968, IMG submission 87020) | Freshwater microbial communities from Lake Montjoie, Canada to study carbon cycling - M_130807_EF_MetaG | ecosystem: Environmental > Aquatic > Freshwater > Lake | place: Lake Montjoie... | reverse complement strand
TGATGGCTCAGATAAATCAACATTTACTTTTACAAACACTAGTAATATTAATACAATTTATGATAAATCTGGGAAAAATATTACTCTTATACAAAATACACTATCAAATCAACCTATTCTAGCATCAAATATAAATGGGCGACAAACTGTATCATTTCCAACAAATGTGTATATATCAACAACAACAACAGCTCTCACATCACAATTTAATAGTAATAATCCACAATCACAATTTGGAGTATATAAATTATTAGATTTAACTACATCTCATACTATATCATATATGGGCGATATAAATGGTAATACATTTCAGCAAATTGAATATGATACTGCACCTAATAAAATTGGGCTTAGAGCTAAAAAAATAGGGTTTGGAAGTATTTTTCCATTTAATCAAACTGTATTATGTAATGTATTATTTTTACAAGCTTACTATGATAGCACACAATTTACAATTAAAACTAATATAGATAGTAATAATCAACCCACTGATAACACACTTCAATCTGGCGGATATAATATTAGTACTTATGATAATTATTATATAGGCAAATCATTTAATAGCGGAACATTAACACAATCATTTAACGGTGATATAGGTGAAATTATAATGTTTACTAGTAATTATAACGGTAATACAATATATACTTCACTATTAGAAGGCTATTTAGCTTGGAAATGGGGTTTAACCGATCTTTTAGCAGGAACGCACCCATATAGAAACAGAAACCCTACTTAGTTTCCAGTCTAAAACATCCTCAATCTATAAATATAGATACAAATGTCAGCAAAACATCCGATAACAGGTGCTCCAATTCGCATTATGCGAACTGGAACTCAATTATGGAAAGATGGAAAGACATTGTCTTGGGTCCAGGACACTCATAAGCAACACAATCAACTAACACAACAGACTATAACAGTTGGCTTAGAAGATGCAAAAACCTTCTCACCTCAGCTCTGTATTTTCACTAGCTTAGAGCCAGGCCTCAAAGATTTCTTAACTTCTCCTTCTGCGAAGACAAAAAATATCATTCTTCTTACAAAAGCAACTATTGAAGAGCTCACACCTGAATTTATTAAAGAACATGCACTTCAGAATATTCTGTGTCTAGATGAAATTGAACAACTTTATCCGCATGCATTTGATGGAACTCCCTACACATCTTGGAATGGAACTCCAGAACACGCAGTATTTCTTGTAGGGGTCATTCTTCGATTTGCCTATTTAACAGGTATTCCAACAGACCTTCAGATTTCAAATAAATATATTACATATCTTCCATCTACTAGTGAGCCAAGGAAACTCTGGTTAATTCAGCAATATTACGAACCAGAACAGTCTCGCAGAGCGAAGGAAATTAATTTTTGCCTTCAGAAAAATATTGAGAATCCATATATTGATAAGATTCTTCTATTAAATGAAAAAAATTTTAGCTCTAGACTTCCAGAGTCAGATAAGATTCAGCAAATAATTTTAGGACATCGTCTTCGCTATTCAGATGTGTTACGGACTATTTATGAAACAGTTCCTCCAGATACATTTGTGGCCTTTGCAAATAGTGATATATATTTTGATGATAGTATCAAAACTCTTTGGTCTCTTAAAATGGAAAATAAGTTTCTTGCATTGTTGCGTTATGATGCCCAGCCTTCAAATCCAGAACCAAAACTCTTTGGGCCCCGTCCTGACAGTCAGGACAGTTGGATAGTATTATCTGATTCTGTGAAAACTCATAACGCAGAGGCCTTAAAAGATTTTGATTTTCCATTCGGTAAGAGTGGCTGCGATAATGCTATTGCATATGAGATGCTGCGTAAAAAGTTTCTTGTAGCAAATCCAGCCCTCTCTATCAGAACAATTCATGTTCATAATTCTGAAATTCGTAATTATGTACCCCAAGATGTTGTGGAGAAACCGGTCTTTCTTTATTTGGACCCAACAGTTATTCAGGAGTTTCAAACTCAAACAGACTTAAAACCATTCAAAATCCTTAATGAGCAACTCTATAAAATTCCAGACTCATTCCAAACAAAAGATGGACTTGTATATGGTTATAACAGTCTCTATATAGAAAATATAGAAGCAGTAAAAACCATCTGGTCTGCTAAATCTTCAAAAATTAGCACTCTGACACCTTATTTGAAGTTTGAAAAGAGTATTGCAATTCCAATTGACGAGACCCTAGAAGCCAGATTCGCAAAGCCTGAAGAATATGTTCTTTTCTATCTTTCAAGAATTCTCGCCATTCGCCAAAATGTAACTGGTCCTAATACAGCCTTTTGGGGGCCAGATGGAAGTGCAGCCGCGCTAGATTGGCTTCGTCTCTTCAGCTGGTCTGAAGGCCAGAATCCAATACCAGTTATTTCTCGCGAGAAGATTTCACAAATATCCTGTAAGGAATGTTATTATGAGCCTTTTCGCCCAGAAGCAACAACACCTAAGAAAGCAGATATAGCGGCTCTGCGCTCAGCATTCCTCTATGAGATTGATGTGCGAAATACAGACAAGAAGATTGTTATCGTTCAGAGTGGTATTCTTACACCAACACTTATTGCCGAGCTGGAAGAAGGGCTCATTAAGTTAGGATATGATACTTATATATATTATTTAGGAACAACCGATGTACAATATATTCCAAATGTATTCAAGAATGGAACTATATTAATTGGTTCAACAACAACCACAAGCAATCACTATAAGGTATTTGGCAATATGTGGATGATGCCTCCAGGAGGTAAGGTGATTGAATTTACCAACAATATTTCCAACAAGGATACCGAATATCTTTCGAAAGCATGCGACCATACTTATGTTCAATCAACTGCTTCATCACATCATGATGTTATTTCCGCAATTTCTAAAATAATTGTGCAGCCAAGAATAACTGAGCTCCTTCCTAGTAAACCGATTTTCAAACGTCCTACAAATCAACAGGGTCTTCACGCTCATGCAAATGATTCATTCCGTGAATTGGCACAACTCTGGCAAGAAGCTGGATTAGTGACAATTGAACCGACAATTGTCCCTTTCTGTTCACTAAATGGAACTATATTATATGACAGACCTACTTATAAATGGCTGGATTCTCTTCCTACACAACTTCAACCACCCCAAACACAAAGAATCCTTGTAGGGAACCCTGCACCAAAGCCAGATACCGCCATGCAGTCCTGGATATTCTGGGCACGGAGCCCAAGGAAGTTACAAGAAGCAGTGAGTGCAAATCTCCCTGAAACATTATATAAAGATAGGACAACAAATTGTATATTTATTGGTAATATTGAGAATCAGTTTCAAGAAGAAAGAAGGTCAGTAAGTTGGGAGGCTGCGTGTGATAAATGGCATCTTACAAAAGGCTCAACATATGTCTTCTCTCAGGACAAGTATTTCCAGGCCCTTGCTGCCTCTAAATTTGGATTATGCCTAGCAGGATATGGAAAGAAGTGCCACCGCGAAATAGAATGTATGGCAATGGGAACAGTTCTTGTATGTAGCCCAGATGTGGATACAGAAAATTACGCTGAACCATTAAAGGAAGGGGTACATTTTCTCAGAGCAGATAATCCAATGGAAGCCAAAGAGAAGATGGCAGCAGTGTCAGAATCTACTTGGAAAACAATGTCTGCTTCTTGTAAGGGCTGGTGGGCAAGGAACGCAAGTGTAGAAGGATCCTTCAAAGTTACAATGGCAAATTTGTGAAGTAAAAAATTGAATTAGCAATTATAGCTAATTCGCCTACCATAACCCAAGAAAATGCCTTTCTTACAAACGAAAGACTATAAAAACTTCACTATTAATGAAGAAAATGTTCCTCTTTCAAAGATTATTCGCGGACTCCCTGATGATGAGATGAGACTCAATGCACTTGGTGAGTGGCATGTTGAGAGCCGCTCACCAAATCATAAGAACCCAATTGTAGGAACTCTTATACTGAACTCTAAGTATAAGTATGGCCTTACAAGCAGGGGTGTACCACTTTATCTATTCACTCCTTACAATGAGTCATATCCTTGTTTTATTGTAGGAAGTTCGGAGCGAGACACTAGTAAAAATCGGATAGCACTTGTCCAGTTTGATTCTTGGCCAGAGACCTCCAAGTTTCCTCGTGCAAACCTTCAGAGGATTCTTGGTAATTCAGGAGATCTGAAAGTAGAAGCAGAGGCTCTCTATTGGCTCTATTCGCCGCAGACTCTCAATTTGAAGACTCTTGTAATGCCAACAACTAATGGAATGAACCAGGATCATCGCAAAGATATCTCTGAGCTACCAACAATTAGTATAGATCCACCAGGCTGTAAGGATATTGATGATATTATCTCCTATGACAAGATTGGAACTCTATATACAATTATTGTTACTATTGCAGATGTAGCAGAGACAATTGATGAAGGGAGCCCTCTTGATATTCATGCGCGCAAAGTAGGCCAGAGTCTCTATAGTAGTTTTCTCCCACCAAGAAATATGCTACCTGTAGCACTCTCGGAAGATGCGCTTTCACTTTTGCCAAACCAGAAGAGATTTGGAGTTTCGCTCTTTATTCAATGGGATTCCGAAAATAATGTAATTCTATCGAGCATATTTCATCAAACAGTTGTCATAAATAAGAAGGCTCATACATATGATTCAGTGTATAACGAGACTGAATTTCCAATTGATGTGCTAAAAAATATGGCAAAGACTCTGGGTTCAAAAGATATAAACGATAGTCATACTTGGATTGAGCAGCTAATGGTATATTATAATAAGAATGTTGCAGCACAACTTGATAGATTCTCTTGCGGAATCTTCCGAGGGCAGCCAGCAGCTACATTCCATTTGTTGGAAAAATATAAGCGTATATGCCCCCATCTAGCACACGAAGCCGCGATTTTCACAGATGCTGATAACATTATTCCTCATCATTCTCTTGGAGCAGATACTTACTGTTATGCTTCATCCCCAATTCGCCGCTATGTAGATATTGTGAACCAGCGCTTTCTTAAGATGATCATAGAAAGGAGATATGGATTACTGGAGGAGCCAGAACTAATTGAAGAAATAACTCAGCTACAGAAACAGGCAAAGAGGCATGCGCGCGACGATTTCTTCTTGCAGCAACTAGCAACAGCAGCTGCGACTCCTCCAGAGCTGGACGGAATTCTCTTTGATTGCGAGAAATCCAAGACGGCTGCAGACACCTGGAAGCTGAAGGTATATATTCCGCAATGGCGCAGATTCATTAAACTATACTATGAGGGATTCAAAACAGAGCGCAACACTTATGTATTTCAGAAGAAAAATAATGCAGATACATTTGAAATTAAAGAAGAGGACCCAATTCGGTTGACATATTATTATAATCCTAACAAGATTGGCTGGAAACGGAAGTTTGTGTTTCAGCCAATTTAGAGGCGCAAGTACAGACTCTCAGACCAAGGGAGCGAATTGAGAGGCATGAGGAGTTCCTTGATTCCTTCTAGCTTTTCTAATAGAGCGGTTTTTTCACAAAGTGTGGCTACGCTTGTGAGCTCCTCAAGCATATTGGACATGCTCATTACATACTTATAAAGATTGCCTTCGAAGATTCCAAACTGGGAGCAGATTGCGGCAACTCCTCTGCCTCCTTTTCCGCTACCGCTTTCAGTGGCTCCGCTGCCTCCTTTTACACTACCGCTTAACCAAGCAATACCAATCTCCACCCAAAATGTGCTGAGGTCCCAGTAAATATTCGGTGGAATCCCACAAACTTTCTCAATATTCCAGAACCTATCAGTCATTACTCCTAACTCTCGGAGCACTGTTCGCAACCGCTCAGAGATTCGCAGTGATGCAATAGATGGCGACCCTTCTCCGCCTTTTTCGCCTTCCTTAATGAATACACTCAAGAACCCAATAATCTCCTCTTGACTTAAGTCATCCACCGCACCATTAATAACAGCCTCAGCAAGGAGAATAGGATGTGCCTCATTAATTTCCGTTGCACATACCCCTTTCTGTGTAAGGGTATCTCCTAGAAGGAATCCCCCCTTTTTCAAGAACTCTACATAAGGAGCCACAAACCGGTCTTCGTATCCCTCAGTTTCAAACTCAGCAATCTCAGCCTCCAGGCCAGCAATCTCTTTGGAGAGTTTCGGATATTCCTCCAAAATCTTCTTCCAGCGAGGACCCATGTGCATATTGATCCAAGTCTCCTGTTCTCGCAGCAACCGCTTACGATAATCCTTCACCGCATACTCAAGAAGTCCCTTTGTTTCGTTATACTTCTTAATATCTTCAATATCGCCATCAGTCAACCCAAGCAACTCCATCTTAGCCATAGCCGCCGCCAGCTGCGTCCTACTGCTCTCAATCTGCCCAACAAGCTGCTTATACCAATAGGAATTCCGCATAACATTCTTCCAACTTACACTGCTACTGCCCCTACTACTTCCTTGTAAGGCCTTCAATAGGAAATCATACCCAAAATCCATACGAGAAGAGATATGTGCTTTGGACCCAGTCATCATCTTTCGAACCTCCTCAAGTGATGACGGCTCTCCACGAGGAAGATACAATACAGTTCCTAGCTTATCCTTACCACGCCGTCCAGCTCGCCCAGCCATTTGAATATACTCATCAGTCTGGAGCATGCGGAGCCCCTTCGCCTCATCACAATACTTCCTGTAGTCCAAGAACACAACTGTCTTTGTTGGCATATTAATACCAACAGCAAATGTCTCAGTACAGAACATTGCCCTCACAAGTCCCTTAGAGAACAGAATCTCAATTACCTCTTTCAAGAGTGGCAGAAGACCACTATGGTGAAAAGCAATGCCGCGAGCCAGAAGATCTCGGAGAATAAAATACTGGGGCGAGCCGAGCAACATATTCTTATAGCGGCTCAAGTGGAAGTCAAAGATATGGGTTGATGCTGCCGCATCCGATGTATCCAGGAGAGTCCCCTCAATCTGTTGCGCATATCGCTCACAGTCCTTGCGACTAAATACGAAGAAGATAGCAGGGAGTAGCTCCTTCGAGAACAAATTCTGAACACACACATTGAGCTGATGCGTGAAACTCTTCAGCTTCACCTTCCCTTGTTGGGCACCAATTACCTGTCCAGCCTCACGCCCTGCTACACGCTGTTTATGGTCTGCGTGGTCATCAAGAAGCTTGTCGCGACCCAGGAGCCACTGCCTATAGGTACTATCAAAGAATTTCTCCTTCTCGTCCATAACTATGCGGAACTTACCATCATTCTCAATAATGTAGTGGGTCAGAGGCACAACTCGGTGAGTAGTTGAAATCAAATGCATACGAACTTGCTTGAGAGCACCGAGCCAACCGGCGAATCCCTCTGGGGCGGCAATCGTTGCGGACAAGAGGACTAACTGAATCTCACGCGGCAATAGCACAAGGGTCTCTTCCCAGACCTTTCCACGCTCCTTATTGTTAATATAGTGAACTTCGTCAAATACAACAGCATCTAGCCCATCAAGGGACATACCAGCGGTCAGACCGAGAGTCTCTGTGCTTGTCCCCTTCTTATAGAGCAAGTTACGCAGAATCTCGGTGGTCATAACAATAATTTCCGCATCTGGCATAAACTTGATATCTCCTGTAAGGATTCCCACACGACCAGGATATATCTCTTTCAGATCATGGAACTTCTGATTGGAGAGAGATTTGATAGGAGTTGTATAGAATACACGACGGCCTTTTGCTAGTGAGTGTGCGATCTGGTATTCACCCACGAGGGTCTTACCGGATCCAGTTTTGGCTGTCACGAGGACATTCTCTCCCTTTGCAATAGCGGCAATGGCGTGGCGCTGGAAGTTATCAAGTGGATAACTATATGTGGTAGCAGGCTCTGAAGGATAGTCCAGACACTCTGCGGAAGGATCCACAATATTTAGAAAAGGGTGAGCCATGATTGTTGTATCTACTGTAAGGGATTGGGTGGGAGTTCAATTTTATTTTGTGAAAGACAAAAAAATAGTTAGTTCCTTCGGAGCAGAATAATTTTATTTTGCTTCACCAATCATAAAATTATATATTTTGCTTATAATTAAAATTACCACTATTCTCTAATGGTATGTTATATTTCTCTCCTAAATATCTATTTATATCTGATATAGTACTTTCACTTAATATATGATTATATATAATTATTTCATATATTGTACTATTTAGAGGATTAGGTGCTCCTTCATTATCTGCGCCATCATCGCCAATAGTAATATTAAAAGTATTAATATCTTTATTTATCGTTAAAATACCAGTATCAGCTATATAATATGCAGTTATTCCATTTTGATATACAACTGCTGATGAAAATACATCATTATCTATAGTAATACTAACATTAGAGTTAAAACATAATGCATTTATAATATTAGATGTATTAGGAATTATATTTGTTACAATAAATCCACCTTGGTCTGAATTTATATAAATATTACTCTCAATATTATTTATTCCTATTTTTATGCGATTATTATCTTGATCCTCAAATATACTTAAATAATTTTGAGAATCTTCGTTATCAGTATTATTAGTAGCAACTAAAAATACAGTTAAACCTGAAGGCTCTGACCCAAATTCTAAAGGCCTAGTGTTTATATGTAGGTTACTAGTATAAGGGATTCCTAATGGATCATTAGTATTTATAGTCACAGTACCATTACTTCCAATTAATGTGTTATTATTACCACTTTTGTCGTGTAGACCTATAATATCAGAAACATCATTAACAATAGCAGAACTCACATTATACCATGCAACGAGCCCAGGATAATTTTTCGGAGAAAAACTCGGCGCCAAAGTGAAACATGCATTGCCGGTTGACATCTCTTTGCTATAAGGCGTCTAAAGTAATATATTCAATAATAATCACATAATGCTAGTAATTATTGCTCCTTATAGAGACCGAGAATCTCAAAAGAACACCTTCATACCACATATGAAGGCATTCTTAGAAAAGAAAGGCATCCCTTATACGATTATTATTTGTGAACAATCTGATGATGGACGTCCATTTAATAGGGGCGCCATTAGAAATATCGGATTTTTAGAAGCAAAGCAACATCTAGAAAATACTTATACTAACATTACTTATTGTTTTCACGATATTGATACAATTCCACTAAAAGATGAATGTATATATGAGTTAGCTGATAGAAATAGCGTATATCATCCATATGGGGTTCATAATTGTCTTGGTGGCATCATCTTTTTAACAAGTGAAGCTTTTCTGGCTTCAAATGGATATCCGAATAATTATTGGGGGTGGGGATTAGAAGATGTGTGTGTAATGGCGCGACTACAAGTATGTGGTCTAAGAATTGATAGAACAAATTTTGAATGGCTAGATGATTGTATACTTTTTACTAAAATACCAGGTGTTGAAAATACAAAAGTATGGCCAAAATCTGATATTGAAACAATTAAAGCGCTTTATTACTATGAGGCAGAACATAGAGAAACCGCTATGATGAATGGCTTATCAAATATAAAATACACAGTTATTTCTAAGGATACCTCTTCAGAGAATGTTATTCATATAGTTGTGAATATTGATATGCCATGTGACATTGAGACAAGAATTTTTACGCCTTAAAAGCCTCTTGCTTTCTATAGGGTTAGCTAGAGACCTAACAGTCTCTTGCCCTCTATAGGGTTAGCTAGAGACCTAACAGTCTCTTGCCCTCTATAGGGTTTGCTAGAGACCTAACAGTCTCTTGCCCTCTATAGGGTTAGCTAGAGACCTAACAGTCTCTTGCCCTCTATAGGGTTAGCTAGAGACCTAACAGTCTCTTGCCCCAAGAAACCGTATCCACAATCTTCTTCTCCCCCATAATAGTCTTATAGGCTCTCAAATCAAACAGCCGCCCCTTGAAGAGTTCATCGCGCCCTTCATATTGTGTGACATTATCAGCCCAGTTACTCTTTCCAATATAGTTCTTCGTTGTAGAACTATTTTGCGGAAGCCACCCAGATGGTTGTGTGAAGGTTTTCATACCATTAATCCAAACTGTAATATCAGGACGGAAAGCATCATTAGAAGCTGCAGTAATAGCAACATGAACCCACTTTTTCAGTGGTATAGCTCCTTTCACAACAATTCTCATCTTCCGTTGCTTAGAATCCCAAATCTCATAGTATAAATCAGCAACAGACGCTATTCCTGGTGGCGCAATACCACCCCTATTCTTTGGAAAATCTCTCGGTACAACAGCAGGACCAGGACAATCAAACTCTTCCACATTTGCCGCGCTGGTAACAAGAAGTCTCTGAGGAGTTGTCTCAACAACACGCTGAGCCCCAGAGGGCTTATCAGGCAATGTGCTCTCAGCAGAGTCCACACAGCCCACAGGTCGTAACCCAGCACCACCACTTATAAGGGGATTTCCTTTTCCTAAGATACCTACAACAATATTATCAATGCCTGCTCCATTACCAAAATCAATAATGTGCGCATTATTCGTGAATTCATCAAAATAGACCCAGAAGCATACAGCTCTCATTGTTCGCAGTAGAATTTTGTCACCAAACTCAAGAGCCTTATTGTCTCCTATACGCAAGAACTGGTCTATACCATTAAATACAAGAGTCCGAGTCTCTACTCCTGGATTTGTTTCATCTATTGATAACCCATTTGCCTTATATACATCCACATTCTGCGCATAATCTAGCATATCATCACGCAATCTAAACCAGAATAACACGCCATCATAGAAACTCAAGAGCATTTCAATAGCAGGAGGGGGAGATGTGTCCTGTTGCATAACCGCCCCAAATTTGAAGTCTCCTGCTATACTGCATTGCACAGCGAATGTCTCACTATCTTCTTTAAGGATTCGGCAATAATCAGCGCGCCCTGACCCGGTTGTATCACGCATATAGTCATCACGGCTAAACTCCGACCCAGCAGCAGTTCTAAATGCAAGACTATTAAGGTTCTCTGTACCAGCAAGAGCACACGCAAAGAACATATCTTTAGGGTCACTCTTACTTACAACCATGCGGCACCAATCATGGGCGACTCCTACACGCTGCACATCACTATAATCATGAAAATATCTGTTATCTGTAATATAGGCTCCCTCTTCTGAAGAAGGCCCTATATCTCCTCGTCGAGGAATAAATTTAGAAAAATAACCCTTTTCTGTTACAGGTATAAGCATAGTTTCAAATCCTTCTTTTATCTTATTGGGGGCTATTAACTCTAAAGCAGCCGTTAAGAGTATAAATACAATTCCTATGATAAGAGCTGTACGACTCCAATCGCCCATTCTAATTGTAATGCTGGTAAATCCTTAGTAAATATACTAGCCGCACAAATAGAGAATGCGAAGACCAAAACAATCAAAATCCCCAAACTCACAACAAGAGGGGGGTGATTTACTCGGCCAAGGTGTATATGGCTGTGCATTTACACCACCTCTCAAGTGCCGAGGAAAAGCAAAAAATCCAACTAATATTGTTCAAGGACGCGTTGGAAAAATAACAAGCCTCCAAGACGCTACATTTGAGTATAATATCTCACAGCGTCTAAGAGCAATTCCATTAGCAACTAACTATTTTATTCTTTCTGATGATATTTGTACACCTGATATAAGGACCGCACAAGATGAAAAGGATATTGCAAAATGTGTACCATTAAAGCAGCGCAGACTTCCTGATTTTAAACAACTATCAATGCCTTTTGGAGGCACTCCACTCTATAATGCAAAATTTATTGTTGCAAAGTTCGATATATTTGAATTTGCGAAACATATTCTTGAAGCAGGTAGTCTTCTGTTACTGTCAGGGATTGTGCATACAGATCTTCATATGGGGAATATTCTGGTGGATAGTTTCAATGTCCCACGGATTATTGATTTTGGTATGGCAATTGTTCCTTCGCTGTTAACATCTGAAATTGTTGATAGTGTTCAACATCCACCTGATTTTAAGTTTTACCAGGAGCCTCCAGAAGTGTCACTCATGTGGGCTATCAAGGCGGAAGTAGCAGATAGAGATACGCCGGCTGAGATAATTAAACAAAAGGATATCTTTAAGAATATACAAGTATTTTTTGGAAAGAGCCCCCAAGAAATGGCGGCGGAGCTTGAAGCATTTTGGATTGAGTCAAAGAGTCTTCAACAAATGAAGTATATGGATTTTTTAAAAACATATTGGCCACAATATGATGCTTGGACAATAGGCTCAAATCTAGTATACTTATTAAAAATGTTATCATTTTATCCATCATTCCAACAGAATCCTACATATTCAAAGAACAAACAGTTACTTGAAGGTGTAATTAAAAAGTTAGTGGAAGTAAATCCTCAAAAACGATACGATGCTATTCAGGCACTTAATGAGCTTGACGCCGAGTCTTATGTCTTGAAGACTTACGCTTCCGAGTGGCTTTCTGCACGGAAGAGCCACCAGATGCAATAGTAAGCTTCTTATCGCGTGGAATACAGTAATATCCACAGAATCCTGTATAATCTAATTCGTGATTGTGATTCTTATCTACAGGGTATCGCCGTCCAGCAATTGCTGGATCATAAATAGGATTGCCATTACTATCTAAATCAGTAACAGGTGTTGCTCCAGGCTTATGCGACCAGCGTGAGGTCTTCTCGCCAGGTCTAGGCTTATCTTGACGATAATAATGAAAATCTGCGTCAGGATCCACAACTGTTGCAATCTTAGAAAATCCGCGGCGGCAGCGCCCAGTAAACCCAATAGCATACCCTCCATCCGAATCGGCTAGAGTGCGTGCCATTGTATCAGCACATGTTTTTCCATCTTCACCTTTGAGACGCCTATAACCACTTTTAATACCAGGGCCGTGAAATGCGACATTACAATCGTCTGTTTTAGCGCATTTATCTATTTGAGACTTATCAAGGACACCAAATGCGTAGGCAAAACAGTTGTGGGAATGTCGTATTGTCTTATCGGTATTATATATATCAGGATTATATGTTGGTTCATATCCGCTTGTTGGTGACTTACGAGGACAGCCATGTAAGTTATGAAACTCGCAAAAGGGTGTACCAGGTTTAGTAGGTCTTTTACAATATATACTACATTGACACTGGGCCATCACAGGCAACCAAACTAATATAGTGGCAGTTTAAAAATTGAAATATGTTAGTGTTTAGAATAACTAACCAAAAAGAATGGTTACATGTTCACGATGCGGGCAAGAAGGTCATAATCGTAGAAGTGTGAATTGCCCTAATAGGGACCTACCGACCCAGGAACCGCAACCACAACCGCAACCACAAGAAGCCATAGTTCAAGGAACTATTTATCCATTTGTCTTTATCTGTGAAACACCAATGCAAGGCTATTCAGAAAATTATGATCAGGTTCTTATACATAATTCTCATTTTATCCGTTTATTTATTGACCCACAAGAAGCTAATAGTCCTGATAAAGTATTTCTTGTAAAGCTTAGTAGTTCTTTAGGAAGTAGTATTATTGTAAATGTTGGAGGA
>Ga0114968_10002695_pt1 | contig 13462 bp, 2 predicted proteins | sample M_130807_EF_Meta_FD_87020 | JGI IMG/M metagenome (GOLD analysis project Ga0114968, IMG submission 87020) | Freshwater microbial communities from Lake Montjoie, Canada to study carbon cycling - M_130807_EF_MetaG | ecosystem: Environmental > Aquatic > Freshwater > Lake | place: Lake Montjoie... | reverse complement strand
ATTCTACTGAAGATTATATTAGTATCTCTGGGACAACAAAATTTAATAGAAATTTATATAGAATATTAAGTGTTTCTACAAATACAATTATAATCAGTAGTTCAAAAAAGGGTAGTGCTGAAACATCTGGATTCATAAATATATATTCTTTAAAAAAATACTTAGATAAAGCAAATAGTGATATTAATTCTTTTAAATCAATTATAGATACAGGATCATTTGATAATTCAATAACAACAGAAATAACCATCGCAAGAAATAGTATTACTATGAATACAAATTTTATAAATTTTTTCAATAATAATATTATAACCATTATAAATACTATCAAATCTATATATAATACTATTGATACTATTCAAATGATAAATAAAATTATAGGAGATATAGCTTTAATTCGCGCATGGGAATCTACTATACTATACGATGTTAATTCTTATGTAAAGATAGGAACATCAGTGTATAAGTGTATAAAACTTAATTCGGGCGTATCACCAGCAACAAGTGCTACAAACTGGTTTCTAATTACTGATAGTAGTATCAAAGGAGAGATTACTCAAACAAAAAATAATCTAACAACTGCTATAAATAATTATACAACTTTTATTACAAATATAGAGACTATAAAAACTAATGCTATACCTACTACTGATTCTAACTACACTAGTTTACTAAATATTAGAACTGGTAAAACTGTCAATTCACCTGATTATATAATTGCACAAAATGCGATAGATGCATTTCTTGATAACATACCACAATATAAGAATGCTAAATCTATTATAACTATATATTCATCATCTAAAACATCGTTAGAATCTATAAAAACTACAGTAGAAAATTTAGAAACAAGTATTGGTGAAGGAACTATTGCTGAATCAATCGGGGCTCCAACTAAACTTGAAATTAATGCACTAATTAATGATTTTAATAATCTTATATATAACAATAAACTTCTTCCAGATTATGGTGATTTATCTAATTTAAGTATTAGTGATCCAACATTTTTAAACTCAATAGCACAACTCTACTATGAAAGTTCTGATGGCTTATATGAGATGACAGCAATTTATGATGTTTATATGATTGGTAGTAATAGTGTTGATATTCGTTTTGATAAGAAACAGAGACTACCAACTGGACGTATTAATAATTTAAATATACAGTATCTACCAGAGATTCAAAATTATAATCGTTTATTGGATATGATGGATGATGGTTCTTGGTCAAACTACTATACATCTACTAGAACTACAAACGAGGTTACTGGGCAAATCGTAACAAAAGAGGCGATTGATTACTATGATGAAGCTTTATCTACAATAAAAGGTAGGTTAGAACCTATTTTTAATCCAATATTTCCTATTAATGAGAATATTAACGTCAAAGATCTACAAATAGAATTAAAAAATTTAAATACAAGTAATGAATTGATTAGAAATATACTATTAGGTAAATTAAAAAGAGAAGAGAGACCATATATTCCAGAAACACAAGAAACAGTTGGCTATAACTATACAGATAGATTATTAACAATTCAGTATAGTATAGAAGATAAGATATCTAAGATAGAAACACAGATATCAGGAATTTTACAGAGTTGTGCTAGAGTATTTATTACTCCACAGGCATTAGGAGGAGGAAAATTCAATTTTAGAATTGATGGGATGGCGATAGGTGTTAACGCAGCATTAACATATAATCTTGCGTATAATGGTAATTTAGAAGTAGATATGGCAAATACACAGGGAAATATTGGTCAATACTATCCAACAATTATGTATACTAAAAATGTTACCCCTCCAATTGTATGCGGTGATATAAAGTTTATAAATAAAGCAGTTGCTCTATTTAATCAAACTGCTTTCCTAAATCTATCAACTTTTACTTGTAGAATAACAGGTGAAGATCGAACAACACGTTTAGAAACTGGAACCGCGGCTAAAAGAGCAGCTGAAGCAATTATTGTTGGAACTAGAGACACTAATTTTTACGATTCAAATGATGGTCCTCTATATGTAGATAAGATTTTAGGATTTCAACAAGTAAATGAGAACACTTGCTACTATAGATGGCAAGAAACACAGTATGATCCTTTAACTAATGGACCATTTATAACAGAAGATGGTGATATAAAACAGAGAATTGCAAGAGTTCAGTATCAGTTTATGTATGATAACGTAGAATATCAGAATCCGAGATTAATTCCTGATAATAATCCTGGAGGTAATCCTGTAACTAAAGGGTTTCAATATTTACCTGAATCTATAAGTATTCCTTTTGGTGATTTATACTTATCACTTTATAGTTGGTATGCCGCAGCAACACGCGACTTATTTGGTTACTCAAATAATATGCGTAATGAGTATAATACTTTGTATACCCCTGAATACAGTTCACTAGTATTGAACTATAATACACAAACATCAAACTTATCAACACTAAATGTTAGCACTACAAAACTATTTAGCACAAATTTATCAATAGTAAATGATTTTAAAGAGATGTTTAAATATGTAACTATTACAAATACTTTTGATGATATAGAGGATAAACAGATAGCGGGAACATGTGATTCTATAAATATTAAACCTCCTATTTTTACAAATAATTATAGCACGATAACATATAACTATCGACCTGGTGACGCATATGGTTTAACTAAGGTTAACAATGAAAGAGATATTCAAACTAGAGTTAATGCTATAGACCGTAGTCAATTTTGGAGATATGGTACTGGTGAAGCTTCTCACATACGATACTTCGATTCAAACGCTTATAATAATGAAGTACAAAGAATTCGTCAAGAGAGACGAACATCTAACACATATAATAAGTATAGAACAGTAGATATAAATGATTTTTTTAATAATATATTAAATAAAGATTATAGACATAGTGAAAGTAAATGCGATAATCCTAGAATAGATCCAGAAAACTGTTTTACTGAGGACATTGATGGATGTAAATATACTTATGCTCCAACTACTTCTCAATTATATTTAAGGATTGCAGCGAATATAGGGGTAAGAAATGATATACGAAATGCGATAAATAATACTACTAGACAAATCGAAACAACTACAACGACAATTAATAATTTACTTAAAATACAAACTGAAACACTTATTGGTAACAATATTATTAGAACAGCAGGAAAAACTATAGAACAGTTATACCCACAGATATCAAATATTAATGATCGAATAACTTCTTTATTAGTTAATTTGTCTAACACAGAAGAAAGTATTGATAGAGTTACTCTAGAATATAATAATCTACTTGCAACACAAACATCAGATAGTAATTTACCAATTTATATGGCTAATCAATTTATTCCTATTATTAAACCTCTTCCTGAAGAATCATACTCATTAGATACTCAATTTGGACAATGTCCATCAAACTCATGCACATCACCCGTGGTGATGAATAGTTTGGTAGAACAGTATAACTTAGATAGTAGATATGATGATACTATTACTAGTATATTAAAAGGTGCCACAGCTAGTCCTTTTCAGTGTGACTATTTAGTAGAAGTTCGTAAAAAAAATGCTATTGTTAGTGATAGCACACGAAGTTATAATATGATAGAATTTAAACCAATAATTCCTTCATACAGTGATAATAAAGCAGCGATCTACTTCCCTGGTAATAATTATATGCAGATAAATAGTTCTTGTATAAATCTTAATTTAAATAACTTTACAATTGATTGGTTTCAATATTCTGTATTTAACGATGAAAATTTAGATGCATTTGTATTTTCATATGGTAATAAATTTTTATCTGTTCAATTTAAAACAGATCCTAATAATAAATCAAAAATAAATTTTATTGTTTATATAAATGGTATAATACGTATTAATGTAGAATTAAATTACAATCAATTAAATAGATGGACATATTTTGCAATTGTAAGATATAATAATATTATTACATGTTATAAAGATGGTTTTGCTTTCAAATCGGAAGAATTTACACAAGCAATAACAAATAGTTCAACTGTATATATTGGTAGCGATGGTACTACACGTCCTCAATTTTGTTTTAAAGGAGGTATACGCAATTTTTCTTTTAATAATTATGATGCCTTATATATGAATAATATTTTTAACAATATCCCTACATCAGCTACAAAAAATATAAATACTAAATTTATTATAGACGAAAATAATATAAATATTATGACTCGAAATATTGAAAATAGTAACGTTACTATTGATAATGCTTCTTCACCTTCTATAACTCAATCATATTTAACTAATGGAGGACTACTAAGAGAAATATTTAGAGGAAATAATCAGAATAATGCGATTGCTTTTGACACTAATAATAATATTTTTATCTCAGATACAACAAATCATCGAATATTAAAGTTACTAGCAAATGGAACAACTACTACTTATATTGGCACAGGTAGGCCTGGGAGAAGTAGCTCAAATAAACTTTTAGAAACATCTCTACACTCTCCATCAGGATTATGTTATGGTAATTCGTTATACATAGCAGACACGGGTAATAGTCGTATATGTTATGTAGGACAGAATGATACTTTAGAAGATTTTATAATAGGTGTTACAGATGTATTTCATATCGCATACTATAATCAATACGTATACTATCTTATAATAAGTTCAGGTAGTAAATTGATAGGTCGTAAACATACTATAGTAAATGATTTTACACCTAATTATATAAACCTAAATTCATTAACTAGACCATCAGGAATATCATTTGATACTTTTGGAAACTTATATATAACAGATTCTGGAACCAATAATATTTATAGAGTATTAGCTGGTTCAATCAATCCAACAATATTATCATTACCAGGTATTAGTAATCCATTATCTATTAGCTCAGATCCATCAGGAAATCTTTATATTGCTAATTCTAATGATAATAAGGTTTATATGGCAATAAACAATGGTAGTAATCCATACACTCTCCATCATATAGCAGGAAATGGAACCCCTTCATCATCATTGAATGAAGGATATGCAAAAATGATACCTTTAATGGCCCAGAGACTCATATATAATAATAATACTTTATATATTGTAGATTCTAGAAGAGTATGTATCATTAATATGGGATGTATACCTAACTATGCTAGCGGATCTGTATACGAATTCAACAATAGTTCAGCCATTTCTTTTCTTAAAATTGGTTCGCCAGGAGAATTTGTTTATAAATTTAATAAGAACTTATTTACAATACAATGGTTTATGTTTATGGAAGGATCTGGTTCACAAACTATTTTTACATTTGAAAGAGCTGGAGTGGCTGGTATAGACTTAGGTTTAACATTCGATATTGGAGATAACATCACAAAAATGAATCTTTATATAAATAGGATAGTATACCCTTATTTAGAAAATATATCAACTCCTATAGAATTTAATAATACTGAAATTAAAGAATTATGGGTTCATATGGCGATTGTTCATAATGGAACAACATTTTCTATATATAAGAACAGTATACTAATATATTCATTAAATTCTACAGCTTTTTCATTTAATACAAACAATTTACAACTTACAATTGGAAACAGATTATCCCCAGCAATAACAACCGGATTTAAAGGGCAGATGCGATCTTTTATGATATATAACAAACTTGCAAAAACATATAGAACCTCTTTTAGTCCTTTATGTGGGACAATAGAGCCTTATACAACTTCTTCTTTTCCATGCGAACCAAATCTTGTTCTACACTTAGCCAATGGAACAAATACAATTGTTGATTCTAGCTTACCTACTATTTCATTTTTTAGAAATACTATATCAATGATTAATTCTTATCCTTACAATACTTTTTATAGTAACTTTAAAATTAAATTAAATTATAATGATGGCACTTCTTCAACAGATTACCTTCATGGTGGAACAGCATATGGAACATCATATACTACAAATTTAGGTGTATTAAAAAGTATTTCATCTTTTAATATATCTAGTGATTCAGATATAAATTCTGTTCAACAGTGGTTACTAAGAGGTTCGTCAGATGGCGGAGGAACATGGGTTAATTTGCATCAACAATCAACTCCTTATACTTCTCGTTCTTCACCAATTTATCCCAAAGCAAATACTTACTCATCAGGATTTCCTACAGTAGCAGAGTATAATATAGGAGGTGATATAGTAAGAATGACTAAGAGTTTTCAAGTTGCTACACAAATTGAAGATTGTTCTATTGTTATAACATCAAACGTAATTGGTTATGATGCAAATTTTAATGAGATTTATTCTGAAGGTGTTACATCGAGTAACGGATTCTTTATTCAAGAAAATACTCCTTATGTTAAAGATACATCAGGTTCAGATGTTTCTGGATTCCAGTTCATAGGAAACTTATTAACCGATTATAATTCAAATATACAAAGTTTATATGACCCTATTATATCAGATTCTTCTGGTATATTGGTTAGAATGAATAATGCTTATCAACAAAGTCGTTCTGACACTTATACAGCAGTAGGAAAGCTAAATACACTAAACTTTAATTCTCAACGATTTAATAACTATGATAATTTAAAAGATTATATGATTACAAAAAAAAGATTTATAAATACTATTTTTGATGGATACAGTGATACAAATTCTTATATGAGTAATATTATAAGATTTGGTATTGTTGATATAAACACTATAGATATTGTATTTACTAAAATTGATTTAACTGGCTTAACTTTAGAAAATATAGAAGATCCTAACTATAGCTATCCTGCTAGTAGAATAACAACTTCAGGAGCGAGATATGATGTATCAATAACAGAAGGTTTCTTAGATTTAATTGCCACTTATGTATCAGATGTTATGCCTTTTTCAATAATTCAAGGTTTAAATGATGATTTTTCTCCAAATTTAATAAATTCTAGAGCAGTAGGATATAAAGATAGATTAAATCGTAGAGCAAAAATAGTAGGCGCAATAACACCCTCGCCTACTGTAACTACTATTTCTTTACCAACTTTAGCAGCAAATCTCGATGAAATAAAACGTTTAACAGGTTTAACAGGGTTAACAAATACTAGTGGTTCGTCAAATATAAATGCAGCAACTAATATGGTTGAATATATGTTAGATAATGAAGATGGAACTTTACCGATAGGTAAAACAAATTATATTGTTCAATACTCATCCGCAACAGTAGTTAATAGTGTTACACCCGCTACAATTAATAATACAGTATTTAAAACACCTTTAACACCTATAACAGATGCTAATATTAATAATTGGATAAGTATCTTTAAAAATCGTTTTAATGAAATATATACATCTAATAGTGATAATGGTTACCCATATAGTAGTGTAATAAGAAAGGTTTATAAGCAAAGTATAGTAAATAATATACTACATGTAGCTTGTAGTATGGAGTATACAGTAGGTAGTGAAATATACTATAGAAAAACTCCAATTATAAAACAATTTGATAACGAAGTATACTATAAGGTAGTTTTTAAAACAGCTCCTTCTCCAGATAATTTTAGTGTTCTTGCATTTGAATCATCTTCTAACGAAGGAGTAGTTTTTACAATTTACAATGATACTACTAGATTACTAATAGAAGGTGGAACTGGTAGAACAGATGATTATATAAGAAATGCATATAAAAATAATTTACTATATACACAGATTCAGTTTGTACCAAATGGTCTTACATATAATAATTCTTATTCAATCACTCAACTACAGTTTTTTGATACTGAACGCCTAAGTAGTAATGTACCTATTCGTGTTGATTCATTAAGTATTAGTGGAGAAATCCCAAACAATAATTTTAAATTAACATACTTAATTGATGGAGATAATATACTATTTCCAGATACTAATAGAGAAAATATGATAAATAGAACTTTCACTAAATTATACAATAGTGGTCAGATAACAGCTATATTTAATCAAGGGGTTAATGTTAATGGATTTTCTTTTATGACAGGATGGCTTGAAAATAATCCAGAAACATGGCTTGTTAGAGGGACCGCCGATGGAATAACGTGGGTTAATTTAGTGAGACAACAAACAATTTATAACCCCGTAGAATATATATCTTTTTATAGAACACCAATATTTAGTTTTCTTGTAGATAATTCTGGTAATAGAATAGAATATCCAATTCCACTAGAAAATCAATCTAGAATGAGAACTAGTCGTCGAACAAATACTGTTCTATACAAAATATTAAGAATAAGAAATGCTAGATCATCACAATCAAATAGATTTCAGATAACAAATATATCATTATATAATACTACAAATTTACTTGTAATTAATCCCCAAGGTGCTTCTGCTTCTTTATCATACTTATTTAATCCAGAAAACTTAAACCGAGATAATCCTACTAATGTTATAACATATGAAAGTAATAATAATGTAACTCTCGATATTACAATTTCTACAACAGGAGTTGCTTTTGATGGTATATCTTTTGTATCAGGAATTGATGCTACAAAATGTATGGATATATGGACTATTGAAGCATCTACTGATGGAACTAATTTTGTATCAATAAGCACACAAGATTTTGTTTATGTAAATGAAACAATTGATTATCCTCATTTTTTTTGCAGAACACCTATATTTTATAACTATGGTAGAAGTATGGTTGAACAATTACAACCGAAATTTTACGATATACAATTTTGGCCAATAAGATATGTAGAATTTACACCAATTTCTATGTATGGTAATAATTCAACTCAGTTTGAAATATCACATTTTGATTTATTTTTAAATGGAACTAATTTAACACCTACAAGTTCTATCAATAATAATTTACTAACTCCTAATATTACTGAAACAACAACAATAAATGATTTTACATCTATTTTTACAGGTAATTATAGTTCAGATTCTATTAATTTTCAATTTACAACAGCACAATATTTTAATGGATTTTCATTTATCAGTGGCCCTGATATAAGTAAGTGTATTCAACTATGGACATTAAGAGTTTCTATAAATGGTTCATTCTGGGTTACAGCCCATTTGACATCAGATGATAAGCCATATAGTATAAATAATATTTACCCAAGTTCATACTTTAGATTACCTATTGTATATTTTTTTACAAATATAAGTATAGAATCTAACACACAATATTATATTATTTCTGCTTCCACTATTACATCACCAACTACTATGCCAGGAGCATCAAGTGTTGTTGAAAGATTATTTAAAATTAGATTGATGTTTTATTATTCTTCTAATACGCCTATAATACAATTTATTGTTAAAATTGATAATGTAAACTATATAGGATATATATCTATTCGTCAGACCTATAATATAGGAGCGAATAGTATAAATTGGAATAGTTTTATAAATTCAGGAATAGGAAACCCTAAAACTACTTTATACTATGGAAATGATGATTTAGAATTATCTACAAAAAAAGCGGCGAATGCTTATAATACAATATTATTACACAAAGTTTTAAATACAACTGTATCAAATGCTCAAAGTGTATTTTTTGCTCTATTAGATCTTCCAGTGCCATCTGTAATTAATCCATCTATTTTAGGTTCTATTTCTGGTTCTTCAATAACAAAATTTCATTTATACAGAAATACAAATACAGAAAGTGGAACGGTATCTAATAATGGTATTGGAATCGATACTAGTTCTCAAGTAATAATTAAACAACTAATAGGTTGGACAGCGCCACCAACTTCACAAGGTTTTACAAATTATAAGCCTATGAATTACATAAAAAGATTTCTCCTAGAAACAAATAGAGATTTGAATAGTGAGTTATTTAGATTAATTGGATCAAATGGTAAAGTTGTTGATAAAAAATTATATAGACTTGAACTTAGTAGTAAAGTTATTATCATTAATCTAATTATAGAAGTAGAAGTTATAGGTTATACTATTACTACTGGACTATATTCTCACTTATCAGATGCTAATTCATGGAAAGTATTTGGTATGAAAGACAAGAAGTGGATACTACTTGATAAACAAGATAATTATGATATTCCAGTTGAACGTTCATATACACTACCACCATTCTATTTTAATAGTAAAAAGAATCTTATAAAAGATAGTATGCCTGATATTAAAATCATAGAAGAGTACTACAAAAAGAAGATAAACCCTTTTGGAAAAGCAGTTTTTAAAAAGTATATGTTTGATAATAATAAAACATACTATATGGTGTTTGATGAGTATGATAATAATAAAAATCTTATTGATACAGATCTAATTATTGGCTTTGTTATAGGAAAAGGAGTTGTAAAGAAACCTGTAATGTATGAAAATTCAGATGGATCATTTGATGCGTTTAATCTTAAAAAGAAAGAAATGATGGCATTTTGGAAGAAGAAAATCGGATTGAAGTTAGAAACAAAATATCTCTCCGACTATTAATGAGAAGAAGATCAACAAGAAAACAGAAAGGTGCTGGGTGCGGTTGTGGGGGCATGGAGATACTAGGCTTTCCTAAAACTGGAGGATTCTTAAGTTTATTTGGCGGACAAGAAGAGTCTATGGGAACTCCTCCAGGAACCATTGGTCAAGATTCTTCAGTAATGATGAAAAACTCAGAAGAAATGATGAAAGAAGCATCGCCTCAAGAAATCGTTAGTAATTCTGCACCTCGAAGATCTCGAAGATCTTTAAGTCAAAGACCTCAAGTAGATGGAGAACCACCTCGAAGACCTCAAAGAGATAGAGATATGATGAAAAACTCAGAACAAATGATGAAAGAAGCATTACCTGAAGAAATCGTTAGTAACTCTGCACCTCGAAGATCTCGAACACCTCCAAGAAAAAGACCTCAAGTAGATGGAGAACCACCTCAAAGACCTCAAAGAGATAGAGATATGATGAGATCATCTAGATCTTCTATTCAAGATGAAATTAAAATGATAAAAAATGATATTCAAAGACTACAAAGCGACGTTTCAGAATTACAATCTTCATCAGGTAGTTCTTCACGAGGTTTATTTGGAGGGAGAAGAAAAACTTTACGACGCATGAGAAAACATAGACGTTAAGTAGGATGGTTAAAAAAACATTGAAAAATAAAAAGGTAGATTATATAATTGCTATACCATCTTATAAACGTGCAGAAACATTACGTGATAAGAGTTTAACAGTTTTAAAAGAGTATAATATTAGTCCAAAGTGTATCGATATTTTTGTTGCAAATAAAGATGAAGAAGAAGAGTATAAGAAAGTGCTTGATTCTAAAACATATCATAAGATTGTAGTTGGTGTGCCAAAAATAGGACCACAGAGAAATTTCATTAGCGACTACTATCCGATAGGAAAACCAGTTATTCATATGGACGATGATATTAAAGGATTTATAGAGTATGATGTAAAAGCAAAACGTCACGAGAAACCACTAGTAAGTCTTGAACGAATGATACAAAGAGGCTTCAGTGAGTGTAGAAAACATAACTTATCTTTATGGGGTATATATCCAACACCAAACGGATACTTTATGAACGATAAAGTAGATACTGATCTAAGATTTATTATCGGTTGTTTTAATGGGATGTTTAATCCTGGAACAAAAGGAGTTAAGTTAAAGTTAGATATGGATAAAGAAGATTATGAAAGATCAATACGATTCTATATAAAAGATGGAGGTGTTATAAGAATGCGAGGATACGCTCCTAAAACTTCATACTATACAGAAAAAGGTGGTAATCAAGAGTTTAGAACCATGAAAACGGTAATGGCAGGTGCGAAGTGGATTGTAAAAGAGTTTCCAAACTATGCTACTCTAAACTTAACAAAGAAATCTGGATATCCAGAAGTAAGGCTACGCGATACTAGTAAAGAAAGTAAATAGATAGTAAATTATCATATAAATTACTATCTACGGTTTAAAAAACGAAAATAAAATATATGTATATATTATAATAATGAAACGCTCTAGATCATATAAGAAGAGAAAGAGAAAAACATTAAATACAAGTTTGTCTAAACGTAGAAAACAAGAAGGTGGTTACAGCACCCCAGAACTTTACTTATATATACCACCCGCTGGATCTTCAACTCCACCAAGACTTCCTGGTAGAATTGCCACTTTAGAAGATTTAAATAATATATATATTGATAGAACTAGTAAACTTACAAATGTATATGATGCACAATCAAGAAATTATGGTTATATACAAGGTGATACTAATAATGTTTATAAACCTATAATCCCTTATGATGATCGTCTTACCGTAACTAAAACTCATATATATAATAGTAAATGGTATGAAATGATTACACCTCAAGCTGGTGTGAGCTATGGAACATGGATTTATGACGATAAACCAGCAAAAGGTATATTTCCTGGAATAATGCCATATAATTACAATTTTTATTCTATACACGATTATCCTACTATTATTACAGTAGATCGTCTTAGCAATACGCCTACTGGTTTATATGTAGCAGAAGATCAAACTATATACGTGTCTGGTGGAAATAAAGTTTTAGAATTACAAGTTGAAAGACCATGTAGTATAGGGGTTCATACTGTATATAAAGAAGCAATAATAGAAAAATTTACTTTAACTGACGCAAGAGGTTTTACAATGGATAATGAAAATTATATGTATATAACAAATAATACAAATACGATCTCCACATATTATAATGGTGTAAAATGTGATGGTATTCAAGATTGTGATGGTTCTGGTATTCCACCTAATAACCCTGATTATACATATAGAACATTAAGTGGTTTTAATAATGTGTTTGACATTGATACAGATAGTTCTTATAACTTTTACTGTTTAAATTCTACTGGCATACACAAATTAGTATGGACTGGTTCTACTTATACTGCATATAATATCAGTTTAGTTGATTCTAATAATGCTAATCTTACATTAGATAGTGCTTCATCTATCCACGTATCATATGCTACAGGATATAATGATTGTATATATATTGCTGATACTAATAATCATAGAATACTTTTTATTCCTGAAAGGGCTACAACTTATTATGGTATCGAGATGACACTGTCTATTGACGGTAATAGTAGTATAAAAAAAGCATATGTAATTGCGGGGAATGGAAATGATGGATATGAAATAGAAAAAGATGGTGGCTTAGCTACTCAAACTAAGTTAAGTAAACCAAAATCAATAGTAACAGATTCTAAAGGCAATATATATATTTCTGATACAGGAAATCATCGTATTCGTAAAGTAGATCCATCAGGTAATATAACAACGATAGCTGGTTCTTTTAAAAATTGGGGTTATACTTTAAATAATAATAATAGAGATCAAGAAAATTATCAAGTATCAGGTGGTTGTAAAAGAGACTTAGTTGTTGGAAATGATCATTATGGTGATGAAAAAAAATCTGGTGGATTCGGTTCAATGCATGAAGGAGTATGGTACTGTTATGCATCCTTAAACCTAAATGGACAAGTTAACCAACGACCAATAGTAAATAGTGCAAACGAATCACCTGCAAATGAAGTATAT
>Ga0114968_10002694_pt1 | contig 13462 bp, 17 predicted proteins | sample M_130807_EF_Meta_FD_87020 | JGI IMG/M metagenome (GOLD analysis project Ga0114968, IMG submission 87020) | Freshwater microbial communities from Lake Montjoie, Canada to study carbon cycling - M_130807_EF_MetaG | ecosystem: Environmental > Aquatic > Freshwater > Lake | place: Lake Montjoie... | reverse complement strand
CGTGTTGTGGTTTTTCTGCAATCATTTCTTCTCCTTATTACGCAAAATATCTGTAGGGTAAGCCCAGGGTCCAAGCAAGGTAATCCTCATCACCGTTGGTGTCTTCGGCTTCGTGAATCCAACGCATGGCCATATCCAAATCTTTGGCACCCAGTGTGAGCATTTCTGCTACACGGCGCTCAAAAGCCTCTACAGCCGCGGCTTGGGCGATCTGTTCTGCCTCATGATTGGCTGTCATAATCTTGCCCAACTCTGTGAACTCGCGTTCAAAGTCAGTCAAGGTCCAGGTGCTGGTGTCAATGTGACGTGGACGGAAGTTGTGGGCATCCTTGTACATGTCCCAGTAAGTGGCCTGCGCCTGCTCTAGATCACTCAACTCTTCCCAACTTTTAAACTCATCCATTTCCGTCTCCTTATTTCTTACTATGTTCATATTATAGCAAATCGGCAATTTTGGGTCAACCAAATTCGTACATGTGTTGAGCCATGCTAGGGTCTAATTTAATCAGGTCCTTTGCGGCCGCTGTGAGTTCACGATAGCGACGGTTGACCACTGCACGAGGCAGTTCGCCATCACAGCTCAAGTTTTCGGGACTCAGGTCCGAATCAATCATGCCTGCCACACGCAGACGGCCTGCGGCAGTGGTAACTTCGTACAAGGGTTCTGTACGCTGGCCGCGGAACAGGGCTTGGTATTTGTTCTTGTTGTCAATGTATGCAGTAAGTGCTTTCATTTTCTATTCCTTTTTGTTAAACTATGCTATATTATAGCAAATGGGCAATTTTGGGTCAACCGTTTTAGCGTTTTTCCCAAGCCAAACACACGGATTTTTGTACGGCACCAATGTTGTACCAAGTCCATTTTATACACCGGGACTTTTGGGCAGATGCCACAGAGACAAAGCCTATTAAGATTGCAGAAATAACAACTCTTTTCATAAGTTCTTTCTGTGGTGTTTACGCAACACCACGTGTATCAGTGTTAAGGTTGGGTTTCATAGTACGGATCATGTCACGTTCAACTGTATGTGCTTCTGCTTTGCCACGAACCACAGCCATTACACGAACAGTGAATGAGTCAGTACCACGCTCACGCATGGTCTCATACAGCATCCAGGATTTGTCTTCCGAGCGCATGCGGTACATGTGCTTGTTGCAACGAACCAACACGCTCTTCTTCACAGTGCTCATTGTCTTGGCAGTGACACCAATGTAGAAGTCTGTGCCGCTTTCAATCATGTAAATGATGTGAGTACGGTCGGTGCGTTTTTTACGTGATTGCTTTTTTAAGTTCATAGTGTATTATAGCAAATCGGGAATTTCTGGTCAAACACATTTTTGTGGTAAAAAAGCCACAAAAAAAGGTAATACTTGAGTATTACCTTTGGTGATTATCGACGATTATCGATAATATTATCGGTTATTTTTCGTGATTATCGATATATTCTTGTAGTATTTTCTCAACCAATTGATTTAATGTAATATCTTGATTATGTGCCATCAACATCAAATCAAATAATTCATTATTGGGCAAATCTAATTCAACTTCTTTGCGATTATCTGTCATCATATATTCCTTTATTTTGATAATTAAAATGCATTACGAGTTTCAATTCTACGGTTTAAATTTTTTCGAATTGGTTCAATATTCTTTTGGTCGCTTATCCATGCAGTGGCACCGGGAATATTACGTTCAATTAATTTTTTTGATATATCACTGTTTAATATTTGGCCGACGGCCGATTCTAACGGAAGTCTTAATAATAATTTTGTTACTTCGATATCTCGTAGCAGTGTCCAAGATAATGTGTTTCCAATATGCCAGTGTTGGCAATCATTCATCAATATATTACATATTTCCCAAGCAGTTTGATCTTTAGATACTGCATGATACGGTCTTTCAATTAGTTCTTTACTTTTTGGTTTTAAAAAATGGTCATGATGCAAACAAGTGGGATTGTTGTTTATCAATTCCATTAAATTTATATTGAGAGATTGTAAATACATTGAAGTAGTAGTTGGACTGCGCAACATCAACTCATCTCCGGGTGCGCCAGATGCTATCACTGTAGGTGTCGTCCAATGGTGGATTTGCTTGTATGCCCAGAACTTTTTCAAATGGTGTGCGTTAGACCTCCAAAAATGATCATAGTCAACGTGAAAATACTCAACTACTTCAACCTCTGCATCGACTCGTTTAAGATAGCTGTACGCCAATAACGAATCAACTCCACCAGATAAAAAGGATTTGACTGGCAGTGTGTTGTAGTTTACAAACCCAAGTGTTCTTTCCAGAAATCGTTGGTCAATACGATCTAGCACTTCTGTTTCTGTCAGTTCTGTTGTGTCAATGGATCCAATTACATCAAATTTATCTTCGGTTATATTTAAATTTAGATCGGCTTCTAATATTGAATCGGTCCAGACTGCATGAGTTAATTCTTTTAAATTAGTAATTTCTTTTTCGTTATCAGCCCAAATTGTAAAGCCACGATATCTGTCAGTTTTAATTTGTATTTTATGTTGGTCAATTGCAATTACACAAAAATTACCCAACAGCGATGGTTCGTGCTGGGACAGAATTGTTGGAATCAAATCAACTAACTTTCCAGTTTCGGCGTAACCTTTGTACACGACATAGTGGTCCTCTAGTTGAATTTGAGACCAACCCGAATCGGTGTTAACTGTTATTGCACCATGATTCCAGTGACAATTAAAATCTTCATGTTGGTTGTGAGAAATTGAAAAAAACATTACACCCTCTTTGTTATAATTTGATCAGCAAGTCCAAACTCAACCGCTTGTTGAGCACTTAAAAACGTATCAAACTTCATGGTTTCATACAGTTCTTCATATGTTTTGCCTGCAGTATTGTGCTTCACATACAGTTCTGTCAGGCGTTGATTAATGCGCACACTTTCTTCAAACATGCGTTTGGAATCTTCAAACTGCAGGTCTTGCACGTGAACAGATCCGCGAGTGCCTGGAGTTCCAGAACTCACACGATGAATCATTGTGCGTGATTCGGGCAGGACCATTCGTTTGCCCGGTGCTCCGGCCTGGGCCAACAGACTGCCCATACTGGCGGCCTGTCCCATCACAATGGTCTGTACATCGCACTTGATAAACTGCATGGTGTCGTAGATGGCCAAGCCTGCTGTGACAGCACCGCCAGGTGAGTTGATATAAAAAGAAATATCCTTGTCAGGGTTTTCACTTTCCAAAAACAACAGTTGTGCCACAATTAAACTGGCCGAATGTTCGCTGACTTCGTTGTCCAACATGATCACGCGATCTCTAAGCAAGCGACTGTATATATCGTAACTGCGCTCACCCTTGGAAGTTTGCTCTAGAACAATAGGTACTAAATTAGGCATGAATTTTCCTTGTTATGCATGATTGTGTAATATAAGTAAGTATAACACATAAAGTGATCCTATGCAAGACATTAAATTTGAAATTTTACCAAAAGACTATTTGTATTCTCAAGTCAAGACCACCTTCCCCTGGAGTCGAGAAGAATTAATAGCCGATTTTGAACAGGAAGATTGGAAACCATACGGAGCCGAAACAGCCGTTAAACATGATGTATGGACCGGAAAACGATACAAAGTGCATCGTCCACAAAGCACTAAATTGCAACAAATTTCTCAGTTCTTTAGACAAGATTCCGTAAAAGATTATTTCATTGAATGTCTGTATCGAGACAAACCTATACTGCAAGTAAACTGGCAGATGTATCCTTGGCGCATGAGTCAAAATACTATACTACATGCAGAGTTTACAAAAGACCTTCCGGGTTTTGAAAACGGTGTTCACTGCGACATGCGACGATTGGTAGGCACCGGAGTGATATACTTGACCGATGGTGACAATCCAGACTTGGCCAGTTGTTTTTATGACCATCCGGATCGCCATAATCCTCGACGAGTTACCACCGGTTACGGAGCCGGATGGGTACACAGCAACGATTGGAATACCTGGCACGATGGCTGGAATCGCACTGATCAAACACGCTACAGTATCTTACTGGGACTCACTTTGAAACTGGAGAATCAACCAGAAGCAACCGATCAAGCGGTTCGAACCACGGGTTAATTAATTCTGCAAATTCGGGCAAGGCTGTTTCAAATGTTTGACCACGTCTGAGATCAAGGCCGCGAGTGTAACGGTGAAATTCTCGGAAGTGGTGCTGTTGTCCTTCCATTGGTGTATTTAAAAAATTCAACACAATTTCACAATGATCTTTCCAGTACTGTTGATGCCACGGTCCAGTCGTATTGCCAGGCATATACTTTGATAATTTATCAGTGATTGCGTTTTTAACAGCATCGGGTAAACTTTTTACACACAATTGGAATGGCAAGTGCAACATGTTAAAGTTAGTTCCCAGCCCTTTCTTTGCAAAGAAATCAAATATCTCATCTAGGTAATACACATTCAAACTGTTGACAGTGATGCATACACCAAATTGGAAATTCTTGTTTATGCGTTGTGCCTGCAGGAACCGTTCAAGATTGCCGGCCACCAGATCCCAGGTGCTGGAATAGCGAATATACCCACATCTGTCCTCGATGTCATCAATGCTGAGATCAAAGTAAACTTGTTTAAATTGCTTTAACAAATTTTCTAGTTCGTCATTCCATATGGTGCCATTGGTGCTGAAATGCAATGCTATATCTTTTGCAGTGCCTTGGTCCACAGCGGCCTGTAGCACATCAAAGTTCTTTTTAATCAGCATGGGCTCTGCACCATAGTAATCAATGTACACTGCGTTGGGAACCCATTTACTCATGGTGTTCCACAGGTCTTGGTTGTTATCGCTGTAACTGGCAGGAATTCTGCGCCAGCGTTTGAGATACTCAGGATAGGAAACGCCTTCTGCGGGTTGTGCCGCTAATTCCCAATCTTCCCGATACCATTGACTAGACACTTCTGGATTGCAGGTCCTGCATTTCATATTGCAAGTATTGCCCATTTTTAAGTCTAGTATTTGTGGTTGGTCGTCACGTTCGGTAACCGGGTGATTCATACTGTTGTGCCACTGCCTACGTGATTTTTTTCCGGCATGTTCGTCATCCCAGCAGGCCTGACAACTGGCATGCTCTTGATTGTTTTCTAAGGATTCTTGTATTTCTCTGCGTGTAGGGCTGGTCCACGCTTGTTCTAACCCGTGTGTGTCTAGATATATCTGTTCGCCCTGTGTATCTTCTAGATATTTTCTGCTGTGACAGCACAGATACGTTCTTCCAGAATTGTGCAAGCCCAGGCCCTTGTCGGCTAAAATACAGTATAAATTACTTTGTTTCATATATTGATTTATGATAAGTAAACAACAATGGAAAAGAATCATGCGTGACCTACTTAATTTACTTGACGCCCTGAGCGAAGCACGTGGGCTAAGTGCCCGTGCACCAGGAGAAACATTTAACCGTGTTGGCGGTGATACTGCGGACGATGTTATTACATTTTCTGACATGACCTTTTACCCACCAGTGGGTGCATACAACAGTACAGAAGAAATGATGGCAGCATTTGACAAAGTGCAAAAAAAGGTCGGTCATCCGATTGAAATGATCAACCAACCCATTAGTAAATTACGTGCGTTTGCTGTTGCGTCGTTTGATACTGCTGTGGGTCAACGTTATTTGGTCAAGTTTGCACAGTCAATTAGCCCGGTACGCGAGAAAAATACATTCTTCCAGACCAAAGATATTCCAGGTAATTTTAGTCAAACTGGTGCTCGTGGATCCAAAGAAAAAGCCGGATACAAACCCACGGATATATTAACAGAATTTAAAAATCAAACTCCAGCATCTATTGTGGCACAGATTGGCGCCAAGTTTGGACAAAATAGTAGCGAGTATCAAGCCGCTACCATATTTGCCAATGCAAAAAACTTTCCCATTATTGTTCCGGCTGGCAACATGGACTTTACAGGATTCCGTGATTACTTTTGCGAAATGCTACAGCCTATTGCATTGATCAATGGCTTGCCAGTCAAAGGAAATGCGGCACAAGCTGCCGAAACATTTATGGGACAGCAGGGCTTCAGTGATTGCGTGGTCAGTTTCAATAAAGGTGTCAGTGGCGAACTATATGATAGCCTGTTGGTCAATCCTAAAAACTCACAGATCAAATTGTCCAGCAAAGGTGCCAAAGGAGCCATGGCTTCGTCGGTTAACCTATTGACCAGTGTACGTGAACTTGAGAAAGCCGGCCTAACACAGTTTGGAGAAAAGTACGCCGACGTCATTGACATACTTGAAACCATTAACAAAGGCAGTCATGACTCTGGCCCATTGGATCTAGCTGTACAGTTTGAAATTATTGATCCTGCTGAAATTGCGCAGGTAATGAGTTTAGAAAAATATGCAGGTGACAAAAACTTCAATATTGATAAAGTTCCTGTCAGTGAAAACTTGAAGAAATTGTATAAAGATCGCAAAGCAAAAGATCCTGCCAAGGTGGTTCCACTTAACCACTTGATATCTAGCATTGCGTATACAGTGGTCAACAAGATCAACACAGAGACCAACTTCTCAGAAGCAGCCGCTGACATTTTAAATAACTCGGCGTTTGTGCAGATGTACACTGAGGCCAAAGCCAAAGGTGATCAGTTTATCATTGAAGGATTTACCACAGTCTGGCCCAGTAAGTTGTTCACGGAAGTAACTTTAGAAGCACAAAAGAGTTATAGTTCAACTGCCAGTTCCAGTGGCAAGTTAGTGTTCAACATCAACAAAGATCCTAAAAAAATTGCCAACACAGATGACAGTGGCAAAAATGATATTGTTGATTATAAACCAGATCCTGACAAACTTAACGACTATGGCAAGCAACGTTCTGGAGTTACCGCGGCAGCCGGCGGTATAGAAAAAATCAAACAATTGGGCAACGATAAAACGCTGGGACGCAAGCGTCAGCGTTAACGATTCAGCACAGATATGTTGTCGCAGATGCCAAGCTTCATGGCTTCTTCTGCACTGAGATACACGTCATGTGCTGGCAACAATGTTTGCTTGATTTCTTCTTCGTTTAGTCCAGTACATTCCACATAGTGTGCAACCATGCGTTTCTGTGTAAGATCAAACTCTTTAAGAGTTGCCATTAACTCATGGTGTTTGCCATCGTTGCCCCAGGCATATTGGTGACTCATGATTGACGTGTTGGGTGTTAGTGTTCTACGGCCAGGCGACCCTGCTAAAAAGATCAGCAATCCGGCTGAAGCAATTTGTCCAAGTCCCACTGTTTTAATGAATATGTTAGAACTGCGCATTACATCAATCAAGGCAAATGCGGCACTCATGTTTCCGCCCTCTGAGCAGATCATCAACAAAAGTTCTTTGCGTTTCTTTTTACTAACGTAATTTTCGTGCAAAATCCATTCAATGATGGGCTTCATACTTTCATGGTCTACATCGCCCATGAAAACGTACATACCGTTGTCGGCTAGTGCTTGTGTGTGTTCTTTTGCTGTGTCAAAATCTTGCTGTGTGGCCATGTTTTAAATCAGTTAATTTGTGTGTAGTCAGTATTGTATTACTAACAACGCAGATATACAATTACTTATGGCACAGTAAACCCACCAAAAATTAACAGTTTGGGCCACGAACTATGGCTATTTTGACCTGATCTAAATTAGATGTAGGCAATCGACTGAGATCAACGTAGGTGATAAATCTTTTGACAGCTCGGCCATTGATTGCCAATTTGTCGTAGTCCAAATTTATATAGTACCAAGGTGAATGATCCCGATGATCCAATTCTTTAGCATAAAAACACTGCTTGAATTGCTCGTTTCCAAATGTATCCATAATAGAGATACGTATAGTAGGCCTACTTTCAATCATTTCATCTCTAATCAGTTGTCCGGCTACATTATCATTGAACCATGCCTGTGTGGTTGACCCAAACCCAGGGCGTATCACATCAATCTGGGATGACACACCTCTACATCCAAACAGTCCGCCACAATCGGAACGTTGGTTTATTGCAGTCAGTGCTTCGGCAACACTTTCAAGATACGCAGGGCTCCATGACAGCCAAAATGCCACTTCTAGCTGTCCTGTCCTGTTGTCGTCAAACATGACTCGAGTTTTATCCATTTCAATTACAAATGCTCGCTTGGGATAGTCAGTCAAGACAGATTTAAGCAACCGATCTCCGGATGATCTTTCTTTTTGTAGCGTTTGTATTTGTGCAGTGATGCGGCCACCTTCCACTGTGCCTACAGCGACAGATTTGTTCAATAACCGATTGGCAATTTTGCTGGGCTTGACCCATACTTTCAAATTGACAAAAACTCGGTTACCTACTCGTTGTTGTTCGACCACTTCGAATCGATCTACGTAACCAGCGGCATAGGTAATGATTTCATCTCGGGCAACACGATCATTGCGCACCTCAGTTTCGGAAGCAACAACTGTGCCAACGGCATGTTCAACTGCCAATCTAAAACCTTGCTGTCTGGCCAGATCCACTGTGGCGCCTTCACCAATGACTTCTACGTACAGGACTTTTTCAGAATCTGAGGCTTCATAGATCCAACGAGCCACGCTTATTCCAGTTCCTAAGGGACTGCGAATAACATCAGCAATAGTGACGCCTTGTGCAGATGTCAGCACCACAGTGGCACCAACAGCAATGAGCAAACGCTTTAACATGTTATTGCATCATCATTGCACGTACTGCTGGGCGTACTGCATTGGACTTTTTATCCCAACGGTAAACTGCTTTTACTGTTTTACCACCGCTGATTACTTCACCTTTTACCAAATACAAGCCTGACAAGATACCGGCATTCTGTGTGGTAATTGAGTTGTTGACTGCGCTGGCGATGCGTAAAGCATCGTTGCGAACAGCAGTGTTGTCTTCTTTAGAAGAACTGCCGTTGTTTTGTTGCGGAGTTAAATCGCCAGCAACGTCTGTAGCATCCGAGGATTTGGCAACATTGGTAGTGAAGTTATTTTTCTTGTTGTCATTGGCCTGTTCCAGGTTGCTACTGATCATACTGACAGATGTGCGACTTGTGATATTTTCTTTGTTGATAAAGTCGTTGAGACTTTTCTTGGCTTCAAGTTCAGCCACTCGGAACGACTCACGCAGTGCATTTTGACTGTTGCCCCATACAGGAGCATAGCCAATGACCTCAATGCTTTCAACTGCGCCAGACCACAGGCTATACTTAATACTAATACCTTGGCGAGCAAAATCGCTGGTGGCGGTTTGTTCACTAATAGGAGCAGTGGCATTGGCACCGGGTGCAATGCTACCATTCTGACTCAGCGGATTAGAGCCGCATCCAGTTAAAGTTACCAACACTGCCAATGCCGTGGCAGATAAAATACGAGTTTTCATTTCGATTCCTTTTGTGTCATTTTCTGGTTAACCGATACGGTTTGTTTACACCCAAGAAAAATCCAGTTCATGTGTGTATTGTACACGAACTGGATTAATTGGTCAAGCCTAAAATAGGCCAAAAAGGTATTATTTGGCTTTGGCCTGTGTAGTTTGGTAAGCCTTCATGATACCTTCGCCAAATTTGGTGTAGTCAAATTTGGTGGCTTCTTGCATGGTCTTGGTAGTTTCGGCAACCAAAGTAGTAATGGTATCCGAACCGACTTTGGCGGCTTTTTTGGTATAAGCGGCTTGTTCATCAATGAAAGAGTTCATTGCTTCTGCTACCTTTTCGTTTTGGACAAATGTCTTGACAAATTGTTTTTTACCGGTTTGAACGGCGTCGATTGTTGCGTCTAATGTAAACATAATTTTCTCCTATTAAGCGAGTTTACTATAGGGCCCGACCTATTCAGCACCCTATGTTCTATTGTAACATTATTTATGTTGCAGTGCAACATCTTTTAATATTTATATTAGTAAACGGTCACTAAATAGGTCATTATGATTATTTTTACTCCAATTCGAGCACACGGACGCAAGAATCCGTATTTTTTTAATGTCACAATGGAACTTGGGAAGGCAGTAGGCCTGACATTTTTACCAACCATTACGCATGCAGACAGAGACTGGACTCAAAGTGAAGTAGACGATGCATTGGCTTCGACTGGTTCGGTGATTGGATTTACAGATTGGAAACACATTGATCTTTTTAAAAATAGCACAAGAAAAAAAGTAATCTTGCTAGATCAATTTTATATACACGATTACTACAAGTTTCTATTAAACGGAGTATATTATCAATTAAATCCAGATGAGTTTTATCCAAGGCCTCGTAAAACTGCGCCAAAAACCAAGATTGACAATTATCCAGACGTCATTGACTATAGTTGGGCAGATTTGATAATTTGTGTGCAAGAAGAGAACTTGGTAGGTCCAGAGTGGATTGCTTACTTTAACAACCCAGGAGCCTATTTTGGCACAACATCTGACAAGGTCATATCTATTGTCAGTGGAATGAATGATGATATTAGCAACAACAATAAGTTCCCATACAATGTGTTAAGGATACCAACAACTCTTTGGTTCTCCTGGGTGTCGGCCAGCAATGCGCCCATTGGCTATGACCCGGAATACGAAAGACCACACAAGTTTGAAGCCTTGCTAGGGGGATCAAAAGAAAACAGGCAATTTGTTTTCAACAAACTTAAAGATCATCAGTTGTTGGAACAGGGGCTGGTCAGTATCAGTGCCCAAACGTTCCGGGGGCCAACAGACAAATTATACCACGACGTGTACTATCGTAGTCCTGAGTTGGACGGGTACGACGATCCTCAAATGGTAGAATTACGTAATTCCACACGCGATGGCAACTGGGTGGCACATACCACACACGGTATCAAACAGAAAAAGTTTCGCATTGACGCAAATACCACCAGCGACTTTGCACCGTATGCTAGTTTTTTTATACCTGTTGATGTGTACAAAAATTCTTGGTTTAGTATCATAGCCGAAAGTATAGTATACCACTGTGACTTCTTCACTGAAAAAACTGCCAAGGCATTGCTGGGCCGTCGAATTTTTGTAACATTTGGCCCACAACACAGTTTACGAACTCTCATTGAGGCTGGCTATAAAACATTTGGTGATTGGATCGACGAAAGCTACGATAACGAACCCGACAACGAAAAACGCTGGAATATGGCATTTGAACAAGTTGTGCGATTGATAAATCATAAAGATCCCAAATCTTTATACAAAGAGGCGCAAGGCCTATTAGATTACAATTGCCGCTTAATTTCTAGTCAGCGATACCTACTGGAGCCCATTGATACTTTTATACAGTCATTTTTAAATGGGTCTGCTGTGGCAGATCCGGACTGGGTTCCTATGTCACAGAACTGGACTGAAGCCCAAAAATTAAGATCACAAAAGCAATTTGATAACATAGTTGTCCCTGCTCCAGACGTAACTCCGGTGGCAATTCCAGTGACTCGACTGTTTAACGACCCCGAGATTCTGTCTGCAATTGAAAAGGCACGAGAAGAAACTAAAAAAAGGCGTACAGGCGCTTAATAACTAAATATTTCATATAGGAGAACATTATGTTTACAAAAATTAAAGAATTCTTGTTTGGCAAACCTTTGACATCAGAAGTACCTTACAAGATTGAAACGCCTGCCCCAACAATGGTAGAAGTTGTACCAGCCGGTACCGAGGCATCCGTCGCGGCTACGCCAAATCCAAAAACCCGGCCGGCCAAGAAACCTGCGGCTCCAAAAGTGCCCGTAAAACCTGCGGCACCTGCCAAGCCAAAAACAACTAAGTCAACTGCAAAATAAGAAATGCCCCGTCAGGGGCATTTTGCTGGTTATGCAAATCCAGCGACATGCTATTTTGTGCCCAATTTATGTTAATTCCAGTATTTACTGTTGTCCAACTTATCCCAGTATCCCTTGTTGTTGCGATTAACAAAATTTTTGATCAGATACTGGCCCATTCCAAGATATCCCATCTTTTTAAATCTACGACTGTCTTGGCCCAAGTGATGTCGAATGATTCTAAACTTTCGAGGACTATATTTTCTTGACAAGAAGTAATCCTCAGAGGTTGAAAAGTTTTCAGGAAAGCCTCCAAATTCCTCAAACCTATCTCTGCGAGTCAGCATGAATGCACCAACAGCGAACGGTGAGAAATATTTCAATGCATGATTTATAGTATTGAAAATAATGAACCCCAGTTTTGCTCTCGGGTCCCGATCATAGCATTTAATGCTTAGTCCAATAAGATCTAAGTTCTTTGATTCGATGATATCAACCGCATCTTGTATAACTGTATTCTTAAAGAAGCGTACATCAGCATCAATGAATAAGATATATGGAGTGGAGACTAATCGTGCGCCGCGATTTTTGGCAATACTCACTGGCCCGCCATTGATGATCTCAACATTTAATCCGGAACTGTTATCTTGTATGACCTGCCTAGTTGCATCTGTAGAACAGTCGGCAATGATAACCTTGGTATCGCCAATGTTTTGACTACGCAAGGCATCCAGCAAATGATGGATATATTTTTCTTCATTTTTACACGGTACTACAATAGTAATTTTATCACTGAGTTTCATGATTATCGTTCTCCTTGGTCCAAGTTATGATTTCCCAACGGCCGTCCCAGTGCTCTACTAATGCTGTACATGATTCAACCCAGTCGCCGTCATTCATGTACATGACACCATTGATCTCTTTGATTTCTGCGTGATGTATGTGTCCACATATAACTCCATCAAAACCACGCTTTTTACAGTAGTTGGCTAAGTTTTCTTCGAACTTAAACATAAAGTCTACAGCTTTTTTAACTCTGTGCTTAAGAAACTGGCTAATGCTAAAGTACCCAAAACCCATGCGATGACGTAGCCAATTGTACTTACTGTTGACACCAAGGATAATATCATATGCTTTATCTCCTAAGAAGGCCAGCCACGGAGCTAGACGTGTAATGCCGTCGAACAAATCGCCATGAGTGACTAGATAGTGCTTGCCGTCGGCACCTATATGCTCTATCTGATTATGTATCTCTACAAGACCAAAACTGAAACCATATGGTATCATGGGTCTTAGAAATTCGTCATGATTGCCTGCTATGAATATCACACGAGTTCCACGCTTGGCGTGTCCTAGTACACGGCGTACTACGTTGGTGTGGCTTTGTTTCCAGCGCCAGCGATTTTGTTGTATCTTCCAAGCATCTATAATATCGCCTACAAGATACAATGTGTCGCAAGAGTTATGTTTGAGGAAGTTGTTGAGTTTACCGGCTTGACTGTCTTTAGTGCCAAGATGTACATCGCTGACAAAGATTGAGCGGTATGTCTTCATCCATTATTTAAGACAAAGGCTATTACATTTTTATTACAACAATAATTTGTTAACAAAATCCAGCAACAGTGTGTGATGTTGTCCACCGTGATAGTGCCCGCGCATCCAACTGTAAGACGAGTACCAGTGCGGAGTACTCTCTGGGTGGCATCCAATTAAACCAATACGGTCCTGTATGACGGCCATTG
>Ga0114968_10002687_pt1 | contig 13488 bp, 6 predicted proteins | sample M_130807_EF_Meta_FD_87020 | JGI IMG/M metagenome (GOLD analysis project Ga0114968, IMG submission 87020) | Freshwater microbial communities from Lake Montjoie, Canada to study carbon cycling - M_130807_EF_MetaG | ecosystem: Environmental > Aquatic > Freshwater > Lake | place: Lake Montjoie... | reverse complement strand
GTAGCAATCTGTTACGTTCCATGAAGCCTATCTTTGATCAAATTGGCGGTATTGATATTATTCCACAAAAAGAAGTGGATCTATCCAGTTATGTTGGCGAGTTGGAATTCAAACAATATAACAAAGATGCCATTGAAGCTGGGTATGAAGGTATCATGATCAAAGATATTGATGCAGTTTACAAGTGTGAACGAAGTCGAAGTTGGTTAAAAATGAAACCTTTTATTGAAGTTAGTTTGGAGATCAAAGATGTTGAAGAAGGCACTGGAAGAAATATGGGAAGGTTGGGAGCATTGGTTTGTTCCGGACAAGATGACGGGAAAGATATCACAGTCAATGTTGGTAGTGGCTTTAGCGACAGTGATCGAGATGAGTTTTGGGGCAATCGTGATAATCTCATTAATCAAATTGTGGAAGTAAGGGCTGATGCAATTACACAAAATCAAGACGGCACATATAGTCTACGTTTTCCACGTTTTCTACGTTTTCGAGGGTTTGTAGCCGGAGAAAAACTGTGATTCAAAAAACTAAATAAATTCTTTAAGGAACACCGTGTCAAAAGAAGATATCATTGAAATGCCAGGTACAATTGAAGAAGTATTACCGGGGGCAATGTTTAGAGTTAGGTTAGAAGATAGCAAATCGTTAATTTTGGGACATATTAGTGGTCGTATGCGACAAAATAAAATTAAAATTTTATTGGGTGATAAGGTTATGGTAGAAATGTCGCCCTACGATCTTACTAGAGGTCGAATATCTTATAGAGAAAAATGATTGTTATTTAAATTAAAACCCCAGTTTAAACTGGGGTTTTTTTATGACAGGTAATATTCCCAACTAGGGTGTTGCGGTTCCCATCCCAACTTTTTACGTTTTTCAGCTAATTGAAAATATGTAGGTTTATAGGGTTTGATTTTTGGAACTATTTTTTTATTGTTGCCTTTAGATGAGTTACATTTAGAACAGGCACAGACACAGTTTTCAAAAGTACTTTTTCCGCCTAGGCTCACTGGCAGTACGTGATCCAAAGTTGCAAATTTTCGATTTACTTGTTCAGAACAATATTGGCATACGTAATTATCCCGTAAAAATACATTTTGTTTGCTGAATCGTACAGCATTCTTTTTCTTTTGATAATTTTTTAGTATCATCACGGCAGGAACTGGTGTTGACCATCGTTCGCTGTGTACAAACCAATCTTCGTACCATTCCAATACCACAGCTTTTTCCGAAACAAGATAAAGGATTGATTCCTCCCAAGATATTATGCTTAGAGGAAGTAGGCTTACTGGGCTGGCATCTGCATTTAGCACAAGTGTGGACAATTTTAACTCACTTTTACAATAACTTGAATATTTATCTGCGTATCTTAGTCTAGTTATTATAATACAACTTTGTTCAAAATGCAACTAAATACTGAATAACCCAGCCAAGGACAAACAATGACATTATACTATGTAAACACCGGGAGCGGACCAAATAGTCACGATGGAGATTCTCTTCGAACGGCTTTTAATAAAATTAATGCCAATTTTAACCAAATAAACAGCGGTACTTTGGGAGCGGTATTAATTCAAAGCCCGGCGGCTCCTCGAGGGTACGGACCCGGAGCATTGTGGTATGATACTGAATCTGGGAGAACTTATGTTTATTATAATGGTTCTTGGGTTGATGCCAGTCCAAATAATCAATCAAATCAGTCTAATAAGGTATCAGTAGGGCTTTATGATCCAGATTATGAACAATTTTTTAATACAGTTACTAATGTATCAAAAATTAATTTTGATGCGTTAGCTGATTTTAACGTAACAGATCAAGGCAACGGCAGTGTATTAGTTGGGATGAACTCTACATTCAAATATATAAACATTGCAGGACAAACAGGATTAACTGCACAGGGTGTGGATACTTTAAATTTAGTAGCTGGCAATAATATTGGAATAGTTTTAAGTAATCAAGGTCAAAAAAATAATCAAACTATTACATTTAATTCATTAGGTGGTGGTAATGCCACATTTCCTCCAACAATTACCCCTGGATTTCTTTACAATGATGGATTAGATCCTAATACAATTGACTGGAGGTTGCCTACATTAAGTCAATTGGAAAACGGGGATTATACAGTTTCAGTCACAGTTGATGGTACTTTTGTATTGCCTGATGGTACTGAGCAGTCTACAGCATATAAAACACCAGCAGTAGACGGTACTGCGGTTGTTCATTATATGTTATTCAAAAGTGCCTCTGGGTCTGATATTCAATATAATAATGGTTTTGGATATAATCCTGGAAGTGGTGAAATTTCTAAACCTAGACGAATTTTATTTAATGATAACACTGTACAAACTACAGCCTGGCTAGGTTTTACATCTACGTTATATAGCTCACTATCTGGAAGCAGAAGAGCATCATTATCATTATCAACTACTACTTTAAAACTATCTACTGGATCTGTGACATTTCCAGATTTAACAGTGCAAAATACTGCATATACTGGCACTGTTGATTGGTCTAATATTACAAGTATTCCGGTGGTAACTACATCTTCTTTGAATAATAATGGGTTTACAGTACAATTAACAACATCAGGGACATTAATACTACCTGGTGAACTTTATACAACATATTCTAATAATAATCTATTTTCTATATATTCAGATCAAACTGGTGGAGTATTATCTTCATTAACTACTGCATCTCAAGTTACTATAAAAACTACATCAACAAATAATACTTATAAATGGATTTTTAATAATGATGGTTCTGTAACTTTTCCTGACAATACTGTTCAAACCACAGCTGGGAAAAATATTTTCCATCTCATATATTCGGGTACCAAATATCTATCTGTATTTTCCAATGGAATTGTGAAATTTCCTGATGGAACCAATCAAATTACTGCCTATACTGGCACTGCTGTTTCTTTACTAAATGGTGCCTATGCTTTAAGGCCTGTGGCCGTTCCCTACAACATAGACTATGGATCCCCTAGTGATCAGGTTGGTGATATTGCCTTTGATAACAATTTTTTCTACTATTGTTCTGCTCCTTACGGATCTAAAAAATATAATGCCAGTACTGTGAATTCTGGAACTAATATAAATTATATTAGAATTCCACAATCTAGTACCAATTTTTATCAACCAATGACTGGTTGGACTTTTCAACAAGCAAATAGTTCCACAGTTTACACCTTAACTACTCCAGCTACTTCGGCAAAATTTGGGAACACCGATCCTGTTTGGATTTTGACATCAAGCACAGCATTATTAACATATAATACTGGTACAGTTTTTACAGTAACTAATACCACCGTTCAACAATCCAATTGGATTAAAACTGCCGTAACTAATGTTGGGGTAGTGAGTAAATTAAGTAATTTAGTTAATCAAGACATACCTGTTACAAACAATGTTTTACGAGTTCAATGGCAATTAGTTCAAAAGGAAACATCTCCAGGAGTTTTTGAAGATAATAATCAATTAGGAATTTCTGCAGTATCTGGAAAAATTTTAAATGTCAAATGGAGTTTAATTGGCAATTATGCTAAGGGTTTGATTTTAGACTCTGGAGTTTGGACAGAATTAACAGCAAATTTAGAATCAGTGGGACCTTTATCTAAAACAGCAGGAGATACTGTGACTGTGACAGTTTCTTCTGATACATTTGTTTATAGAATAACTGCAATGACTGGAATTGGTCTACAGAACAATGTTATCAGTATTGAACAACTGTTTTGATTGAATAAATATTACATCTAGGACACTAATATGGCAGCTTTAAAATTTCCGTTAAATCCCGTTAGAGGTGCTATCTATACTGGAAATAATGGATCAACCTATGTATTTGATGGAATTAAATGGGTAGGTAATACAACTTTTGGTCTCAGTACTCAAACCAATGTGTTGTTCAATTCTGGCTATTATGTTCAAGTAACACCAGACGGTGGGTTATCATTACCAGAATATACATTACCATCAACTACTGGAACGGTAGGACAGGTTCTTCAATGGACATATATCTCTGGAACTAATTATTTAATATGGGCTGATGTAAGAAGTCAAAATTCTCCTAGAGAAGGATCAACTGGATCTTTTCTTATTAGCAGTACTGGTAGTTGGGTAGCTAGTATTAATTCTGATAGCAGTTTTACTATTCCTGGCGCACTTCGTTTTGGTGATAATACTGTTCAATATACAGCTTATCTTGGTCCACCCCAAATAATACCTAATATTGTAACCATACTTACAGCTACACAATCCACCAGTACATTAACTGGCAGTTTAATAACTCCTGGCGGAATAGGTATTGGCGGAAATGGGTTTTTTGGCGGGTCAATAAATGCTAACTCATTAAACATTGCACAAAATAATATTGGAACTCAAACAGTTGCTTCTTTTTCAGGTGGTGCTGATAAAATTGTTATGCAATTTAATGCTAATCTTAGAAAAAATAGAATTATCAGTTTTAACAATACAGCTAGTGAATATGCAGAATTGATCCTAGCCGCATCTAATATTAAATTTGCTTCAAACAACTCGTCATCAAACGTAGTTATTAATGATGGCAATGTTGCAATAGCAGGTTATTTGAATGTATCTAATTATTTAAATATTGGCAGTGATTTATATATAAGAAATTCTGGATATATCAATAATGCGGAAATAATAACTACATCCACGTTAAAACAATATACTGTTAATAGTGTTAGGGCTGGAACAGATACCGTAGCTGCTAAAAATACCAGTACTGGCGAAGTGACAATATGGAATACCAGTACATTACAATCAATTACCAGACGTGGTAATACTACTTCATTTGCTATATCAATACTTAACAATTCGCCTAGCAATGATGTACTTACTGGAGCATTAGTAGTTTCTGGCGGAGTTGGTATTGGCAAAGATGTATACGTTGGCGGAAACATAATTTCTGAAAACGGTTTATCTATTGGTAGTATAGATGCCACTGGAGCAATATATGCATTTGAAATGTATGTTAATGACAGTCGAGTGATCACTGAAGCAACTCAAGTTGGTGTATCTAGTTTAAATAATTTGTCAGGGGCTTTGACAATTGTTGCTGGGACCGATAATAACATCATCAGTACAGGCACTTCAATTACAATATTAAACACCAGTACATTACAGTCAGTAACTAGTAGAGGTAGTTCAACACCTGCATTAATTTCAATTACTAATAACTCGTCGAGTACCAGCACTAACACTGGAGCATTAGTAGTTACTGGCGGAGTGGGTATTGGTAGAGGATTATATGTAGGTGGTGTAATTACAGCTACCAATGTCTATGTTAATGGATATGCAGTCAGTACTAGTACATTTAACACAGGAACATTAGTAGCACAGGCAGTAAGTGCCACATCATTAGTTTCTGGAACCTGGACATTTACAGTTAGTTCAACTGGATCAGTGACACTAAATGGCACACCATTTGTCAGTGGCAGTGGTGGTACAGCAGCCAGCGGCACTGGAACTACCACAACGTTTGTGATATCAAATATCACAGCAAGTACTGGAACAAACTCGGGTGCATTGCAAGTTACTGGCGGGGTAGGCATTGGTGGTAATTTATACGCAGGTGATGTTTATTCAAATGGAATAAAACTAGTTCCTACAAATATACAAACATTTACGGCTACTGATCAACAAAGTGTATTCACAATTAACGGCGGTTATAATACGGGTTCAGTACAGGTTTTTGCTAATGGTATATTATTAGCCCCAATAGATTATGCGGCATCAAACGGAACCACTATAGTTTTAAATGCTTCAAGAAATCTTAATGATCAAATTTCAGTAATTTCTACCCCTATTTTAGGTATTGGACAATCTGGCGGAGGTACTACATTTATTGGTGGTACTGTAACTAATGCAATCAATGTTACGAGTTCAACAGTATCAGCGTCAACCACAACTGGTGCATTAGTAGTTGCTGGTGGTGTAGGAATTGGTGGTAATTTGTATGTTGGAGGAACAATCACTGCAAATATTGTAACACTACAATATACCACTATAACAACTACTTCTGTTACTACAGATGATGTCATTAGTACATATAATACTACACCAACAACATCAACTAATACAGGTGCATTAATAGTTGCTGGTGGTGTGGGTATTGGTAGAGGATTATATGTTGGCGGAACAATTACTGCAACAAATGTCTATGTCAATGGATACGCAGTTAGTACCAATACCAACGGTGCTACATTCACTGGTGGTACTGTAGCTAATGCGGTTAATATTACAAGTTCCACAGTATCAACATCAACCACAACTGGCGCATTGACTATTACTGGTGGTGTGGGTATTGGTGGTGCATTATATGTTCGTGGAACTATATATCAAAACGGAGTACCAGTTGGGTCTGGCGGATCGTTAACTGCTCAATATTTTGGTACGCCACTAGGTACAGTCACTACATTAAATTTTGCCACTGGTACAACAGCTACATTGATAGGTACTACATTAACTATTCAAATTAGTACTTCTTCAGGAGGAGGCGTTGCCTTTAATGGTGGCACAGTGACCAATACAGTTAATATTACAAGTTCCACAGTATCAATATCAACTAATACTGGTGCATTGACTATTACTGGTGGTGTGGGTATTGGTGGTGCATTATTTGTAGGTAATACAGCTACAATTGTCAGTACAGCAACTTCAACATCAACTAATACTGGGGCATTACAAGTAGCTGGGGGTGTGGGTATTGGTGGCAATGTATATGCAGCAGGAAATATTGATGCTGAATCATTTACAATATTAGGCAGCCCAGCAGCAATTATTACCTCAGCTGGTGGTCTTAGACCAGTATATACTACATCAACGTTATATGTTGCACAGATTCAACCACGGTTTTATGGGCAATATAATATCAATAATTTAAAATCAAATTTGCTTATTTCTGCGGACAGTATTGATGTACTTGATGGGCAACGATTGATTATTCGAATACGGAGTACTGGAACTTATGCGTTGTCTTATGATGAGTTTTGGTTCAGAGGTGTGGGATTTACCCCGCCCAATACTACAATTCCAGATTCATACTTGTATATTGGTGCAATTTATAATGAACTTGATGATTATTGGGATATACTAACTTACACACAACAATAACGGTATGATTTATGGCAAATAAAACATGGTCAGGCGGGAGTTGGGGCACTGCGGCAAATTGGTCGCCGTCGGGAGTTCCATCAAGTAACGGCACCGATGATATTTTTATTAATGCCAATAATATCACCTGTACTTTTAGTGGAACTCCTAAATTTAATAATATCACAATTAATGGTACTAATGTATCTTTTGCTGGTACAGTTTCCTTAACCATATATGGAGATTTTATAGTAAACGGTAGTGTATATACTTGGCCAACTGGTACTATAACATTTGTTGGTTATGGCCTTACTCATAGTCTTAAAACTACTGGTATAACTTTTGGTGGTAGTATTATATTTGCTACTATTTATACTGGAACTAAATGGAAATTACTGTCTAATTTTACAGTAGCATCGGGGAAGTCAGTGACATTGTCAGCTGGTGCGTTGGACCTTGATATCTATAATTTATCATGCGGTACTTTTACTGGGTCGCCTGCTGGATATAGCTTTAGAAGTATTAATTTTGGCAGTACTGGCACTACTTCTTCATCTATTATAATAACAACACCTAGTTCAACCACTGCATTTGTAATGAGTGACTCTACTTATTTTACTTTATCTGGCTCACCAAGAGTTGAATTTAGTTCAGGTACTTGGACTCGAACTATAAATGTAAGTAGTTCTAATACAGCAACTACATTTAGTTTTTATGTAAATGGAGATGCGTCGAGTACTTTGAAATTTTCAGGAATTTCTTATATAAAAAATTTAGATCTCAGCAATTTTAGTGGCACAGTTAACGCTTCTATAAGGTATATCCTTGGAAATTATATTCAAGGAGCCAACACAACTATTATAACTGGCGCAGAAACATCAGTTTATCATTATTTTCAAAATTATAGTGCTCTTACTGCAAATAGCATATCATTTAACGGTGACATTGGGGTATTTAGTTTTGGTCAAGGTTTGTTTTCAGTTACAGGTTCTTGTACAGTATATCGAAATTCAGGTAAAACTACTTATGGAAAACCTATAATTTCAAATTCTAGTGTAGTTGATTGGTATGCTAATATGACTTGCCAATCTATGACTCTTACCAATGCTACTCTTAATTTGTTTGGTACAATTACTTTATTAGAAAGTTCTTCACTTATATCTACCCCTGCATTTAAACTGACTGGTTCTAATACATATTTGAACATGTACGGAGGAACAATTGACGCAACCGCACCATCGTATTTGGCCAATGAAGGCGGATATTTTGTAGTAGATCAAAACGGTACCTCAATAAATTTTGGATATGCAACATCTAAAATAAAATGCAAATTTTTTGCCTATGGTGTTTTTGGTGGTAATTTTTCCTATAGTGGTATTGACTCTTTATATAATACAACTGATTATCAAATAGAAATTTTAGCCGACTCTACAGCTGATGATGTGCCTGTAGTAGTATGGAATTGGCCAGATAATGCAGCCTATACTGGCACTGGGTTTATCAACGTTTATTTTGCCGCTGGCGGAGATTTCTTATCAACACATGTGGTCAATAATCAAGCTAATCGTTTTGGATTTGTTTTTGATCATGATAGAGATGTTAATCTTATAAATGCATCTGTAGGATCTTTAAATTTAACAACTTATGCAGGAACTTTGGATGTTGGCAGTAGTATTGATATAACTGGTAATTTTATAAGTGAAGATCTATTTACTTTAACAGGCGAACCAACTTGGAATATGTTAGGTAGTTATTCTTATAGAAATATATTTGATTTTGGAACTGGGTATTTCACCTATCCTATTACTTTGAATTTTAATTCACCATCAGGTTACGGATATATAATGTGCGGTAATTCTTATGAATCTACATATCCAATAAACTTGTACCGTGGAGTTTTAGATTGTGGTATAAATTTGTACGATTATCCGCCTTGGATATCTGGTAGTATCACAGTGCCATCTGTTAATTTGGATGCTGGTACTGAACAAAGAACTTTTATTCATAGTTACGATGCAATGATTTTTTTCTTAACAGGGTTAAGTGGTACAATTTGGTCCAGTAAGAACAGTAACCTATATGTATATGGAAACTATCAAGACAACGTGCCTGGATGTACCATTTATATAGATAATCCAAATGCTGTTGGGGTTCGAACAGTCGCTCCTGGGTTTCATTATGAAGAGGATAGTTTTAACATGGTTGTTTTTTCTGGAGGGGGGAAAGTAGTCATATCAGGAACATCCGCATTGAACGTATTTAAATATTCGGTTGGGGGGACACTAGATTTTACAGATTTAACTATATATGGGGAATTTGAAGGTACTGCAATCAGTAACACCAGCACTCTTCGAGTCTTAGGATATAGAACATCAGAGTTTAGGGAAGAATATTCGACCAATGATTATCTTACTATTTCTGGTCATGCAGGAGGAAAATTAAATTCGAGGGTTTTAATAGGTAATGATAGTGTTGACCCAGCAATAGATGCAGTCATTGCTAGTGATATTGGTGGCGATTTAATTATAAACAATTCACATGTTACATTTGATATTGGTCCAGACAGTTTTGAAATTGGTGGAGATTTTATCGTTGTATCCGAAGCACCAAGCGGCGCCGACACTATATTGACATTGCCTAACGAATTAATAGTCAAAGGAAGTATCTATTTTCAACCAGATTTCGATTATGTTATAATAACAGAACAACAAGATACAATTGTTCCTAATAGTATAACAATGGTAAGTAATACTTCAACATCCACCACTACGTTTGAAGTTGGGAATAGACAGTTTCTCAATACTTCGTTGATTTTTGATAATTCTAAAAATTCTGGAACATTTGCAATTTTAGATGATTTAGCATATTATAATGTAATTGATTATAATTTATATGAAAATTATCCATACCCTGGTTTTATAGATATATCAGCAACAGTTTCATCATCAACAAACAAAGTAAATTTGCAATTTCAATCTGATAGAAATTTTCTTATAACAAATACTACTAATTTTACTAATATAAACAAGATATCTAGCACAATACCTGGAGATGTTCATAATTTAGTTTTTTATAACATAGATAATAAAAGTTTTGAACATTTTGGTACTAAAATTAGTAGGATTCAAATTGATACTAGTACCTATATTCAAGATAGTCAAACAAATATAAACTACATGTTTTATAATGCTGGTGGTAACAGTAGAAATTTAGGCAATAACACAAATTGGGTTTTTGGGGTAGTATCTACCATGGATCTTAGCTTCTTCTATATTGACTAAATATAGATAATAATTAGAGTATATCATGCCACAAAGTATAGCCAGTCTCTTATCTTTTATGATATCATCGACTTCGTCGATCATTAGTACTCTAACCAATGCAGTAACCGCAATTGGTGTTAATACACAATTAAATATTAATGGAAATGCGGTTAGCACAGTTACATTCACTGGCGGAACACTAACTAATATAGTTAATATTACAAGTGCTACTATTTCAACATCAACTTTAACAGGTGCATTGGTAGTTAAAGGTGGCGTGGGTATTGGTGGTAATGTATATGTAGGCGGTTCAATTACTGCAACTAATATCTATGTCAATGGCAGCCCAGTAGTAACTGCCGCCACAGCAGGTGGTGTTAGTGCAGTAAATGCATCCACTGGTGCAGTTACAGTATCAGCAGGTACTGATACTGTGATCAGTACAAATAGTGGCACTATTATCATTTCCAATACAGGTACTTTACAAACCGTAACAGGTCGTGGAGCTACAACAAATAACACAATATCAATTACCAATAATACTCCAAGTACTGGCACCAACTCAGGGGCATTCCAAGTTGTTGGCGGTTTAGGTATTGGTGGTAATGTATATGTAGGTGGTGCAATCACAGCCACCAATATCTATGTCAATGGATATGCGGTCAGTACTAGTACATTTAATACAGGAACATTGGTAACTCAAGCAGTCAGCGCCACAACTGCGTCATTTGCACAGTCATTCAACACAGCTACTTTGGTAGCACAGGCAGTCAGTGCCACATCATTAGTATCTGGAACCTGGACTTTCACAGTCAGTTCAACTGGATCAGTGACACTAAATGGCACACCATTTGTCAGTGGCAACACAGCAGCCAGCGGCACTGGAACTACCACAACGTTTGTGATATCAAATATCACAGCAAGTACTGGAACAAACTCGGGTGCATTGCAAGTTACTGGCGGGGTGGGTATTGGTGGTAATGTATACGTTGGTAATACACTAACTGTATTAAGCACATTGTCAAATACTAGCTCAGTAACCCAAAATGCCCTGTATGTTGCTGGCGGCTTAGGAGTTGGTTCTTCTTTATATGTAACTGGTCCTGCAGTATTCAATAATAATGTTACATTTGCTGGTACTACAACTTATGTATTAAGTACTAACACAGTGTATACTGATAATATTATTGAATTGCATTATACCAGTACATGGTCAGTCAATGATGGCAAAGATATTGGTTTGCGTTTCCATTATTATGATACTGCCGATCGTAATGCATTCTTTGGCCGCGACAATGCCACTGGATATTTAGAATGGTTAGTAAATTCTAGTCCAGATAACACTAATAATGTAACTGGTACTAATGGAACATTTAGATTAGGCAGTATTATTTTAACAGATAACACTGCATCAAATGCAACTAACACCGGTGCATTAACTATTGTGGGCGGTGTGGGCATTGGTGGTGGCTTATATGTTGGTGGTGTAATTACAGCTACCAATGTCTATGTTAATGGATATGCAGTCAGTACTAGTACATTCAACACAGGAACATTAGTAGCACAGGCAGTAAGTGCCACATCATTAGTATCTGGAACCTGGACTTTCACAGTCAGTTCAACTGGATCTGTTACTTTGAACGGAACCCCATTTGTCAGTGGCAACACAGCAGCCAGCGGCACTGGAACTACCACAACGTTTGTGATATCAAATGCCACAGTAAGTACTGGAACAAACTCGGGTGCATTGCAAGTTACTGGCGGGGTGGGCATTGGTGGTGGCTTATATGTTGGTGGGGCAATTACAGCTACCAATGTCTATGTTAATGGATACTCGATCAGTACAACTAGTGGTGCTACATTCACTGGTGGTACTTTGACTAACGCTGTTAATATCACAAGTTCTACGCAATCAACATCAACTACTACTGGTGCATTAACAGTCACTGGTGGTGTGGGCATTGGTGGTAATTTAACAGTTGGCGGAACAGTTACTGGTGGTGGTGTAAGAACTACTACAACCAGCACAGCACCCGCAAATCCCACAGTGGGTGATATTTGGTACTATACTGCCAGTGATGTAATATATCGTTATACCAATGACGGATCTACTACAACCAATTTTTGGTTAGACATCACCGGGCCCGTATATACTTTAAACACTTCTGGCAGTTTAATTATAGGTACGGCCAGCGCTGGCACCACAGCAACTACCAGCGCCGCAGTTGGTTATTTGGGTATGCCGCAAAACTCAACAGCTTCAAGTTATACACTGGTTGCCAACGATCAAGGCAAGCACATTTATATATCTGCAAGTGGACAGACGATAACTATTCCTTCCAATGTCACTGTGCCATTCCCAATAGGCAGTACTGTGGCGTTAATTGCTGGGCCTAGTGCAACCACAGTTACTATTAGCATCACAACAGATACCATGTATCTTGGCGGAACTGGATCTACAGGCAACAGAACTTTGGCAGCATATGGCATGGCCACTGCGGTAAAAGTAACAACCAATACTTGGTTTATCAGCGGGTTAGGGTTGACATAATGAGCGGTGCAATGATGAGCTATATGGCTACCAGCGTCAGCAGTGGCCCAAACCCAGTTTTGAATTTAGATGCGGCCAATTATTCGGCAGTTCCAGTCAATGGCAGTACCATAGCAGGTACTGGCGCTTTTGCTATAACCACAAGCAATACCAATAACAGTATGGCGTGGGCAGCTACCAACGGTGGCATATTCCGCAAGACCAGTTCCAACGACACAGATATGTTGAGGTTTGGTCCAAATTATTCATCCTCTTCACAGGCCTATACAGTAATGATGGTCTACCGATCACAGTCAGGCACAGCAGGTAGATTGTTAAATGCCAACACAGCCTCACCAGACTGGCTAATGGGTTTGTGGGGTAATTCCGGTGGAGTACAAGATATTTTCTACAACGGGTCATTTTTAGGCAGTAGTAGCACAGCTCAAACAGATGCTTGGAGATTTGCTTGGATGACATCCAACGGCACTACTACCACAAATGCCTATGCGGCCGGCAGTACTGCGCCTACCGGTACTCACGGAACTAGGGCTGGTGTCAGTGGATTTAACGGCCT
>Ga0114968_10002685_pt1 | contig 13489 bp, 7 predicted proteins | sample M_130807_EF_Meta_FD_87020 | JGI IMG/M metagenome (GOLD analysis project Ga0114968, IMG submission 87020) | Freshwater microbial communities from Lake Montjoie, Canada to study carbon cycling - M_130807_EF_MetaG | ecosystem: Environmental > Aquatic > Freshwater > Lake | place: Lake Montjoie... | reverse complement strand
CGCCCAGCTCGCCTCTCGCTCAGCGGCCATCCAGGCCGCCTCAAACGCGAGCGGGTCAATCGCCACAGCGGGCGCCTCGAGCGCCGGCCGCGGCGTCGGCCAAGTGAACGGCTGCCCCGGCGTCGCGCCGTCGGTCGTACCGCCGGCGACGCACATCACGCGCTCGGAAGCATCGAGGCCAATCAACGCGGGTCGCCGACCGTAGAGCAGCGCCACCAGCGTCCCACCGTCGAAGTCGAGTCGAACGACCCGGTCATGCCCCACGACCTCGAGAGACTTCACGACACGGCCCTTCGCTTGAGCGCGGAGCCACTGCACCATCGTGCGTGGCGTGTCCCAACCGTCCGGCCCGGGATCGGGTCGCTCGCTTACCCGCGCGGCGCCCGGCCGAGCCGACAACAACATGTGCGAAGTCCGCCCAGGCACACGGACCTCAAGGACGACCGACTCCGCGTCGAGCTGCCGGACCCCCTGAATGGCGCCGCCGACGACCCGGGGCACGAGCGCCCCCACAAGCCCTTGAACCTCGCCGACGTTGAGCATGCGAAGCATAGGTGTTAGTCTCTCGCCCCTCGATTTGGGTCAAGGAGCCTCTGCATGAAGTTGAACGCCGCCGCCTTCTCTCCCCTCGAGTTCAAGGGGGGCGTTCTCGTCCTCACGCGTCGTGCTGGGGCCGCCCCGTCGTCGGTCGAGGCCAGCGTCGACGCCGCGCTCGGCGGCGCCCTCTCGACCGCCGCGGAGCGTCAGCTCTTCAAGGGCAAGCCTCGCCAGAGCTTTGCCCTCGATACGCACGGTCGCCTGCCGTTCCAGCGCGTCCTCGTCCTGGGTCTCGGCGACACCGCGCCCTCGCCCGCGGCACTGCGGGACGCGGCCGCGCTTGCCGTTGCGGACGCCTTCGCGACGCGCCACCGCACGCTCGCGATCGCCCTGCCCGAGGGCGCCACGGAGCAGACGACCGCCGAGCTCGCCGCCGGACTCCACTTGGGCGCCTTTCGCTTCGACACCTACAAATCGAAAGACGCCGACGCGCCGAGCCCCGAGCTGGACGCAGTCACGCTGCTCGGAGAGGCCGCGACCGAGGCGGCTGTCGAGCGTGGCGAAGCCCTCGCACGCGCCGTGCTCCTGTCTCGCCAGCTCGTCAACGAGCCGCCCAACGTCTGTACGCCGACGCGCCTGGCCGACTTGGCGGTTCAGATGGGCGCGGAGTACGGTTTCAAGGTCACCATTCTCGACCGTGACGAGATGAAGGCCCGCGGCATGGGCGGCCTCCTCGCCGTCTCGGCGGGCTCGGACCAGCCGCCGAAGCTGATTCACGTGGCCTATACGCCCTCGGGCGCGGGCGCTTCGAAGAAGCCCCTCGTCTTCGTCGGCAAGGGGCTCACGTTCGACTCCGGCGGCCTCAGCATCAAGCCGGCCAAGTCGATGGAGGACATGTACATCGACATGGCGGGCGGCGCCGCCGTGCTGGGCTTGATGAAGGCCGTCGGCCAGCTCAAGCCAGACGTTCCCGTACATGGCCTCGTCGGGGCGACGGAGAACATGCCAAGCGGCGCGTCGTATCGCCCGAGCGACATCCTGACGATGGCGAACGGCAAGACCGTCGAGGTCCTCAACACCGACGCCGAGGGCCGCCTCGTGCTCGCGGATGTCCTGCACTATGCCACCGCGCTGGACCCCGCGTGCATCGTCGACCTGGCGACGCTCACCGGCGCGTGCATGGTCGGCCTAGGGCCGAACTACGCCGGGCTTTTCACCGCAGACGACGCCCTCGGCGAGCGTGTTGGCGCTGCAGCGACCGCCGCGGGTGAGTCCGTCTGGCGTCTCCCGCTCGACAAGAAGCTCTCGGACTCGATCCGCGGCGCGCGAGCAGACATCAAGAACCTGGGCGGACCGTGGGGCGGCGCGATCACGGCGGCGCTCTTCCTGCAGCATTTCGTCGGGGACCACGCGTGGGCGCACCTGGACATCGCCGGCCCCGCCCTGGCCGACAAGGACGACGGCCACATCAAGGCGGGCGGCACCGGCTTTGGCGTCCTGACGCTCTACGCCCTCGTCGAGAGCGCCGCGCGCTGAGCGCGCCGTGCGCCGGTGACCCAAAAACCGACGCAGCGCCGAGCCTGACCCCGTCGCTGCGGGGTCTTACCCGAGCGGACTCTCCCTGAGCCGCGCCCTCCAACCCCCACACGGGATGTGCAGGCCGCCCCGAGTGAATCACCGCTCCTCAGGCACCCCGGACTCGGACACTCCGTCCGAGCAGTACACGCGCTGGGCCACTTGGGCGCTCTGCGCGCTCGTCGTGGTCTCCCCCCTGTGGCTCGGCGGCGCGCGATGGGACCATCAGGCGCAGCTCGCCGGCCTCGCTGCGGTCGCGCTTGCCTTGTCCGCATGGGTCCGAATCGGTCACCGCATGGGCTTCCCGTGGCCGCTGTGGTTTCCTTCGGCCGTCGCGGCCTTCACGCTGCTCCAGCTCGTACCGCTGCCGCCGGCGCTGCTCGCCGCGCTCTCCCCGCTCGCTGCCGACCTGCGCGCATATAGCCTCGCGGACCTGGGCGCAGCATCGGTAGACGCCTGGGCGCCGCTCTCGCTCGACCCCGCGCTGACGACGATCGCGGCGGTTCACCAGCTCGCCTTCGTGGGCGTCGCGTGGGCGGCGGCGAACGTCCCCCGCGGCCAACGCGGCGTGGTCGAGCGCGCCGTCCTGTTCGGCGCGTCCGCGGTGGCGCTCGTGGGCTTCGGTCACTGGGTCGTCGGCGCCGACCGCATCTTGGGCGTGTGGAGCGCCGCGGGGGGCCTCAAGCTCGAAGGTTTCTTCTCGACATTCGTCAACGAGAACACGACCGCGAGCCTGCTCGTGCTCGGCGCCTTCGCGGGTCTCGGCCTCGCCACGGAGAGCCAGTCCACCCTCAGGCAGCGCGCAGTCGGTCTCTGCTCGGCGCTCTGCGTCGCGGGCGTCTTCGCGACCGGCTCGCGCGGTGGTCAGCTCGCGCTTGTCGTGGGCGCGGCGTGCTTCGCGGGCTTCACGTGGCTGCCGAGCGCCCGCAACGACCCGGGGTCGAGCGCAGGCCGAGCGCGGATCATCGCGGTCGCCGCGATCATCGTCGCGCTGGCAGGGCTCGCGCTCTCGGTCCTCCTCCTCCCCGACTGGTCCGCATCGCCCCTCGCGCAGACGGGCTCAAGGTCGTTCGACGCAAAGTTCGCCTCGTGGCCGGACGCTGTGCGGCACGCGGTGGCCTTCCCTCTCACGGGGAGCGGGCGCGGGGCGTTCCGCGTGACCCACACGCAGTTCCAAGGCACGTTCTTCGCGCAAACTCTCGGGCACCCGGAGAACATCGTCTTGCAGCTCACGACCGAGCTTGGCCTGGTGGCGGGGGGGCTCGCGCTCCTCGGTGGTGTCGCCGCGGCCTTCGTGGCCGTGCGCGCCGGCCTCGCAGGCGGGCGCCCGCGCCACTGGGCGATGCTCGCGGGCCTCGCGGCGGTCACCGCCCAACAGCTCGTCGACTTCGGCCTCGAGGCCGCAGGCCTCTCGCTGCCGTTCGCGGCCGTGCTCGGCCTCGTCCTGGGTCGCACGCTCCGAGACCGAGACGCGCAGCCCGCTCGGGCACAACGCGCCGCGCCCACCCTCGCGTTGGCCCTCGCGGTGCTCACCGGCGCTCTGGTCGGCCTTCGCGCGCCGCACGCCCTCGCTCACTTGCCCGACGCTGGGCTGGCCGCGGTCGACGCCGCCCCGGCCGATGCGAGCGCGATCGAAGCATCGGGCGCCGAGGCCGCGGCGGCTCATCCCGCGGACGCGTGGATTCCGCTCCGCGTCGCGACCCGGCTGGCGCAGCTCCCCGACCCGCCCGTGCCGCGCGTGATGCGCTGGCTCAACCGCGCCATCCGGCTCGCCCCCGCCCGAGGCGAGCCGCACCTGCTCGCCGCCCGGACGCTCGGCGCAGGCGCCACGGCTCCTCAGGCTGCGCAGGAGTATGCCCTAGCGCTCGAGCGCATGCCGTGGGACCGCAATGTCTTGCTGCGCGAGGTCGTCCGTCGTGTGCGCGACCCCGGGCTGCTCGTGCGCGCGCTGCCAGACACGCCCGAGCACCGCCGCGTCCTGATTCAGCTGCTCAGGGACGAAGGCGACCCTCAGCGGCTCCGCGGCGCGCTGAACGCGGCGGCCGAGCGATGGCCGGACGATCCCGAGGTGCGGCACGCGCTCGCTCTCGTCTGCCTCGACCAGCACGACCTGGGGTGCGCGAGCGCCGAGATCGAGCACTTGGACACGAGCGGTCGCACTCTGCGCGCTGCAGTCCTCAAGGCACGCAAGGCGCTGATGCACAAGGACCACGAGGCGGCGCGGGCGGAGCTCGCAGCCAGCCGGGCGCTCGGCGCACGAGACCGAGACTTCCTGCTCGCCTCTGCCGATATTCACCGCCGCCTGGGTGATCTGCCCGCCGCCCGTGAAGACCTCGACCGGGCCTGGCCGCTGGTGGCCCTCGACGCGCCCTTTGCCGCCCACACGCTCGCGCTCCGCGGGCGCCTGGAGCTTGAGCTCGGTGATCCGCGCCACGCTGTGACCGCGTACGAGCAAGCGTACGCACATGTCGCCAAGCCGGCGTTCGCCGCGAGCGCGCTCGCCGCCGCCCGCAAGGCGAACGCGCCACAGCTCGCAGACGCGCTCCTCAAGCGTGCCCGCGCCGAGTTCCCCGACGCCCCCATCCTCGCCCCCGCCGCGGCCCCCCCGTCGCCCGAATGACCGCCCGAGACGCCCGAATGCACATCCTGCTCCTCGCCTTGAACTACTGGCCCGACAAGCTCGGGAATGCGCCGCTGATGGTAGGCTTGTGCGAAGGCCTCGTCGCGCGGGGGCATCGCGTCACCGTCGTCTGCGCGTTCCCGCACCATGAGACCGGGCGCATCGCCTCCGAGCACCGCGGCAAGCTCTTCGAGCGAGACACGCACAACGGGGTCGAGATCGTCCGCACCTACATCTACGCAGGCGAGCACAGCACCGCCGCGAAGATGGCGAACTACGCATCGTTCACAGCGACCGGCTTGGCCGCGGCGCTCGCTGTCACCGTCAGGACCCCGGTCGACGTGATCTTCACGCCATCGCCCCCGCTCACGCTCGGCCTGATTGACCACGCCCTCGCCGTCACCCGCGGCGTCCCCTTCGTCTACAACCTGCAAGACCTCTTCCCCGAGGCGGCCATTCGACTGGGCGTCCTCAAGAACCCCACAGTGATCGCGGGCTTTCGCAGGCTCGAGCGCTTCGTCTACCGCAAGGCCGCCCGCCTCTCAGTCATCAGCGAGGGGTTCCGCCGCACGCTGCTCTCTCAGGGCGTGCCCGACGAGAAGGTCGCGGTCATCCCGAACTACACCGACACGGACCTCATCGTGCCGACCCCATCGGCGGCCTCACCTTACCGCGCCGAGCTGGGCCTCGAAGGGCGCTTCATCGTCCAGTTCAGTGGACGCATGGGCTATAGCCAAAACTTGGAGTGCGTCGCCGACGCGTGGCTCCGGCTCAGAGCCCAAGGGGGCCGCGACGCCCTCCACCTGATGCTCGTCGGCGACGGTCAAGCGCGCGAGCTGCTGCAGACGCGCCTCGGCGGCCGCGACGACGTCACCCTCTTGCCGACGCAGCCGCGGGAGCGCTTGTCCGACCTGCTCGCGGCGTCCGATGTGGGCCTCGCCCCGTTGCGGCACGGCATGGCCGGCACGAGCGTGCCGAGCAAGATCTTTGGCATCATGGCGAGCGGTCGGCCCGTTATCGCGGCGGTCGACGCCGGCAGTGACACGGACCTCATGCTGACGGAGGCCCGCTGCGGGGTCGTCGTGCCGCCCGAGGACCCCAGCGCGCTCGCGCAGGCCATCGCCGCCCAGTACGACTCGCCTGACGAGGCGCGCGAGATGGGCGAGCGGGGCCGGCAGCACGTGGTCGCGCACCACAGCCAAACGTCGATCATCGACCAGTACGAGCGCATGCTCCTCGACGTCGTCCAGAGAGGGCGCTGAGCGATGTGCGGCTTCGTCGGCTACGCCTCGACCCGAGCGCCCCTCGAGCGCGTCGTGCTGGAGCGCATGCGCGACACCTTGGCGCACCGCGGCCCCGATGGCGCGGGCCTCTGGACGCATCACGACGCAGCCGCAGCGGTGGGCCTCGGCCACCGACGGCTGGCCATCATCGACACGCGAGACGTCGGCCTGCAGCCCATGACGGACGACTCAGGCCGCCTGACGATCGCCTTCAACGGTGAGATCTATGACTTCGCCGCGGCGCGTGCCGCGCTAGAGGCCACAGGCCGCCATGCGTTCCGCACGCGCACGGACACCGAGGTCATCCTCCACCAATGGCGCGCGGACGGCGCCGCTGCGCTGCGTCGCCTGCAGGGGATGTTCGCCTTCGCGCTGTGGGACACCGAGCGTCGCATGCTCACGCTCGCGCGCGACCGATTCGGCAAGAAGCCGATTTATTACGCGCACTTGAGCGATGGGACGCTCATTTTCGGCAGCGAGATCAAGGCGCTGCTCGCGTCCGGTCGTGTAGACGACGAGGTCGATCTCCAGGCGCACGAGGACTACCTCGCCCTAAACTACGTGCCCGGCCCGAGGACGATGTTCGCGGGCGTCCGCAAGGTCCCGCCCGCGCACACGTTGACGTGGCGCGATGGGCGCGTGCATCTGGAGCGGTATTGGGACCTCGAGCTGCACTCGGCCGCCGCCCACGCCCCGGTCGTTCCCTCGATGGACGAGGCGGCGCGCGGCGTCCTCGAGCGCCTGGACGCCGCGGTGGCGCGCCGCATGGTGAGCGACGTCCCGCTCGGCATGTTTCTGAGCGGCGGCATCGATAGCAGCGCCGTGCTCACGTCGATGGCGCGCGCCTCTCAAGCCCCCATTCAGGCCTTCACGATTCGATTTGACGAGGTGGACTACGATGAGTCGAGCCACGCGCGCCTCATCGCGCGCACCGTCGGCGCGACACACCACGTCGAGACGGTCCGCCCTGAGCCGGACACGTTTCTCGGGCCGCTGGTCGACGCCTTCGACGAGCCCTTCGCCGACAGCTCCGCCATCCCGATGTGGTACCTCGCGCGGCTCGCGCGACAGCACGTCACCGTGGCCCTGGGCGGCGACGGCGGTGACGAGCTCTTCGCGGGCTACCGCACGCACCGCGCGCTCCGCCTCGCCACGCTCTGGCGCCGCCTCCCCCAAAGGCTGCGCGAGGATCTGGTGCCGGCGCTCGTGGCCCGACTCCCGGTCAGCCACGGCAAGGTCAGCTTCGACCTCAAGGCCAAGCAGTTCGTCGCGTCCGCGAGCGCCGACCCGGCGCGCGCCTTCTTCGGCTTCAAGGAGTTCCTCCGTGAGCCTCGCCGCCGCGCGCTGTGCGCCGCCCCGACGGCGGTCGAGTCACCCGGCAGACTCTTCGACGCCGCGTTCTCGGCGCATGAGTTCCGCGACGCCCTCGACGCCGCGCTCTACGCCGACTGCGCCATCTACTTGCCCGACGACATCCTCGTGAAGGTCGACCGAATGACCATGGCGCACGCCCTTGAGGCGCGCACGCCGTTCCTCGACACCGCGCTCGCGGAGTATGCCGCCGCGCTGCCCGCGCGCGCCAAGCTCTTCGGGCTGCGCACCAAGCACATCCTCAAGCGAGCGCTGCGCGGCCGCGTGCCGCTGCGCATCCTTGAGCGCGGCAAGGCGGGCTTCAACGTCCCCATGGCGACCTGGCTCAACGGTGCGCTCCGAGGACACCTGCGCGACGCCCTGTCCCCCGAGCGCGTGCGCGCGCTGGGCCTTTGGTCGCCCCCCGAAGTGGCGCGCCTTCTGGACGAGCATGAGCGCCGCACGCACGACCACAGCCGCCCTCTCTGGGCGATGCTCTGTTTTGTCGCGTGGCGGGCACGTCACACGGCCGCCCGCTGGTCACAGCCCGCCGAGGCTCGCCGCTGATGGGTCAGTTCCCCTCCACCATCGAGCTGCGGCCCAAGCCGGTATACGAGGCCGTCACGCGCGCCTACAACCTGCTCGGCGCGCTCACGGGCGTCCTGCTGCTGTCCCCGCTGCTCCTCACCATCGCCCTCGCGGTCAAGCTCACCTCACGCGGGCCCGCGCTCTACCGCGGCGCGCGCGTCGGACGCGACGAGCGCCCCTTCGACATCTTCAAGTTCCGCACGATGCACGTCGGCGCTGAGCAGCGCATCGGCAAGCGGCTCGTCCAGCAAGGCGAGGACCACTTCACGCCCATCGGGCGGTTCCTGCGCAAGTACCGCCTCGACGAGCTCGCGCAGCTCTTCAACGTGCTGCGCGGCGACATGAACCTCGTCGGACCACGCCCGATGCGACCGATCTTCCTCGAAGAGCACAAGCGCACGATTCCGGGCTACGCGCGGCGCTTCTCGGTGCGGCCCGGCATCACGGGCAAGGCCCAGGTGCGTGGCGGGTACTACACCTCGTCGCGCCACAAGCTCTTCTACGAGGTCCTCTACATCAAGCACCGCAACGTGCTGATGGACCTCAACCTCATCGTGCTGACCTTCCTGCGCGTGATGCAGAAGATCTTCACGACAGGCTTTCTTGGCGCGTGGCTGCTGCTCGCTGTGCTGGTCTTGCCCGTAGATGTCCAGCGCGCGCTCTCGTTCCCGGTCGGCAGCGTGCGCATCAACCCCATCTACCTGATGCCGCTGGGCATCGCGGCGTGGCATCTGCTCCGTCGCGACCGCGCCGACAAGCGGATGTATGCGCTGCAGACCCCTGTCGACGCACCGCTCCTCGGCTTCGTCGCCCTGACCGCGCTGCTCGTCCCCCTCAGCCACTTCCCGCTCGAGGCCCTCAAAGGCCTCGGCTGGTACGTCTGCAATGGGGTCGTCGTGTTCTACATCATGCTGAACTCACGCCTCGTCACTGAACGGCGGACCCTCTTGGTGAACACGCTGGTCCTGGGCACAGCGGCCGCAGGCCTCAGCGCGACCCTCTCAGCGCTTCAGTACGCACGCGACTCCGGCGAGTTCATTGGTCCGCAGGCCCGCCCAACGACCGCGGTGGTCCTCTCGGCCCTCGTCGTGCTCGCCACGCCGCTCGCCGTCGCCCGCCTGCGTCAGGCCACGACCCGTCTCCAGCGCGCGCTTTACAGCGTCTCAACGCTCGCGTTGATCGGCACCGCGCTCCTCGCGTGGCGCAAGGCCGGCCTGCTGTGCCTCGCAATCGCGCTCTGCGTATACCTATGGCGCGCGCGCCGCCGCCTCGCCATCGCCGCTGCCGTCGCATACGCCGCGCTGGCGCTCACCTTCAGCTTGGCGAATGACAACCGCTATACCCTCGGTCAAATCGGCGCCGAGCTGCATCAAGACTACGAGCGACAGGTGGAGTTGATCAGCGCTGTCCGCATCGAGCGGCTGATGCTCGGCGTCGGCGCGCGCGCGCTGCGCCTACACGCCCAGACCGCCGAGAACAAACGCCCGATCAACAACCGACCCCGTGTCCGCCTCGGCTCAGCCGAGAACACCTGGCTGTCGCTGTTCGCGGAGCACGGCGCCGTCGGCTTCGTCCTCTTCGTCGCGTTTTTTCTCGGCGCGCTGCGGGCGATGTGGCGCGCGCTCCCCCGCATCGAAGACGCAAGCGCCCGCGACGACCTCTGGGCCACGCTCTGCGGCTTGACGGCCTTCGGTCTGCTCATGTGGACCGAGGACCTCTTCTACCGTCTCCCTACGTTCGTCCTCTTCTGGACGACCATGGGCCTCGGCCTCGGCGTGGCGCTCTTCTACGCACCCGGGCCGCGCAAGTTCTATCGGCTGGTGCACTTCCGGCACAAGCTCTAACCGAAGCGCCGTCGGCCTCGACCGCTCAAACCTGCGGCGGCGTGCCCTCAGCGGGACGCCCGTCGGCGCCGTAACCGGTCGAGCGGTACTCCTGATAGTAGTACTGCCCGTAGCCGCGCCGCGACACATCGACGTTGTTCAACAGCGCGCCCAGGATGTTCACCTTGACGTCTGCGAGGAGCCGGCTCGCCTTCTTGACCATCTCGCGGCTCGTCTGTCCAGCGCGCACGACGAGCACGGCGCCGTCGCACACATTGCCCAAGATCAGCGCGTCCGTCACCGCGCACACGGGCGGGGAGTCGAAGATGATGCGGTCGTATCGCTCCAACATGCGCTCGACTACGCGGTGGAACGAAGCCGTGTGCAGGAGCTCGGCGGGGTTCGGCGGGATGGGCCCCGAGCACATGATGTCCAGGTTCTCCACCCCGCTCGGCTGCGCCACGGTCGCCAGGTCGCGCTCGGGATCGAGCACCAGATTGCTCAAGCCGCGGTTGTTCTCCAGATCGAAGATCCGATGAATCCGAGGCCGCCGAAGGTCTGAGTCAATCAGGAGCACCCGGCTCCCGGACATCGCCATCGTCGCCGCAATGTTGACCGAGGTGCTCGTCTTGCCCTCGCGGGGCCCGGCGCTCGTGATGAGTAGCTTGCGGAGCTCTCGCTCGGGCGCCATGAAGAGCAGATTGGTCCGCACCGTCCGCACACACTCCGCGGCGGTGCTGTGCGGGTAGTCGAGCACGTAGCGGTCCGGGTCGATAGGCCCCGTGGGCTCAAAGCGGTTGCCCTTCTTGCGGCGCTGCGGGCGCATGCTCGGCACGAGCCCCAAGAAGGTCAGCCCGAACTCCTTCTCGAGTTGCTCCTGGTTCTTGACCGAGCTGTCGAGGCTGTCGATCAGCAGCGCGAGCCCGATCCCGCCGAAGAGCGCGATGAGCAGCGCCACCGACAGGTTCACGAAGAGCCGCGGAGAAACGGGCCGGTCCGGGACGAGCGCGGCGTCGAGGATCCGCACGTTGTTCTCGCGCGCCTCGGCCTGAAGCTGCGCCTCCTTCTGACGCACCATGAGCTGCGTGTTCAGGTCTTTACGGCTCTGCGCCGCGGCTTCGAGGCGCTTGTACTCAAGCTCGACCGCGTTGAGCGCCTCCATCTCTCGCTGAATGGCGCCCGCGTCGCCCGCGAGCTTGTGCTCGGCGGTTGACGCCGTCTGCAGGCGCCGCTCCATCGACTGTTGGATCCCCTGAACCTCGCGCGTGAGCGCCTCTCGGACACGCGCGATCTTCTCGTCCGCCGTCTTCACGTCGGGGTGCCCTTCCATGTAGCGCTTGAGGAGCTCCGTCCGCTCGTTCTGCAGCGAGACCATCTGCTCCTTAAGCCGCTGCACGAGGCCGTTCGCGAGCACCTCATCGACGCTCGACTCGACCGTCGCGGCATCCAGGCGCTTGGTCTGCTCGAGCGCGGCGGAGAGGCGCGTCGTCTCCTGCCGCGCCTCGCGAAGCTGTCGGTCTGCGTCGAGCGCACGCGCAGCGAGCTGATTCTGCTTGTCCGCCAGCGACGCCGTCAGGATGCCGTTCTTCTGCTTGAACGCCATCAACGCATTCTCTGCGTCGTCGATCTCCTTGCGCCCGTCGCCGACCTGCGTCGCGAGCCAGCGCGCGGCGTCGCCGGTGAACGAGATCTTCCGGTCCAAGTTCGCGTCGGCGTACGCTTGGCAGAGCGCGTCTGCGAGCTTGGCCGCGCGTGCCGGGTCCGTGTCCCTGACTTTGACCAGCACCACGTTGCTCGCTTCGACGGCCTCGACCTGCGTCCGCCCGACGAGCACCGAGACTGGGTCGGCGTTCGCGAGCGCCGCGGCCTGCTCGGTGGGATCCTCGATGCGCGTCACGCCCAAGAAGTCCAAGTCACGCGCGAGGCCGAGACGCTCGACCACCATCGCCGCGACGCTGCGGCTCCGGATAATCCGATACTGCGTCTCGAAGTACTCCCGGGTGTTCCAGGTGTTCGCCGTCCCGAGCGGCGAGACCTCCTGCCCGCTGCTCGTCGGCAGGTACTGCGGCGCGTTCGGGTCGATCATTAGGTTTGTGACCGCCTCGTAGATGCGCGGCTGCCGCTGCGTGAACACGACCGTGGCCGTGACGACGAGCGCACCGAACGCGAGCACGACCCACTTGTACTTCCAGACGACCGCTAGGTAGTGGCCGAGGCCGCTCCAGGACTCTGCGCCCTTCTCGTTCTCGCTCACGCTCACGCCCTCCCCGACGCGACGGCGTCGCGGTACCACGCCACAGTCCGCGCGAGGCCCTCGCGGACATCGATCCGCGCGCTGAAGTCCAGCCCTGCTCGCGCCTTGCTGACGTCCGCGCAGGACGCACGCACGTCACCCGGTCGGCTCTCGACGTGCTCACTCGGGATCGACGTCCCGAGGATCTCGTTGATCCAAGCGACCAACTGCACCAGCGACGTATTCTGCCCACACGCTGCGTTGTAGACCTGCCCACACGCGCTCGCGGGGGCCGCCAGCGCGGCGAGGTTCGCCGCCACCACGTTCTCCACGAACGTGAAGTCACGCGATTGATGACCGTCGCCGTGCACAATCGGCGACTCGCCCCGGAGCATCCGCGTCACGAACGCCGGGACGACCGCCGCGTACTGACTGTTCGGGTCCTGGCGGGGCCCAAAAACGTTGAAATAGCGCAGCGCGATCGTCTCTAGGCCGTACAACTGGTGGTGGACCGCGCAGTAGTGCTCTCCGGCGAGCTTCTGCACGGCGTAAGGCGAGAGCGGCCGCGGCGTCAGGGTCTCGACCTTGTACTCGGCGGGCTGGTCGCCATACGCCGAAGACGACGCCGCATAGACCACGCGCCCCACGTTCAGGCGACGGCACGCGTCGAGCAGGGCGAGCGTGCCCTCGACGTTCGCGCGGTGCGTCTCGAGCGGGAACTGCACCGACTTGGGCACGCTCGGCAGCGCGGCCTCGTGGAGGACCGCCTCGACGCCGCGGAGCGCGCGCGCGAGGGCGTCTGGGTCGAGCAAGGACCCCTCGACGAGCTCGAATTGCCCGTCGATCGCCTCGAGGTTGACGCGGCGCCCGGTCGCGAAGTTGTCGAGCACGACGACGTCGTCCCCGCGCCCCAAGAGGGCCCGGACGAGGTGCGAGCCGATAAAGCCGGCGCCGCCGGTGACCAGAATCCTTGCCATGTCGCGCTCCGGTCCAGACGGACCTTGTCCCGCATCTGACCCCGTGCCGCGCCGCCCTGTCTCAGCCGAGTCCGAGGTTGCCCTCCGGCTGGACGCGCGCCACGATGGGGGCGTGGATGACTTCGATGCTCTCGTCGCGCTGCTGCGTGCCTGGCTGCGCGGCCAGCGCCTCCCGCGGCTCACCGCGTCAGCGCTGGCGGTCGCCGAGGCCCACCGCGTCGCGGGGCTCGTCTACCATATTCGACCGCCGATGGACCAGCCGACCGCGGCCCGCGCTCGCCAAATCTGGGCCAAGCAGGCGGGCCACGCGCTGCGACTGACCTGCACCTTGACCGAGCAGTGGCCGACGAGCGCGCCCCCACCGCTGGTCTTTAAGGGGTTCGACATCGCGGAGAACCTCCTGCGCGACCCCGGCGCACGACGCGTTTCCGACCTTGACCTGTTGCTGCCCGACCCCGCTTGGGCCCGCGTCCGGAGCGCTTTGTCGCCCTCGGCAACGCGGG
>Ga0114968_10002683_pt1 | contig 13500 bp, 12 predicted proteins | sample M_130807_EF_Meta_FD_87020 | JGI IMG/M metagenome (GOLD analysis project Ga0114968, IMG submission 87020) | Freshwater microbial communities from Lake Montjoie, Canada to study carbon cycling - M_130807_EF_MetaG | ecosystem: Environmental > Aquatic > Freshwater > Lake | place: Lake Montjoie... | reverse complement strand
TTCCATTAGCTGTTGCTGGAGCCAAGATATGGCTGTAGTTGTTAGCAATCGAAAGAATCTGTGCCGCCAAAGGCTCGGCCAATTGATCTGCCAGATTAGCAGCATCAATTTGAATGACTTTGCGCACACCTGCAATTTGAGCAGCTGCAGCTACAGCCCCATCAGATTGGTTGCCAACAACTAAAACGTCTACCTCTGGAGAGCACTGTAAGGCAGCAGCGACTGCATTTAAGGTAGCGGCCTTTAAGGATGTATTGTCGTGTTCAGCAATAACAAGAGCAGTCATTTAGATCACCTTCGCTTCATTTTTGAGTTTTTCCACAAGGGCTGCCACATCAGCAACCATCACGCCTGCGGAGCGCTTGGGCGGCTCCTCTACTTTGATTGTTTTTAAACGGGGTGCAATATCTACGCCCAATTCATCCGGCTTCACAATGTCAATTGTCTTTTTCTTAGCCTTCATGATGTTAGGCAAAGTCACATAACGTGGCTCATTCAAACGCAAGTCAGTCGTAATGACTGCGGGCAATGTCAGGGCAATCGTTTCCAAACCACCATCAACTTCACGAGTCACTGTCGCTTTTCCATCGGCAACAAGCACCTTGGATGCAAATGTAGCCTGCGGAATATCCAGCAAGCTGGCCAACATCTGACCCGTTTGATTGCTATCGTCATCAATAGCTTGCTTACCCAGAATAATGATTTGCGCTTGCTCTTTTTCGGAGAGCGCCTTGAGAATCTTCGCTACTGCTAGAGGCTGTAAGTCAGCATCAGTTTCAACTAAGATTGCACGATCAGCACCAATTGCTAATGCGGTACGTAAAGTTTCTTGACACTGTGTCGCACCAGCAGTCACCACTACGATTTCAGTTGCTACGCCGGCCTCTTTTAGGCGAACCGCTTCTTCAACTGCGATCTCATCAAAAGGATTCATACTCATTTTGACGTTAGCCAGATCTACGCCAGAGTTATCTGATTTCACTCGAATTTTGACGTTGTAATCAACAACGCGCTTTACAGCTACTAAGATTTTCATTTGGAATTCTCAATAATGGTTAATGATCTATTTTATCCGCCCCGCAGGGTCCGAACTAGACATCAATAGCGGTGGCGGATCCAGCCTGTTTGCGCAACTCAAACTTCTGAATTTTCCCGGTGGAGGTCTTAGGGAGCTCACAAAATACAATGGCCCTAGGTACCTTAAAACCAGCCAAATGCTGCTTACAGTGGGCAATAATTTCCTCAGCCGTTACATTGGCTCCAGATTTAATTTCCAGGAAAGCACAAGGCGTTTCGCCCCATTTAGGATCAGGCTTAGCAACGACTGCGGCAGCATTGACTGCGGGATGACGATAAAGCACATCCTCAACCTCAACAGAAGAGATATTCTCACCCCCAGAAATAATGATGTCTTTGCTACGATCCTTCATTTTGACGTAGCCATCAGGATTCATCACCGCTAAGTCGCCAGAATGGAACCAGCCACCCTCAAAGGCTTCTTTTGTTGCAGCCGGATTCTTCAAATAGCCCTTCATCGCAATATTCCCCTTGAACATAATTTCGCCCATGGTTTCGCCATCAGCGGGTACTGGCTTCATTGTCTCTGGGTCCAATACGGTAATTGCCTGCTGCAAGTGATAACGCACACCTTGACGTGCATTTAAGCGGGCTCGCTCTCCAATATCGAGATCATTCCACTCGTCCTGTTTCACACAGACGGCGGCAGGCCCATACACTTCAGTTAAGCCATAAACATGGGTTAAGTCAAAACCTAATTTCTCCATACCTTCAATGATGGATGCTGGAGGTGCTGCACCAGCAATCAAGCCTTTGACACCCGAAGGAACACCTACCTTTAATTCATCTGGTGCATTGACCAGAAGGTTATGCACAATTGGTGCCGCACAATAGTGAGTTACGCCATGCTCTTTAATTGCAGCAAAAATATGCTGTGCATCTACACGACGTAAACACACATTCACGCCTGCGCGAGCAGCAATTGTCCAGGGGAAGCACCAGCCATTGCAATGAAACATCGGCAAGGTCCATAAATAGATGGGGTGCTTATTGATATCCCAATCAAGCACATTAGAGATCGCATTAATGGCAGCACCTCGATGGTGATACACCACTCCCTTAGGGTTACCTGTTGTGCCCGATGTGTAATTTAAGCAAATGGCTTGCCATTCATCGGCGGGAACTTGCCATGCAAATTGAGGGTCGCCCTCTGACAAGAATTCTTCGTAAGTCAAATTGCCGAGCTTCTCACCCGGTACATCAAATTCTTTTTCCTCAACATCAATCACTAAAAATTCACGACCCGATTCTTTCTTGGCAAGCTCAAGGGCTTTTTTCATTACCCCTGAAAACTCAGGATCTACGATGACTACCTTAGCTTCTCCATGGCACAACATGAATGCCACAGACTCAGGATCCAAACGGGTATTGAGCGCATTCAGAACAGCACCTGCCATTGGAATACCGAAGTGGGCCTCCACCATAGGTGGCGTATTAGGCAACATGACGGCAACGGTATCGCCCAAACCAATCCCATGTTTTTGCAGAGCGCTAGCTAAGCGACGGCAACGCTCATAGGTTTGCTGCCAAGTTTGTCGTAACTTTCCATGAATGATGGCAGTTTTATTGGGATAAACCTCTGCCGAACGCTCCAAAAATAAGAGCGGTGTAATTGGTGTGAAATTCGCTGAATTACGCTCTAAACCCTGCTCATAAATATTTGCCATCATCTACTTTCAATCTTCATTACTATTTTTAACTTAATCCGTTAACTTCATTCGTTAAATGCATTCGTAAACTTAGTTCCCAACCTTACATATCAGCCAAAGCCTTAATATGTGCGACCACACTTCGACCCAAAGCAGATAGGTTGTAACCACCTTCTAAACAACTCACAATGCGCCCTTGTGCGTATTCATTGGCGACCTCTTTCAGTCGCTTAGTCATCCATACATAGTCATCCTCAACTAGACCCATTTGGCCCAAATCATCTTCACGATGCGCATCAAAGCCCGCAGAGATAATGATCAGCTCAGGCTCAAAATTGCGTAAAGCTGGTAACCACTGCTCCTCCACAATAGACCGCACCACATCACCGCGTGTCGAGGCAGGCAATGGTACGTTCACCATATTGTTAGCATGATCAAGTCCGCTATAGGGATAGAACGGATGCTGAAAGAAGCTGCACATCAATACATTGGGATCATTAAAGAATGCCGCCTCTGTGCCATTGCCATGGTGCACATCGAAGTCGATAATCGCTACGCGCTCAATTCCATAGGTTTCCATGGCATAACGCGCAGCAATAGCCACGTTATCAAACACACAAAATCCCATTGAACGAGTCGGCTCAGCATGGTGACCTGGAGGACGTACCGCACAAAAGACGTTCTCCACCTCACCCTTCATGACTGCATCAACACCCGCAATAGCGGCACCTGCTGCACGAAGCGATGCTCGGTAAGTATGGGGATTCATGATCGTATCGCCGTCAAGCATGAAGTAACCACTCTCCGGAGCACGATCACGCACAAAAGAGACGTGGTCAGGACTATGAACAAGTTCGAGCTGATCTTCGCTAGCTAGTGGTGCATCCAGATGGTGCAAAAAGCGATCCACCCCACTGCGGATCAACTGGTCATTGATCGCCTGAATTCGTTCGGGACACTCTGGATGATGGCTTCCCATCTCATGTTTCAGAAAATCCGGATGAGTTATGTATCCTGTTGTCATTACTCAAAATTCCTTAAAAGTAAAACTGTTATTTTTATAATCAAACTTTCTGTGTTCAATACTCAATTACCCATCACTTTTCGCATGAATATTCGCGTCTCCTGCCTGCTGCTAACAGCCATTCTTTTAGGCTGTTCTAGTGCGCCACCTCAACAAATTCCTGCCCCAAAGCCCATCCTAAACCAGTCCGATGATGCGGTCACAGAGATCAAGGTAAGCCAAAGTCTCAATGAGTTATTGAATCAGATCTCTCAAACCCAAGAAATACCGCTCGGGGCCCTAGAATCAGGCTTCTTGGATGCTAAAACCATTCCCTCTATTCGTAAATTGGTATTGCCCCCATCAGGTACTTTTAAGAAAAATTGGGTGGCTTACCGCAAGCGTTTTATTGAGCCCGTTCGCCTAAAGGCTGGAAGGGCATTTTGGGATGAAAACCAGGTCTTTTTGAGCCAAACTCAGCAAGAATACGGGGTTCCAGCAGAGATCATCGTGGCCATCATTGGTATTGAGACTATTTACGGGCGCCAAACTGGTAATTTTCGAGTGAAGGATGTCTTGTCCACCCTCGCTTTTAGCTATCCGGAGACCCCTAATAAACCCGCTAGAGAGCAGCTTTTTAAAGACCAGCTCAAAGATCTCGTTCTCATGTGCTGGATAGAAGCTGGCGGCAAATTACCCGCCAAGAACTCTGCTCAAGGGGTCAACTCTGCCCGATTCAGCAACTGCCTTAATCAAAACAGCTCATACGCAGGCGCAATCGGTTTGCCGCAATTTATGCCCAGCAGCATTCGTAGCTTTGCAGTTGATGGAGATGGTGATGGACGTATTGATCTGAAACAAAGTCCTAAAGATGCGATCGTTAGTGTTGCCAACTTTATGAAGCAACATGGCTGGCAAACAGGTATGCCAATTTCGTTCCCAGTTCAAAGTGGCGGAATTTCTGCTGCCAAAGAGCTGGCCGATGGCGAGCCTAAGCTGAAATTCACTGTACAAGAGCTGATTGAAAAAGGCATTTTGACTAAACAACAAGGAGATTTGCAAAGCGGCGGTGTTGAACCCCAAAGCAAAGCCTTTATCGTCGATCTCCCTTACCCAGATAAAGATGGAGTCGATCAAGTGCAGTATTTTGTTGGACTGAATAATTTCTTAACAATTGTTCAATACAACCGCAGCTATTTTTACGCACAAAGTGTGGCGGAGTTTGCTGAAGCCTTGGGGTATAAAAACCAAAGCGTAGTGCCTGTAGAGAGTCCTTCTAAGTCTGTGAATTCAAAATCTGCGGTTGATAAATCTAAAACCAAGAAATCGGCCGCAAAGAAAAAAACGAAATCAAATTAGTAAGGCTTAAGCCGGGAATACTCCGGTAGATAGATAGCGATCACCACGATCGCAAACAATAAAGACAATGGTAGCGTTCTCGACCTGGCGCGCAATACGTAAAGCAACTACCAAGGCCCCGCCTGCAGAGATGCCACAAAAAATACCCTCTTCTACCGCTAAGCGACGCGCCATTTCTTCGGCATCTGCTTGAGAGACATACTCGATTTGATCAACACGATCACCTTGATATATTTTGGGTAAATACTCAGGAGCCCACTTACGAATGCCTGGAATTTGTGAACCTTCTTCTGGCTGAGCTCCAATAATCCGAATCTCGGGATTCATAGACTTAAGATAAGTGGAGACGCCAGTGATCGTCCCTGTAGTACCCATGGCCGAAATGAAATGGGTAACCTGCCCATCCGTATCACGCCAAATTTCTGGTCCCGTGGTTTCAATGTGAACCCTTGGGTTATCTGGATTAGCAAATTGATCCAATAATCTACCGCGACCTTCTCTCTGAAGTTGCAGGGCGTAATCCCTGGCAAACTCCATACCCCCAGAAGCAGCTGTCAAAATTAATTCAGCCCCATAGGCGGCCATACTTTGGCGTCGTTCAATACTTTGATTCTCGGGCATGACCAAAATCATTTTGTAACCCAGCATTGCTGCTGTCATTGCTAATGCAATACCTGTGTTGCCACTCGTTGCTTCAATGAGAGTGTCGCCTGGCTTAATTTCTCCGCGCTCTTGTGCGCGCATGATCATCGACAGCGCGGGTCGGTCCTTTACCGACCCGGCTGGATTATTACCCTCCAATTTACCCAAGATCACATTATTGCGATTCTCATTCTCAAGACCTGGAATGCGTTGCAGGCGAACTAAGGGCGTGTTGCCCACAGTCTGTGAAATCGTTAGGTATGAAGGTTTGCTCATAGCCTCATTTTAGCCATAAGCATCACTACACACGAAAGGGTTTAATTTCTGCGAGTTGGCGCTGAACGCTCCGGCTGACGGCTAGCACCACTTTGATTACGAGAATGACGTCTGCTAGTGGTGGCACCCTCCTTTTTGGAGCGCCCATTGGGTTCCCGAAAGGAGCTAGGGGCTTCAATGGTGAGGCCGTTATCTACCATTTTTTCGACAGACCTCATGCCAATACCACGTACCCGCTTCTGTAAATCATTCGCATCTTGAAAATGCCCGCCATCCAGGCGTTCGGCAATAATCGTTTTGGCTTTTGCAGGTCCAATACCCTTAATACTTTCTAGCTCAGTCTGCGTTGCAGTATTGACATTGATTGGGGCTGCAGTGGAGGCAAATGGAAGCGCCGCCAATGTTATAGCCAAAGCAGCAGACCTCACCAAACCTCTTAAAGCATCTGTATTGAAGTATGTATTCATGCACTCTCCTTAAGTTAATAAAAAATCCACGGTCACAAAGTGCGCGTGGATCGTTTACAACGAATAACAAGAATTTAAGTTGACTGAATTAGTCGATGGACGAATGAATCAGTATTTACTGATTAAGTTTTTGCTTATTGGCTTAGGATAAATTGTGCAGCACGCTTCACAAATTCTGACTCAGTTTGATTAAAGCCATGATAGGCGAATGATTCGCAGACACCGCCCTCAGTAATACCGCCCTCAATAATTTCTAACCTAGAAACGTATTTAGCTGGTCTGCCTTCAATCATCCTTTTGGTTGCAGATACCGGGGTTCCCGCACAAGCATCATCTTGATGATGAATACCTAACAATGGAGTACTTACCCCATCATCCAGGGATGCCGTCCTAATGGTGCCCGCAACAATAATGCCTGATAATAATTTGGACCGCTCATTTAACTGACTAGCAAAGTAGCTTGCAGTTGATGAACCCATACTATGACCAAAAATCCAAATGGGGAGATTGGTTTTATTTTTATAGTACTGCACTACCTCGCCCACTCTATCCATATGATCTTGCCGTTCTCGCAAGTTACCCCTTCGTTGATCACCCAAGTCATAAGGCGTGTCGACCAATACGGCATCTATTTGATATTGCGACCACTGATCAACCGACCGAACAAAGGTATGCTTATTTTTAGTGGAGCCATCATTTTGTAAACGGAGCATGCCACCCCCACCCGGAAACAATAAAACCAAAGCTTTTGGTTTTGGAGTCGGCAACAATAGCGTTCTTGTTGGAGAATCCCCTTGATGAGGAACATCAAAAACCTGGGCTACTGCACCAACGCTAATTATCCATAGGGCAATTGCTAAAAATGATTTCATTGAAGAGGTCTTATTTACTATCCAGTGGATTAGCCAAGAAGCCTGCATTAGCCTCTAACCACTCTATATACCGGCCTACGCCTTGCTCTACATTCAGAAAGGGCTCTGTGTAGCCAGCGGCACGAAGCTTGGTGAGGTCCGCTTGAGTAAAGCACTGATACTTACCTCTAAGCGCATCCGGAAAAGGAATGTATTCAATCGCTTTTTCTTTTACCAATTCTTCTAGAGTCGCAGATGCTGCTTTATCCATCTTACGCATCGCATTTGCCACTGCATGAGCGACATCATTAAATGGTTGCGCACGACCACTGCCTAGATTAAAGATACCGCTAATTTCTGGATGATCCAGAAAAAATAGGTTTACCTTAACGACATCCTCAACCGATACAAAATCCCTACTCTGCTCGCCAGGGCCATAGCCACCATACTCACCAAACAATTTTACGTGGCCATTAGCCTTGTATTGGTGATATTGATGAAAAGCGACGGATGCCATACGACCTTTGTGAGATTCGCGCGGACCATATACATTGAAGTAACGGAAACCCACTACTTGTGCAGTATTGCTTTTTTCCGCGAAGCGCTTGCGCATCACCTGATCAAATAAGAATTTAGAGTAGCCATAGATATTGAGCGGCTTTTCGTGTTCATGACTTTCGACAAATACATCTGAGCCACCGTAGGTTGCGGCTGAAGAGGCGTAAAGAAGTTGAACTTTTTGAGCGGTGCAGATATCCAATAAATCCATGGTGTAACGATAGTTATTGGCCATCATAAAAATACCGTCAGTCTCCATGGTGTCAGAGCATGCCCCTTCATGAAATACTGCCCTTACCTTACCCAGCTTGCCACTTCTAAAGGCCTCCAAAAACTCATCTTTATCAAGGTAATCAATGATGTCGAGATCAGCAAGATTGCGATATTTATCAGCGGGACGCAAGTCATCAACCGCAATAATATTTTTCTCACCACGCGCATTGAGCGCCTGAACGATATTTGCGCCAATAAAACCGGCTGCGCCTGTTACGATAATAGTCACTGTAATTCCTCTGAAGTAACAGTTGCGGTACCTAATTTGCCAACCACAATACCGCCTGCACGATTTGCCAAAGCCATCGCTCTTTCTAATGGCCACTTTGCAGCCAAAGCAACTGCCAAGGTAGCAATCACTGTATCGCCAGCACCAGAAACATCAAACACTTCACGCGCCTGAGCCTTCACATGACTAACGCCCGCTTCTGTATAGAGACTCATTCCTTCTTCAGAGCGCGTCAACAATAAAGCCTCTAGGTTTAAGGACTTTCTGAGATCTTGAGCTTTTTTAGTTAAATCTTCTTCGCTGGTCCATTTACCAACCACTTGACGCAATTCACTGCGGTTTGGGGTTAAGACTGTAGCGCCTCGGTATTTTTCATAATCTTCACCCTTAGGGTCGACTAAGATCATTTTATTTTGGGCTCTAGCCTGCTCAATCATGTACGCCACTTGCCCAAGGGCTCCTTTGCCGTAATCAGACAAAATAACTACATCTGCATTGCCAACGAGCTTTTCAAAACGCTCCAACTTATGAGCGAGTGCCTTTTCGCTTGGCGCCTCTTCAAAATCTAGACGAATGAGTTGTTGTTGACGAGCAATTACGCGTAATTTAACGATTGTGGGGACATTAGGGTCAACCTCAAGTTGACTGTCTACTCCACCAGATTTCAGGAGTTCAACCACACGATTACCAGGCTCGTCATTACCAACGATGCCCAAGATGGTTGTCTTCGCACCTAGAGCAGCTACGTTACGTGCTACGTTAGCAGCCCCACCCAATCGCTCATCAATCTTTCCTACCTGTACGACTGGTACTGGCGCCTCAGGAGAAATGCGATTGGTATCACCAAACCAATAGCGGTCAAGCATGACATCACCAACCACTAATAAGCGTGCTTGGGAAAACTGTTCTCGGTTCGCTTTTTCCATTTAAATACTTTTTAACTTTTTATTCTATTTTCAATACGAATAGTTGAATACCACTTAATTATGTCGCCCAATGCCGTAGTACTCAATACCTAATTCTTGCATGGAAGCTGGCTCATAGAGGTTACGGCCATCAAAAATGATGGCACGCTTGAGTTTTTGCATGAGAGCATCAAAGTCTGGGGTGTGAAATACCTTCCACTCTGTCACGATCACCAATGCATCAGCATCATTTAATGCAGACATAGGATCGTCGGTCATGGATACTTGTTTGAGACCCTCTGGATTGCCCGCAAAGTCTAAGTCTAAACAATGTTTAGCCTCTAGCATTGCAACTGGATCGTAGGCCACTATTGCCGCACCACGCTTTACAAGCTCTTGAATGATGACGCGACTAGGTGCCTCACGCATATCATCGGTATTAGGTTTAAATGCCAAACCCCACAACGCAAATTTCATGCCTTTGAGGTCTTTACCAAAGCGCTTATCGATCTTGTCAACCAACGTGTACTTTTGTAATTCATTAACGGCCTCAACTGCATCAAGAATCTTCAGGTCTCTGCCATGCTCTTTGGCAGTTTTGGATAGGGCAGAAACATCCTTTGGAAAACAAGAGCCGCCGTAACCAGTGCCAGGATACAAGAAACCAAAACCAATCCGTGAATCTGATCCAATGCCTTGGCGAACAGATTCAATATCAGCGCCTACTAAATCAGCTAAATTCGCCAATTCATTCATAAAGGAAATACGGGTGGCTAACATCGCATTAGCTGCATACTTTGTTAACTCGGCACTCTTCACGTCCATGTAATACGTACGCTCATGATTGCGATTAAATGGGGCATAGAGTTTACGCATTTGCTCTTTCGCACGCAGCCCTGCTGGTGTACTTTCAGTGCCGATCACAATACGATCAGGTCGCATAAAATCCTCTACTGCAGCACCTTCCTTAAGAAATTCCGGATTAGAAACCACAGAACATAAATCTACAGGTAGCTTGCGTTTTTCAAGCTCTTCAACAATAGCTGCGCTCACTTTGTCAGCAGTACCCACCGGCACCGTCGATTTATCGACAATCACCTTAGGGGTAGTAGCATGACGGCCAATATTACGGGCTGCAGCCACTACATATTGCAAATCAGCCGACCCATCTTCATCTGGTGGGGTACCAACAGCGATGAACTGAATATCACCATGGGCAACCGAAGCCGCAATATCAGTTGAAAACTGTAAGCGACCAGCAGCACGATTGCGCTCAATCATTTCTTTTAGACCTGGCTCATAAATGGGAACGCCACCAGAATTCAGAATCTCAATTTTCTTAGAGTCCAAATCAAGGCAAAAAACATTATTCCCCTGCTCGGCGAGGCATGCGCCAGTAACCAGACCTACGTAGCCGCTGCCGATAATCGTAACCTTCAAAATAACCTCAACTTTTTTCTGTTTATCTAATAATCATCATTGAACTATAGCTAGATGACAATTCAATTAATTCTTACATTGAAGGGCCGCTTGGTGCGACACCTTCACTTCGTCTTGGGGAGTATGCCTCCCAATGATTACAGCCAGGACACTGCCAATAGAATCTTCTGGCGCGGAAACCGCAATTGCCACAAGTGTAACGAGCCAGACTGGTTGTTCGTTGGCGCAAAATACTCAAAATAGATTGCAGCTCCGCAATTCTCTCTGGATGTGCACCACCCTCTTCAATCGCTAAGCGAGTTTCTGCCAGCTTCGATAAAGCACTCAAACTTGGTGAATGCTGAATGACCTCAGAAAGCATCGCATTGGCAGCTTGTGACCCCCGAATCTTCATCATCTGCTTATGAGTGATATCTAGTAACTCGCCAGAGGCCTGTGTTTTTAATAATTCACATAAGCAATCAAGACCTTCCTCGGTCTTTCCTAACTCGGTATGCGCCAACATCCAACGATCTGCTAATAAATGCATATAAGCAGGATGGGAGTTGGCAATAACGCTCCAAGCCTCAATCGCTTGAGTTAGGCGCTCAGTTGCCATGAAATAGTCACCTTGCAAAATTAAGGCGCGCGCATGATTTGGTACAGCCTGCAACGCTCGCTGTATAGATTGCTCCGCGTCAGAAAAGTCTTTACGGCGTAAGGCATCCTGCCCTAGCTCACAATGAAATTGAGCGATTTCTGTTTGATGTGATTTTCCTTGCAATCCCTCGAGCTCAGTTGCAGCGATGATGGCTTTTTTCCAGTCATGCTCAACTTGATACATCTCCAGCAAACTCTCTTTAGCCGGAATAGCAAACTTACCATCGCCCACCCGATTAAGCGATGACTCAGCGCGATCTAATAAACCGGCACGAAGAAAGTCGCGACCCAATTCATAGGCGGCATGATCACGATCGCGAGGCTTCAGATCGTCACGATTGGCTAAATGCTGGTGAACTTTAATGGCACGCTCGGTTTCACCACGGCGGCGGAATAAATTACCTAAGGAAAAATGAAGTTCAATGGTCTCGGGATCTAATTGGGCTATCTTCACAAGTGTTTCAATCGCTTGATCAGGCTGCTCATTTAATAAAAGACTGAGACCTTTGAAAGTTGAGCGCTGCTGCCGCATACGCTCACGCTCATCCATCTTGTTTTCAAGACGCAAATCCCAACGCGCTGCAAGCCAACCTATCCCAAACATGACTGGGAGGAGTAATAGCCAAGAAGTTGCTATCTGAATCATGGCGTGCAGAAATTAAATAAAAAAATGGTCCGAATGGACCACTGAGGATGAGCCTGAATACTAGGCACCTGAACCCTCTTTGGGGCCCGCCTGCATTAGTGGCTTGTAATCTACTCGCTCGCGCAACTCTTTGCCAGGCTTAAAGTGCGGAACGCGTTTTTCTGGAATCATGACCTTTTCACCCGATTTCGGATTGCGTCCAGTGCGCGCAGGACGATGGTGAAGCACAAAACTTCCCACACCACGCAGCTCGATACGCTTACCCTCAGCCAAAGCTTGAGTCATTGTGTCCAGCAATGTTTTTACCGCCAACTCCACGTCCCTAGGCAGAAGCTGCGGAAACTGTTCCGCGAGGCTCTCCACGAGTTCGGAGCGGGTGATTGCTTGTTGCTCTTGATCTGTCATGATCTATCAATAAAAAATCGCCGCTCCCCCAATGGAAAGCGGCGATATTGATTTAGCCTTGATTGTCCAATTTTGCTTTCAACAAAGCACCCAAATTAGTAGTGCCAGACTGCGCATCACCTTGGAGCTTGCTCATTGCATCTTGTTGATCAGAACTGTCTTTTGCTTTAATCGAAAGATTGATAACGCGTGACTTGCGATCGATATTAATAATCATTGCAGTAACGCTGTCGCCTTCTTTCAATACATTGCGTGCATCTTCAACGCGATCTGTTGAGATCTCAGAAGCACGTAAGTAAGCTTCAACTTCATCAGCCAAGTGAATCGTTGCACCCTTAGCATCAACAGCCTTCACAGTACCAGTTACGAGGCTACCCTTGTCGCTGACAGATGTGTAGTTATTGAATGGGTCACCAGACAATTGTTTGATACCGAGAGAGATACGCTCTTTCTCAACATCAATTGCCAATACCGTGGCTTCAACTTCATCACCTTTTTTGTATTTCTTAACAGCTTCTTCTCCTGGCTCATTCCATGAGAGGTCTGAGAGGTGAACTAAGCCGTCGATACCGCCAGGCAAGCCGATGAACACGCCGAAGTCAGTAATAGACTTGATTGCACCAGACAGCTTGTCGCCTTTTTGCTGTGAACGTGAGAACTCTTCCCATGGATTAGCTTTGCACTGCTTGATACCCAAGCTAATACGACGCTTGTCTTCATCAATATCCAGAACCATGACTTCTACTTCGGTTCCTAATGCAGTTGCTTTGCTTGGAGCAACGTTCTTATTGGTCCAATCCATTTCGGAAACGTGAACCAAACCTTCGATACCAGACTCAATCTCTACGAATGCGCCGTAGTCAGTCAGATTAGTTACCTTACCGAATAAACGGGTGTTCGGTGGGTAACGACGAGCGATACCAACCCATGGATCATCACCTAATTGCTTCACGCCGAGTGAAACACGGTTCTTCTCTTGATCGAACTTCAAAATCTTAGCGGTAACTTCTTGACCAACAGTCAACATCTCGCTTGGGTGACGCACACGACGCCATGCCAAATCGGTAATGTGCAAGAGGCC
>Ga0114968_10002682_pt1 | contig 13504 bp, 12 predicted proteins | sample M_130807_EF_Meta_FD_87020 | JGI IMG/M metagenome (GOLD analysis project Ga0114968, IMG submission 87020) | Freshwater microbial communities from Lake Montjoie, Canada to study carbon cycling - M_130807_EF_MetaG | ecosystem: Environmental > Aquatic > Freshwater > Lake | place: Lake Montjoie... | reverse complement strand
TACCAACAGCTGATGGTGATTCGCCAAATGGTGCGCCAGTTTGCCCTGCCCATCGAGATCAGCGGCGTGGACACCTGCCGCGCCCCAGACGGCTTGGCGCTGAGTTCACGCAACGGCTACCTGAGCATCGACGAACGCGCGGAGGCGGTGCAACTGTCCATGGCCCTGCGCCAACTCGGCCTAGCGGCCTTGGCCACTGGCGCGGCCCTGCCCAGCCAGTTGCCGCTGCTCGAAGCCGATGCCATGCAGACCTTGCGCCAGCGCGGCTGGCAACCCGACTACCTCACTGTGCGGCGACGCCAAGACCTGCAAGCGCCCCAAGCAGGTGACGCGCTGGTGGTGTTGGGCGCAGCGAAGTTGGGTAAGACGCGCTTGATTGACAACTTGGAGCTGTGAACTTATTGTGGGGATAAAGGTCAATGCGCGGGAGATAAATTTAGTGCCCCACGCTTAAGCTTCACACTCCACAACAAAACTGACAACTGTGGCGCAAGATCCACCGATGTTCAGTGTCTGCAAGCGCTTGGCCCCCTCAATTTGACAGTCGCCTGCTTGGCCCGTCACTTGGCGCGCGGCATCAAACAACATCCGGGAACCGGTTGCACCCACGGGATGACCGCAACCAATTAAGCCACCACTGACATTAACGGGACAACGTCCATTTGGCTCGATCCACCCCTCTTCCACAGCTTGCCAACTCTGACCAGGCGCAGTCATACCGAAATGGTCAATAGCCATATATTCAGTGGTAGTAAAGCAGTCATGGGTCTCAATGCCGGAAAGATCATCAACACCTGTGATGCCGGCGCGTCTCCAAGTGTCTTCAATCGTTTGGCGAACGTGAGGAAATACAAATGCCTGCCCCTGACTATGCTCAATCTTGTCTAAAAGCCTCAGCGGCGCGGTTCGGTGCCCCCAGCCTGAGATTCGAGCCAGAGGCCCAGTGGACTGTTTAATTGCATGGGCCTTTGCAAATTTAGCTGAGGCCAAAATCACAGCGCAAGCACCATCTGTGACCTGACCGCAGTCTTGCCGTCGGGTGCCCGGCTCGATCACAGGATTGGCTTGATCATCGTCAGTGAAACTCAAATCATCAAATTGCCACTTTCGGGTTTGCGCCAGCGGATTGCGCTTGGCATTGACATAATTTATTTGCGCAATGCGGTTAAGGTACTTGCGATCCAACCCATACCGCTTTTCATATTCCTGCGCCACCAAACCGAAAGCGGCTGGCCACATGTAGGTGCAGTCAATGTCTTCATGCCCTTGCCACGATGCTGCATTTTGATTGACCGAAGCCACATTACCAGATGTGTTCTTGAACTCCTCAACACCCAAGACAAGGACACAGTCATATCGACCTGACTCGATCTCTGCCATGGCAGTGAGTATGCCCAACGAAGAAGATGCACAAGCGCCTTCGTGTCGCATCGCTGGAACACCCCAAAGTTCAGGAACTACTTGAGACACCATCGCACCCAAATGGGCTTGATTGCGCTGCAATTCTGCGAAGGCATTACCGACGTGGATGCTTTCGATATCCTGCACATCCAATCGACTGGCGGTTAAAGCGCCCATTGTGGCCTCGGAAATCATGTCGGAAATATCTTGTCCTTGGCGCGACCATACTTTCGCGAAATCAGTCTGGTATCCGCCTAAAATAAAAACTGGTTCACTCATTTTTTGTATCCTAAAATCAACATAAACAGTCTACATCAGCTATCGCTGAACATGTGTGCTTTATATCTGTTCAATATGCCGCTATGGACTAGGCATTCGCATCTAAATAACATTTTGTTTGTGGAATATCTCGATCTGCGCATGAGTGAAACCCGCAAGAAGTAGAACTTCTGTGGTGTGTTGCCCAAGGGCTGGTGTTGCAGAATTCAGGGATGCGGGGGTTCTCGACAAAGTGACGGCTTGGTTAACCAATTTAAGGTCGCCGTATTCGGGGTGTGTCAGAGTTTTAGCCGCTTTTAGATGCTGAACCTGTGGGTCAGCAAATACTTCATCCATCTTGTAGATGGGCCCGCAAGGGACCCCTGCCTGGTTCAGCATGTCGATCCACTGCTCGGTTCGCTTCTGGCTAAAAGTAATTTGCAGTTCTTCGCTGAGAGCAGACTTATGATGCACACGCAAAGGATCTGTTGTGAACCTATCATCAAGCAGAAGGTCTGGCCTTGCGATGACATTGCAAAGACGAGTCCAAATGCCATCACCGTAAGCGCCAATATTCATGTGACCATCTGCCGTTTTATAGGCAGATGTAGGCATGCTGGTGGGGTGGTCATTGCCCGACATCTGGGGTACCTCGCCCTTGATCAGGTATCTGGCCGCTTGAAAGTCAAGCAATGAAATGCCGGACATCAAGAGTGAGGTATGCACCCATTGCCCTTCTCCTGAGCGTTCGCGCTCTAACAAGGCGGTCATGGCTCCCAGTGCCGCATGCAATCCCGCCGTGATATCAGCAATAGCTGCACCACTGCGCACTGGGCCAGTTTCGGGAAAGCCTGTCACCGACATCAGTCCGCTCATGCCTTGTGCAATCTGGTCAAAACCTGGGCGATTTGCGTATGGTCCATCTTGACCGAAACCAGAAATGCTCACCAAGATAATTCGCGGGTTCATTTGACGCAAAGAATCGTAATCTATCCCCAAACGATGTTTGACGTCTGGGCGGTAGTTCTCCACCACAACATCTGCCGTTTCGACCAATCGAGTAAAGATGCGCAAACCTTCGCGCTCCTTCAAGTTGAGTGTCATAGACCGCTTGTTGCGATGTAAATTCTGAAAGTCAGAACCCTCCCGAAGCGCACCATCACCACCGTTTTTATCCAATTGAGATGGCGCTTCAATTTTGATGACATCTGCACCAAAATCGGCCAATTGCTTGACGCAAGTTGGACCTGAGCGAATGCGTGAAAGGTCCAAAACGCGAATATGCGACAAAGGGCCAGAATCTGACGGATTGGACATTTACAGTTTGGTAGTCCGTTGGCAAGATGAATGAACTTCGACAGGTCTGTCGAAACAGGCAGCCACGCGTGTCATCTTAATTATTAATGGCGCCAGAGTCTTTGACCACAGGACCCCACATGGCCAAGTCCTTGCGGACGAATAAGGAAAATTCTTCAGGTGAAGAAGACACCTCTGTGAGCATCGCATCGCGAGCAAATCTCTCAGTCACATGAGGCATCTGAAGAATTTTGGTGATAGCCCCAAAAAGACGACTTGTTATTTCTGGGCGCATATTTGCCGGTCCCCAAATTCCCCAGTAGCCGTCCATGTCGATGTCCTGTATGCCATTGGCAGCCATACCCGGGACACCAGGTATCAAGTTTGATGGTGATCGAGAGATAAGGCTCAGTGGAATAAGTTTCCCGGCCCGCACTTGTGGCAGGACCACGGGACTGCTCCCAATCAGCACCTGAACATCACCAGACAATACCCCGGCCAAGGCAGGTGCCCCGCCTTGAAATGGAATGTGTTGTAAATCCATACCCATAAGCCGACTCAATTGAGATCCCGCCAAGTGTTGCGGTGTTCCAATACCAGGGGAGGCAAAAGACCACTTACCCGGCTCGCTCTTCACCCTAGAGATCAGTTCGCTCAGAGTACGTATTTGCCGTGAAGGTGTAACCGCAATGACCATCGGCATGGTTGACACCTTGGTGATGGGCGTGAAATCTTTAATGGCATCCCAGCTTAGCTTTTTATAAAGCCATGGATTTATTCCATGTCCGGTATTTCCGGAAACCAGAATTGTGTTGCCATCTGGAGCAGCGCGCGAAACATACTCAGAGGCGATATTCGTTCCGGCACCCGGTTTATTTTCGACAATTGCATTCTGGCCCGTCAACTTGGTAAATTCTTCGGCGATGATCCGAGCAATCAAGTCTCCACTACCACCTGGTGGAAGACCCACAACAATGCGCAATGTTGTGCTTTGAGCAAAAGAACTTACCGTTGTGCCCGCCAGCAGCAGCGCCACAAGAGAACGCGAAAAGTATCGACTGATTTTCATAAGTATTTCATGACCGCGATCGACGGAATATGGAAAATTGAGTGGCTACCGTATCGGAGAAAAATCCACTGGTTTTAAAATTTTATTTTCTTGTGCAACGATCATGGGGTAAACAATCTCGGCAAATTCAAGCCAACGTGGGTCAGCCCACAAACGTTCGCGTCGCTCCTCACGTTCTTGCATAGATGTATAGCTCCAAATATGAATGGCTTGGTTAAGAGGTCCAATTTCACTGGTGAAGTAACCAACCAAATTGCCCAAATGAGAGATTTGAATGTGCAACGCCTGTGGCTCATACAGCTTGAGGAATTTGCCAAGCTGCCCGGTTTGAAAGGTATAGGTGCGGTGATCAAATATCATGTATTTTCATTGCTCATTAAAAACGGTTTTCCAAAACAATCTTTCCCACGGTTTTACGGGAAAGGAGCGTATTCATGGCCAATACAGTCTCATGCATTTGGAACCGATTGGTGATAATGGCAGGGATTTTTCCATCTTGCGCCAACCTCAACAAATCATGATTGAGTTTTTTAAGGCCTTCTAAATCACGCGTCATCCAGCCACCCAGAAAAACGCCTAGGATGGAGGCATTTTTCAGCAGCACCAGATTGGTCTTGGCTTCAGCAATTCGTCCGCTGGTAAAACCCATCACGATGATGCGGCCCATAAAGTTGAGGCAACGCATGCACTCATCAAAAACATCGCCACCCACAACATCTAAAATTACATCAGCACCCTTTCCATTGGTCAGTGCCTTCACCTGCTCACGCAGTGGAGCAGCTTGGTTGTAATTGACAATTTCATCAGCCCCAGCTTGTCGAACCACCGATTCTTTTTCGGCCGTTCCGATCGCACCAATGACCCTGGCCCCAAGAACCTTTCCCAAGCGAACAGCAGCCAACCCAACGCCACCAGAAGCGCCTGTCACCAAAAGAGTCTCACCTGGCTGCAAATTGGCTCGATAAACCAATCCAAGATATGCTGGGTTGTAAGACAACCGATAAGTTGCCGCTTGCTCATAACTCATTGACGGCGGAAGAACGACGATAGAAGCTTCATCCGTGACGATTTGCTCCGCAAATGCACCGAAGTAATTGAGGAAGGACACCCTATCGCCCAAATGAATGTTGCGGACTTGGCTACCCACCTCTATCACTTCACCTGCGCCGCAGGCGCCGGGGACATAAGGCAATGCTGGCTTTAATTGATACAAGCCCTTAAGCATTAACGCGTCCATGAATCCAATGGATGATGCATGAATACGGACACGAACCTTATCAGGGGTCAAAACAGGGTCGTCAATGTCCTTCCAGAGGACATTCTCTAAGGGACCAAACGACTCACACAACATGGCCTTCATAAGCAACCTTTTTTTAGCTTGGCAAACAACTAAACCGTATGGTTCCAGACTCGACACCGTGAAGTACGACCTCCGCCCCCCCACTTCGAATGAACCAATCTAGTCGATGATTTCTGTACTGACGGGGCCACTTTCCTGCATAAACCTTGGCAACAGAATCTTTGAAATTTGCAACTTCCGCTTTCGCATCAGATGCGCATCTTAAAAAAGAAGGGCGCACCTTGCACTGATCAAACCAATTCGCTAAATGAGTGTTGCTGGCAGGGCCCAGTTTATAAAGCGAAAGCGTATTCAGATAAGGTAAAACAGCCATATCAGCCCAACCAAATGAATCCCCATTGAAAAAATTTTTCGCACCCAGCTGTGTATCGAGCCATTGGAGCAAGTGCGCGATATCACTCTTTGCCCTGATCAGCATGGCTTGAGCCAGTTCACCTTGATCGCGCTTGAATGCAATGAACTCTGTCATGCCAAATATGATGGCTTCCAGCTGTGTATCGCAAATCGACTCTACAAGGCGAGACCGAGCGCGATCAATTGGCTCAGTTGGCAAAATCGATGGATTCGGCCACTTATCTTCTAGATAACCCAAGATGATGGATGATTCAAATATGGCCACACCATCGTCAACAAGAACTGGAACTTCGCGCAGCGGACTGACCTCTAAAAAATACGCATCAGGCGCCGACAGATCTGGAACAATACAATCAAATTCAAGCTCTTTTTCAATCAAAGCCATTTTCACTTTTTGTGCAAATGGAGATAGCCCGTTATCGTACAAAGTTAACATGGTGTTGAATCTCGGTTTACGTGGCTCTTGTGTCGACGATCCACTCAGCTTTTAATTTCTTGGCAAATAATTTTGCCTCGAGCGTCTCCGCACTTTCAATGACGACAGAATCAGGGGTAAGTTCTAGCTCGCGTTGTACTGATTTTTTTACATTTTGCGTCAACATTTCTGCTGACTCAGTTCCCTTTGGCGCTACATAAATATCCAAAACATCTTTTGAATAAGGATCATTGGGATTCGCTTTGCCAATGACAATCTGAAATGTTCTTACACCCTCACTGCCTCTGACTGCATCGATCAAGTACACCAAATCAACGCGAGTGCCTTTGATCTTTGTAGTATCTTTTTCAGCTCGCCATATTGGCGTTCCAAGACGAGGAATCACCAGGCCACAATGGTTGCAGGTGCCTGTGATCAGACCACCAGACACATAGTCGCCCGTCCAATAGCGCAATATGCTGGTCCCGTGCCAATCAATATGACTCCATACAAAGACGCCAGGCTCACCCGCACCAACGGGCTCAAAGGTTTCAGGATGTAATATTTCCGTGAAAAAATAAGCGGGATCTAAATGAAGTTTGGTGCCCTCTCCGCACTCATAAAAACCACCGGTACGCAGCTCGGTTGAACTCATCCCCTCCATGACCGCGACTGAAGGACTGCCCAAATCACGAAACAAATCTTTTAGCAAGCTTCGGTAGGCCTCAGTAACTGGCTCTCCCCCACAATAAGCCGCCCTAAAACTAGATATGCCCTTGATCTGTCCAGACTCTTTCATGGCCACAGCCAAGCGCAGCCAATGAATCATGTAGGAAGGCAGTCCGATCATGACGGTGAATGCGTCCTCAGCGGCGATGAGGATCTGCCGCTCAGTAGGCATCACTTTGCCACCGAATGTATTGAAATTGGGTTGCCCCTGCATCAAGGGGATCATCATGGTTGCATAAATCCCCAGGTGCGGTGCAGCGGGGAACAAGTTCAGCCACTTGTCATCTGGACTCAGATGCGGCGATAAGCTGTACCACCAAGATCCGGATCTTGCGAATCTCGTGTGTACATCAGAGTGCGAATAGCCCGAAACAATGGCCTTTCCTGTGGTGCCACCAGACATCTGAAAATGGATAGGCCGCCAGTCAAGAGAAAACTGCTCTCGCACGCGCTCTTCCAATGGGCGAACCTTGAAAATATCGCGGTAATTAGGTTGCGCCTGCGATCGGTATCGCTCCATGGACACCGCGTCAATTTCTTCGGCATCCTGAGTATCTGCTGCACCGGGATACCGGGGCGCAAGCGTGAAATCAGAAAGATTTTCTACAATGTGCTCTTTCCGCGTCAAGGGAATTCGACGAAAATCTTCATAGGTTTTTATTGACATTGGGTCAATATTTTGCGATCTAAACAGCTGCCGATAGTATGGGTGGTACCCAGCAATTTTCGTTTGAACATACCCTTTTAAACGCTCAAACGACAGCTCAAGCTGCTCTTCAGGCGAGATACCCTGAAAAGGTATCTCGCTTTTAAAATTATCCACATTGCTCGATGACATTGAAATCACTTAAATCATTAAAGGTTGTTTATCAATTCATCACACAACCACCTTCGCTCAAAGGACGGAATGCATCGTTTGCAGAAACCTCCTTCACAACGTTGTAGTAGTCCCAAGGCTCCTTTGATTGGGATGGCGCCTTAACCTCAAATAAATACATGCTGTGCAGTTTGCGACCATCCGCGCGGATCATTCCTTTACCGAAAAGGGGATCGTCAGTAGGAATACGTTTCATGGCATCAATCACCGTACGTCCATCATCGCTTTTCACAGATTCAACGGCTTTTGCATAGTGCAACAAACTGGCATAAACACCGGCCTGAATCATGTCTGGGTGAACGCCCTTATTTCTCAAAGCCAAAGCTTTGGCAAATGCACGCGTTTCTGCATTTTTATTCCAATAGTACGCGCCGGTAAATAACAAACCCTGCGCCACTGGAAGCCCGAGCGCATGTATGTCTGGAATGGTAATTAAAAGTCCAGCCATCTTCTGACCACCTTTGACCAGTCCAAATTCTGCAGCCTGCTTTAAGGAGTTGGATGTATCACCACCCGCATTGGCAAACCCAATGACTTGGGCTTTGGATGCTTGGGCTTGCAATAGGAATGAACTGAAATCCATGGTGTTGAGTGGGTGCCTGGCTGACCCAACCACTTTTCCACCGCGTGCCTCAATCACTTTTCCCACGTCAGCTTGTAGGGCATGACCAAAAGCGTAATCGGCAGTCAAAAAATACCAATTTTTCCCACCATCTTCAACAATGGCACGGCCTGTAACGTTAGCCAACGCAAATGTGTCATACGACCAATGAACCAGTGTCCGCGAACACTGCGCACCAGTCAGAGCAGATGAGGCTGCTCCAGAAATAAGCAGAGCTTTGCCTCGCTCTTTTGCGATTTGGTTCACGGCAAGCGCCACAGCCGAATTGGGCAAATCCAAAATGACGTCAACGCCATCGACCTCATACCAACGACGAGCAATACTGGCGCCAATGTCTGCCTTATTTTGGTGGTCAGCAAAGACCAACTCAATGGGTACCCCAGCGATCTTGCCGCCAAGTTTCTCAATGGCCATCTTGGCAGCCTCAACAGAACCGGGACCCGACACATCCGAAAAAAGGCTGGACATATCGGTCAATACACCCACCTTGATTTTGTTATCACTAATTTGTGAGGACGCCGAACTTACAAACAATCCCAAAATAAAAAAACTTAAAAGCGAACGGCATTTGATCATGGCAAATCCTTGAAATTTATTGAAATAATCTTGCGAAGATACTGGCTTTTACAGTTTATTTTTTAAAAACAATTTGGTAAGTATCGCAAACCCGTACTTCTTCATTTGCCATGTCTCGTTTGAGACATTGGCGAATGAAATACACAGTGCTGTCATTTGGGCCAACCATATTCAATATGGAAAGTTACTCAGTTGCTCAGTTGCTCAGTTACTCAGTTTTAAGTTTGTATTTTTGAATCACCCGTCCCCAAGCTGCGTTATCTCTGCGAATCCGTTCGTATGCATCTTGCGGCGATCCCCCAATAATTCCCTGTCCACTTTCTTCGGAAATAACCGCCCTAAATTCTGGGCTCTGCAATGCCTTGTTTGCAGCCACATTCAAAATCGCAACGATCTCTGGCGGGGTTGCCTTTGGCAAAGATAAAACCGTCCAGGCAGAGACAGGTATTTCAAGACCCTGCTCTTTAAATGTAGGCACCGCTGGAAACGCCGAGAGTCGCGTATTGGAGCTCACACCAATGGCTTGCAGACGCCCATCTCTGACAAGCGGCCCAGAAGAGGTCACGACGTCGAAAAGAAGTTCCAGATCGCCCTTAATGAGCTCTATGAACGCCTTTTGGTTTGAACCATATGAAACTCTCAATAGTCCATCAGCAGGCATATGCTCTAAAAGCATGCCATAGGCCACCATGTTGACAGTGGCCGATGTTCCGATTGAGGGTTGACTTTTACCCTGAGCCTGAAATGCGGCCATTGTTTCCTTGAAATTCCTACCAATTGAGGGCCTTTTTAGCAAAAAAGCTGGCGATTCAAATAGCAAAGAAACTGGTGCGATCATTTCCTCAATGTCAAAGTTACGAGGGTAAAGCCAGGAGTTTCCCGCAAAAATCGAAGAGCTGCCGAACAAAAGGGTGTAGCCGTCTGCAGGCGATTTTCCTACGGCAGTGACACCGATATCACCTCCCGCACCAGGTCTATTTTCAATCACCACTGGTTGTTTGAGTATTGGCTCTAGAGCACGCGCAAATGCACGAGCACCTACATCAACGGCTTGTCCTGCCGCTGCTGGAACGATTATTTTTATTGGCTTACTTGGGTAAGGTTGCGCCATGGCACTTAAGGTTGGGATCAAAAAAAGAGCACACAGATGGATCGATGTGTAGATTAAATATTTGATCATTCTTGACTTTCGTGTTTGAGTGTCGCAGGTGAGGGATTCAGGTGCATCAATTCGTTTTCTCCACCTGAATGAGATAATTCCAGTCGAAAAATACCCATCGCAAATGCCAACTGCGTGTAGTAGCCCGTTACCGCAGTCAGGTCTACTAAATTCGAATCGCCCAGTAGTGTGACTGCACGCTTATATGTGTCGTCGTCACAGGTGCCTGTCTTTAGCATCGCGGTAACAACTTCGAAAATTGTTGCGCCTGTCGCGTCGGACCCAAAATCAGGCATCTTGCGTGACTTTAGACTCTGCAGAATATGAGGCTCCACCCCAGCTTTCAAGGCCAGGGGCGCGTGCCACGCCCATTCAAACTTTGAGCCCCAGTGAGCTGCGACGATGACTATCGCGAGTTCAAGCACATGTTGGGAAAGATTTGTACCAAATCTAAGGTGCTCGCCAACAGACGTTACAACGGTTCCCGTTTTCGGAGAACGAAGAAATAAATCGAATGGACCTGCAAGGTGCCCTTGATTATCAATAGCGCTATTGCCGCGGGGGCTTGAAAGAATTGAGTTCCAATATTTTTTTTGACCTATATCTGTCTGCTCGTACGTGAGTTTAGTTAAGCGATAGCCCACACCATTAGACATTTCAATGTACTCCTCATCAATTAAAGACTTTTCAATACATCAAAATAGATATATTGGTGCTTCATCTCATTCAGGCACATCGCCTTTGACGGTCACCCTGTGCATTACGCGTTGGCTTTGGCCATAGTCATGAACCGCGTAGTGAGAAGTGCAACGGTTGTCCCACATCACCAAATCGCCGATGCGCCAACGGTGTCGGTAACTCATGTGGGGCTGACCCAGCTGTTCGAATAGGTACTGAAGCAGTGGTCTGCTTTCTTCGCGGGACATTCCCTCGAAATGCTCTGCTTGCGAGCTGATAAACAGTGCCGACCGTTTTGTTTCAGGGTGTGTTCTGACCACGGGGTGAATGGAATGCTCATCAGTTGGTATGCGGTCGGCTAACTTTCGGTGTCGTTGCTTATCGTAATGAACTGCTTTGAGTCTGCGCAACATCATTTGCATTGCTGGTGATAAAGCCTCCAACACAGCGTATTGGTCACACCACATCGTGTCACCGCCACACTCAGGTATCGTGACCGCACTCAATACCGTGATGGCGGGTGGCCGGGATGTATATGTGCTGTCGTAATGCCAATACTCTGTCTGAGTGTTTTCTTTTCCCGTATTGGTCAACACCAGTACTTCAGGTGCTTCAGGTAGGCCTTTCAAAATGCGGCTGGCCCAGATTTCACCAAAGCATCGACCCCAAGCTGCAACCTCGGCCCCCATCAGGTGCTGCCCAGGAAATACCAATAGGCCTCTTTGAAGGAAAGCCTTCTTGACGGCCTGCATGCTCTGTGCATCTAAGTTCCGCACATCAATATTTTCGATTTGGGATCCAATTAAAGGAGAGAGGTGTTTTTCTGTAAGCATGTTGTTTTAAGTTATTCAATGAGTGAGTCCTTGGATCGTACTAAGCAAGACCCCTTTTTACTAGCCTGAATTCAAGCACATTGATTACCCAGGGTTATCGCTATGCACAATCCAGCCATGACCTGTCACATTAATGAATCCTCATCATTCAGAGCCGTGCTCTGCGAGAAATCAACTGCCATATGAGACTGGAACAGTTGGAATGTCTTATCTCCATAGCTGAAGTTGGAAGCTTTCGTGAAGCTGCGCGTCGCTTTAATTTATCCCAACCTGCAATTTCAAAAATGATTTCATCTTTAGAAATCGAAGTAGGCACCCCGTTATTGATACGCACAGCACGTGGAGCAACACTGACCGCAGCTGGATCGGCTATCGTGACTCGCGCCAGAGTGATTTCCTCAGAGACAAGAAAAATTTCAGAGGATGCGCGTCAGTTTTCTGACGGCGATGGCATGGTGGTTCGCGTGGGGCTTACTGCAGCATGTTCACATGCCTTGCTTGCGCCAGTGTTGACTAAATTTTTGAAGCAAATGCCAAGGGCAAGATTGCAACTCGTTGATAGCAGCTTTAACTCCATCTATGCGCAGCTGAGGAATAGAGATCTAGACTTTGCCATCTGCCCCTTATCCAGCTCGGCCAACGGACGAGACATCGATTCCACGGCACTGTTCTCCAGTGCAATGACCCCCGTATGCATGCCGCAACATCCACTGAGAGGCGCATCTAGCATTAAAGATTTGATGGGTGAGATATGGACTTGGGCAGAAGACGGTGATGGGGGAGTTGTTTCGGATGCATTCCGCGATAACAACTTGAAAAAACCATTTTCAGTGGTATCTGATTCTTTTTCTTCACGGCTACAGATGATCTTAGCTTGCAATGCAATTGCCCTGTTTCCGACAATATTACTTGAGAGTAATTTTCTAAGGGAAAGGATTGCGCCCATATGGGTTCGAGAACATTTACCAGAGGCACGGTACTACTTGGTTAGATCAGCCCACTCGCCCCTCACCACTCAAGCGGAGTTGCTGGCAAAACTTTTCGCAGAACAAGCAGAACATGTTCGCGCTGCTCAGGTTATTCGAAAAAGACCTGGATACTGATAAATCGGGTGATTCACATCCTGATATAGAAAAAATTGGATGTGTTCACCCAGAAATTTCTGTCACACCAGGCTGCAAAGGGTGCGAAACACCCCTCTTGGCGTTCCAAATACCATTGGAAAGCCTCAACCTTATATTTCAGTCACTCCTATTGATGGTCAAGTACCTTTGTGACGTGTGCTGCATGCCAGCATACTGCGTGTGGCAACTGCTCTTGATACACACAACAATCTAAATCTATTCCCCCTTGGCCCCACGCCCCATCAGCGCCGCCACGGCTTGCTGCGGCGAGGTGTGGCCTTGCAGCACGGCCACCACGGCTTGGGCAATGGGCATGTCCACACCCAGCTTTTGAGCGCGTTGCACCACGGTGTGGGCGGTGTACACCCCCTCGGCCACATGGCCAAGGGCATGCAAGATGTCAGGCAGGCTTTTGCCTTGCGCCAGCGCCATGCCCACTTGGCGGTTGCGACTCAGGTCGCCAGTGGCGGTGAGCACCAAGTCGCCCAAACCGCTCAGGCCCATGAAGGTGTCGGCGCGGGCGCCCATGGCCAGCCCCAAGCGGGTGATTTCTGCCAGGCCGCGCGTGATGAGCGCGGCGCGTGCGTTCAGGCCCAGTTGCATGCCGTCGCACAAGCCGGTGGCAATGGCCAATACGTTTTTGACCGCGCCACCCACCTCCACACCCACGATGTCGTCGTTGCCGTATACGCGCAGGCTGGGGCTGTGAAAAACAGCGGCCATGCGCTCGCGCACCCAATCATGGGCGCTGGC
>Ga0114968_10002680_pt1 | contig 13507 bp, 9 predicted proteins | sample M_130807_EF_Meta_FD_87020 | JGI IMG/M metagenome (GOLD analysis project Ga0114968, IMG submission 87020) | Freshwater microbial communities from Lake Montjoie, Canada to study carbon cycling - M_130807_EF_MetaG | ecosystem: Environmental > Aquatic > Freshwater > Lake | place: Lake Montjoie... | reverse complement strand
ATGGGCCAGTCTAGCGCCTAGTTGCAAACGAGCAGTACGGCTCAACTAAAATCGTCGATTTTACCAAAGTTAACTTACCCGCTATGAGCGCCTTTCTCGACGAAACCGTCTTATCTGTTCACCATTGGACCGACCGGTTGTTCAGTTTCACCACCACCCGTGACATGGCTTTGCGCTTCTCCAACGGCCACTTCACCATGATCGGTTTGCGTGTAGACGGCAAACCCTTGCTGCGGGCCTACAGCATCGTCAGTGCCAATTACGAAGAGCACCTTGAGTTCTTAAGCATCAAGGTACCTGACGGCCCCCTCACCTCCAAGCTGCAACATATTCAAGTGGGCGACAAAATTGTGGTGGGACGCAAACCCACAGGCACTTTGCTGATCGACTACCTGCTGCCTGGCAAAAACCTGTATTTGCTCGGCACCGGCACGGGTATGGCGCCCTATATGTCCATCATCCGCGACCCCGAAACCTATGAGCGCTTTGAAAAAGTCATTTTGGTGCATGGTGTACGAGAGGTGAAAGAGTTGGCTTACCACGACTACCTCACCCAAGAATTGCCTCAGCACGAACTTTTGGGCGAAATGGTCAGCGCCCAAATGCTGTACTACCCCACGGTCACCCGTGAACCTTTCCGTAACCAAGGCCGCATGACCGATCTGATTGCTTCAGGCAAATTGTTCAGCGACTTAGGTCTGCCCTCACTCAACCCCGAGACCGACCGTGTCATGCTATGCGGCAGCCCGCAAATGCTCAAAGACCTCAAGACCATGCTGGAAGAACGCCACTTTAAGGAAGGCAACACCACCACACCGGGTGACTTTGTGGTGGAGCGGGCTTTTGTCGAGCAATAAGCCCTAAACCCGCTCAATAATGACGGCAATCCCCTGCCCCACGCCTATACACATGGTGCAAAGGGCATAGCGTCCACCGCTACGCTGCAGTTGGTTGGTGGCGGTGGTGACCAATCTCGCACCTGATGCGCCCAATGGATGCCCCAAAGCTATCGCGCCCCCGTTGGGGTTGACTCGGGGGTCGTCGTCTTGCAAACCCAACAGGCGCAGTACCGCCAAACCTTGCGCTGCAAACGCCTCATTGAGTTCAATCACATCCATTTGCGCCAGTGTCAAACCGGTGAGCGCCAGCACTTTTTCGGTGGCGGGTGCAGGGCCTATGCCCATGATGCGCGGGGGTACACCTACAGTTGCCATGCCCACCACACGGGCACGAGGCGTCAAGCCATGCTTGGCGGCACTGGCTTCATCGGCCAACAAAATGGCACAAGCGCCATCGTTCACACCCGATGCATTGCCTGCGGTCACCGAACCATCGGGTCGCACCACGCCTTTGAGTTTGGCCAAGGCTTCCAAGCTGGTTTCGCGCGGATGTTCATCCTTGTCCACCAGAACAGCGTCGCCCTTTTTCTGCGGGATGGTGACGGGGGTGATTTCTTGCGCCAAGATGCCCGCTTTTTGCGCTGCCACCGCTTTCATTTGGCTGGCCAAAGCCATGCGGTCTTGGGCTTGACGCTCTATTTTGTAATCGGTGGCGACGTTCTCGGCGGTTTCGGGCATGGCGTCCACGCCGTACATACTTTTCATCAAAGGATTGACGAAGCGCCAGCCGATGGTGGTATCGAAAATTTGTGGGTTGCGCCCAAAAGCGGCTTCGGCTTTGGGCATCACAAAGGGTGCTCGACTCATGCTTTCCACGCCACCAGCAATCATCAAACTGGCCTCACCTGCACGAATGGCACGGGCGGCGGTGCCCAAGGCGTCCATGCCAGATCCACACAAACGGTTAAGGGTGGCTCCTGGAATTTCCAAGGGCAAGCCAGCCAAAAGGCTGGCCATGTGCGCCACATTGCGGTTGTCCTCGCCGGCTTGGTTCACACAGCCGTAAAGCACATCAGTCACCGCTTGCCAGTCCACATTCGGGTTTCGGGCCATCAAGGCCTTCAAGGGCACAGCGGCCAAATCATCGGTTCGCACCAAGGACAAAGCACCGCCATAGCGGCCAAAAGGCGTTCGGATAGCGTCACAAATGAAAGCGTGGTTCATGCGGGTCTCTGGTTAACAATACAAGCCATGTTTAATCCTTCCCAAGAAGATGTCAGGCGGTTCTTCTGCCAAGTCTATGCCAAGCAGCAAAGCCATCAGTTGACCGATGCTTTGGAAACGCTGGCTGGCTTGTGGGTGGCCGAGCATCCCGAGTACGCCACCGATTTATCGGACATGGATACTGCGCTTGCCAAGCAGTTCAAGGGGGACGATGGAAAGACCAACCCGTTTTTGCATTTGTCCATGCATGTTTCTATTAGCGAGCAATGCTCTATCGACCAACCACGCGGCATTCGCCAAGCGGTTGAGTTGCTGGCAGCCAAACGCAACAACTTGCATGACGCCCACCACGAGGTGATGGCGTGTTTGGGTACCATGTTGTGGGAGAGCCAACGCAGTGGTCGTCCACCCGATGGGCAAGCCTATATCGATGCCGTACAAAGGCGAGCCACCAGCGACTGACAGGCGCAAAAAAGCCCACTTGCGTGGGCTGTTCTGTATCGCTTAGAGGGTTCAGCGGAACTTAGACTGAGGAACAGTTTTCAACTCGCCCTGCTGGCTGCTGACGTAAGCAGCCAATTCTTTGAGTTCAGCCAAGCTGAACTGTTTGGCAATGCCGCCCATCACACCATTGGAACGCCCCCAAGTGGCTTGGCTGTCTTGTTTATAGGATTTGAGAGCGACGTAAAGATAGTCTTTGTGTTGGCCAGCAATCTTGGGGTAGCCAGGCACCATGGGCTTGTTCAAATTTGCACCGTGACAAGAAGTGCAAGCACCTTTGGCCAGCAGTGCAGTTGTGCTGGCAGAGGCCTCTGTCACTTTCTCAGGCAAGGTGACAGAAGCGTCTTTACCGTGAACTTCGTAATAGGCTGCAATGTCAGCCATGTCTTTGGCAGTCAAAGAAGCTGCAATGCTGCGCATGGTGGGGTGTTTGCGATCGCCTTTTTGGTATGCAGTCAAAGAAGACACGATGTAGGCAGCGCTTTGGCCCGAAATTTTGGGGACTTTGTAGACTTCGGGGAAAGAGGCTTGGTAACCTTTGATGCCATGACAGCCAATGCACATGGCAATTTTGGCTTCACCGGCTTTGGCGTCCCCTGCTGCGTCTTGGGCATAAGCCACTGAGGTCGCCGAGGCGACAAAAACCATGAAAACCGATGAGATGAGCTTGATCATTTTGGACTGACAATCATGAAAAGAAACTCCCAAGATTATATCGACGCGGTTTGTAAGCTCCGTGTCGGAAACATAAAAGGTATTCACCCATGAAATTTTCAGGAACCGATAACTACGTTGCCACCCAAGACCTGATGCTGGCGGTCAATGCCGCCATCACCTTGAAACGTCCCTTGCTGGTCAAAGGCGAGCCAGGAACTGGCAAAACCATGCTGGCCGAGGAAGTGGCCCAGTCACTGGGTATGCCACTGTTGCAGTGGCATGTGAAGTCCACCACCAAAGCGCAGCAAGGTCTATACGAATACGATGCGGTCAGCCGTTTGCGCGACAGCCAAATGTCCGACCTAGATGGCGGCGAGCGGGTGAAAAACATCGAAAACTACATTGTCAAAGGCGTTTTGTGGCAAGCCTTTACCGCCACCGAACCCGTGGCACTGCTGATCGATGAGATCGACAAAGCGGACATCGAGTTCCCCAACGACTTGCTGCGTGAACTCGATCGCATGGAGTTTTATTGCTACGAAACCCGTGAACTGATTAAGGCACAAACCCGCCCACTGGTGTTCATCACATCCAACAATGAGAAAGAACTGCCCGACGCCTTCTTACGCCGTTGCTTTTTCCACTACATCAAATTTCCCGAGGCCGACACCATGCGGCAAATCATCGATGTGCATTTCCCCAACCTGAAAAAAAACCTGCTGGCTGCCGCCCTGAAAACCTTTTACGACGTGCGCGGCTTGCCGGGCTTGAAGAAGAAACCCTCTACCTCAGAACTGCTGGATTGGCTCAAACTGCTGGTGGCCGAAGACATCCCACTGGCTGCACTGCAAACCCAAGACGACAAAGTGGCCGTCCCGCCCTTGGTGGGCGCCTTGTTGAAAAACGAACAAGACGTCACCTTGTTTGAAAAACTGGTGTTCATGCAAAGCCGTAACCGCTAGATCCCCCCATGCTGATCGACTTTTTTTACACTTTACGCTCGGCCAAATTGCCAGTGTCGGTCAAGGAATACCTGACACTTTTGGAAGCTTTGCAGGCCAATGTGGTCGGGCCCAACAGCGACGCCAGCAGCATGGACGATTTTTACCACCTCAGTCGCATGATTTTGGTGAAGGATGAAAAGCATTTCGACAAGTTCGACAAAGCCTTTGGCGCGTATTTCAAAGGTGTTGAAATGCTCACCGACTTCACCGCCGACGTGCCTCTGGAGTGGTTGAAGAAAACCTTGGAAAACGAACTCACGCCCGAGCAAAAAGCCGCCATCGAAAAAATGGGTTGGGACGAGTTGATGGAAACCTTAAAGAAGCGTTTAGAAGAACAAAAAGAGCGCCACCAAGGCGGCAACAAATGGATTGGCACAGGCGGCACCTCGCCCTTTGGCAACGGCGGCTACAACCCGCAAGGCATTCGCATTGGTGGCAAGGGCGGCAATAAAAGCGCCATCAAAGTATGGGAACAGCGTGCTTACCAAGACTACGACGACGCCGTTGAACTGGGCACGCGCAATATCAAAGTAGCGCTACGCCGTTTGCGCCGCTTTGCCCGTGAAGGTGCTGAAGAGGAATTCGATTTGGACAACACCATCCGCAGCACGGCAGCGAATGCGGGTTACCTTGATATCAAGATGCGCCCTGAGCGCCACAACCATGTGAAGGTGCTGTTGCTGATGGATGTCGGCGGCACCATGGACGAACATGTGGCGCGGGTGGAAGAGCTGTTTTCAGCAGTCAAAGGCGAGTTCAAGCACTTGGAGTTTTTCTATTTCCACAACTGTGTCTACGACTTTTTGTGGAAAAACAACCGCCGTCGATTTGCCGAAAAGTTTGACACTTGGGATGTGATTCGCAAGTACAACAAAGACCATAAGCTGATTTTTGTGGGCGACGCCACCATGAGTCCCTATGAAATTTTGCAGCCCGGTGGCAGCGTGGAATACAACAATGAAGAAGCTGGCGCGGAATGGCTGCAACGCTTAACCCACGCCTATCCTAAGTTCGCTTGGATCAACCCCGAACCCTTGGGCGTGTGGCAGTACCGTCAAAGCATCAGCATCATCCAGCAGATGGTCAGCAACCGCATGTTTCCGCTGACCCTCAAGGGATTGGAAGACGCCATGCGAATGCTAAGCAAATAATTCTTTTTCCCGTCACATTGAAAATTTACAGTTCAACTTTTACCCCCTTGGATGAGTCTCTTGAAAAATCACATGACCCCCCACTTGGCCCGCAGACATTTTCTTCAACTGTTGGGCACCAGCCCCGCGCTTTTGGCGGGTGGTTCATTGTTTGTCTTGCCATCCATGGCAGCTGAATCAAAACCTTATGCAACAGCGGTCAAGTTCAATTCGTCAAGCAACCCGTCTACTGTGGCGCAACAGGCGATGGTGTTCACCGATGCAACCATAGACATTACCTACAGTGACAACACTGTCAAGTCAGCACAGGCCTTGTCGTTTGTGGAACTGTTTCGCACAGGTCAAACCTTGACCAAACCGCCTGCGGCAGGCGGGGGAAACATCCTGGCTGCTGGCTACACACGCCCTGACGGCGTCACTCCTATTTTGGACACCGATGGCAAGCAAATGTTTTCCGACTGCGTCGACGGCCAGTCCCTGATCAAACTCGCCAACCCCTCGGTGTCCGGCATAGACGGCAACACCTTGTTTTTGGTTACACAGTATGAATACAAGTCGGTTAATGTGGCTGGATCAGCCATTTATGGCACCTTGCCCTGCCCGATATCCATCACCACCTTGACCCAGAACCCCCAAACAGGTGCACTGAGCGTTAAATACCACTACCCTATGCCTACCAAAGCAGTTCATGGTTTGTGGACCACCTGCGCTGGCAGTCTCTCCCCTTGGAATACGCATATCTCTAGCGAAGAGTACGAACCTGATGCTTGGTTGGTGATGATGAGAAAAGCCAAAGGTTCTGCCTTGGCTGCAGCAGAGCTAACCGGTTGGAGAGCTTCTCATTTGTCGTTGGCAAACACCAGTTTGTCTAAGTTCTTTGAATTCAGCCGCAACACCTTGGATGCGCCGAACACCCCCGAGGCCAGCACCACCGCCAACCCTTACCACTATGGCCATGTACCCGAAGTCACGGTCAAGCCTGACGGCACGGGAAGCATCCAAAAACACTATTGCTTAGGCAGAATCTCACGTGAGTTGGTGCAAGTCATGCCCGACCAAAAAACCGTGTTGATGGGTGATGATTACACCGGTGGCGCCCTGTTCATGTTTATCGCAGACATTGCGGGCGACTTGTCATCTGGCAGCTTGTATGGCGCCAAAATGGAACAAACAAGCGCTACCTATGGCGGCACCTTCAAACTGAGTTGGATCAAGCTGGGGAGCGCCAGCAGTAAAGACATCAAAGCCTTGGCTGATTCACTGTCACCCAAAGATATTTTGGATGTGCGTTTCACCGACCCCACCGATTCAAGTTACACCAAGATGGCCTTGGATGGCTGGGGCTACCAGTGGGTAAAGGTTTTACCTCAACAAAACAAGGCCGCCGCGTTTTTGGAAACCCATCGTTATGCCGCAATTGCAGGCGTGACCATGGAGCTCACCAAGCTAGAAGGATTGGACGTCAATGCCAAAGACAAAATTGCTTATTTCGCAGTTTCACGCATAGAAACCACCATGTTGGCTGGCCCAGAACAAACAGCCACCACACTTCCCAATGTAGACGACATTCAATTGGCTTCACTGCGCCCAGGTGCGGTGTACGCCGCTCAGTTAAGCGCAGGTCAAGCTGACAGCACAGGCAGCCCCATACCCAGTGCTTGGGTGCCCACCAACTTCTATGTACCCAAGGGCTTGCTCGGCGAGAACATCGCCACAGATGCAGACGGCAACAACGCCAATATTCTGAAAATTGCTCAACCCGACAATGTGAAATTTTCTGAATCTATGCGAACTTTATTTGTGGGCGAAGATGGCTCAGGACACTTGAACAACTATGTTTGGGCGTACAACGTGGATACGCAGCAGCTCTCCAAGCTTTTGTCAACACCAGCAGGTGCTGAGTGCACTGGCTTGCAAGCGGTAGACAATATCAATGGTCATGCCTATGTGATGACGGCTTTTCAACACGCCGGTGACTACTCTTACAACGCCACCACAGGAACGGGCACTCTTAACGGCAAAACCCTTTCTGTCGAACTCATGTCTGCCATCAGCAGTAACTGGGGTGGCATCAACCAACAATCAGCTGTGGGCTACGTAAGCGGTTTGCCTGTGGTGCGCTCCTGAAACCCTCCCTGCGTTCGCTCTAACCCCAACTTGAAACTTTAACTATCGCGTGTTACGGCAATTTAGGGAGGGCAGGTCAAAATGAGAGTTGCTCTAACGTCCATTCTTTACATTTGGTAATCGGATGAGTCCAGTCATTCATTTGTTTTTGAGATACAAGCTCTAATGAGGGATACCAAACACTTTGACCTTCACCAGAATGCCAATACCAAATTTTTCCTTTCGAAAAGGGCAATAAAACCATTCCATTTTTGCCAATTGACCCAGCCAAATGAGCTGTAATATTACTGGTAGTAACTACAAAATTACAACTATCAATCAATGACACCAAACCATCTATATCGTTATAGAGGTCTAAGCCGTCAATAGTATGGATTTTTTTTCCAATATTTTTTTCGACAAATTCAATCTCATCTTTTGTTGAACCATATTGCAAAGAAACAAATTCCAAATTCTCTATTAAAAGCAGAGGAGATAAATCAATCAAGTCAATACTTTTTGATAACCCAATATTATGATTGGCACTTTTCCAAGATAAACCACATACAATTTTCTCGTTAAAAATATTATTTTTATTTATAATATCACTATTTCGCAATTTGTTTATATTCAAAAAGGGCTTTGGCAGTTTATGTTCTATAACTTTATCAACTGAGCATAAAAGACCTATATCGCCCATCGGGCCTTGATAATCAAATGAGTTTTCATCGCATTCAATATCAATTTTTTTACTGTCGATAAACTCCACCTCAGGCATTGAACGCCTGAATAGTGAATGTAATCTATTATCCGCAGCAATTGAAATTTGTGCATTAATTTCAGTAAAGTTTTTCAACATGCCAAAATAAAATATTTCATCACCTATGCCCTGCTCCCCCCAAAAAAGAATTTTTATTTGTTTGCCAGAAGATCGCCCATCCCAGTAGGGAATTTTTGTATGAAATACTCTTGAATATTTATCTTTAATTTTCCATCGCCATTTATAAAAAAACCATCCGTCATTTAAATTTTCATTCAATAACAATAGCATTGCTTTGTTATGATATGCCTCTGCATATTCTGGATCTAAAACAATTGCCGTGTCATAACTGGACATAGCTTCATCTGTTAGCATTAATTCTTGTAACACGACTCCTTTATTAGTGTATGCCTCAGCATAACTAGGATTTATCTTAATAGCTAAAGCATAACTGGCTAATGCCTGTTCGAGTTGTTCTATTTCATTCAAATAAACACCGCGGTTATAATAAGCTTCAGCATAATTTGGATTAATTTGAATAGCTCGGTCATAACTGGCGATTGCCTCGTCTAATCGTTTTAAATCTTTCAGTGCGTTTCCGCGATTAGAGTAAGCCTCTGCATAGTCAGGTTTTATCTTAATAGCACGGTCATAGCTGGCTACTGCCTCATCTAGACGCTTTAACTCTCTTAGTGCAATACCGCGATTGGAGTAAGCCTCCGCATAATCAGGATTTATCTCAATAGCACGGTCATAGCTGGCCACCGCCTGATCTAAACGCTTTAACTCTCTTAGTACAATACCGCGATTGGTGTAAGCCTCCACATAATTAGGTATTATCTTAATCGCACGATCATAGCTAGATAATGCCTCATCTAAACGGTTTATATCTTTCAGTATATTTCCACGATCGAGATAACTGCTAGCCAAGACAGGGTTTTGTTCTTCCAATGTGTTTGCGCTATGAGAGAAAACGTCTGAATAATCAGAATTTATTTGAATTGCAGCATCGTAATCTGACAATGCCTCTTGATATTTTTTTAAACTTTCCAGTTTATTTGCACGGTATACATAATTTTCTGCCAAAATAGGCTCTAATGCAAGTGCAGTTTTATATGCCGTAAGTGACTCTTCGTACATATTTAATTCACTATATGCATTCCCTAATTTAACGTGAGCTTGCGAAAATTCTGGCTTATTAATTAATAATTTTTCATATATTTCAACCAAGCCCATTAGTAATTCTTTATTTTTGGGGTGATGCAACAACCCTTCATTAATTAGCTTTTCAGCATTTTCAAACTTTTTTAATTTAATTAAGACAATAGATAAATTAATTAGTGTACTTAGCCTATTTGGAGCAAATTTCAGCGATGTTTCAAAATCAATTTCAGCGCCAGATAAATTATTAGTATTTAATTTCTCTAAACCGTTTATGAAAAATGATTTTGCCTGTTCTAACGATTTTAAGTCTTGCATTTTTTGTTTGTTAATTCGCAGATAGTTTGATTTGGATTTTGCATTACTTCGAATTTTATGTTTTTTTGGATCAAGTACTTTTTTCTTTTGGTTGCTATATTATGTTTTTAGATTTTAATTTTTTTATTAATTAGGTCATTTAGCTATATAGGTTTAATATTATTCAAATACTCAATTAAATCGTGCCTTATTCTTCTCATCACACTCTCCCAATCACCCAGAATAGGTTGACGATATATCTTGATACTTGGATACCAAGGACTGTCTTCTCTGTCGAGCAACCAGCGCCAACATGTATGAAAACGATTTAATAGCCAAACTGGCTTACCAAGACTTGCTGCTAAGTGTGCGGTAGAGGTATCTACAGCAATCACAAGATCTAAGTTCATAATCAACGCTGCTGTATCGGTGAAGTCTACTAGTTCATCCACAAAATCCTTTATGTTAGGGCCAACCCAACCACCAGCAATTTGATGTTTGAATTCAGATTCAGCAGGTTCACCTTTTTGCAAGCTAAAAAATTCAGCATCAATGTCTCTAAAGGATACAAGTTGATCCAAAGGTAAATTTCGTCTTTCATTAACCCCCCATGCATTTGGCTGATTTGGTCGAAAACCTCCGTTCCAAACCAAACCAACTCTGAACTTTTTTTTACGTCCTAATTTATCTGTCCAATAATTTATTTTCTTTCCCTGAATTTTAAACTTAGGACATTCAGGAATTGACTCCAATGTTGTATTAAATACCAACGGTAATGAAAGCAAAGGACAGTGAAAGTCAAAGGTTGGGATTTCATGACCGCATTCAATTAACTGGTCAACACCCTCTAACCCATCTAATAAGCTTAACAATGGCTTAGGAACCTCTAATAAAACATTTGCGCCCAGTTTTTTTACCAACTTAACATAACGACAGAACTGGATGGTGTCACCAAGACCTTGTTCAGCAAAAAGCAGAATGGTTTTATTTTGTATATTTTCATTACCTAACCAAAGCGGTTGAGAAAAGTTTCTAAATTCATTTTTTTGTAAAGATTTCCATCTCCATTCAAACAAATACCAACCATTTTTAAAATCAGATAATAGCAAATGAATAAGAGATTTATTCGAATATGCCTCCGCATAATTCGGATTTAAAGTAATTGCTTTTTCATAATAAATTATGGCTTTTTCATATTGCTTTAACTCGACAAATATAATTCCATTATTATAATATGCTTCAGCATACAAGGGATTTATATCAATTGCTTTATTTTGGCTTTCAACTGCCTCCTGATACCGATATAATTCTTTCAGTGCATTTCCTTTATTTGAATAAGCTTCTGCATAATCAGGTTTAAAAGTAATTGCTATATCGTAATCATCTAACGCTTCTTCATATTTTTTTAATTTTTGCAATACATTACCGCGATTTGAATAAACTTCAGCTAGATCGGGCTTTAATATAATTGCATTATTGTATGCATCAAGAGATTCTACATTCATATTTAGCTCTAAATAAATATTCCCTAGATTTGTATAAGCTTCAGCATAATCTGGCTTATAAATTATTAATTTTTTATATATTTCAACTAAGCACATTAATAATTCTCGATTTTGCGGGTGGTGCAATAATCCTTCATTAATTAGTTTCTCAGCATTTTTTAGCTTATTTAATTTAATTAGTACGATAGATAAATTAATAACTGTACTTAGCCTATTTGGAACAATTTTCAAAGATAATTCAAAATCTTTTTCTGCACCAACTAAATTATTAGCATTTAATTTATCAAGTCCATTTATAAAAAATAATTTTGCCTGTTCTAACGATTTTAAGTCTTGCATTTTTTAATAAATGTTAGTCAATTAGATGGGATTTTGAATCACTTTGATTATTATGATTTTTTGCATTCAACACTGTTTATGCAGAAATTGTTTGGGTTAATCAGGAGTCTAAATTTACATGAAAATTATTCCAACGATTTAAGTTGCTCTATTATCCACTCCTTGCATCTATTAATTGGGTCAGTCCAATCATTCATTTGTGATTGTGAGACAAGTTGCAATGACGGATACCAAAGGCTTTGCCCTTCACCCGAATGCCAGTACCAAATTTTACCTTTTGAAAAGGGCAATAAAACCATTCCTTTTTTCCCAATAGAACCAGTCAAATGAGCCGTGATGTTACTGGCCGTAATTACAAAATCACAATCAGAAATCAATGACGCTAAGCCATCGATATCATTGTAGATATCTAAATCATCGAATGTATGAATTTTTTTTCCAATTTTCCTCTCAACAAACTCGATTTCATCTTTTGTTGAACCGTATTGCAGTGATACAAATTCAATTTTTTCTATCAGGAGTATGGGAGATAATTGAATCAACTCAATACTTTTTGAAACACCCAAATTTTGATTGGCACTTTTCCAGGATAAACCGCATACAATTTTATTTTTTATCACATGATTATTATTTTTAAAATAACCATTCTGCATCTTTTTTACATTTAAAAAAGGGCTTGCTTGTTTATGTTCTAGTACTTTTTCAACTGAACATAAATAACCTATATCACCCATCGGGGCTTGATAATCATATAAGTTATTATCACATTCTATATTTATTTTTTTACTGTCCACAAACTTTACATTAGGCATTGATCTTTGAAATAATGAATGCAAACGATTATCAGCAGAAATTGTAATTCTTGCATTGATTTTCGTAAAATTTTTCAACATTCCAAAATAAAATATTTCATCACCAATTCCCTGCTCCGCCCACAATAGAATATTAATTAATTTTTCAGTTTTTTCTCCATCCCATTTTGGAATTTTGGTTATTAACCTATCTGAATGTCGAAATTTAGATTTCCATCGCCATTCATATATTTTCCAGCCATTTCTTAAATCACCAAGCTTTAAAATAATTAGGGCTTTATTCAAAAATGCATCAGCAAAATCACTTTTTATTACAATAGATTTATCGTAATTGAGAATTGCCTTCTCATAATGCAATAATCTTTCTAAAAGAGCACCTCGATTTGAATATGCTTCAGCATATTCAGGATTTATCTCAATAGCTCGGTCATAACTGTTTAATGCTTCATCCAAGCGGTATAAATCTTGCAGTGCATTTCCGCGATTTGAGTAAGCTTTCGCATAAGATGGATTTATCTCAATAGCTTTGTCATAACTAACTAAGGCCTCATCTAAACGTTTTAACTCGCTCAATATAACACCCTTATTATAATATGTTTCCGCAAAATCAGGATTTATTTTAATAGCGGAATCAAAGTTGTATAATGCCTCATCTAATCGGTTTAAATCTTGCAATACATTTCTACGATTAAAGTATGCTTGTGCATACTCTGGGTTTATCTCAATTGCTCGGTCGTAACTGGCTAATGCCTCATCTAAGCGTTTTAAATGTTGCAGTACGTATCCGCGATTAGAGTGAGATTCCAAATAATTAGGGTTTATTTCAATAGCTCGGTCATAATTCGCTAGCGCTTCATCAAAGAGATTTAATTCGCTAAATACAATACCTCTATTATTATATGCTTCAGCATAATCAGTGTTTATTTCAATCGCATTGACATAACTGGCTAATGACTCATCTAAACGGTTTAATTTTCTAAGCACCATACCACGGTTTGAGTAAGCGCTTGCGAAGTTATTTTTCATAGATATTGCCTTGTCATAATCCTTCAATGCTTCTTCATATTTTTTTAATTTTTGCAATACATTACCGCGATTTGAATAAACTTCAGCTAGATCGGGCTTTAATATAATTGCATTATTGTATGCAT
>Ga0114968_10002677_pt1 | contig 13512 bp, 12 predicted proteins | sample M_130807_EF_Meta_FD_87020 | JGI IMG/M metagenome (GOLD analysis project Ga0114968, IMG submission 87020) | Freshwater microbial communities from Lake Montjoie, Canada to study carbon cycling - M_130807_EF_MetaG | ecosystem: Environmental > Aquatic > Freshwater > Lake | place: Lake Montjoie... | reverse complement strand
TTCGTCGTCTACGCGACATGGCGTGCGTTCGAGAATGCTTACTACTTCTCCGAGCCATTGATTTCGCCGCTCTATTCGCCCTGCCTGTCGTCAGCGTGCCCGCCGGGGGCGACGCTGTTCGGCTGGACGCCATTCGGTGACTGGGTCCTCGCGGGCCATGCCATCTCACCCGCGTTGTTCATCCTCATCTTCCCGCTCGGTTTCCGCATGACGTGCTACTACTACCGCAAGGCGTATTACCGCGCGTTCTGGATGTCACCGCCCGCATGCGCCGTGTCGGAGCCCCACAAGAAGTACACCGGCGAGACTCGCTTCCCACTGATCTTCCAGAACAGCCACCGGTATTTCTTTTATGCCGGTGTGATCTTCAACGTGCTCCTCACGTACGACGCGATCCTCGCCTTCCGCAATGCGGAAGGCGCGTGGGGGCACGTCAGCATTGGCACCCTGATTCTCGTTCTCAACGCCACGACGCTGTGGCTGTACTCGATGTCCTGCCACTCCTGCCGCCACGCGTTCGGTGGACGGCTGAAGCACTTCTCCGCGCATCCGGTTCGCTACAAGTTGTGGTCCTGGATCTCGGAGTTGAACCACCACCACATGAAGTTCGCGTGGATCTCCCTCATCGTGGTCGCGCTCACGGACCTCTACGTCCGCGAGGTCGCCGCCGAAGCCATCTCCAACCTCTACCTCTTCTAGGACGGCTGACATGTCCGATATGGAGCGTTACTCCTTCGACGTTGTTGTGGTCGGCGCCGGTGGCGCAGGCCTTCGCGCTGCTATCGCTGCTCGTGAGGCCGGCAAGTCCGTCGCCATCCTGAGCAAGTCGCTGTTCGGCAAGGCGCACACGGTTATGGCCGAGGGGGGCATTGCCGCATCCATGGCCAACGTGAACCCCAACGACGGCTGGAAGGTGCACTTCGGCGACACGATGCGCGGTGGCAAGTTCCTCAACCACTACCGCATGGCAGAGTTGCACGCCAAGGAAGCACCGGACCGCGTGTGGGAGCTGGAGTCCTGGGGTGCGCTGTTCGACCGCACCAAGGAAGGCAAGATCAGTCAGCGCAACTTCGGCGGCCACGAGTACCCCCGTCTCGCCCACGTCGGAGACCGCACCGGTCTGGAGATGATCCGCACCCTCCAGCAGCGCATCGTCGCTCTGCAGCAGGAGGACAAGAAGCTCCACGGTGACTATGAGGCCCGCGTCAGGGTGTTCGCCGAGTGCTCGGCCACCGACCTGTTCACCACGGGCGAGGGCGAGGACCGTCGCGTCTCCGGCGTGCTGGCCTACTGGCGCCCAAGCGGCAACTTCGTGCAGTTCCAGGCCAAGGCCGTGGTGCTCGCCACGGGCGGCATCGGAAAATCGTTCAAGGTCACCTCGAACTCCTGGGAGTACACCGGCGACGGCCATGCGATGGCGATGATGGCTGGCGGAGCCTGCATCAACATGGAGTTCGTCCAGTTCCACCCCACGGGCATGGTGGCCCCGCCGTCGGTGCGCGGGCTCCTCGTCACCGAGTCGGTGCGTGGCGATGGCGGCGTGCTTACCAACTCTGAGGGCCGTCGATTCATGTTCGACTACATCCCCGAGGTGTTCAAGGACAAGTACGCGACAACCGAGGAAGAGGCTGATCGCTGGTACACCGACCCGGACAACAACAAGCGTCCGCCGGAACTGCTGCCCCGCGACGAGGTGGCGCGCGCCATCAACACTGAGGTCAAGGCCGGGCGCGGATCCCCCCACGGCGGCGTCTTCCTTGACGTCTCGAAGCGACTGCCGGCAGATGTCATCAAGGCCAAGCTCCCGTCGATGTGGCACCAGTTCAAGGAGCTTGCCGACGTGGACATCACCCAGGAGCCCATGGAGGTCGGACCCACCTGTCACTACGTCATGGGCGGTGTCGAAGTCGATCCCGATTCTCAGGCGGTTGTTGGCGCGCGTGGCCTGTTTGCCGCGGGCGAAGTCGGCGGCGGCTTGCACGGCTCCAACCGACTCGGTGGCAACTCCCTCTCGGATCTCTTGGTCTTCGGCAAGCGCGCCGGCGACTCAGCGGCCGACTACGTCAGCACCGCGAGCGATGTGAGCCTCGACGAGGCTGAGGTCAATGCGGCTATCGTGACCGCGCTCGAGCCGTTCACGCGCACCACTGGCGAGAATCCCTATGAGATCCAGGCCGAGCTGCAGCAGACCATGAACGACCTGGTCGGCATCATCCGCACGCAGCACGAGATCGAGCAGGCACTCAAGGTCATCGACGATCTCAAGCTGCGTACCAAGGAGATCGCCGTGGTGGGCGGCCGGGAGTACAACCCGGGCTGGCACCTGTCACTCGACCTTCCCAAGCAGCTGCTGGTGTCCGAGGCCATGGCTCGTTCGGCCCTCACCCGTCAGGAATCCCGTGGCGGTCATACGCGCGAGGACTACCCGCAGATGAGTCCCCAATGGCGGCAGGTGATCTTGGCCAGCCGCATCGTTGGTGATGTGATCGAGGTGCAGCAGCAGTCGCTGCCTCTCGTCCCCGCCGAACTCGCCGAGGTGTTCGATGCCAAGGAGCTCAGCAAGTACATGACCGAAGAAGAACTCCAGTTGCTCGGCAAGGGACAGGCATAGACATGGGTTACATGGGAAAGTTCCGCCTCTGGCGCGGAGATCACGGCACCGGCTCGCTCGTCGACTACGACGTGGAGGTCAACGACGGTGAGGTCGTGCTTGACGTCCTGCACCGCCTCCAGGCGACGCAGGCCAATGACCTCGCGATCCGCTGGAACTGCAAGGCGGGCAAGTGCGGATCCTGCAGCGCTGAGGTCAATGGCCGTCCGCGCCTGATGTGCCTGACCCGCATGAACACGTTTGAGGAGACCGAGGTTGTCACCGTCACGCCGCTGCGCGCGTTCCCGGTGATCCGCGACCTCGTCACAGACGTCTCGTTCAACTACGAGAAGGCGCGCGAAGTACCGGCATTCCAGCCACCCAAGGGTCTGCAGCCCGGCGAGTACCGCATGCAGCAAATTGACGTCGAGCGCTCTCAGGAGTTCCGCAAGTGCATCGAATGCTTCCTATGCACCAACACCTGCCACGTGGTCCGCAACCACGAGGAGAATAAGAAGGCATTTGCCGGTCCCCGCGTTCTCATGCGAGTGGCTGAGCTCGACATGCATCCGCTTGACACGGTGGATCGCAAGAAACTGGCCAAGGAAGAGCTCGGGCTCGGCTACTGCAACATCACCAAGTGCTGCACCGAGGTGTGTCCCGAGCACATCCACATCACGGACAACGCGCTGATCCCGCTCAAGGAGCGCGTCGCCGATCTCAAGTACGACCCGATCCGCTGGCTCGGCAGCAAGATTCGCGTCCGCAGCGACAATGACTAGGGACAACGACTAGCGATATGGGGCAGACGGAATCAGGGCTGCCGTTCGAGCCCCTGTACGGCCCCGAGGCGCTTGACGGCTGGGATGCCTCCACGCGGCTAGGGCTGCCCGGCGAGTACCCGTTCACGCGTGGGGTCTATCCGTCTATGTACACCGGGCGGCCGTGGACGATGCGGCAGTACGCCGGATTCGGCACCGCGGTGGAGTCCAATCAGCGATACAAGCAGTTGCTCGCGGCTGGCACCACCGGCTTGTCGGTGGCGTTCGATCTGCCCACGCAGATGGGCTACGACTCGGATGCCCCACTGGCCCACGGTGAAGTGGGCAAGGTTGGTGTTGCGATCGACTCCGTCGACGACATGCGAATTTTGTTCGATGGAATCCCGTTGGATCAGGTCTCCACTTCGATGACCATCAATGCACCCGCGGCCATCCTGCTGCTGCTGTATCAATTGGTGGCAGAGGAGCAGGGCATAGCGGCAATCGAACTCAACGGCACGATCCAGAATGACGTGCTCAAGGAGTACATCGCCCGCGGCACGTACATCTACCCACCCGGGCATTCACTGCGACTGATCACCGACATCTTCACGTATTGCCGCAACGAGATCCCGAAGTGGAACACCATTTCTATCTCGGGCTATCACATGGCCGAGGCAGGGGCGACTCCCGTGCAGGAGATCGCGTTCACGCTGTCGGACGGCATCGAGTACGTCAAGGCCGCAATCGCCTCCGGCCAGGATGTCGACGAGTTCGCGCCGCGCCTCGCATTCTTCTTCGTCTCGCGGACGACCATCCTCGAAGAGGTGGCCAAGTTCCGTGCCGCCCGTCGCATGTGGGCCCACATCATGAAGGAGCGCTTCGGCGCCAAGGACCCCAAGTCGTGGATGCTGCGATTCCACACGCAGACCGCGGGCGTGCAGCTCACTGCCCAGCAGCCCGAGGTCAACCTTGTGCGCGTGGCCGTGCAGGGCCTGGCCGCTGTGCTCGGTGGCACGCAGTCGCTCCACACCAACTCATTCGACGAAGCCATCGCTCTGCCGTCGACCAAGGCGGCACGACTGGCCCTGCGCACCCAACAGGTGCTCGCTTACGAGACAGACGTATGCACCACCGTCGATCCCTTCGCCGGCTCTTATGTCGTCGAGTCACTGACCGATGAGATCGAGGCCGCTGCAACGGCGTTGATCGCGCGCATTGACGACATGGGCGGAGCAGTGGCTGCCATCGAAGAAGGTTTTCAGAAGTCCGAGATCGAGCGGTCGGCCTACCAGTTCGCCCTTGAGATCGACTCCGGCGAACGCACTGTCGTGGGTGTCAACAAGTTCACCGTTGACGACAAAGAGAAGTATGACCAGCTTCGCGTCAACCCTGCCATTGAGGCGGAGCAGGGCGAGCGCCTGGCCATATTGCGCGCCTCTCGTGACAACGCTGCGGTCGAGCGGTACCTCGAGGCTGTCCGCGAGGCAGCGCGGGGCACCGACAACCTGCTGTACCCGATGCGCGATGCCCTACGGGCCAAGGCGACCGTTGGCGAGGTCAGCAATGCTCTGCGCGATGTGTGGGGTCAGTACGTCCCACGCGACGCCTTCTAGGACAGACTGGGCGTGTGCCCCAGACACCCACTGAGATCCAGGCGGTGCAGTACCGCGACGGAACCATCGTCCTGCTGGACCAGACCCAATTGCCCGGCGTGGAGACGTACGTTGACTGCGCCAGTGTGGATGGCATTGTCGACGCTGTCGTGCGCCTCGTAGTGCGCGGTGCGCCGGCCCTGGGGGCCGTCGGGGGTTATGGCGTCGCGGCGGCGATGACGCAGGGCGAACGTGAGGGGTGGTCGCCGGAGCGGTTGCACGCTGAGGTGACTCGCATTCGCGATGCGCGACCCACGGCCGTCAACCTTGCATGGGGAGTCGACCGCGTGCGCCCGCACATGGCTGGCGGCATCGCCGCCGTGGTGGCAGAAGCCGACGCGATCGCTCGTGAGGATCTTGCTGCTAATAGGGCTCTCGCTGAGCTGGGGGCCGACTGGATCATGAGTCGGGTCGAGCATCGCCCCTTGCGCCTGCTCACGCACTGCAACACCGGCGCGCTGGCCACCACCGGGTGGGGGACGGCCCTTGGCATCATCCGCACTCTGGCAGCTCGCGGCGTCGTCGAACTCGTCTATGCAGACGAGACTCGGCCGCTTTTGCAAGGTGCTCGCCTGACCGCGTGGGAGCTTCAGCGGGAAGGCATCCCCTATGTGGTGCAGGCCGACGGCGCTGCCTCGAGCACGATCCTTCGCGGACTCGTCGACTGCGCCCTCATCGGTGCAGATCGCATTGCACGTAACGGCGACACCGCCAACAAGATCGGCTCGGTGGGTGTGGCACTCGCGTGCCACGCTGCAGGGATCCCGTTCGTCGTTGCTGCTCCATCGTCGACCGTCGATCTTGCCACGATGAGTGGCGATGACATCCACATCGAGCTTCGTGACGGGCGCGAGGTCACCACTCTCGCGGGTGTCCTCACCACTCCACCGCAGGCCCAGGGTTTCAATCCGGCGTTCGATGTCACGCCGGCCCGTTACATCAGTGCGATCGTGTCGGAGTGCGCGGTTGTCGAGCCGGATGGCTCCAGCAGTGTCGCGGCCCTGACCGGAGCCTCGTCGTGACACCGGACGAACGTCGCTCACGCCGGGAGGCTGCTGAGGCCCTGCGGTACCTCGATGAGCAGGGACTGAATTTCGGAACCGCTGGCAATGTGTCGGTCCGCACTGCGCGCGGGTGCATGGTCAGCCCCTCTGCCGTTGCGCCGCGTGATGTCGACGCGCATGCCATTGTGGAACTGGACAGCGAGGGTGAGCCTTTGTCCGGTGGCATCCCCACCACCGAGTGGCGCATTCACCGCGATCTCTACGCAGGAATCCCCGCGGCCCAAGCCATCGTGCACATGCATTCCACCTACGCCACTGCCTTGTCGAGCTTGCGCGAAGATCTCCCGCCGTTTCATTACATGATCGGCAAGGCCGGCGGCGATGTCATCCGGTGCGCGACATACGCGACGTATGGCTCGCAAGAACTGTCCGACAATGTCCTTGAGGCCTTGGGCGATCGCCGCGCGTGCCTGATGGCCAATCACGGGATGATCGCCTACGCCGACTCCATGCCCAAGGCATTGACGCTGGCCGTTGAGATTGAGAGCCTGAGTCGTCAGTACCTCATCGCGCGTGCCGCCGGGACGCCGGTCCTGCTCACCGATCAGCAGATGGCCGAGGCCCGTGCCAAGCTCGCGCGTTATGGCACCCCCGCCTCTCGCGACTAGCTCGCGAAGAACTCCGAAGACTGATCCTCAGTCGATCGTGATGTCGGCGAAGGTCGACACGCTCGGATGACGTCCCGACGCCGGATGTGGTTCCCCCGGGCGACTCACCTCCGCCACCTGCCAGCCGCAGGTGATCGCGGCGTCGAGTTCGGCCGCAACGTCGGATAGGAAGAGCAGGCGTTCGCCCGGCTGTCCGATGACCTCGGTGATGCGGGCGTAGGAGGAGGCCTCGCGTTTGGGTCCGGCATTGGCGGTGTCGAAATTCCCGGTGAACAGGTCGTTGAGGTTGCCCGAGTCGGTGTGCCCGAACCAGGCACGTTGAGCGAGGACCGAGCCGGAGGAATACACATAGAGGTCGAGTCCTGCTCGGTGCCAGCCGACGAGCGCTGGCGCGACGTCGGCAAACAGGTGCGACACGAGGTCGCCGCAGGCGAAGCCGTCCTCCCAGATGATCCCCTGCAGGGTCTTGAGTGGCGTGATCTTTGCGTCCGCGTCGATCCACCCGTGCAGTGCTGCGACGACGTCCGCGCGTGACGGTTCGGCGGCACCGAGCTCGGCGGCCACCAGCCCCGAGAGGCCGGCAGCGCGCGGGTCGTCAAGGTAGTCCACGATGCGGGCCCGGGAATAGGGAAAGAGTCGGTCGTAGACAAAAGACGTGGCACTGGTGGTGCCCTCGATGTCGACGATGACGCAGGACACGTTCGTCACAGTCAGGCTCACCCGTGAATCCTGCCGCACTCGGGGGGATGGGTGTTGCTGGGTAGGCTTGCTGCTATGCCCAGCCACGCCAAGGATGCCGGGAACCCGGTGGCTGAACAGGTCGCCGAGACCACCCGCCGCCTGTATGAGCTCGGCTGGATGCGGGGCACGTCGGGCAATGTGTCGATGGTGGAGTCCGACGATCCTCGGGTACTCGCGGTCAGCGCCTCGGGCATTGCCAAGCACGCCATGACCTCCGCCCACGCGGTGCGCACCGACGACCGAGGCGCTGCGTTGCCTGGCCAGGAGCTGCGTCCGTCGGCCGAGGCCAGGGTGCATGCGGCGGTGATCCAGGCCACGGGCGCGCGCGGGGTCGTCCACGTCCACGCGCTTTCGAGTGTTCTTGCGGCGGCGCGATGGCCCGGTGGCGTCCCACTGCAGGACTCGGAGCAACTGAAGGGAATCGGCCGCGAGGCTCATGGTGATCGCGTCGTCGTACCCGTCGTGCCCAACAGTCAGGACATGGAGCTCCTCAGCGCTGACATTCTTGCTCACCTGGATCCCGAGGTGCCCGGTGTCATCGTCGCCGAGCACGGCCTGTACGCATGGGGTAATTCCTTGGAGGATGCCGTGCACCGCACCGAGAGCCTGGACTGGCTCTTCGACCTCGCTTTGGGCCTCGCCGCGATGGAGACCCGCGGGTTCGACCACTAGCTCGCGGCGGTGGACAATGTGGTCATGACCCTGTTGACCGTCTGGGCTGACGACCTGCCCGGCACCCCGACCTTGCAGACCCCTGACCGCGGGGTCATCTCCGCCGAGCTCGCCGCCGTTGGCGTGACGTACCGGGCGTATTCGCCCGTAGCCGGCGTCTCGGACGCCTCAACGTCCGAGGAGGTCATCGCGGCTCATCAGGACCTGGTCGATGCGCTCATCGCCGAGCACGGCTACACGCTCATCGACGTCGCCCAGATCCACCCGGTTGACTCCGATGAGTGGCGCACCACCGCTGCCGGTGCGCGTGCGAAGTTCCTCAACGAGCACACGCACGACGAGGAGGAGATCCGCTACTTCTCGTCTGGCAGCGGGGTGTTCTACCTGCACATGAATGGACACGTACTGGCGATGCTGTGCACCGCAGGCGACCTCATCAGTGTGCCGGAGATGACCACGCACTGGTTCGACATGGGCACCATGCCGGACTTCACCGCGATCCGGTTCTTTCGCACCGATGACGGTTGGGTGGGCTCTTTCACCGGTAGCGACATCTCCACACGTTTCGCGGACGCCGATCGACTCATGGCTGATGCAGCGTCCTATGGCTGATGGGGCGCTCGGTGTCATCGCGGGCACGGGCTTCTATGCGCTCGACGCACTGGCCGATGCACGTGTCGATGTGGTCGAGACGACCTACGGCAAGGCCAAAATCGTGTCGGGCACGTGGCACGGGCGCCCGACGTTCTTTTGCTCGCGCCACGGCGTCGATCACTCAGTTCCACCGCACATGATCAACTATCGGGCCAATATTCAAGCCTTTGCTGACCTTGGCGTCTTCGAGGTGCTCGCCATAAACGTTGTGGGTGGCATCGGTCACGATTCCGGTGAACTGGTCGTTGTCGATGACTTCCTGGACTTCACCAAGAAGCGCACCTCGACCTTCTTCGACGGAACCACCCCCGAGGGTGTCGTCCACCTGGATGCCTCCGAGCCCTACAGCCACCGACTTCGCGACGTCTGGCTCGCGGCAGCGGCATCTGTCGGCGTCCCCGTGATCCCGACGGGCATCTACGCGTGCTTCGAAGGTCCGCGATTTGAAACCAAGGCCGAGATCCGCATGGCTCGAGCCGCGGGCGCCACTGTCGTCGGCATGACCGGGGTGCCCGAGGTCGTCCTCGCTCAGGAGCGCAACCTGCCCTATGCATCGATCTGCTTGGTGGCCAACCCTGCAGCGGGATTGAGCGACCAGGCCATCTCGATTGACGAGATCATGGCTGTGATTCGCGATGGGGCATCCCGTGTCACGTCGATCCTTGACCGCGCAGCCCAGATGCTTGCCGCATGAACGTCGACCTTCTCCTCTCGAACGCTGACCACGTTGTGGTCGGCGATGGCACCGCGCTTGAACATGCCAGTGTCGCGATCACGGACGGTCGCATTGTGGCGGTCGGAAGTGATCTGGACGTACACGCCCGCGAGACCGTCGACCTTCGCGGCCGCTTGCTGATGCCAGGCCTGATCAATCTGCACACGCACCTGCCGATGACTTTGCTGCGCGGAGTGGCCGAAGAAGTCGACCTGCAGGGATTCCTCGAGCGTGTATGGGCCGAAGAGGCCCGCGTGATGGACGCCGAGGGTTCCTACATCGGAGCACGTTTGGGCGCGCTGGAGAGTTTGTTGGGCGGCACGACCACCGCGCTGGACATGTACCTGCATCCGGAGGCCACGCATCGCGGCTGCGTTGAGGTCGGGCTTCGGCATGTGATCGGCCCCGTGTTCTTCTCCTTTCCCGGTCCCGACGGTCTGTCGTGGCCCGAGCGGATGGAACTGGCACGTCGGTGGCCACAGGTGCTGGCCGACATAGGCGGTCCCTACGTCCCATTCGCGCTCATGCCGCACGCGGCATTCACCGTCAACCGCGAGAACCTCACTGAACTCGCCGCCTTCGCCCGCGAACACGGGTGCCTCATCCATACCCATGCATCAGAGAACACCAAGGAGAACGACGACACCATGGCCTTCTCGGGGGCGCGCCCGGTTGAGGTGTTGGACCAGACGGGGGTTCTACCCCTGCGGCCTGTTCTGGCACACGCGGTTCGACTGTCACCCTCGGACCAGGCGCTCGTCGCCGACCGAGGCGCGAGCATCTCCCACAATCCCGGTTCCAACCTCAAGCTCGCCAGTGGAGCCGCAGACATCGTGGGATACCGCGGCCAGGGCATCACGGTGGGTCTGGGCACCGACGGCTGTTCGTCCAGCAACGACCTTGACATGTTCGCGGTCATGAGGCTCGCGGCCAACCTCGCCCGATTGGTACATGAGGATCCTGCGGCGATCACCTCTCGCGACATCGTGCGCGCAGCCACGCTCGATGGCGCCACAGCCCTTGGCGTGGCCGATCGCATCGGGTCCATCAAGGTCGGCAAAGAGGCTGACCTGGTGGCACTGCGTCTCGATTCACCGCATCTGACACCGTTGCGCGAACCTCATACCGCGATCGTCTATGCGGCCGGCCGCAGTGACGTGGAATCGGTATGGGTCGCAGGGGAGCGTGTTGTTGCCGAAGGGCGCGCGACACGCGTTGACCATGCAGCTGTGATCCGGGATGCACAGGAGCGAGTGGACCATGAGTGACATGCATCAGATGAGCGCCGACGAGGTCATCGCACACCTAGACCTGGAACTCCTCGAGGGAGAGGGTTGCTGGTACCGACTGCTGTGGAACAACGGGTCTGGCAATGCGATCTACGGAATGGTGACCCCTCGCGAGTTCTCCGCCCTCCACGTGCTGGCCGAGGACGAGCTGTGGGTCCATGTAGCCGGAGACCCGGTGGATCTGTTGATCTTGCATCCCGATGGTTCCCATCAGCAGGTTCGGCTGGGCAAGAGTGCGGGGCAGACTCCCTCGATGCTTGTCCCGGCAGGGTCGTGGCAGGGTGCGTCGGTGGCCACTGGCTGGGGACTGTTCGTGTGCGCGCTTGCACCGGCATTCACCGGCTTCGCCCTCGCGACACCGGAGCATGACTTCACCGCGTGGTCACAGGTATCAGGTCGGATCAAGGAGCTCATCCGTGCCTAGGCGGGTGGCTCTGGTCACGGGCGCCTCGGGCAATCTGGGTGCGGCGATCGTCGAACAGTTGGCTGACGAGGGTTGCGATGTCGCGGTGCACTATCGGTCGTCACATCCGGACGCGCTTCTGCGGAACCTGTCCGCGAGGGGAATCCGTCACCTCCCGGTGCAGGCGGACCTCGCCGATGCTGCGTCGGCGATCGCATTGGTGGATCGCGTCGTGCGAGAGCTCGGTCCGATCGACGTGCTCGTAGACAACGCCGCGGACCAGTCTGTGGGGTCCCTTGACCAGCTCTCGGCCGCGGACTGGGACGCCATGCTTCGGGCCACATTTCTGTCGGCCGTCCACGTCACGACACGCGCTGCTGAAACCATGCCGTCGGGTGGCTCGATCGTGACGGTGTCATCGGTCGAGGCCCTCACGGCGTTCCCGGCCCACGCACATTACGCAGCCGCGAAGGCCGCGCTGGTGTCCTACACCCGCTCGCTAGCCCTGGAACTTGCTCCTCGAGGGATTCGGGCCAACACCGTGGCAGCTGGCCTGATCGAGCGTACGGGCCTGGCCCAGTCGTGGCCGCAGGGTCATGAATGGTGGACACGCTCGGCACCGTTGGCGCGCCCAGTGTCGGCAGCGGAGGTGGCCCGGGCCGTCGCCTTCCTGGCCAGCGAGGGTGCCTCGGGTATCACGGGAGCGTTGCTACCGGTAGACGGCGGCTGGTCGGCTAGCGCTCGGGCACCCTTTTGATCTGTCGCATCTGTCACATCTGTCACGCCTGACAGAGATGTGACGCACTTCTTCATCACAAGTTGGTTGCGTGACGCGTCCTCGCACAGGGCCCGCAACACGAGCCATTAGGGTCGTGTGATCAGTGGGTACGACTCCGTATCGACGTGTGTGCAGGCGGACCCGCCTGCAGTAAACAGAAGGGCACATGCATGCATCGCAAGCTTCTCGTTGCAGGTGTCGCGGCCACCGCGATCCTGCTCGCCGGCTGCTCCAGCAGCAGCACAAGTTCCACCTCATCGGAGGCTCCGATGGCGAGCGATTCCGCTCTTGCCTCGGCCACGGATGCGGCTCCTGCCGTCACCGCAGACGACAGCAACTGTGGCGACCCCGCCAACTACTGCGTGGGTCTGGTCACCGACACCGGCAAGGTGGACGACAAGTCGTTCAACCAGTCGGCATGGGAAGGCGCGCAGGCTGCGGCCATGGAGCTTGGCGCCTACAGCAAGTACGTCGAGTCCACGGACCCGAAGGACTTCGCTTCCAACATCCAGCAGTTCGTCGACAAGAAGTACGACGTCATCGTGACGGTCGGCTTCCTCATGGGCGAGGCCGCTACCGCTGCTGCCACGGCCAACCCGACCACTCAGTTCATCGGTGTGGATCAGTTCCAGGGCACGGCAATGCCGAACCTCACCGGCCTGATCTTCGACGAGGACAAGGCGGGCTACGCGGCCGGCTACCTCGCGGGTCTGGTCAGCAAGTCCGGCAAGGTCGGCGCCGTTCTGGGCACTGACACCGTTCCGCCGGTCAAGAAGTTCGGTGAGGGCTACAAGAACGGTGTTCTGGCCGCCAATCCCAAGGCCAAGGTCACCGTGGTCTACCACGATGCCAACAACGCCTTCAACGATCCCGAGTGGGGTGCGGCCGAGGCCAAGAAGCAGCTCGCTCAGGGCGCAGACGTCATCTTCGGCGCAGGTGGCAACACCGGCAACGGTGCCCTCATCGAGATCGCCAAGGCTCCGGGCGCGGGTACCACCGTGTTCTGCATCGGTGTTGACACCGATCAGTACCTCACCGTTCCTCAGGCCCAGAAGTGCCTCCTGACCTCAGCGCAGAAGCTGCTGGTTCAGGGCACGGGCGACCTGGTGCTCATGGCTGCTCAGGGCAAGGCCCCCGGCGGCAACTACGTCGGCAACGTCAGCCTGGCTGAGTACCACGACACCGCGTCTGCGGTCTCCGCGGAGATCACCGACAAGGTCAAGGCCGTCATCGCGGGTCTTACGGATGGATCTATCCAGACCGGTGTGACGCTCGGCTAGTTCATCTCCACACGAGGGGGCGACGTTTCCGAACGTCGCCCCCTCGCTTTATCCACTATGCAAGGATCAAGTGCCATGTCTGCTGACCTCTCCCAGACCGATCTCGGCTTCACCGATCCTGACCCGAAACGATGGTCAGCATCGTGGTCGCGGTCCCAAGCGATTCTTATTCCCATCGTGTCGGTGCTCCTCGCCCTTGCGGTGGGCGGGATCCTGATCTGGCTCCAGGGTGTCAACCCGTTCACCGCCTACAAGGTTCTCTTCTCATCCGCGCTGGGAACCGAAGCCGGTCTGCTTCGGGT
>Ga0114968_10002675_pt1 | contig 13517 bp, 20 predicted proteins | sample M_130807_EF_Meta_FD_87020 | JGI IMG/M metagenome (GOLD analysis project Ga0114968, IMG submission 87020) | Freshwater microbial communities from Lake Montjoie, Canada to study carbon cycling - M_130807_EF_MetaG | ecosystem: Environmental > Aquatic > Freshwater > Lake | place: Lake Montjoie... | reverse complement strand
CAGCGATGATCGTGACAAAGGCTCTGAACTGCATGTCGGTCAGACCCGCGATCTTCGGGTCCTTGTGCGCGTTGACGTCCCATTTGACCCATAGGCTCATCTGTTCCTCCTCCTGCTAGTTGGGGGGCGGCAGAACCCGCTACCGCCCCCCGGTGCTGTCTAGAACGGCAGCTCTTCAAGGCTCTGCTCTTGCACTGCCTTGCCGTCCTGTACGGCGAGCCAGTCCACGCTTGGCTTGTGGCGGCAGAACTCACCGTTCGTCTTCCCGCTACAGGTCCAGAAGGCGCTGTATTCCTTGCCAGCCTTTGACACGCCCGCTGGCTTCAGCGTCCAGGGCGTGCGGTGTTCGGGACACTCGCCGCCCGAGAAGATCATTGCCGCCTTCAGTGCGGCGTCAGGTGTGAACACAGCACCCTCTGGCTTCGGTCTAGGAGCCACGGAGACAGCCGATTGACCGCCCCCTGCACCATAGAGGCTCCTTGCCACGCCAAGCTGCGCCGCGCAGCGTTTTAGGGCGTCTGACGTGGCGCTCTTTAGCGGCTCCTGATCATCTGGGCCGTTGGGGTAGCCGACGTCTTCCTTGACGGCAGCCAACGGACCAACCGTGACGGTCAGGGTGCCGAGGATGACGCAGCGCGCCGAGTCCGCCACCTTGATCTGAAACTCCCAACCCAGAGGGCCGAACACGCTGTCAAGCCTCGCTGCCACAGCTCGTGAATCTACATAGGTAAACTGCATGCCGGCGCGCCCAGGGCGCGTCTTCAAGTCCTCCGGTGCGAACGGTGCGTTCAACAGCTCGATAAGGTCCCTGCTCATTCTCCATCCTCCTTGAACTTCAGCCTGAATACCCGCGCCCCAAGAGTTTCTTGGGTGTACGCATTGACCGTGTCCTCCGTGATCCCCTCCTCTGCTACAAGCAGCTTCCAATCCGTCTTTCGGGTTGGTTTCTTGTTCTGCTTCCATGTTGCGACCCAACCGTCGCCAATAATCCCCTCGCGCTCCGCGATCTCCTCCTTGATCGCAATGGCGTAGGTGGCGATCTCCTCGTCTAGCAGCTTGATTTCGTACTGAGCGTCTGCGTAGCGTTTGGCGATGCGGTTCAGCTCGCGTGACGCCGTGCCAAGCACCGAGTTCCTCTGGGGAGTCAACTCCTCAAAGGTCGGCGAGTCTTGCCCGGTCATCGGAGGTGGCGTGTCGCTGGCAATCAGTTCGCGGAACGCCTCTGCCTTGGCAAAGAGTTCGGACTGATACGCCTGGTCGGATATCACGCGCTCAATCCTGAAGATCAGACCGCCTAACAGCACCACGACGTCGCACCATTTGGCCCCTGTAATCAGGAGCTGCCAGTGAACCTGTGCGAGAACGAAGCCTGGAATCGGCTGGATGTCCCACGCCCGACTCGCCGAGGTTTTCAGTTCTACGATGCCGTCTGGCTCCCCGACGATAGTGCGGTCAAGCGATGCCATCGCCCACGGAGCGTTCTTCAGTCTCACCACACCGTTGGACTTTCTCAGCTTGACGCCACGCTCGCCTTCGTAGTAGCGCCCAACCGTGTCTTCTAGCAGGATGCCCCGGTGGGCAGCCTCGCCGACTGGCTGATCCTCTACGCGGCCTGTCTTCTCCGCCCACAGCCTGAAGGGGCTTTTGTAGGGCGACAGCCCAGCGATGACCGATACGTCGGTTGCCGTGATCCCCTGCTTCCTGAGTGCAAACCACTCAGGGCTGCGCTGTGGTGCGCCTCGCACGAACTCAAATCGCTTACTCACTTTGCCTCCTCCTCCCGCCAACGGCGGTCTACTTCTACGATTCTCCTGCCAATCCACTCAGCGACTGGAGCCACCACGCCGTTGCCGCAGCAGCGGTAGCGGTGTGAGTCCAGACCGATTGGGAGCAGGCTGTCATCATCCACGCCGCCTGGCGCGATTACAAAGTCAGACGAATCTCGTCCAATGCGAATAGTGCGATGCGCGCCATCAGGCTCAACCTTCTGGTTGAATCCATCGTAGGAAGTCCCTACGATGGCGTGAGTTGTCCTGACATCGCCCACATCAAACGAGTTGAGCGTGTTGGCAACATCCCCCTCAACCCAAGTCTCTGAATCCTCGTTCGTCTGCGCTCGCGCTGACTTTCGGAAGACTGCTGGCGCCCCTGCGCTGTGCGCCATTGACTGCGCTTGGTCCTCCGTCACATTGGCGTTGCTGCCAAAGCGCGATGGGAACGACAAGATTGACTCCGTAGCCACTGCTTGCCTGTCCACGCCGGTCAGCGTGTAGGAGATGTCCTCTGTGCTGAGTCCAAAACCGTTTTGGCCCTTGTGCGCCATCTCTCGGCTGTCTTGAATGACCGCCTGCACCAGCGTCATTGGGATCTTGTCTCGGCGGCCGCCACCCTGTGGTGAAGTGAGGGTCATCGCAATGTTCTTGCTGCCGCCTCCGATGTCTCCGCCTGACGACTTCAGGGTTGCAGCCTGCTCCGTCATCTCGTAGTGTCCGAACGACGATTTGCGCGCCACGCTTTGCTGATTGTCCAGCCGTCGGGCCAGCCCATCAGCCGCTCGCACTCGGTCGGCGTTAGGCGTCGGACTGACGATGAGAGGTTCGTCAATGGTGCTATTGACTCCTTTGCTGAATCTTCTGGTGATTGCGCCAGCGATTCCAGAGCCGTCTGGAGAGCCGCTGGCAACACCTTGCCTCTGCGGTTGGCTCGGCGAAGGATGCCGCTCGCAGCCTTCGCACTCAAGGAGAACCTCGCCGGCGCGGTCGGATTCAAGACTTGCGACAATGAACACTCTACGGCGTCGCTGGGCGACTCCGAAGTAGCGAGCGTCCAGAGTTCGCCACGAAACGCCATACCCGAGTTGCTCCATTTCATAGAGAAGCCGTCCGAAGTCAGCGCCGCTGTTGGAACTGAAGAGTCCAGGGACATTTTCCAACACGAGCCACCGAGGTCGTCGCTGCTCCACAAGGTTGAGGAAGGTGAAGGCGAGGCTGCTTCGCTTGCCTGCAAATCCTGCGCGCTTGCCAGCGACGCTGAGGTCTTGGCAGGGAAACCCGCCTGACCAGATGTCTGCCTCTGGGATGTCATTAGCGTCAACCTCCGTGATGCTTCCCAGATTCGGAGCGTCTGGGAATCGCTCTGCCAACACCGCGTTGGCGTATGGGTCAATCTCGCTGACGCTGACCGTCTCAATACCAGCGCGCTCAAAGCCGAGGTCAAGACCTCCGACTCCGCTGAAGAATGAGGCGTGCCTCACTTGCCCTCCTTCTTCTGCCGGTCTTTCTTCGCCCAGCCCTCTCCAATGAACACCGCTGCGGCTGGCGTGTAGAGCAACTGCATCCAGCGGCCGCACTTCTCACAGCGCGGCGTGTAGGTGTTGTTGATCGAGTGCGTGTGTTCCTCACGCGCACCACACGAGCCGCAACGATATTCGTACACAGGCATTAGCCAAGAATCCCAAACAGGAAGACGATGAAGCCGAGCGCAAAGAGCAGGATGCCAATGTCCTGCAAGAGCTGGGCGCGGCGTGCCTCCTGAGCCAGAATGCTCGTCTTGATTGCGACTCGCCTGTAGACGACAGGCTGCGTCGTACGGTTCAGCTTCACTTGGTCACCTCCAATGCGATTAGCCAACCAATGGCTGCGTACATTGCCAAGACTCCGACGAGTGCGAACTTGCTGTTGAAGAATCGGGCGATCATAGGTCACGCACCTTTCCCGACTTTGAGACAGTGAAGTAGAACTTCGGCGTCTCGTTGGGTAGCGTGGCTTTACACGGCGCGCAGATGCGCGTGTAGATGTTGTTGTTGTCTGCCGGCACCTTGACAGCCTTGCCGCAGTTCCAGCAGCTCTCTATCAGTGTTCCCATCAGCGCACCGCCTTTCGGCAGATGCAGACCGTCTCTGGGCGCGTGCAACTCCAGCAGTAGCCAAGACGACGCTTCATCAGCGCACCGTCTTTCGCGAGCAAGCCTTGACGGTTGCCCAAGACAGAGCCTCAGCAACATTTGCTGGCGCATCTCCATTGTCGCTAAATCCGCCATAGCACTTTGCGATTGCGGCAGCGATGATTTCCATACTCTCTACTGGTTGATTGCTCCATCGCTGCTTGGCAATGTCCGCGCAGCCATCTGCGTGAACTGCGAATCCAAAGCTTCCTGAATCGTTGCTTGCAAGTACAAATCCGTTCATCCTTTACTCCCTAGCAGCCCCGCCAACTTGGTCGGTTCCTCGCTGCTATAGCCAGCATACAGCATAACGGTCAGAAGCCGTCAACCCCTTTCGGGTGAGTATTTTTTATGCATAAAGAATAACCCCCGGTGGGGGAGGACCCACCGGGGGGGAAGCCGCCTGATCAGAGCGGCAAAGCTGAGGGGCTACTTCTTCGTCAAGCCGTAGCGGTCGTTGCTCGGGTCAAGGTAGGTCATGATGACCTGCAAGCCTGAAGCCAGTCCAGCCGAGACGACGGCCTTGTAGCCGTCCCCATCAATGGAGAGAATCGGGATGCCGAGACCTAGGGCGACGGCGATGCTCACGCTGAGGAAGGTGCGGACAAAGTCAATCACGGCTTCGTCAATCTTCGTGCTGTCTAGAACGTCCTTGAACTTACTCACTGGTTCTCCTTCTTGGTCACAATGACCACATGGCTGGCGGGCGAGCCGGGCTTGCCCGAAGCGATTGCCTTCAGTTCAGCCTCGGTGACTGGCACCGCGTACTGCTCCTTCGGATCACGCTCATCAAATGTTGGGTCGGCGAAGACAAAGGTCTGCGCCTCGGTGTCGTAGGCGAAGCTGGTCATGTGGCCATACCCGGCGGCGATGACCTTTGGGTCTTTCTTCTCCCAATACTTGACCCAGTTGCGATGCCACTTGGAGAGCGCCTGCTTTGGGTAGCCGATTGGTCCCTGCACCCAGAGGATTCCAGCAGCCCCGCCCTTGACCGAAGCGAGAACGTCTTGCCAGTCCTCCGGCATGCGCGCTCGGCAGCCCATCTCTCGGACGGTCTTGGCAAGCTCTGAAAGAGATGAGCCGTTGTCGCTGACGCCCTGCTTCTCCTTGAAGCCAGTAGCGCGCTCCTTCGCTGCGACGCCGTCAGCCGCGCTGAAGTCTGGCGCGTAGCCGTGGACATAGGCTGCGGCCGCTGCCGCGCTGGACGGTCCGCAGTCATCGAGGATCGCGCCAACCTTCTTCTGCGCTTCAGCGTCAGAGTAGAGCTGCGACTTGATGCGGTACTTCACCCGGCGTTCTCTTTCTTGATCATGACCGCCACGGCACGAGCTGCCGCCTCAAAGCCCAGTGCGGCGCTGATCGGGTGCGCTGCGGTGCAGCCTTCGCTGTAGTCAATGCCATCCTCGCCACGCTTCCAAAGCGTGCCGCCGAATGCGCTGTGGTCTTCATTCGGAACAAGGGCAACCCACTCCTCGGGTGCGGTGTCCACACGAGTCCAGCCCTGCTCCTTGATGTCGTCAATGTGATCCTCAGTGCGTGCCATCAATCCCTCCATCGCAATGGTCCGGTGAGCAGCCAGACGGCTGTCAAGCCCAAGAATAGCGCGGTCATGGTGTCTTTTGTGGGGCCGTCCCCAAGCACGACCGTTGCATAAAGCAGGCCAAGCACGGTCCAGGCACCACCGACGAGATCAAGAACGATTCTTTGCCACATTGCGCGCTGTTCTCCTTCCCTTCGGACTATCCATGCCGCCAGACCCGCCACCGCCGCCGCTAGACGGCGGGGTGCCGCCCATGCTGCGAACGGCGGCCGCTGCCGCGCTCGATGCGATCTGGCTGACGACGATAGCCGTAGCGACCGGTTGTGCCGCTGCACGCTCTTCTTCGTCAAGGTCATCTCCCATCGTCGTAATAGCTGCAAGATTATCAGCGAAGTCTGCGACAAACTCTGTAGCTACACCAATCGTTTCGCTGACCGCTTCGGCAACAGCCTCAACGGTTTCGCCGACGAATACGGCAACAGCCTCAACGGTTTCGCCGACGAATACGGCAGCAGCTTCTACGGCTTCTTCTAGATTCGGCAGAGGGGGCTGTGTTGGCTCAGGAGGAGGAACAGCAGTGGGATCAGGAGAAGGGGGAGGAGGCTCCGCAGTCTCTTGTGGTGAAGGCTCTGGGGTCGGCGGTTCGGATGTGGGAGACGGCTCGGGATCAGGTGTTGGTTCATTGGTCACCTCTGGGCTAGGAGCCGGCTCTTTAGTCGGCTCGGGGGTTGGGGCTGGCGTTGGCGGTGGTTCAGGGGTTGGCTCGGGTGTCGGTTCAGGCGTTGGCTGAGGGCTTGGCGTCGGCTCCACAGAAGGCTCTGGCGTGGGGGTAGGAGCCACGCTAGGGCTAGGTGGAGGTGGTTCTGGGGTCTGGGTAGGGGTCGGCTCTGGCGACGGCTCTGGGCTGCCAACAACCCACGTTGTGCTATTGATTTGCAGGAATCCAGCTCCGCAGCAGGAGTCAGTGCTAAGGATGCGGAATCCGAAGATGCCGCCTGCGGTGATATAGACCTCTTGGCTACCGCTCTGTTGCTTCGGGTCGTAGCCGCCCTGATTCCAAATGGCAAGGTCAACCCAACTCTCGTTGAGCAGCATCTGCGCTCGGTCATAGTACGCGCCGTCGGTTGTCCAGTACGCCCAGCCGAACGAGACCGTCTCGCCAATGGATGAGTCGGTGGTCAAGCCGGTGACCGTGTTCTGCCATGGATAGCCGGGGCCAGCGTTGTTGCTGCCTTGAATCAGGATCGTGCCTTCTGTCAGCGTGATCGTACCGTTGGAGTCAATCTGCTGGTCCCACCCGTCCGTGTCATCAAGCGCGTAGACACGCTGAGTAAATGGCAAGACGATTGCCAGGGCGAGTAGGAGTGCGCGCAACCTCACTTGCCGGATTGCGACTGAAACCACGCCAGAAGCGTGCCGATTCCTCCTACGCCCAGCAGCATTCCTAGACCTTTGAGCATTGAAAGGCCTCCTTGCATCTGGTCAATCTGGGATTGCAGACGGTCAATCTTTGCAGACTGGGCGTCTAGTCGCTCAATAATCAAGTCAGTCTGGGAGCGTGTCATTCAGCCTCCAATGCTTTGAGCCGTGACTCAAGATCGTTGACGCGGTGCCAGAGCGCCGCGATTAGTGCAACCGAGTCAATAGACTCTGGCTGGCCTTCGGCATTGTAGGCTACGGCGTGCGTCAATCCAGCTTCGTGGATTTCTTCTGCAATAAACCCGAGTCGTGTCTGGCCAAGTTCTTGTGGGTTGTCAACCGTTGATGTGAAGTGCTTCGGCACAATCCTGCGTGACGCCTCAAGCACAACCTCGTCAGCAGGAACAATGTCCGTCTTGTAGCGCGCCGAAGAAGTGTATCGGCGAATCTGATACTCGGTACCCCCGATGCTCACAAACACGCACTGGTTGGCTGTCAACGTCGTTGTTCCAGGGCCGTCAGCATTGAAGTTGCCGTTGCCGGCGTTGACGCTCAAGGTCGCATATAGGAAGTCGGCAGCGAAGGTGTCGTCTGTCCGTAGCGTTGTAGACGACGAGCGGTACAGGTTGACGTCGCCAGTGCCGCTTGTGCCGTCGCCCCATTCAATCGTGCCGCCCGCCTCGATGCGAACACGGTCGCCCGCGTCGGTATCAAGTGCGCCAGTGAAGACGGCCGACCCTGCTGCGGTGCGCTCGCCACGGAACAGACCGTTCTCGGCAAGGAAGTTTCCGTTATTTAGCGTCACGGACGCCGTGCCAGCCGTGCCGCTGACTGCCAGGCTGCTGGTCGTGGTGGCGGCGTCAAGGGTGATTGAGCCTGATCCGCCGTAGGCTGGCGTGAGCTTCAGCACCCCGGACTCCTGAACGATGCGGGCGCCCTGCGTGGTTGTGGGCGCAGTGCGCTCTGCCACGAAGAGGTCTGAGTTTCCTGTGATCAGGCGCAGCTCGCAGAGATCAACGGTGCTGGTAGAGCCAACCGTACCTGTCGTGGACACGGTCAGGGTGATCTGAATAAACGCGGCATCGGGTGGCGCATTGAACCTGAGTTGATTTGCCGTGAAGCGGATGGTGCTTTTAGTTGAAATCGTCGTAAAGGTCTCAAAGGTGCTATCGCCTGTTCCTGTCGTGGTCGTCTGATCCAACTTATAGAACTGATAGGCAAGCGTCACCCGCGCATTTGCGGTGGCTGTCGCGTTGATGCAGAATGCCTCTGGCACGAACAGGAACGCTTGATTGCGCGTTGCAGGAACAGGAACGAACCGTGAGATTGCAAGGCTCTTGCCCGTCGTCGTGCCGCCTGGGACCGTGAAGCGCAGCACATTGCCAGAGCCAGCAGTGACATCCGAAATCACAGCGGCAGTGATGGCTTCGCTTGAGGTATCGGTGATGCTGAAGTACGGCAGCGGGTTCTCGTCGGTGATGTTGGAGTCAGCATCATCTGGAGGGATGGCAAAGTCGCCATTGGCAACGCCAGCCTGAATCTCTCGGATGGCCGCAGGTCCGAATAGGAGTGCGGTAGCGCCGTCTGAATCCGTGTCAATGAGCGAGGCACCGCCGTCCGTTGAGACATCGCCCTCAAAGGCAGTCAGCCCGCTGATATTGGTTCCGTACTTCTCAGTCATTATTCACCCGCCAGAATCTTCTTCAGCGCCTTGCCGTACTTCTTTCTTCGGAACTCCGCCTCGATGTCGTAGCGCACCTGGTAGGTGCTGCCACTCTGAAAGCTCAGAGAGACATTGACAATCCGCAGGATCTCAGAAAGATCAAGTGCGCTGGAGGTCAGTTTGACGTACTGGTTCGGCAGCCACGCCTTGATTAGTTCGTAGGTGCTGATGGCCGTGAGCGCGTAGCCCTGCGTGTAGCCGTAGGTCCAGTCTGGCGACGATGTCTGGGCAAGGTCGCCGCCCGCGACAGTGAAGCTCACCGTCCGAATCGGCTTGCCTCGTGCCTTCATGGTGGCTCGTGCAAGCGCGCCGATCGTCGCTCCTCGATCCCTCTTCCCCTTGACCTTTGGCGCGGTGAATACCTCGTGCGAGAGTGGACCCGACCGGGCAGTAAGGCCAGCGCCGTTTCTGCTGTAGCTGCCATCGTAGGTTCTGAAGTAGGGGTCGTTTGTTGGCGGGGTGGCGTTCTTGTCCCAACGCACAACCGTGTTCGCTGCCTGCACGAAGATGCCCTTCATGATCTGATCATGGTCAAGGTTGACGGTCAGACTGCGTGGCAAGATGCGTGTGGTCGTGCTTGCTGATCCGACCCGAACGCTGGCTGGGTCAGTGACAATCTCAGCAGGGGCATTGGCGTAAGTCGGCGTGACGGTAATAGGGCCGTAGTTCAGGCGACCGTCGCCATCTACGAAGTAGGTGTAGTTTTTATCGTCAATCCCCGCCGCCTGCTCAGTGATCTGGTCAAGGGCGTTGACGAGGTTCCCCGGCTTGAAGGTCTGGCGTCCCAGCGTCTGCGCTACGCCGGTAAAGATGGCACGCGTGCTGCCGCTAATGATCGAGGTGTTCAGCAGTTGCCGGGTGGTGCTGTCGTTGACTTGATTGTGAACCTTTGCCAAGAGGGCGTTGATGTGTTCACGGTCGGTGGTGGTGGACTTGCCGCGTGAGAAGCTGCCAACCGTCTGCTGGATGTTCGTCCCGACAAGGCCCTTCCGCACGACGGTCTTTGCCATCCAGCCGTCGGCATCGGTTGCGTTGACGGTGCAGCGGGTACCGAGTCCGTTCGGCAATAGACCAGCCGCCGTGTCGGTGAGGAAGCCCAAGAAGAGTGGCGTGGTGGCGCTGTAGCGAGAATCAAAGAACTGCACCCTGGCATTGTCGTAGACCCCGCCAGACTTCCACCACGGTCCGCCGGCTGGAGTCTTTGGCTGGATGACATCAAACGTCATGTTGCCGCCTCCGTCGGCGGACATCGTCACGTTGAGGCTTGCAAGATCAACGTATGGCGTCTCTGGGTTCGCTGCGGCGGGGAGGTCAAGCAGATTCGCGCCGCTGTCAACCCCAGCGATGATCAGGCTAAATGGCAGTGCCATGGCTTACGGATACCGGCGTTCGTAGCCAGCCCTGTTCAGCGCGCCCTCCACGATCTGATCCTGCTTCTGAGTGCCGACGTTGAACTGGACGCTGGTCTGAAGGTACGACGAGGTGCCTCCCGTCATTGGTCCACCGCCGCCAACTGTTGTCCCAAGACCAAAGGTCGTGCTGCCCGCTGCTGAACCAGCGGCTGCTGCAAACGCAAGCTTCTGCGACGGTGTCCCCTGAATGAACTTGATGCCAGCGACGATTGCGTCAATGGCAATCTTTAGTGCCTCAAAGAAGACCTTGGCGGGGGCAAGGACAATCTCAATGATGCTGAAGTCAGCGTTGTTTAGGACCTTGAAAAGTTCGCCGATTGACCCAGCAAGCGGCACAATGTAGTTCTCAAAGAAGTCTTTGACGATTGGCGCAATAGTTTCAAGAATCCCTTGGAACGCAGGGAATGCTTTTTCGGTGACGAACCGCAACACCTTGTTGACTTCGGGTAGAAACTTGGTGCCGAAATCATCCATGGCTTCGTTGAACTCTTCTTGCGCGGCAAGAATCTTTCCGCTTGTGCTGTTGGCAAGAGCGTCAGCAACTCCAGCAAACTTCTCATTTGCTTGCCTGTAAATGTCAGTGAACTTTGCACCCTTCTTGATTGGTCCAATCAGCGCGGCGAGTCCGCGTGTCTGCCCATTGGCAGCCTTGCCGATCTTCGCCATGACGCTTGCCATGTCTTCGCCGGTTGCCGAGGAGATTGTGGCGGCAAGTGCATTTGCCTTTAGTAGCCTCTCTTGGTTCTTGAAGAAGCGTGAGCCGACTTCAAGGCCAGCGCGGACCTCATCATCCGACTGACCAAGGCGGCGAGAGGCAACGATTTGCTCCTGAATCTTCGGGAGGATTTTGTCCAGTTCAAACCCGCGTGCCTTGAGGGCTGCGGTCAGGAGGATGTTGGATCGCTCGTCCTCAATCGCGCCTTGGATGGCGCTCCCTGTGAATGCAGCCAGCGCGCCAGCGGCGGCAACAGAGGCGCCGGCAATGCCCTTGAGGGCGTTGATGCCGTTCCTCTTTAGCGTGCCGAAGGACTTGCCGACGCCCTTGAGCGTCTTAGACGCCGAGTCCTTTGCGACGACTGCGAAGACTGCCTGACCGCCAGAGGTGACCACGACTACCTCGTCTTTCTAAACTTGGTGATTCGGTCCTTGAAGACCTTGTCGGTGAAATACTTGTCAATGGTAGACCAGTAAGTATCAAGCGCCCGCTTGTATACATCTGTTCTCGTCGCAGTCTTGACCACGAATGGTCGAGCTGCAACGCCCCTGACCGCCTTGATGCCGCTCTTCGTTTCGCGGGATGGCTTGGTTCCTGAGGTCACGAACCAGCGATACCACGCGCCCTTCAGGTCGCCTCGGCTCTGCCCTGGACGCGGACCGACCGTGACGGCTGGTCGCTGATACATACCGCGCTTGGCGTTGATGGAGTTTCTCAGGCGCCCGGTGCGGACAGGCGCCTCCTGCTTCATCGGCTTGACCATCGTGCGCCCTGCGTTGAGGAGCGAAAGGGCGAGCAGCCGGTTCCAGGCACGCGGATTAGACCCCTGCTCAAAGCCAAGTTGAAACTGCGTGTAGCTGTTCTCAAACTTGACCTCAAACTCGGTGACTGACCGTGCTGGAGTTCTTGCCACTATCGCCTCTCCTTTGGTGTCATCTCTGCGTGGAGCTGCCACGCCTTGAGGACTTCTTCAACCGGGAGGCTCGCCACCTGCTCTGGCCACATTCCGAACTTCTGCCCGAGGATGTGGAAGATGATGTCGGGCGGCGGGGCGATGGCTTGTCCAATCGCCAGCCGTCTGGCAGCGAGCCTTACTTGGGGTCTAGGCTATTACTCGCAGCCCACTTCTCAATGGTTGCCGTCAACGCCTCGATTGGTGCGTCCAGCACGTCCTCTACCGGCTCACCATCTAGCCCCTTGAAGTTGTGGCTAATGATGACCTTGGCAAAGGCTTCTAGCGCCCGAGCGGGTACGCCGCTCTCTAGCTCGAGAAGAATGCGTGCTGAAATCTGAGGGCGCAACTCGCAGCGCCATCCGGCGAACTGGCCATCCAGTTCAACGATCTTGACCATGACTTCCTCCTACCCGCCAAGCGGGTATCTACTACGGCGCCGTTGCGAGCGGCGAGTCAACGATGACTTCCAGGGACTTCCCGGACGCAGTGTCGTAGGCAAGGCGGAGCGTGACTTCGTTGACCACGAGACCGTCCTGCTCAGAGCTGAGCGGTACGACAGACTCAATGACCCACGAGCCGAGAATCCACACGCCGAAGGAGTCGGTCGTTGTACCGAAGAGACGCAGGTATCGCTGCTCACCGATCTCCGTAATGCCCCACGCTCCGTCGGCAATCGCCGCAGAGTTTGAGGCAACGGTCAGGGTCATGGTCGCATCGAGTGCGCCGATGAAGTCTGCGGTCGCTGCAGTCAGCGAAGCATCCAGCGCGTTGACCACGGCGAAGCCTGTGGAGATTGAGAGCGAGAACGAAAGCACATCGTCATACACGGTCGCACCGGTACCCGCCTTGTTAGGGAAGTCGGTATCAATGGTGAGCTTCAGAAGGCGACCGGCAAGCATCGGCTGCGCTGGCACGGCCGTGCCGAATGCGGATCCGACCGCCGAGACGCTTGATGCGACGAAGGTCGCTCCGACTTGCAGCAGCCCGCTGGCGTCTGCAGACATCGTCACTTCTGACGGCACGCAGTCCACAACTCGGTACTTCTGCACGCCGTCCGAGACGAGCATGGAGTAGAAGATTGGAGTGTCCACGTCGCCCTGTGTTGGCGACCATGTCCATGAATATGGGCTTGCAGTTCCGCTGGTCGTTGCCCCGATTGCATCAAAGATCAGTGGGAGCGTGCGAAGCGATGAAGGTCCCTCGGCAATAGTGACGACAGGGTTCCTGCCGGTGACGGTGACTTCGTTTGCCTGGATCGTCGTGCGCTTGCCAACCGTGGCATCTTCGCCAAGATCAATCGTCACGCCAAGATCAATGACGCCAACCGCGTTGGTTGCGAGCAGCTCGCCTGCGGCGCTGCCGAATGCGGCGGCCGTACCGAAGCCCGACTGGCTCATGAGCGAGATGCGAGAGAGGGCCTTTGCGCCGAGTGAAGCCATGTCCTATTCTCCTTGCTACTCGCTGTACGCGATTGCTTCGTAGACTAGCACCTCGACTGCCGCAGTCACCGTGAGGTAGTCCTGATCGGCGTAGGTGTCGGTGCCAAGTGTAGTGCTAGTGACGGTCACCTGAGCGGCGTTTCCATCAATCGTCACGTCGGCATTGAAGGCGTCCCTCATCCAGCTCCGCCAGGTGTAGAGGTCTCGATACTTCTGATCCATGCGGGGGATTGGGGTCAGGTACAGGACGGCGTTGACGGTCAGCGTCACGGAGCGGTTGGCGCTGCCGATGGAGACCGTGTCGTCGCCGGGGAAGAAGACGATGGCTGGGACGACAGGGAGCGACTCCTGCGGGGTGGCGTAGACGTTCCT
>Ga0114968_10002673_pt1 | contig 13525 bp, 8 predicted proteins | sample M_130807_EF_Meta_FD_87020 | JGI IMG/M metagenome (GOLD analysis project Ga0114968, IMG submission 87020) | Freshwater microbial communities from Lake Montjoie, Canada to study carbon cycling - M_130807_EF_MetaG | ecosystem: Environmental > Aquatic > Freshwater > Lake | place: Lake Montjoie... | reverse complement strand
CAAACCCGACGCCTGGCGCGTCGTCCTCACCGGTTTCGGCCGCGAGGACACCCACGAACTCGTCAACAGCTTCACCTGGGGTCCCGACGGCTGGCTCTACATGACCCACGGCGTCTTCACCAACAGCAAAGTCCGCCGCCCCGGCCAGCCTGAAAGCGAAGGCTTCAAATTCGACGCCGGCATCGGCCGCGCCCGCCCCACGTCTCGTGAAAAAGAAGGCTCATGGGAATTCGAAGTCTTCGCCGACGGCACCAGCAATCCCTGGGGCTGCGATTACGACGCCGCCGGCAACTTCTTCGTCAGCGCCTGCGTCATCGACCACTTCTTCCACATGGCCCCCGGCGGCATCTACGTCCGCCAGGGCGGCGCGCCCGAAAATCCCCACGCCTACGAACTCCTGCCCAGCATCGTCAAACACAAGCACTTCCGCGCCGCCTACGCCGGCATCCAGATTTACCAAGGCGGCCGCTACCCCGAAGACACCCACGGCCACGCCTTCATCGGCAACATCCACGACAACGCCATCCACGAAGAAGTTCTCACCCCCGTCGGTGCCACCTTCAAATGCGAGCCCCGCCGCGACTTCCTCCGCGCCAACAACGGCTGGTTCCGCCCCGTCAGCACCCAGACCGGCCCCGACGGCTTCCTCTGGATCATGGACTGGTGCGACAAATACCCCTGCTACCAAAACGCCAAAGCCAACCCCGAAGGCGTGGACCGCGAACGCGGCCGCATCTGGCGCGTCGTCGTCCGAGACGATAAATCCAAAACCACCCGCGACCACACCGACCTCAACCTCATGAAACTCCCCACCGACGATCTGGGGGACACCCTCGAGCATTCCAACAGTTGGATGCGCCGCATGGCCCGCAGAGTCCTCATCGAAAAAAGCGATCAGGAAGACGCCGTCGCACCCGTGGCCACTCTCGCCAATTCCTCCGCCAACAACGCCTCCAGCCGTCTCGATGCACTGTGGACCCTGCTCCAAATCGATCACGGTGCCCGCACCTCTTCCGCATTGGAAAATGCTGCCAAATCCAAATTCCCCTCCCTCCGTGCCTGGGCCGCACGTCACGTCGGCGAAACCGTCGCCCGCACCGCCTTTCGCGAAGGCATGAACGTCGGCATTCCAGCTTACTTGGAAAAGCTGGCGGCAGACTCCGAGCCCAGCGTACGTCTCGCGGTCGCCATCGCCCTGCGCCAGTGCAGCGCCCGCAGGCTGACAGTGGACGGTCGTAAAGATGACGGTTTCAGACTCGCCTGGCCCAACATGTTTGATGCCATCATCAATAGCTCAGCCCAAAACGCCGACCCCGTGCTGGCTCTCTCCATCTGGCAGAGCTTTGAACCCGTCCTCGCTGCCAACCCCGTGTTTTGGATCGACTGGCTCTCCGATTCCGCACCTCAGTTCCAGCCTCTTTCCCAACCTCTGGTTCACAAATCCATGCGTCGTCTCTGCGACACTCGCAAGGCCGAGAACCTCACCCTCGCCGTCGAGTTCTGCGACAAAATCGCCACCCACGACATCCTCCTCGCCCACGCCCTCGACGGCCTCGTCAAAGGCCAGGAAAGCGGCATCATCAAGCCAACGACAGATTCGTCCGCCACCCTTGCCAAATGGCGCGCGCATTCAAATGCAGACATCCGCAAGCACGGCCAAACCCTCGCCGTCCTCTGGGGCGATGAGGCCGCCGTGAAGGAAATGATCGTCGCCCTGCACGATGCCAAGAAGCCCGAAAAGGAACGCATCGCCATCCTGCAATCCTTGCGCAAAGTCCGCACCGACACCGTGAAGGAAGGCCTCAAGCCCCTCCTCACTCCCCAAACCTCCACCTCCCTCGCCGTCGCCGCCATTCGCGCCGCAGCAGACCTCGGCAGCGATGACTTCATCGCCCCGCTCCTCCAGCAGGCCGCTTCCAAAGATTTCAACGTACGCCTCGCCGCCATCGAAGCCCTCAGCACCCGCACCACCTGGACCCAGGCGATGCTCAACGCCATCGCCGAAGGCAAAGTCAGCCCCACCGGCTTCCCCGTTCCCGTGCGCCGCGCCCTTGCCACCAGCAAAGACAAAGCCATCCGCGATCTCGCTTTCAAGGTCCTCGGTGCCTGGAAAGATTCGTCCGACGACGTGAAATCCCTCATCGCCCAAAAGAAGCAAGCCTGCCTCACCGGCGAACCCGATCTCGCCAACGGCAAACTCATCTTCACCGCCACCTGCATGGTCTGCCATGAGTTCCACGGCGGCGGCCAGAAGGTGGGCCCAGACCTCATCGGTAGCGGCCGCAGCAACCTCGATGCCATCCTCGCCAACGTGATCGATCCCAATCAGATCATCGGCAACGGCTACGAAAACTTCACCGTCAGCACCAAGGACGGCCGCACCCTCGCCGGACGCGTCGTCGAAGACACCCCCAGCCATGTGAAACTCCTCGGCGCAGGCGGTGCCGCGCAGATCGTCCCGCGCGATCAAGTCGCCACCCTCACCAACACCAAGCAGAGCCTCATGCCCATGGGCTTCGGCAATCTCCCCGACACCGCCTTCCGCGATCTCGTCTGGTACATCCTCGCCCCGCCGGAAGAAGGCCCGCTGACCAGGGAGAAAAAAGACCTTCTCATCAAAGGCGTCGAAGACACCGCTCCCGCAAAACCCAAAGGCCCCAGCTCGCGCGCCATCGACTGGGAAAGCGTCAGCCTCTGGAATCCCGAGTGGAAAGTCAGCGCCCCCGACTTCGAACGCACCCCCGTCAAACTCGGCGAGTACTACGGCCAGAAAAACGTGCTCCTCGTGCACCCCTTTCCAGACAAGAAAACCCCCGCCAGTTTCGAGCGCAAACTCAAGGTCGAGCCCGGCAAGACCAAGCTCACCGCCACCGTCGCCGCCGATGATCGTGGCGACTGGACCCTCAAGGCGGTGGTCAACGGTCAGGTGGTCAAGGAAATACCGGTGGACCACGAAAAGCCCCGCTGGAAAACCCTGGAGATCGACCTCTCCAAATTCGCCGGTCAGGAAGTCACCCTGCGCCTCGAAGCCCACGCCAACGGCTGGAACATGGAGTTCGCCTACTGGGGCGGCATCACGGTGGAGTAAGGCTACGCGCTTCGCGCGTGATGTTTGAAGTTGAACCTGGATTGCAACTTGGGTTGTGGATCCAGGATTTCAATGTCTTGCACATCAGGTTTCGAGACCATTTTCTTTTCCTTCCGCGAAAACAACCACCGTATGAATGATTGTGGCGACTCGGATGATCCTTTCTTGGCGAGAAGCCCGGTCACACTGATGTCCTCGTCCAGGTCGGGCCAGTGCAGACCCTCACCACCGGCTACCAGGCGATAATTCCGCTGCTCGGTCTTGGTGGCGAAACTCAGACGCGGATACAATTTCATTGGGACAACGATTTGCAGACCGTCGTCAAGAAACACACGCAGCGTCATTCCTTCAAAGCTGGCCTTCACCGCTTTGGGTTTTTTGAGTTCAGGCTTCAAAGTGCTCATTCCAACGCTGGATGATAGCTTGTTTATGCCGTGAGACAATACGTTCTATTCTGCGTAGTTCAGCAGTCCCGAATCCTCCAGCAGACGCGAGACGAACCGGTTCCACCCAGAATTTCGCTCCCTTGCCATCCCTTTCGACATGGACGTGAACGGCTTCTGTTCCTTCATCTGAATAGAAGAACAAACGGTAGGGACCACTTTGTAAAACGACCGGCATAGATGATTAGATCCAACCGTTAGCATATCCACAAGCCCTAATTTTCCCTGTTCCAACGCGTTGATTCATGCACTGTGCCCCCATGCGTTGCGTCCCCGCACTCCTTTCTCTTCTGGCCGTCAGCGTGAGCCTTCACGCGGCACCTCCGTCCCCAGCTCAGGCACCAGCGACGACTCCGGCACCCAAGCCCGTGACGAAACCGGCTGAGGCGAAACCTGCTCCCAAGACAGAGCCGAAGCCCCCGGCGGCATCGCCCGTCAAGCCACCGCCGGAGGATGCCTACACGCAGATGGAGATGCTCACCCGCGCCATGGAGATGGTGCGCCAGAACTACGTCGATGAATCGAAGATCTCCTACGCAGAGCTAGTGGAGGGCGCGCTGGAGGGCATGCTGCACCGGCTGGACCCCCACTGCGAGTACATGGGCAAATCGCTCTTCGAAGACATGCAGCGTGAGCAGAGCGACACCTCCGAAGGCATCGGCATCACCATCGCCCTGCGCCAGAGCATCCTGACCATCATCACCGTGCGCGAGGACGGCCCGGCCAATGCGGCAGGTGTCCTTTCTGGCGATCAGCTCGTGCGCATCAACGAGGTGCTGACCGATTCCGTGGGCATCGCGGAGGCCATGCAACTGCTCAAAGGCAAGGCGGGCGATGAAGTGCGCCTCACGGTGCGCCGCCCCGGCACCAAGCAGTTTCTTGAGTTCAAGGTGAAGCATGAAATGCTGGCCGAGACTTCCATCCATGACCCCATGCTGCTCTCGCCAAAGATGGCAGGCGACTACAAGATCGGCTACGCGCGCATCTCCCAGTACAACCAGCCCACCGCACAAGAGCTGAGCAAGGCTTTGGACGAACTCGAAAAATCGGGGCTGCAGGCCTTCGTGCTCGATCTCCGCAACAACCCCGGCGGCCTGGTGGACAGCGCCGTGGCAGTCTGCGGAGAGTTCTTGCCGGAAGGCACCGTCGTCGTGACCACGGAGGGCCGCGTCGCCTCGCAGAATCCGCCGCCCTTCCGTACCCCCTCACGCAATGGCAGGGAGCCGCGCAAATACCCCATCGCAGTCCTGATCAATCAGGGCAGCGCCAGTGCCTCCGAACTAACGGCGGGTGCGCTGCAGGATTTGAAGCGCGCCATCATCGTGGGAACCACGAGCTTCGGCAAAGGCAGCGTGCAGACCATTCTCCCGATGAAAAACGGCGCGGCGATGCGCCTCACCACCGCGAAGTATTACACGCCGAGCCATCGCACCATCCACGAGGCTGGTGTCGAGCCCAACATCGTCTCCGCCCTCACCTCCGATGAGGAGCTGCGCATCGCCAAATGGCGTGCCTCCCACGGCACCGGCGAAGCCGCCGCACTGGAACTGGCCAATCTCGGCGACAAGCAGCTCGAACGCGCCGTGGACTCCCTCAAAGGCGTCCTCGTCTTCGATGCCTTCGTCGCCCCCGCCCTCGCTCCCGCCGCCAAGCCCTTGGAAAGCCGCTAAGCTGACAGGTCTCCGTTCTTATTCCAGCAAACCCCGCGCAATGATCGCATCCACCGGATTGTGATCATCCGTAAAAACGTAGGTGGAGCGCGGCACCGTCCCAGCAGGCACATGCGTGCGCAGCAGCAGCTCCTGCCACGAACCCTGTTTGGCATAACGATCCACAATCAGCGGCTTCAAATCTTCGCGTGAAGCCATGAGGATGACATTCTGCGTTTCATCACGCCGATAACCCACCGCAAAGACCTCCACATAGGGAAAGGCTTTCCGTACCGTCGCCAGCATGCCCGACGTCAGCTCCGCCTTCGGGCCGGTCACAGCAGCAATCAGATTCATGATGAAAACGCCCTTCGGTTCCAGGTGATCTGCGATCTGCTGATAAAACTCCTGCGTGGCAAGGTGCGGTGGGATCTGCCGGATGCCGTTGTACGCATCGCCAAAAATCAGGTCCCATTTTTTGCCGCCGTTTTGCAGCAAATACCGGCGCGCATCGCCCGCATGCGCCTGCACACGCGGGTGCTCGTCCAGCTTGAAAAACTTCCGCCCCACCTCAATCACCTGGGGATCAATCTCCACGACATCCACAGTCGCTTCAGGAAAATCACGCGAAACGTTCTCCGGCATCCCGAAAGCGCCAGCACCAATGAACAGCGCACTGCCCACCTTTGCCGGCTCGCGCAGCAGAGCGAGCTTCCAGTATTGCTGATACGGCAGGATCAGATCGCCGGTGTTCGCGTCCATGCCCCCCTCCATGGTCGAGTCCAGTTGCAGCACACGGCGTTTAACGCCGCCCTCGCTCTGCTCACTCACTTCGATGTGATGATAAAACGACTCGTGCTCAAAGATCACCCCCGGCTTCGGTTTCGGCTCCGTCATCCAGCTCATCCCAAACGCAAAGAGTCCACTCAGAATCACCGGGGCCTGCTGCTTCAGGGTGTTTTTGGCCAGCAGGAATGCAGCAACCGCCAGCACGAGCAGCAAAGCAGCCGTGCCGAAAAAGATGCTACGCACCCCAAAGGTGGAGAGCAGGAAAAAGCCGGAGAGAAAGGTGCCCACGAAACTGCCCAGCGAGCCCAGCATGCTGATCGTCCCAGCCGCCGCGCCGACGTGCGTGTCCTTGAGCGTGAGACTGTAAAAGCGTACCGCCGCCGGTGAGACGGCCCCGAGCAGGATGCCAGGAATCGCAAACAGCAGCAGCGAAATCATCACCGGCCCGGCAATGAGACCATGGGCGCTCAGGCCGACGGCGAAGACCGTATGCAGCGCCGGAATGAAAAACGTCAGCACCGCCGAGCCCGCTAGCAGCCAGCCCAGCAAATCGAGCGCCATCTTACGATCCGCGAGATGCCCACCGAGATAACCGCCCGCGCTGAACGCGATCAAGATGACCCCAATCAATGCCGTCCAGGTATAGACGCTGTTGCCAAAGAACGGCGCGAGCAGGCGGTAGGCGCAGATTTCGATGACCATCATGGCTGCTCCGGCCAGGAAGCATGATAGCCCCAGAAAGATGCGCGTGCTGCGTGTGGCTGCGGCTGCATTCTCTGCCGAGGGTGCGGGAGATTTGGAAGGTGTGCGGGACATGGGTTGGGCGCGGTTGGCGTTCAGTCGTTGTAGAAGACTAGGCTCATGATCTTCCAGCCGTTGGACGTTTTGATGAGCGTGAAACAATCGGTGCCGAGTGTGATGTCGGTTCCCTTGGTGAGCCTCCAGCGCACACTGGCCTGGGCGGTGCGGTCGTCGTGGAGAATTTTCATGTCCGTGGGCACCTCGGTCATCGGCACTGTTGTCGTGGCATGGCTGAGCTTCTGGCCATGCAGAAAGTCGGTCAGCCCCTGGCTTTGCGGTGCGCCCTGATGCACGAAGATAACGCGCGCCTGCTCATGAAAACAGGCCCCGTACCCGTCCATGTCCTTGGCTGACCAGGTCGAAAAGTAGTGGGTGAGGAATTCGCGCACGTCAGCGTCGTCCGTTTTAGACCCGGCAGGCTGGCAGCCCACGAGCATGAGAAATAAAATGACGAATGACGAATGACGAAGGTCGAATGTCATCTTCTTGGAACGCATGCCTGTTTCGTCATTCGTCATTCGGATTTCGTCATTGGCGCACAGCGCCCGTTATTCCTCCGCAAACGCCTCTTCTTTGACTCCGATCACACTGAGGATGCGGTTCAAATCTTCGACGCCGTAATAGTCGATCTCAATGCGGCCTTTCTTCTCGGCGTGGTGGATGCTCACATTCGTGGTCAGATGCTGAATCAGCTTCTGCTCCACGGCCTCGACGGCACGGATCAGGTCCGTCTCCGTGGGCTTCGGCTTGGGCGGTGGCGGCGGATGCAGGATGGCATCGATCGCTTTTTCCGTGGCTCGAACCGTCAGACTCTTCGCGATGATCTGCTGCGCCAGACGCTCCTGCGCGTCGTGCTGCTTGAGCATGAGCAGCACCTTGGCATGACCGGTGGAAATTTTCGTCGCGATCAGCATGTCGCGGATGCTCTCCGGCAGTTCCAGCAGTCGCATCGTGTTGGCCACCGTCGCACGGTTCTTGCCGACACGCTGCGCGATGTCCTCCTGGCGCATCAGGAAATCCTTCGCTAGGCGTGAGTAGGCCTGCGCCTCCTCGATGGGGTTCAACCCTTCGCGCTGCAGGTTTTCGATCAGCGCCATCTCCAGCACGTCCTTGTCGCTGGCTTCACGGACAATGACGGGAACTTCCTTGAGACCCAGCTCGCGGGAGGCACGGAATCGGCGCTCACCGGCGATCAGCTCCAGCTTGCCGTTCACCCGGCGCACGATCAGCGGCTGGATGATGCCGTGTTCGCGGATGGACTCCATCAGCTCAGTGAGCATCTCCGGCTGGAATTCTTTACGCGGCTGCAGCGGGCTGGGGACAATCTGGTCCAGCGTCACCCGATTCACCACGTCTCCCGGAGCCGGCTGCGCGAGCGCAGGCAGGCGCGACACTCCCGACACCGAGGAGGATGCCGAGATGAGTGCGCCGAGTCCTTTGCCGAGAGCCGCTTTTGCCATAGGGACGGCGAGACTAGGGAGCACCCGGAGTGATGCAAATCGGAATCGCGCCGAAAGTGAGGGGCGCATCCGTCGCTTTACCAAAGTCATATCTCGTTCCATCTGATGCCTATGAAAAGCATGACAGGATTTGGCCGGGGCGAAGCACAGCGCTCCGGCGTGACGTGGAGCGTGGAGTGCAGTTCCGTGAACCGCAAGCAGCTCGAAGTGGCGGTGAATCTGCCGCGCGAACTTGCCGAGCTCGAAAATGCCGTCCGCACCGAGGTTTCTGCCGCTGTTTCACGCGGACGCGTGAATGTGGCGGTGCGCAGGGAATCGGGTGCTGCGGGTACCGATGCGGCGCACATCGACCAGGAACTCGCGGCGCACTATTACCACGCCATGCACGCGCTGGCGCTGAAACTGGACATTCCGCCGGAGATTTCACTGACGGACATCACCCGCATGCCGGGCGTGATCACGCAGGCACAGACCGAGATTGCCACCGAAGATGCCTGGCCCCCCGTGCAGGAGGCACTGGTCGGCGCTCTGAAGCAATTGAACACCATGCGTAGCGCGGAAGGCGCGAGCCTGCGCAGCGACATCGAAGCGCGGCTGGCGCTGATCGAATCCCTGCTGGAGTCAATCCGGGCCAAAGCCGCCATCGTGCCTGAGCATCAGCGCAAAGTATTACGCCAGCGTCTGGAGGATGCCGGGCTGCCTCTGCCGCTGGATGACGAGCGGCTGGTCAAAGAAATCGCGCTCTTCGCGGACCGAACGGACATCTCCGAAGAGCTCACCCGCGCCGCCAGCCACGTGCAGCAGTTCCGCGCCTATCTCGACGGCGGCACCCCAGCCGGACGCAGCCTGGATTTCTTGCTGCAGGAGTTTTTCCGCGAGTTCAACACCATGGGCTCCAAGTGCAACAGCGCCGAGATCGCCCACCACGTCGTCACCGCCAAGACCGAGCTGGAAAAAATCCGCGAGCAGGTGCAGAACGCGGAGTGAGGGGAAGGGGGGGCACCGCGCTGGCAGGAGACGCTGGTCGAATGCAGAGTGGTCGAATGCAGAGATCTTTTTGCCACCCATCTCTCGTCGTCATTTACCTTTCCCGACCTCCCGCCACTCCACCTTCTCAAAGCGCGTCGGGCTTTCATAAGAGCCCACCGCCAGCGCAGCAGGGCGGGTAAAGGGATCCCAGTTCCACGGGGTGGGCGGATGGAGCACCTTGTTGGTGATTTCGAACTCCTTGAGAAACACACCGTCCACACTCATGCGGATATGGTTGGGGCGCACCTCCACCAGCAGCTCATAACTGCGGCCGTTTTCGATGGGAAAGCGAAAGCCGTAGCCCTCCTGCAAGGTTTCATTTTGGATGAGCTGCACCCCGGCCAGGCCTTGGTCCCATGCATCCAGCTCGGCAGAGCCAATGGTGCCGTTGGTGGCTCGGAAGAACAAGGTCACGGAATGTTTTCCGCCCAAACGCGTGAAGCGCATGCGGGCGTCATAGGATGGCGGCATCTCCCGCTCCAAAGCCATCACGCAAATGGCGTTATTGGAAGTGAGTATGCCGTCTTCGTTGGTCCAGTCGCCGCCATAGTTGTCGTTGTGAATGCGCACACCGGCGACGGCATCCACCCATGGGCCAAACGACTGCGGAATGGCGGCAGCCGGCGCTGGGCTGGGCGGGGCCGCAGGGGCTGGCGCTGAGTTCGAAACGGCGGCGACGTCTTCGGCTGCAGGATTCTCTGTCGGTTGGTTCAGCATTACTGCAGCAAGGGCCGTCAAAAGCCCAAGGATGACGCAGGCAATCGCCACCCCTGACAAAAGCGGCTGCGCCCGTGAAAGCAGCGTCTGCGCGAAGCTTTCCATCGAGGCAAACCGCCGCGCCGGCTCTGGGCGCAGCGCGCGCATCACCGCCGCGCTGAGCATCGGCGGGGTGCCCCTCCGCGCGAGCTGCGGGGGGGCAAAGCTGCCACGCGGCGTCTGACCGGTGAGGAGCTCATAGGTCAGCACGCCCAGCGCGTAAATGTCCACGCGCACATCCTGCGTCCCGCCCTTGAGCTGCTCCGGCGCCATGTAGTCCACCGTCCCCACAGCGGTGCCGGTGAGCGTGAGCTGCACGCGCCCTTCCTGCAGCGGCACCGCCACGCCGAAGTCCGTCACGCGCGCCATGCCATCGTGGCCAATAAGGACATTCTCTGGCTTCATGTCGCGGTGGATCACGCCCGCCTTATGAGCGGCCGTCAAGCCGGCCGCCACTTCTCCCGCCAGACGTCGCGCCTCCCGCAGAGGCAGTCCATTCGGCTGCTTGCGCAGGAGGTCGCGCAGACTGCCGCCCTCGACGTATTCCATCACGATCGCCGCACCGCCTTCGGGCAGCGGTTGGAAATCATACACCGTCACGATGTTCGGATGTCGCAGCCGCGCCATGATGCGCGCCTCGCGCTCCAGGCGTTCGAGAAAGAGCGGATCATCCGCCACCTCGGCGGCCAGCACCTTCACCGCCACAGGGCGGTCCAGGCTCACCTGCCGTCCCAGATACACGGTGCCCATGCCGCCACGACCCAGCAGGGACTCGATCACAATGCCCGGCAGTTCAGGCATGGCCACGGGTGCAGCCAAGACCTGACCTTGGGGTGCCGATGTCGTTCGTCCAAGCCCCTGCGCCATCAAGGCCTCCGGCTGCAGACCGGAAAGGCGGCGGCGGTACGATTGGGAACTGGGCGGCGGCTCGTCCGGCATGCGGCATACCAAATCGCAGACTCACGCTCTGCGCAACACCTGCATGAGGTAGCCCATCTCCTCTTCCACGCTGCCACCATCGCGCTGTGTCTCCGCCACCTCGGCGCGCAGGGCCTCGCGAAACCTTGCGCGCAGGCGGTGCACCGCCACCTTGAAGGCGTTGCCATTCATGCCCAGCGCCTGCCCGGCAGTGTCGTACTCGGCGGCGATGCCTTCGCCGTTTAAGAACGGCCGCATGGCTTGGAACTCCTCTGCTTTGCCACGCGCCGCCGCATGCTGCTCCATTTTGGCCATGGCCTGGTCCAGCACGGTCAGCGCCCACTGGCGGTCAAACATGTGGTCCGCGCTTTCGCCCTCCATTTGTTCGACTTCGTACCAAGCCTCGGCCTCCGCCGCGTCGAAGGAGATCACCTGGCCGCCGCCACGTTTCTGGCGGGAGGCCTTGCGCTGCTCATCATGCACATGACGGCGAAAGGCGGTGAGCATGAAGGTGCGCAGCCGGCCAAGGTTCGGGTCCGCCAGGGCGAACAGATGCTTGGAAAGCACCTGCACAAAGAAGCCCTGCACATAGTCCTCCGCGTCCTCCGGAGCCGCGCCACAGCGGCGGCTCCAGGCGTAGAGCGGAAACCAGTAGGCCGCGCACAGCTCCTCCAAGGCCCGCCGCGCCGGCTCGCCCTGTCCCTGCGATTGGAGCACGAGGCTCCAGCGCGTGGGCTGGAATGAGGCGGAGGTTTCCATGAGTTGGCGGTTGATTGCAGTAGTTTCCCAAAGAAGCGGCAAACGATAGCGGGTACCTGTAAAAGTTCCGCCCAAATCATGGACTCGTGCGTGTTGCCGCCTTTCATGCGGGAGATGATATTTGAAACCTCCTGCCACCGGTGGCGGATGAAAAAATCCCTGCGGGGATAAGCCGCTGGCGTGACGGGAATTTTGGCGATTTATTTCGCGTCTTCTGTAACCGCCCGCCAGCTTCGACCAAGAAAGAGCCGTCAACCCCCATGTCTTTGAAAACATCTCTCTTTTCTTTTGGACTCCTGCCGCTGCTGCTGGCTGGAGCACTGTCGGCGCAGGTCACCACCCAGGGCTTCCTCAATCAGCCTCGTACGGAAGCCCCCGGCACACTCCTCAGCCATCCCGTCACCAACGGCTCCGAGCCCATCGGCCGCACCACGTCCATCAACTACCTCAACGGCTGGATCATCGTCGGCCCGGAGAATCCCGGCTCCCGCCCGGGCTCGGACTTGCTCATGCGGGTGTACGACATCACCGATCCGGCAAACCCGGTGCGCCGCTTTCCCTCCGACTTCGGGCTGAACTACGCCAACAACTTCTGGCTCTTCAACAATTACGGCTGGAACGCCCACGGCACCGCCCAGTACGGCAACCTCCTCCTACCCGACCCGATCCGCGTGAATGGCTTTGGCGGGCTGGTGGAGCGCGGCGGGTCCAATGGCGTGCCTTTGCTCTCCCAACTGCCGCTGTGGTACAACCGCAGCAGCCAGGCCGGCCCCTGGAACGCCACCCTCCTGTGGTATGACACGGACGATACGGACATCGAAATCGCCCGCCCCGAGATCGGTCTCAACGGCCTCGTCCAGCGCCGCGTCCTCGGCTCCTTCGACCACGTCGGCCCCTACGGCGGCGGCGACTGGCACCCCATGTTCTTTGGCGACCTCCTCATCTTCGCCCGCAGCGGCTCGGCGGCCAATGACGGTGTGGTGGTTTATCGCCTCACCTACCAGAACATGGACGATGCCGATCCCGCCAATGATGTCGTCACACCGCAGTATGTCAGCTCCCTCCAGGGCGGTTTTCAAGGCTACTGGCCCAATCTCTTCAGCGACGGCACCGGCCTCTACGTCATCGGCTCCACCACCAACATCCTCATCGGTGCCGACATTACTCCTGCGGTTGAGCCAGGAGGCGATGACTCAATGCACGTCGCCGCCAGCCTCACCGTTCCCAATTTCAGCAACGCTTCCTATCCCGCGTATCAGGACCAGTTCGGTTTCATCCACAACCGCAAGGTGGACATGACCCGCTTCCTCGCTGGCGATGCCAACCCCATCGTCCTCACCCTGAACGAAGCCGTCCCGCCGCGCCCTGCCGGTGCTCCCGCTCTGCCACAAAACGCTCTCGTCGGCGTGAACACCTCCCAGATGGCCCTGCCACTCGGCAACCTCTGGCTCACCGGCGGCTATCCCATCCCCAACTTCAATCAAGGCATGGGCGTCTGGGTCCATCAACAGGCACCCGACACCACGCCTCCTCGCGTCACCTACCACATCCCGCAGGCCAACCGCACCAGCTACCCACGCCATGCCCCGCTGAGTTTCCTCGTGCACGAGCATCCACGTACCGGCGGCCCCCGCAACGGCATCGACTTCACCGTGCGTCCCGTCCAGGCCGGCGAGACCCTCGGCACCTTCGTACCAGGCTTCCTCATCCACGACTTCTCCGGCAACATGACCTTCACGCCGACCGCAGGCCTCGCCGCCGAAACCACCTACCAGGTCGATTTCCTCTCCGACCCCGCCAACCAAATCGGCTTTGTCGATGCCGCCGGAAACT
>Ga0114968_10002670_pt1 | contig 13532 bp, 6 predicted proteins | sample M_130807_EF_Meta_FD_87020 | JGI IMG/M metagenome (GOLD analysis project Ga0114968, IMG submission 87020) | Freshwater microbial communities from Lake Montjoie, Canada to study carbon cycling - M_130807_EF_MetaG | ecosystem: Environmental > Aquatic > Freshwater > Lake | place: Lake Montjoie... | reverse complement strand
TATTTATTAAAATAGTTTAAGCATAAGACTACTTATTTTAACTACTATTAATAAGAGATATGTCAATTTATCCTGAACTTTCCTATAATAATCAGAAAGTAGAAATCCAAGATGTAAAGGGAATACAATTCAGTGTTCTTGGTCCGCAAGAAATTAGAAATAGGTCTGTTGTAGAAATTACTAAAACGGATACATATGCCGGAAGTGAGCCAATTGTAGGTGGTTTATTTGACTCTCGAATGGGTGTATTAGAGCATAACAGGATATGCTGCACTTGCGAACAGAAGAATATATTTTGCCCAGGACATTTTGGACATATTGAGCTTGCAAAACCGGTATTTCATGCGATGTTCTTTGATATTGTTAAAAAATTGCTTAATTGTGTTTGTTTTAAATGTTCAAAATGTTTAATATCTCCAGATACAGGCAAAGAGTTTAAACATGATATGCAGAGGATTCTATCTATTAAAAATAATCAAAAAAGATGGGAGGCATATTTTAAATTATGTAATACGACCACTAAAATTCGCGTATGTGGCGATGATGGAACAATTGGTTGTGGCGCTGTTCAACCTACAAAATATATCAAAGAAAACTCTATGAAAATAATTGCAGAATGGAGAGATAAAAAGCAACAAGTAAAGAATGGTGATAAAAATACTGATAAAATTGTTCAAGAATTTACAGCTGAAGATATTCTCAAAATATTCTCTCGTATAACTGAAAAAGAAATGGAGATGATGGGCTTTAATCCAAAATGGAACAGACCAGAATGGATGATATGCACCGTTTTACCCGTTCCTCCTCCAGCTGTAAGACCGAGTATTATTGAAGAAAATGGGCAGCGTCGCGAAGATGATTTGACGCATAAATTAAGCGATATTATTAAAACGAATAAGCAATTAGCAGACAAAATATGCAAAGGAGTATCAGAAGATACAATTAAATATGTTCATATGTTATTGCAATATCACGTATTTACATTTATTAATAACCAAATGCCTGGTCTTGCGCCTGCACAGCAAAGAAATGGTAGGAAATTAAAATCAGTATCTGACCGTATGAAAAAGAAAGAAGGGCGTATTCGCGGCAATCTTAATGGTAAGCGCGTTGACCAATCTGCAAGGTCAGTTATTACACCCGACCCATACATCAGCATAGATGAATTAGGTGTTCCTATCAAAGTTGCTGTAAATATAACATTTCCGGAGGTTGTTAATGAATATAACATAGATAAAATGCGCGAATTAATTAAGAATGGTTCGGAGGTTTGGCCTGGTGCAAAGTATATTAAGAAAAGCACCAGAACGATTAATTTAAAGCATTCTATCGAAAGAGACAAAAATGCAGAAGAGTTAGTTTATGGCGATATTGTTCATAGACATTTAACTAACGGCGATTTCATATTGTTTAATAGGCAGCCGTCGTTGCATAAAATGTCTATGATGTGTCACAAGGTTGTTATTATGCCTTACCAAACATTCCGACTGAATGTTCTTGATACACCTCCGTATAATGCAGATTTTGACGGTGATGAGATGAATTTGCATTGTCCTCAAAATATTCAAACAATGAGCGAATTAATGGATATTGCGGCAGTTCCGTATATGATTTTGGCCCCACGTGATGGGAAACCTATAATTGAAGTTGTTCAGGATACTTTGGTAGGTTCGTATAGATTAACAAAGGATTATACGAAAATACAAGATAAGACACTTGCAAATATCCAGATGGTTAATAGTTATTTCAAAGGGAAACTTAATAAACCGGATGATGATTATATGTTCTCTGGCAAAGAGGCATATTCGCAAATATTACCTCCAGGGCTTTTTATAAACTTGAAGAATAAAAAAGAGGAGCAATTTATTATTAATAATAGTATTCTTGATGCAAATTCTGGTTCATTAGATAAAAAAATATTCCATGATATTTCTACAGGTTTAATTCCTGTAATATATCACGATTATGGACCATTTGAAGTTAGAAAGTTTCTAGATAATACGCAAAGATTAATATGCCGCTGGTTATTAACGGCAGGATTTAGCGTTGGTATTAGTGATTTAGTTCCTGATAAGAAGACAGAAGAAACTTTGAAAAACAAAATCAAGGAAATGAAAAATTTGGCTTATGATAAATTAGATGACATTAGAAGAGGTATTTTAGAAAATAACAGTATATTTAGTAATGAAGAATATATTGAGCGTGAAATTATTGCAATTCTTGATAAAACTACAAATAATGTTGGTAAAATTAGTTTAGACCAAATCGACGATACTAATAATCGTATGATAAATATGGTTAAAGCCGGCTCGAAAGGAAAAGAAATCAATGTTGCGCAAATGATTGCTTGTGTAGGGCAACAAAATGTGGATGGTAAGCGAATTACATATGGATTTACAGATAGAACTTTGCCTCACTATACTAAATATGACGATGGTCCAGAAGCACGCGGTTTTGTTAAGAATAGTTTCATCAGTGGTCTAACACCACAGGAGGTGTTCTTCCATGCAATGGGGGGTCGCCAAGGACTTATTGATACTGCTGTAAAAACATCAGAAACCGGATATATTCAGCGAAGGTTAGTTAAAGCAATGGAGGATTCTAAAATTAATTATGATAATACTGTAAGAACTGCAACCGGTTCTATTATTCAATATATATATGGCGAAGATGGTATGGATGGATGTAAAATAGAAACCCAGTATATTAATACTATTAACAAAAATAATATTGAATTAGATATTGAATATAATCTAAAAAGCACGGAAAATCTTAATATTCATATGACAGATGAAGCGTATAAAACTATAAATGCGGGAACTTACGAAAGATGCACAGAACATTTTGAAGGAATGTTAAAAGATAAGGAGTTTCTTATTAAGAAGGTATTTAATGGCGAGAAAAAATATATTATTAACTATCCAATTCCATTTGATAGAATAATTAATATTGCACATCAGCGTTTATTGTCAATAAATATTAACAAGATTAAAACAGATTTATATCCTGATTATGTTTTGGACAAAATAGAGAAGATTAAGGAAGATTTATATGTAAAGGATAGAATCCAAGGAATGTTATATTTTAATATATTATTAAGACTTCATTTAAATCCTAAAAAATTAATTGTTCATTTCCATTTTACTATAGAAACGTTTGATTGGATTGTATCGCAAATATACGAATATTTCAACCAGGCTTTAGCACAACCAGGCGATATGGTTGGAATCGTTGCAGCACAAACAATCGGCGAATTAGGAACACAGATGACACTTGATTCATTCCACGTTTCAGGAACTGCGGCTGCTGTAAAAGCAACTTCTGGTGTTCCGCGATTGAAGGAGATACTTTCAGCAACAAAGAAAACAAAGACGCCTACATTAATTATATATATGAAGCCAGATGTATCATGTGTTATTAATCCTTCACAAGATGAAAATGGCGATTTTATTGACCCTCGCATAGATATTACAAAAAATAATGCGATTAATATCAAGAACTCTATTGAAATCACAAAATTGTCAGATATTCTAAAGCATAGTGAGATATATTGGGATAGTGATGTTCATAATGACACAAATATTGAACAAGATGCCGGAATAATGAGTATATACAGGGAGTTTGAAAAAATAGAAGAAAATATATGCAAAGCAAGAACTACATCCCCTTGGGTTTTACGTCTTGTATTTGACAAAGAGAAAATGAATACATTTGGGCTGAAGATGATTGATATTTATACTAAATTAAAAACATCTTATGATAAATATATTGATTGTGTGTATAGTGATGATAATGCAGACGAATGCGTATTTAGAATTAAGATGACCGAACAGGCTTTTAATGGGATAGAAGACAAGGATGAAATCGCCACTATTAAAGCAATTGAACATAATATAGTTTACCAAGTTTTATTAAAGGGATACAAGGGGATTAAAAAAGTATCATTAAATAAAAAGCATAGCACTAAATATAATGATGAAACGAATAAGTTTGATAATGTATTAGAATGGGTTCTTGATACTGATGGAACAAATCTTATTGATATACTTGCAAATCCTAATATTGATACATCAAGAACTATCTCTAATGATATTAGAGAAATATATGAAACACTTGGTATTGAAGCGGCAAGATATGCACTTTACAAGGAATTATTGGCTGTTGTAACAGAAGGTTCAATGAATTACAGGCATATGTCTCTTCTAATAGATACAATGACCTACAAAGGGCAATTAATGTCTATTGATAGGCACGGTATTAATCGCGGAGATATTGGTCCTCTTGCAAAGTCGTCGTTTGAAGAATCTACAGATATGCTTATAAATGCAAGCATATTTGCGGAGTATGACAAAGTAAATGGTGTATCTGCAAATGTAATGTTGGGACAACAACCACCTTGCGGAACAGGTGATAGTCGTATTCTAATAGATGAAGAACATATGATGGAACTATTAAAGAATATGGGAGATGTTAAGGTAGATAAATTAAATGTAATTGTAGAAGACAACGAAGACGAAGCAGAAGACAAAGATGAATTATATACGAACAATGATTTGCAAATTATAATTAATCAAAAAGAAAATAAAAAGAGCAGGTGTTATAAATTACCTGTGCAGAAAGTAATAATTAAGTAATAGGAAAATATGTTCTAATTAACATTAATTCAAATAAAAAATTGATATTCAATTTTTTTATTATATAAGAAAAAAGCGAAGACTAGCGAAGACTAGCGAAGAGTATGCAAAAAGCAGCCAATGAACAAGCGAAGAACATTATAAATATTACAACTGATGTAACTGTTTGGCTTTTGAAAATTGATGAAACTAAAATAATAAAAATACAAAAATGGTTTAGGGGGTGTGTTTTGCGATTAAAACAATTACCTTTAATTATGTATAAAATTAAAAAGTATTTAAAATTACAAGCTTTTCATTTTTCAACACAACATGAAGATGGTAGAATAAATAGTTGTATTGATGAAGAAGTAGTCATCCAATTACTTATTGAAAAGTTTGGTTTAAAAATAAAAAAACCAGGTATTCGAATGTGGTATGACATTTTAGCATTCGATTATCTATATGGATGGATCCCAATCAATATAAAAACAACAACCACAAAAACAAGCGATAATACTGGTAATTTAGCAATGTGTGTATATGCTTACACAAACAAAAATTTGGATATGGATAAATCGTATGACAATGGTATGATGTGTGGTATACTCTTTGATAAATTAAAAAATAAAAAATATAACACAAATAGCAAGAAAGACTACTATTTCATAGTATTAAATAAAAGAGATGCAAGTGATATAATTGTTAATAGTGTAAAAGGATTAACAATATTAACACCAAATATAAATAATTTACCATTTCAAGTTTGCTGGGATAAAAATAGGGCATTTAAATATGAAAACATAAATAAAAAGATAAAAATATTTATTGATTGCTTACAAAAACCAAGACCTAGTTGGAAAGAAACATTTATGTCAAATATACGGACATTGGATTTATAGATATTCACTTGGAATATAAGAATTACATATTTGTCTATGTCCTATTTTAAATCTTCCAGAAAACATAAAATTATCTTTGAATGTATCACTATTTATGTATGATACTATATTATTTAAATTGCAAATTTTTTTTGGTTTAAGCATTATTAATCCACCCCCAAAATAATTAACTTTGCCTAAAAATGATACATTTGGTTTCCGTGTTAAATTATAAATGTAAATACAATCTTTACCAAGATTAGCGTTTATGGTAGTAATATTTCTTGGAGCTCCCCATTCAAACCAATTATTTTCATTGAACTTTCGTATACCTCTTTCAATAAGTTCTTTTTTGTGATGTAATAAATGTTTATTAATATTCTCATTATCACAAGGATAGTTTTTAATATAAATATATTTATCGACCTTGCCTTCACCATTTAATACTTCAATATTACCTAGTTCTTCGTTTTTATAAACTTCTTCTTTTCCAGAAACAAGACCGACATAAATGTCAAAGTAGTCCTGAAACATTACACTATTATTATTTTCTTCTTCTCCAAAAGTAATTAATCCTTTACTGTTTGTAATATAGAGTAATTTATCGTTATATAGAACCTTTTTGTCAGCTAAAATATTCTTACAATATCTAAACACAATAACATCAATAGATGCATTATCAAACATTTTTTCGTTATGATTATGGAATATATGAGTAAATGTTCCATTCGTCATCATAACATTCAATAATTTTGATGCACTTGTTAATTTAAGAAAATCAGCAGGAACAATAAATATCAATTCACCATTATCATCAAGTAAATTATAACATTTTTCGGTAAAATCAATATATAAGTTTCCTTTTTTAGTTCTAACATAAGGAGGATTTCCTACTATTGTTTTGTATGTTTTTGTAATTGCTTGTGTCATAAAATCTCCATAAACAACCCTATCTTTTTGTATTTTATCTAATAATTTAATTTTTGTATCAATTTCATACATATCAAATGTTATATTTGGTATTTTCTCTGTAATATGTGCAATTAAATCACCTTGTCCTATAGATGGTTCCAAAATATTAGAAGGAGTATTTAAGATAAACTCGAATACCTTTTCTTTGAGTTCATTATTGGTTGTAAAATATTGCCCCAAAGTATGTTTTGTTGCCATAGTTGGTAGTAATGTTTTATAGTTTCTTCTATATCTTTTTAAATAAATAAATCATTTTTTCTTTTTATTATTAATTTAATTCAAATTTTCATTATCAATTACATCTATAATTTCCTTATATAGTTAATGGTTATAAATTACTTGTTTGAGTGCTACTTGATGATGAGAATGTCTTTGTCTTTTCGGTATTTAGTATTCTTATTTTAATTTCTTCGGGGGCATATTTTAATTCAGGATATATAATGTTTGCAAAATTTACATTACGAACAGCATAATAACTAAAATGTGTTTTCTCATTTTTTTTATAAAGAATTAAAAGCGGTCTATCTAATTCATTATTATCGGCTTTGAATATTGTTGTAGTTATAGATAAATCCTTGTCATCTGCACGTTTACTAACATTGACAGCCTTACCATATTCTGCGCGGTCATGTATTATAAATATAGATATATTTAGTATTTTGGAAATCATAAAAAATGTAATATCATTAGGATGATATATGTATGTATCAGAATTACTAATATAATTTAGAATATTGTGTCTATCAACTGTCGAGCTATTGTCAAAATACGTTTTTAGAAATAATTCTAATGTTTTAAACGTTTTTTTAGTATTATTAATACTGTTCATTCCATTTAAATAAGCAGAATAAAAATACGGGTCTCTGAAAATATCTTTAATTTTTTTGGCGTCAGCTATGTCATTCATATTTTTATTGAATGCATTTTTGTAATATTTAAATGTATTTTTAACAACATCATTATAATCATTTACAATATCATTATCAAGTTGCTTCAAATAGTCAAACAACTCTATAATATTGCTTGCATCGTAATCATTCTTAATATATTTTAATTGACACCATATCCTTTTCTTGTATTTTGTCCATTTTGAGTTTAAGTCTTTTGATAATCCTTCAAACATTTTTGGCGTTTTTATGCTAGTATTTGCAGTATTGCTACTTTTATTTGCAATAATGCCGTGTTTATCATCGTCATATATATTATCATAATTTGCATTATCAGTTTGTTTATCATATATTATATTAGGGTTTGTATCGTGATAAGATAGTATATTTGCAGGTATATTTTTTTTAACTAAATATTGCGTAAATAGTAGTTCAGTCCCATTGTCTACAAAATTATCTGATAATCCATTAATATAATCATATTTCGTATGAAGAAGAGTATTTGCATACCATTCATTAATCCCTTCCTTTGTAAATACAGGAATCTCTTCTAATATTATTTGAATTTTCTTCTTATTACCTGTTCCGCTCTCTGTATCAAACATAACAAGCAACTTTTCTATGAAAACATGTCGCGATTCTTTAGAATATTCTAAAATTTTGTTATTTTTAGTTTCCAATATATTTATCAATTTATTTCTAACTATTAATCGCAAATCTAACCATTTATTTATAACATTCGTATTCCTATTATTATATTCTTCGTATTCGTTCTTTTTTCCAAAAAGTATTACTCTCCCTTTGTAGTCATGGTCATCCTTGCTAATTGTGAGCGTATTATTCATCATTTCTTTATTTGAATAATTATTTACCCCAATATCAGCTGTAATACCAAACTCTTTTAATTTATTTATTTTATTTGCAAACTTTGCAAATACAATATTTACAATTGTAATATCATATTTAGTATCTATTATATCATCTAAAAAAACAACATTTTTAATGTCTAGTTCTTTAATTAAATAAGGTAATATTATAGTTCCTTGCGGTTTGAAACGTATTAATATATTGTTTTTTAACATTATTTTGTCAATAGTATAATTGTCATTTATTATTATTGTTTTAATGCTATAATTTAAACTGTCATCTTTGATTAAATTTTTTATATATTTTAGATTATTAAAAACATTATTATTTGGCTGGTAATTAATTATCTTTTTTATATTAGAATATTCGTTAAGCGCCATATGCTTCTTTTCCATATTTATTGTTTTAATTATTAAGGGCTCATAAAAGTAAATATTATCTCGTTCCTTCATTATTTCATATAATTTATTATCGCGGTATTTATTATCTTCTTTGTTTCCTGTCTTCCATTTTTCTTTCAATATCATTATTATCTCTGGTTTCTTTTGTAATCCATAATATGATATTATGTCATTTACATAATCCGGAACTAATAAATTAATACTTGATATAGAACTTGTTGTATTAATAGTATTCTCCCAAACTATTAATAATTTCTTATATATTAATGCGACAATACTATATAAATATTGAACACCCTTGTCGTCCGGATAATCATCCGCTGATATATATTCAATAAACCTCTTATATGACTTATAAATATATAGAAGACGCGATATTTTAAATATGACTCTATCATCTTTACTATCAAACTTTGGCAGCTCGATATTTAAATTATTTTTTTTATTAAGATTATGCAAATGTATTCTTAATTCATTATAGAGGTCTTTGTTGTATTCATACAAGACTGGTTCATAGTCGCCAAAATCTTTGCATATATTTCCATTATCAAGCGATATATATGTTATTATATCTATCTTGTTTTTAAGATTTTTGATAAATGTTTCTTTGGTTTCATCAACCAAATATGCAACTGTATTAATAATATTATCATATCTATTTGGAATTTCGTCAATATTAATTAACCCCTTTCTCAATATACATTTCTTCTTATTTATATTATTCGGCGAACAGCAACTATCTATATATTCTTTGTAATTAGTTGGGAACAATATTTTGTATAATTCTTCTGGTATATCTCCAAATCGTTTATTATAATAGATTGGGTAGTTTTTCATAATATAATTTTTATCTTTATCTGATTTGTCTGCGGCGTCCGCTTTTGGTGATTTTGGTGCTTTATCTGATTTGTCTGACTTGTCCGATTTATCTGTGGCGTCTTTTATACTTTCCTTGCTCAACTTTTTACCACAACACGGTATATTATCTTTTTTCTTTAAGTATACATATCTTGGTAAGTTTTTATTTTTCATATCATCATTTAATCGCATAGGTTCTTCACCGGCAATAGGACATTTTGCATTTGCATCTCCTTCATCAAGCGGAATGTTACTTTTAGGACACCATAAGCGCGGGCATATATAATGATTATTATTATGCACAAGTGTATTGTCAAAATGTTTGTCTAACCCTTTTTTTTGAAACTCTATATATTCTTCTTTTGATAATGGGATAGGTTGCTTAATTTTTTGACATTTACGAGATTTATTATTGTCGTTCCATAATTCTTTGTCTGCGATTTTTAATTTATTTATTAAATAATTCTTGTTTTCATTATTTCCTCCACTTGTTTTGCTTTTAGACGACGAATAGTTTCTATTACGTTGTATATCAGAATTATACGATGAAGACGACGAATGTTGCAAAACTACTATATCATCAGATGATTGCTTGCCTTTTATTGCCTTTTCTATTATTTTTGACAACCAATATTCTAAACTCTCAAACTCTAGAAAAGATTTTGCGCCTTTAATATCAATCATATAACCCCTATTTTCTTTTTTAACTATTATTCTTGTTCCTGGAGCATCCCCGTCCTTATTTTTTATTTTAATATTATTATTATTAATATCATTCTGAATATTCTTATCAATAACACTTTGGTCGTTGAACTGCGCTGTTCTTTTGTAATAAAACTCATCTTCTTTCAATTCAGTAAATATTGTAGATGTTTTAATTTCATTTTTTAAATCGGCAAATTTAGTTTTGTAAGCATTGTATTTAATACGCGCATTTATATTATTTTCCTTAAACTCTATATTAATTTTTAATACATTTAATATATTGTTTATATACGCACTTAATTCATCTTTAATTTTAAGGATTTTCTTAATGCTCATACCATTATCTATTTGGGAATTAAAAACAAGATTAACAATACCGCTTGCAAATATTGTTATTACAATATTTTTAGTATAATATATATTAATAGATTCTCTGTCATCATTATGTAGTTTAAAAATTCTACTTAATTCTTTCCTATTTAACGTATGGTTCTTGTATAATTTATAGTATGCTTTGTTAAAATTATTATTAATATATTGAACTAATTGTATTTTCCTGGTTGTAGATAATTTATCAAATATTATTATCAAAGATGGGATATTTATAATATTTGCGGTAAATACAATATTATAATATTCCTCCGCTATTTTGTTATTATTAATTACAATTAATTTATATAATTCAGCAATTTTACTATCGCTCCCCTCTTTGTAATTGTTCGATTTGAATATAACATTATCATAATAGTATTTATTATCAAAATCAAAATCATTTTTAAAAACAATATTAATTATATCGGTAGTATCAAATAATTCTTTTGATTTATAATATTTTATATTGATTGTCTCATTAATTTCATCTGAATTTCTATCAGATGATTTGAAAGGATTAACATCATAGCCCTTCCATATAATTGTTGTTATATCATATAAAAAAGGGGCATTATTATTCCAAGCATAATATGGGGTTTTATCATTAGAGTTTCCACTGTCCTTATTTATGTAATATGCAATCTTATTAATTGCTTCTTCTTTACTACTATCCTGGTATATATTTTCTTTAATAACTATATATGATGCATCATAAATATTGTTTTCATCAGTATCAAATACATATTTAGTGTGATCTTTGGTATTTACCCATTTATTAATATAAACAGGTTTTAATATATTCATTAATATTTTAGTGTATCTAATAAAATATGAAGAAAATCATATTTTTTTATTGAAATCTTAATATAGAAGACTTATAAAAAATATAATGAGTATTTTAAATATAATTGATGAGTTAGAAAAGCTAATGCAAAATGTTAATCGTAAGAATATTATAGATGCTTTAGAGAATTATACAGAACACTTCGCAACTGATACTAGTAATACTAGTGAAGCAGATAAACTTAAAAATACTAAACTTGCAAATGACCTTGCAAAAAAGGAATTAGAAAGGGAAGTTGAAGATGAAAAAGCAACATCAACTGCGGCAGAAGAGAAAAAGGCAAAAGAAGAAGAAGATAAGAAGGCAGAAGAGGATAAAAAGAAGGCTGATGATAAAAAGAAGGCTGATGATAAAAAGAAAGAAGAGGATAAAAAGAAAGAAGAGGATAAAAAGAAAGAAGAGGATAAGAAAACTACAGGGGACTCAATTAAATTTGAAAATAACATGATGGATACTTTGAAGTGGGTATTTATAGGTATTGGTATTTTTGTATTTTTAATACTTGTTCTAAGTATTATATATTGGTTTATGTTCTCTGGTAATAATGATGAACAAAACAAAGAGATTGACCCCATGTATAACAATTATAACAATGAGATTGAAGATAATAGGGCGAATGAAGGAAATGAAGGCTCTATATTTTCATTTATGTCGCCACAAAATAATAATTTAGTATCGCCTACGCCATCTATTGTAAATCCTCCTTCGTCATATGTTTCCCCTATGTCATCTATTGTAAATCCTCCTTCGTCATATGTTTCCCCTATGTCATCTATTGTAAATCCTCCTCCATCGTCTGTTCTACCTCTGTCATCTATTGTAAATCCTCCTCCATCGTCTGTTCTACCTCTGTCATCATCGTCATCTTCATCATCATCTTTGTCTGTAGAACCAAATATTGAATCATTATCAAATAATTATTCTAACAAATCTGCATCTGCAAGCAAAAAATACGAAGACATTGATGATGACAAAGAAGACATTGATGATGACAAAGAAGACATTGATGATGACAAAGAAGACATTGATGATGACAAAGAAAACACTAATAAATACGCATCTTTAATAGGTAATAATGAAAAACTTGCTCAAAGTAATACATTAGTAGCAGCAAAATAATTAAATATTAGAAACATCTTCATATATTTATATAATTTTTAATATAATAACTTAAATACATACCAATTATTATACCAGCGATTAAAAAGATTAGAAACATAAATGTATTTGATAGTAAATAATAGGCGATATATGCTATAACAATAAATATTATAGGATAATAACCAGAATATTCTGTAAGCCAAAATAAATAATCCAGCATATCTATATATAATATTTTTAATATTTTACACCATAAATATTTAAATTACAAGAGATTTAAGATGCCCTACTCTAATATCAGTATTAATCATAATTTGAAATCCGGCTTGTGTTATTTTTTTGCAAAAACTTACATCTTCGCTGCATATATCACGAATTATTGTTCCATCATCTTTTGTTATTGTAACTAATTCGGAATCAAAGAACGGATATTTAAGTTTATCGAAAACATCTTTTCTAACAGCCATGAATCCCATACCACTATAAACAACCGGGAAATATTTAAAATCAGTCTCTTTTTTCCATGCTTCAATTTCTTCAGGTGTTATAAATTGAAAGGTCCCCTTTTCCTTGAAATATGTTTCGTCCCAATTTTTAACAAAAGCAAAATTGATTAAATCAGCCATTCTATACATTCCCGCGACAACAGGATGTTCATCGGTTGATTCAATTAAATTGATAATTTGCTCATATGTAAATACAATATCACTATCTATAGTAATCCAAATGTCAAAGTGTTGACCGTCAAATGGTTTTTGGTCTTCCCCACGAAGAACATCAAGACCAAGAGAACTCATTCTAACAAACGGAACAAATGAGCCAGTAGCAGGCGAAATCATAATATCATAGCGACGGGTTTCCCATAATTTACTAATGGTTGCAGTCCATGCAATTAAGAATTTTGAACTAAAATTATCACCCGGTATAGCAAATACAATTTTCTTAACACTTTCAGGAACTACGACACTTTCAGGAACTACGACACTTTCAGGAACTACGACACTTTCAGGAACTACGACACTTTCAGGAAC
>Ga0114968_10002668_pt1 | contig 13538 bp, 10 predicted proteins | sample M_130807_EF_Meta_FD_87020 | JGI IMG/M metagenome (GOLD analysis project Ga0114968, IMG submission 87020) | Freshwater microbial communities from Lake Montjoie, Canada to study carbon cycling - M_130807_EF_MetaG | ecosystem: Environmental > Aquatic > Freshwater > Lake | place: Lake Montjoie... | reverse complement strand
GCATTCGGCGTTCAGCGTTCAAGGTTCGACGTTCAAAGTTCCATGTTCCCCCTCCTCTCCCGCTGGGCCTCGTTCGTGAAGTTCAGCCACACGGTCTTCGCGCTGCCCTTCGCGCTCGCCTCGATGATGCTGGCGGCGCGGGATACCCGCGGATGGCCGGGCTGGCGGGTGTTCCTGCTGGTGCTGGCGGCGATGGTCGGCGGACGCACCTGCGCCATGGCCTTCAACCGCATCGTGGACCGCCGCTTCGACGCCCTGAACCCGCGCACCGCCGGCCGCCACCTGCCCGCCGGACAGGTCTCCCTGGCCGGGGCCGTGACGCTGTGCGTGCTGAGCGGCGTGGCGCTGGTCGGGGCGAGCTGGGCGCTGAACCCGCTCTGCTTCGCCCTCTCGCCGGTGGCGCTGTTCCTCGTCTGCTTCTACTCGCTCACCAAGCGCTTTACCGACTTCACCCACGTCTGGCTCGGCGTGGCGCTGGCGATCGCGCCCATCGGGGCCTGGCTGGCGGTGCGGGGCGGATTCGACTTCTTCCCGCAGGAGAACGGCCGGCTGATGCTCTCCCGCAGCGCCTTCGTGCCCCTGGTGATGGCGGTGGCGGTGCTGCTCTGGCTTTTCGGGTTCGACATCATCTACGCCACGCAGGACTACGAGTTCGACCGCAGGAACCGCCTCCGCTCGCTGGTCGTCCGCTGGGGTCCAAAGAACGCTCTGGGCGTGGCCTTCATCGCCCACCTGCTGCTCTGGGGCGTGCTGGCGCTGTTCGGCACGCTGGCGGCCTTCCGCCTCGCCTACTGGTTCGGGCTGATCGTCATCGGCGCGCTGCTCTTCCTGGAGCACCTCTTCGCGCGGAAGCGGGACACCGCCTCGGTGAACGTCGCCTTCTTCAAGCTCAACGGCGTGATCAGCGCGCTGTTCCTCGGCGTGGTCGCGGTGGAGGTCGTGTTCCCCTGGTTCCGGCTGAAGTGGACGGGCGGGATGCCGGGATTCTGAGGCGCAAGGAAGGGATCGAACCGCTAATTGGCGCTGATCTTCACTTATCAGAAGGGATCCGGAAGGACTTGGGAACGGAGGGCACAGAGGACAGCCCGGAACCAACGCCTTCGCCGTTGCGGGACCGGTGCCGGCTGACAGAGAGGGTCCATGAGTGCGAGCCCAGCTCCTGTTGATTCCGCCTCGCTGCGCCCCGGGGTCTATTAGCGGATCGACACCCTCGGCGACGCCGATCTCGCCGTGGTGAACCGGCTACTGCTGGAACTGGAGGCCAGGGCGCTTTTCGACACGTGTGGGAGGGAGGCCGCCAAGGATTGGGATGCCGGCCGGTTCACCGCCGAACGGGTGGAGGCCGCGATTCTTGAGCACCGGCGGCAGCATCCCTACCGGTGATCGCGGTCATCGACACCAACGTGGTAATCCCGGCGCGGGGGCCAAGCCATCCCGCGGTGTTCATCCGGGAGGTCCTTGATGTGGAGGGATGATCCTGCCCAACGCGGATCAACCCTCCCCTCCTGGCCTCAGGCGGCGAGCTTCGCCACCAGGAACTTCTCCAGCTTGATCGAGTCGGCGGCGAAGAGGCGGATGCCTTCGCTGAGCTTCTCGGTGGCCATCTGGTCCTCGTTGTGCAGCCAGCGGAAGGACGCCTCGTTGAGGGTGATCTTCTCCAGCGTCGACGCCGCGGCGAGGGCCGGGGTCAGCCTGGGCACGACCGTTCCCTGGTTCGACTGCAGCTCCTCCAGCAGGGCCGGGGCGATGGTGAGCAGGTCGGATCCGGCCAGCTCGAGGATCTCCTCCTTGTTGCGGAACGAGGCGCCCATGACCTCGGTCGCGTAGCCGAACTTCTTGTAGTAGCTGTAGATCTTCGTCACCGAGAGCACGCCGGGGTCCTCGGACGGGGCGTAGGCGGCGACGCCGGTGGCCTTCTTGTGCCAGTCGAGGATGCGTCCGACGAAGGGCGAGATGAGCTGCACGCCGGCCTCGGCGCAGGCGACGGCCTGGGCGAAGGAGAAGAGCAGGGTCAGGTTGCAGTGGATGCCGTCGGCCTTGAGCTGCGCGGCGGCCTGGATGCCTTCCCAGGTGGAGGCCAGCTTGATGAGGATGCGCTCCCGCGGGATGCCGGCGGCCGCGTACATGGCGATGAGCTGGCGGGCCTTGGCAACGCTGGCCGCGGTGTCGAAGGACAGGCGGGCGTCGACCTCGGTCGAGACGCGGTTGGGCACGATCTTGAGGATCTCCAGCCCGAAGGCGACGGCGAGCTTGTCCATGGCCAGGCCGAGGGCGGCGGACGGCGTGGCGGCCTCCGCCTTGGCGTCGGCGACCGCGCGGTCCACCAGCCCGGCGTACTCGGGCATGGTGCCGGCCTTGAGCAGGAGGCTGGGGTTGGTGGTGGCGTCGCGCGGCTGGTATTTGCGCATCGCGGCGAAGTCACCGGTGTCGGCGACGACGACGCTGTGCTGCTTCAACTGGGAAAGAAGGTCGGCCATGGGAAGGGGAAGTATGTGTTTCGACTCAGGACCCGCCGAAGGAAGCCCAAAGCCGGGGGACGGGCAAGGAGCAGGGAGCGGGGTCCGGTCCGGGGAGCGGCGCAGGGGTGTCTATCGGCTTGACCGGTCCGGCGTGGTGCGATGAGAACCGGCCGCATCGAAGCGCCTCCCCCACCGCCGGACGAATCGAAGGAACCCGGGTCCGACGGCACCCCAATTCCCGCCGGCGGCTTCGCGCCGACCCAGTGGAGCGTGGTGCTGGAGTCCCGCCGCGATTCGGCCCGCCGGCGGGAGGCGCTGGAACGGCTCTGCTCCCTCTACTGGCCGCCGATCTACGGATATCTGCGCCGTCGCGGACACGCCCCGGCCGACGCCGAGGATCTCACCCAGGGCTTCTTCCTCCACCTGATCGAGAGCGACTTCCTCGACCGTCCGGACCCGGCCCAGGGGCGCTTCCGCGGCTACCTGGTGGGCGCGTTGCGCCATTTCCTCAGCGCTCATTTCGAGCGGGCCGGGGCGAAGAAGCGCGGCGGCGGCGTGGCGTTCCTCAACTGGTCGGAGGTGGATCCGGAGCGCGAGTTCGCCTCGCTTCAACAGGCGGGTCCCGACCCGGCGGAGCTCTACGAGACGAGCTGGGCCCTCACCCTGCTGGGCGGCGCGCTCCGCCAGCTGGAGGAGGAGCAGAAGGCCGCCGGACGGACGAGGCACTTCTCGGTGCTCAAGCCCTACCTGAGCGCCACGCCCTCCCGCGGGGACTACGACCAGGCGGCCGCGGCGCTCGGCACCTCGCGCACCAACGTGGCGGTCTGGGTCCACCGGCTCAACCAGCGTTACGGCGAGCTGGTCCGGCTGGCCGTGGCCGCCACGGTCCGCGATCCCTCCGAGGTCGCCGACGAGCTCCGCCACCTGCTCGGCGTCGTGCGCCGCTGATGGCCGGGGAGGAAGGTGTCCACGAAGCACGCGAAGGGGCGCGAATCCGGAGGGATGGAGGGGAATCCCCGACCGGCGAAGGGCCAACGGCCCGGACCGCCTGGCTCGGGGCCGTGTCCACATCTTGATCTTGATCCTAATCCAAATCTCTCTCTCGCACTCGTAGTCCGCCGGGAAGATTAGGATTAAGAATAGGATCAGGATTAAGATTTGGGAGCCACTCGGCCTCGATCCGTCCTTCACCGTCCTTCCGAAGCTCCTTCGCCCCATTCGCGTCCTTCGTGGACAAACGCCCGCATCGCTTTGGTGCGAATTCCGTGTCACTGTGGACCCGTGGATTCCCCAATCCCCGGACGTGCGGACGTCCCGCAGGCGGCGCGGCGGCCTTGGCCGGATCCTGCGGGCCTGCTTCAGTCGCCGCGGTCCGGCCCAGCCCCGCGGATCCGAGGAACCGAACCACGATGGAACCGTCAATCCCAGCGCCGGTGAATCCAGGCCCGGGGTGTCCCCGCTGCGGCGGCGCGGCGGATTCACCCTACTGGCAGGGGGGCGTCTGCCTGCGCTGCGCAGGGGAGCGGCTGTTTGCGCCGGAGTCCGACGGCGTCGTTCCGCATCCTTCCTCCGCGTCCCCGTCGGCCCGGTCCGGCCCTTCCGGCGACGACTCCATGCCCGCCACTCTCGGGCCCTACGAGCTCATCGAGGAGCTGGGACGCGGCGGGATGGGACGGGTGTATGCCGCGCGCCAGATCGGGCTGGGCCGGATCGTGGCGTTGAAGGTCATGTCGGATGCCTGCCGCACCGCCGACTTCGAGCTGCGCTTCCTCCGCGAGGCCCAGACCGCGGCCCGTCTGCGGCACCCGAACCTGGTGGCGGTCCACGACTTCGGCCGGGCCGGCGGGCGGATCTACTTCTCCATGGACTACGTGGAGGGCGGCGACCTGGCCCAGCGCCTGCGCGGACGCCCGTTCGCGCCCTGGGAGTCGGCGACGCTGCTGCGGAAGGTGGCCCTGGCGTTGGCCTACGCGCATGGCGAGGGCGTGCTCCACCGCGACCTGAAGCCGTCGAACATCCTCCTCGACGGCGACGAGCCCAAGCTCGCGGACTTCGGGCTCGCCGCGCCGATGGAGTCGGGCGGCGACCTGACCCTGGTGACCGGCGTCCTGGGCACGCCGCACTACCTCGCGCCCGAGGCGTTGAGGCAGGGCAGCGCGGCGCTGACGGTGGCCAGCGACCTCTTCGCCCTGGGCACGATCCTTTTCGAGCTGCTGACCGGCCGCACGCCCTACGCCGGCGCGACGGCCGGCGCGTTGCCGGGATTGCTGGAAGCCGGTGAACCGCCCTCGCCCCGCCTGCTCGCCCCGGCGGTACCGGCGGACCTGGAGACGATCTGCCTCAAGTGCCTCGAACGGGAACCGGCGCGCCGTTACCCGGACGCGGCGGCCCTGGCGGAGGACCTGCGGCGGTTCCTCGACGGGGAGCCGATCCTGGCGCGGCCGATTTCCGGTCCCGCCCGGTTCGTCCGCTGGTGCCGACGGCGTCCGGCGCTGGCGGCCGTCTGGGTGCTGGTGGTGGCCCTGGCTGCGGGCTCGACCGTGGCGGCGGGGGTGATCCAACGGATGCTGGTGAGGGCCCGGACCGCCGAGGCGGCCTCCCGCGAACGCCTGCGAGAGGCCCGGCTTGCCGAGGCCAGCGCGGTGCGGCGGACCACCGAGCCGGGCCGTCGGGAACGCGCCTTGGCGGCCCTGACCGAGGCGGCGCGGATCCGTCCCGGCATCGACGTCCGGAACGAGATGATCAACGCCCTGCTCGTTCCCGACCTGCGCAAGGTGGAGAGCTGGGACATTTCCGAAGGGCGGCCATCCTCGATCTCCCTGGATCCGGCCGGCCACCACGCGCTCGCCATACCCTTCGAGTACGACTGCCCCTTGTCGCCGGTCGGTGTCCTTCGCACGCTCGACGGGTCCCGTGAACCGGTGGCGCTCCGCAACCCCGGCACCAACACGGTGGGTGAATTCCGGTTCAGCATGGACGGCACCCTGCTGGCGGGACGGTACCTCGACTCGACCCTGCGGGTCTGGCGCGCCGGCGAGAAGGAGGCCTTCCTCGTCCTGGGCGACCGGCCAAATCCGGGAGGGGCCTACCGGACCTCCTACTTCAACGACGACTTCGACTTTGGCCCGGACGGCGGGCTCCTGGCCCTGGGACTTCCCGGGGGCGGCCTGTCTCTGCACCGCCTTCCCGCCGGGGTGGAGATGGCCCGCACGACGATGGGCGGGGTGTTCCACCGCATCCGGGTCGCGCCGGACGGCCGCCATGTCGCCGCGAGCATCGCTGCGGACTCCAGGGAACGGGTCCTCTGGATCTTCGACGTCCCGTCCCTCGCCCTGAGCCGGCGCTTCGAGCTGGAGTCCGAGCCCTGCGCCGTCGCCTGGTCGGGCGACGGCGACCGGATCGCGGTCGCCCTCGCCAACAACACCGTGGAGATCCGCTCCGTCTCGGGAGGCGGGCTCGTCAACGCCTTCCCCTCGCCGGTGCGGTCCCCGGCGGACATCGGGTTCCTGGCCGGCGGCCGGCTCCTCGGTGTCCGGGGCGGCCCGGCGACGCTCTTCCTGGTGAGCCCGGTGACCGGCCGCGAGGAGCTGCGGATCCTGGACTACGGGGTGGCCCCGCTGGCGGCTGGCCTTTCCCAGACCCGGGTCATGTCGGGCGGTGTGGACGGCCTGGTGACGCACTGGGAGAGCGAGCCGGCGACCGGATACCGGACCATCCCCCCACCGCGGCCCGGCGGCCGCGAGCAGTCCTTCGCCAACGCCTGCCTCGACTTCAGTCCCGACGGCCTCCTGGAGGCGTCCGCCCACGGCCGCTTCGCGATGCTCCGCGAGGTCGGCACCGGGCGCCTGCTCTGCGAGTACGACGACCAGGATGCCCACGGCATCGAGTTCACCTCGCTCGCCTTTTCGGCGGATGGCCGTTCGCTCCTCCGCAGTTCCGGCTTCACCGGGCTCTCGCGGCTTCCCATACGCAGGACCTCCGAGGGTCTCACGGAGATCGGTCCGGCGGAGACCCTGGATCCCGATGCGGACTTCGTGATGACGGACCGGTCGGCCGACCGCCGGCGACTGGTCCTCGTCTCCGCGCAGTCGGGCCTGGTCAAGGTGGTGGAGCTGGCCGGCACAGGGATCCGCGAGCTCCGTCGCTGGGAGGTCACCGGGGCCTATTCGGCGGCGTTCAGCCCGGAGGCGGACCGGCTGCTGGTGAACTGCGTCGGCGGCGGCCCGATGAAGATGCGGGTCTGCCGCGTCTCCGACGGGTCCACGGTCGCCGAACCCGACGGGGAGGCTTTTGGCGAAGCGGTGTGGAGCGGGGACGGAACGGTGGCGATGACCACCAACGGCCAGCAGGAAAGCCGTGTCTGGGACGCCTCGACCTGGAAGCTCCGGGCCCGGATCACCGGGCGCGCCGGCGGCAACATCACCTCGTTCCAGCTCTCCCCGGACGGGTCGTACGCCGTGTCGGTCCGCGACGGGACGGTCCATCTGCTCTGGACCCGCGACGGCTCCGAGTTCGCCACGTTCCAGCCGCCCAACAGCCCCGGGATGGCCTCCGCCGTGCGGTTCCTTCCCGATGGGCGGCGCTTCGGGATCCTCTGGCGCGACAGCCAGCTCGACATCGTGGATCCGGAGGCGATCCGGGCCCAGTTGGAGACCCACGGGCTCGGCTGGCCGGCGGCGGGGAAGTGAGGGCTGGGTCCAGCGGCGCCCCGCCGGCAAATCACCGATTGCCTGGGGCCGCCTGGCCGGCGTCGGACTACTCGGGGAGCAGGGCTTCGGGAAGGCAGATTCGCTCGGCGCCCGAGGCGTCGGAACGGACGACGACCTGGCCGTCGTCCAGGATCCGGACGATCACGCCCCGAAGCGACCCCTGGAGGGAGCGGACGCGGTCCCCGGCCTTGAGCTGCGCCGAGTTCCAGAGGGCGTCGATGGCGGACGCCATGGATTCGCGGTCGAGCACGCCGGCGATGTAGTGCGCCACGGACGAGGCGGCTTCACGACGACGCGCCTCCGGCAGGTCGGCGAAGACGGTGTAGGCGATTCTCCGTCCGATGTCGGCGAAGGTGTTCCCGTTGAAGAACAGGAACGGGGCCTTGAGATGAAATCCCCGCAGGCGATCCAGAGTTTCCCCGAGGCTCAGGTCTGAGTTCCGCAGCCGGCCCCACTCGTCCGCACACGCTCCTCCAGTTTCCGGACGAGCTCCGTGCCGCGCGCCGCCTCGTTCGCACGCTCCCCGGTTGAGGTTGGTGACAGACTCCCAACCCCAGTTTTTGAAAAAAGCGGCTCGGGCCTGTAGCGGTGATTGTTCGCCACGACCTCCTCCAGGAGATCCTGCTCGGTCAGCTGCTCCAGAAGATCCAGCCGCAGTTTCATCTTTCATAAGCTGCCTGCCCACGCGGGTGTCGGCAAGGGCCTTGAACCTCAGCGCAGCAGGTGCTCGCGGAGGAAGAGGATCGTGCTGAGGAACTGGAAGTCCACGTTGCGCTTCTTGGCGAAGCCGTGGCCCTCGTCCTTCGCCATCAGGTACCAGCACGTTCCGCCGTTGCCGCGCAGGGCCTTCACCATCTGCTCGGCCTCGGTCAGCGGCACGCGCGGATCGTTCTTCCCCTGCACCACGAAGAGCGGCGTGCGGATCTTTGCCACGTTGTTCAGCGGCGAGATCCGTTCCAGGTGCTCGCGCATCGCCGGGTCGCGCTCGTCGCCGTACTCCACCCGGCGCAGGTCGCGGCGGTAGTCCTGGGTGTTGGTGAGGAAGGTGACGAAGTTGGAGATGCCCACGATGTCCACGCCGCACCTGAGCCGGTCGCCGTAGTGGACCAGCGAGGCCAGGGTCATGTAGCCGCCATAGCTGCCGCCCATCACCGCCACCCGCGAGGCGTCGAGGCCGGAATCGCGGCCGATCCAGTCGAGGAAGGCCCCGATGTCCTTCACCGAGTCCTCGCGCTTGAAGCCGTCATCGAGGGTCAGGAACGTCTTCCCGTAGCCGGCCGAGCCCCGGACGTTGGGGATCACCAGCGCGATGCCCAACTCGTTGAGGAAGTAGTTGTAGCGGGCCTGGAATCCGGGCCGCGCCTGCGACTCGGGTCCGCCGTGGATGATCACCAGCGCCGGGCGTTTCCCCGGAAACTTGGTCGGGTTCGGACGGTGCACGAACGCGCTCACCTCCAGGCCGTCGAAGCTTTTCGTCCGCACGAGTTCCGGCTCGCGGAAGTCGCGGGGGTTCAGCCCGCCGGTCTCGCTCTCGGTCCAGCGGACGAGGCGGTTCGACTTCACGTCCACCGAGTAGGCGTCTGTCGGCGACTGCGCGTGGGCGAGGCTGAACCCCAGGTCGCGGCCGCCCTCGTGCCATTCCAGGCCGGTGAGCACGCCGGGTGGAAGCGCCGGACCGGGCTTCACGTTCCCCGACTTCAGGGTGAGGAACTGGAGCCGGCTGATGCCGTCCTCGTTGGTGGCGAAGGCGACGGACTTGCCGTCGGGCGACAGGTCGAACGACTCGATGTCCCACTTCAGGCCGGGCGTGATCACCGTCAGGGTCCGTGGGGCGATGTCGATGCGGGCCAGGCGCTGGAACTCCGACTCCCAGTCCGTGGTGCAGATCACCGACCTGCCGTCGCGGGTGAACCGTGCGGCGCCATAGGAGACCGGGCGGGTCGCCTTGGGCGTCAGCGGGGAGATCGTGCCCTTGGCCACGTCCACGAGGTGCAGGTCGCTGTCGTTGATCGAGCGACGGCTCTGAAGCAGGACGCGCGAGCCGTCGGCGTCCACGTCGAGCACGCCCCAGCCGCCGCCGTCGACCTGGAGCACGAGCCGGGCCGAGTCGGGCTTCCGCGGATCCATGCACCACAGGTCGGTGTCGCGGCCGTTGCGCCGGGTGGAGTTGAAGAACAGCCAGCGGCCGTCGGGGGAGAAGCGCGCGTTGCCGTTCCGCGACTTCCCGTCGGTCAGCAGGGTCACGCGTCCATCGGCGAGGTCGAGGCGGAGCAGCTGGTAGAACTCGCCGCCGCCGGTGTCCTGGCTGAAGACGAGGAACTTCCCCTCCCTCGGCTCGAAGATCCCGCTGGCAACCGGCTCGGCCGAGAAGGTGAGCTGGCGCCGGGCGCCGCCGGGCTGGGCGACGACATGGAGCTGGAGCGTGTCGGCGAAGCGCGTGCCGACCAGCATCTCGCGGCGCACCGGATGCCAGGCGGCGAAGGTCGCCGTGCGGAACTCGAGGTAGCGCCCGACCTCGCGCTTCAGTTCCAGGGGATGCGGCGGGACGCCCTCGACGACGAGGTTGTCAGGGACCTGGGCGGAAAGCGTGGCGGCCATCGTGATCGCGGGAATCAGGCTTCGGACACGGAACATGCCGGGAGAATGGAGCACGCCGGGGATCCGTAAACAGCGAAGCCGTCCACGCGGTGGGAAGAGAGGGGCACGCGGAGGCGCGGAGACGCGGAGGGGAAAAGTTTCGGGGCCGTGATCTCCACCTGGTTCCGTGCTCCAGCCTCGTGCTCCCTGCTCCCTGCTCAATCTCAGCGCCCCAGCATGCGTTCCATGCCGCGCCAGGCGTTCTGGTTCATCCGCGACATGAACCGCCGGAAGCGGTCGGTGCCGGGCACCTTGGGCAGGCCCTCGCCGATGTCGTACTGCAGGAGGATCGCCACGCTGTTGGCGCCGCGGTCGTCGCCACGGATGGCGTCGAAGCCGTGGCCGTAGATCGCCAGGACGTTCCAGCGTCCGCTCGGACTGTGGTACGCCACCCCGCCACCCAGGCCCGAGTGCCAGTGCCCGGGCTGCTCCAGGCCGTCCAGGTAGTCGATGGACCCCGTCGCGCCGAGGCCCAGGACCTCCCACGACCCGTTCAAGGTCAGCGGCACCGAGTACTGGAAGGTGGCCAGGGCGAACCGCTTCCCGCTCAGCTCCTGGAAGTAGTAGCCCGGCAGCATCAGCGGGAACTCGGCCGAGAGCGGGAGCGTTCCCCCGATCCGGTAGGCGCTGAACCGGTCGGCGTTCCAGCTGGTTCCCAGGGTGAGGTTCGCCTCGAAGCGGTGGCCGCTGGTCGGATGCGTGTAGGCGAGGAGGGCCCGGGCCCAGAGGAGGTGGGTCTGGGCATTGATCCCCCGGTCGTCCGCAAAGCCGTAGCGCTGCGAATCGGTGCGGAAATGCCCCTCGTACCAGCCGCTCAGCTCGAAGGCGACGGCCGGCGAGATGATTGGCTCGCGCCCGCCCCAGCGCAGTCCGCTTCGGACGGTGTACTCCAGTCGTTCGTCCGGGATGGCAAAGGCCGGGTCGGTGGTGGAGTCGTCGTCGAACCGGGTGAAGTGCGTGCCGCTGCGGAGGATCGCCTGGAGTGGCGCCTCGCGGAGCGACTTCGGCTCGCCGCCGCCCTCGACCGGGTTGAACAGGTGGTAGACCGAGACGCTGCCGTCGGCGCCGTGGCCGGAGAACGACTCCCCACGGAAGAGCTGCCCGTTGCGGACCTCGAAGTAGCTGTCGCCGAACCCTCCGCCGGCCAGCCCGAGCCCGACGTCGGTGTCCGGCCCGAGCAGTCCGCGGAAGCCCAGCTCGGAGTCGAGCCAGGTCGGCGCGATGACCAGCCGCAGCGTGAGGTTGGTCCGGATGAACCCCGGCTCGTTGTGGTAGTAGTAGGCGTAGGCCGCCAGGGGACCGCGTCCCTCGACCGGCTGGTTGTAGCCGGCCTGGACGAGCCGGCGCGGTTCCGGATCGATCTGGCCGATCGCCGTGACGCTGGTCATCGCCAAGGCCGCCGCCGCGAGGCGGAGCGGGCGCCGGGAGAATGGGCGGGACACGGTGGATTCGGCCGGGATGGACGGATGGGGCACCGCCTACCAGCCCCAGTTGAAGAGATTGATGCCGACCGGCTCGACCCAGACGGGGTCCTGCATCGAGTGCGGCAGGGGCGCCGTCCCGCGGAGCGTGTTGACCTTGTGTGTCCGGAGGAATTCCGACTGCGAATCCTCCGGAGCGACGGGGCTGAACAGCCCAAGGATCTTCCTCGGCTTGGGATTCTTCAGGGCCGCGCGGGCCAGTCCGCCCTGCTCCAACACCGACTTCGGCAGCGGGTCGCTGATCCGGTCCCGGATCAATCCCTGGCGGAGGCCGTCCAGCTCGCGGCGCGCCTCGGCGGGCGAGACGGCGATCACCGAGTTTGCGCCCAGCGGCGTGGTGGACCCGCGGACCAGGAGCAGCGGCTTCGCCGGCGCGTTGGTCGGGGCCGGGGGCGGCGCGGCGGCACCGGCTTCCTCGGCCCGGACGGCCAGAACACCGGCCAGCAGCAGGGGCGGGACGAGGAATCGGAAGCCGGGCGCTGGGGCAATCATGGGAACCAGGGGTTGTTCGCCTTTTCCTGTTCGACGGTCGTCACCGGGCCATGGCCGGGGCAGATCAAAGTGGCGGGCGGCAGGGAGAAGATCTGCTCGCGGACCTTCGAGCGCGCCAGCTCGAGCTGGTCGCCGGCGCGGCCCATCGAGCCCGCGAACACGGCGTCGCCGACCATTGCCACGTGGGGGCCGTCCTCGGGCCAGGTCCCGACGATGTAGGTCACGCCGTCCTCCGCGTGGCCCGGGGTCTCGCGGTTGGTGATCCGCAGGCTGCCGAGCATGATGAAGTCGTTCGCGCGGATCCGGTGCTCGACAGGGGCGTTCTTGGAGCCGCTGTGGATGCGCGCCTTGGGAAACCGGGCCCGGATCCCGGGGAGCGCGGCGATGTGGTCGTCGTGGGAATGGGTGATGAACACGTGCTTCAACTGCAGGCCGTTCGCGTCGATCAGCGCAAGGACGGGCGCGGCGTCGAAGCCGGTGTCGAACAGCGCCGCCTCCAGGGTGACCTCGTCCCAGACCAGGTAGCAGTTCACCGAATAGTCCGGCCCGGCGGTGGTGATCACCCGCAGCTCGCGGCAGATGGAAAGGTCGGCGACCTCCGGAAGCCAGCCCTTGGCGATCCGTTCCAGGCGCGCGCCGTCGAGGCCCAGGGCCGCACCCAGCGGGCCGAACCGGAGTCCCGGCGCAGGTGTTCCGGAGGTTTCCACGGCCGAATAGGCCTGCACGGACAGCCCCGCGGCGGCGGCGGCGGCCTCCACGGTCACATGGGCCGATGCCCGGGCCTTGCCCAGGATGTCCCCGACGGAATCTTCAAGTCTCACAGCCCCGGACGGTGCGCGGCCACGGCGGTCCCGGCAAGCCGTGGCTGCGTTGGGGCGCGGAGCCGCCCAAGGTAGGGCGAAGGCTCCCGCCGAGCCGAATTCCCGTATTTTCGGGCCATGCCACCGGCTCGTCGGGAGACTTCGCCCTACCCGGCGCGGCCAACGCGGGGTTGCGGCGGCGGGCGGGGTGCGGTGGATTGGTGCCGGGAAGGATTCCAAGGGTTCCCATCCGAAACGACATGCCCCTCGCCCCGCCACCACCGCTTGAGACCCCGAGGCTCCGCATCCGCGTGTTCCAGGAGTCCGACCTCGCGGACCTGGCCGTGGTCAACGGCGACGACGAGACCACCCGGTTCCTGCCCTACGCGACCTGGCAGACGCCGGAGGACGCCCAGGCCTGGCACCACCGGATCCGGGCCATGGTCCTGGCCGGGACGGGCGTGCAGATGGTCCTGGAGGAACGGGCCTCGGGCCGGGTGATCGGCGCCTGCGTGGTCTTCCGCCACGAGGAGGCCAGCGCCCGGGCCGAGCTGGGCTACGTGCTAGGCCGGGCCCGGTGGGGCCTCGGCTTCATGCACGAGGCGCTGACCCCGGTCATCACCCATGCCTTCGAGGCCTGGCAGTTGCGGCGGCTGGAGGCGGAGGTGAATCCAAGGAACCTCCCCTCGGACGGCCTGCTGCGGAAGCTCGGCTTCACCTGCGAGGGACGCCTGCGCCAGCGCTGGGCGGCCAAGGGCCAGATCTACGACACGAACATCTACGGCCTGCTCCGCGGCGAATGGCGTCCGTGCGTGTTCTCGACGCCGGCGGAATCCGGCCCACCCTGACTCCGCCATGTCCGAACACACGGCCACCATTCTCTGGGAGCGCACCGGCGACGGGTTCCTCTCCGGACGCTATTCCCGCGAGCACACCTGGACCTTCGACGGGGGCGTGGTG
>Ga0114968_10002666_pt1 | contig 13541 bp, 9 predicted proteins | sample M_130807_EF_Meta_FD_87020 | JGI IMG/M metagenome (GOLD analysis project Ga0114968, IMG submission 87020) | Freshwater microbial communities from Lake Montjoie, Canada to study carbon cycling - M_130807_EF_MetaG | ecosystem: Environmental > Aquatic > Freshwater > Lake | place: Lake Montjoie... | reverse complement strand
TATCCCAGTCGACTTGCGGGAACGCCTCTTTGACGGCAATGAGAAAGTCCTCTTGGTTCAACGTTTCGAACGTCACATCTTTATAGCGAATATCTAGCTGCATCTTCTGGATCAAAGCATCGGCCTTTGGAAACACGCGGTCCAACTCGGTTTCAAGCCACGTACGAGCACCCTCCTCAGAGAACTCTGTTAAACGCCCAAGGAGTACGTCGGGTGGATTTTCAACAACCTTTGGCAGGTAATAGTCGACGACCTGCTTTCGGGATTCGTCTAAATGCCCCTGTAACTCTTTCGCTACGCGCAGTTGGTGCGCTTCTAATTCTTCTTGAAACGTGCTGAGTCGTTTATCGAGATATGGCTTGGATTGTTGACGCCAATCGAAAATTGACCAGTTTTTGAGGGTTGTGCCGACTGAAAATTGACCAGGGTGTTCAATCTACCTGCTTACTTATTAAGCAGGGAACTGAGATGATCACCATGGACATGTTAGGTAAGGTTCGGCGCATGAAGATGCGCGACAATTTGTCGATTAGCGAGATCGCAAAGCGTACGGGGTTAGCACGCAACACGATCAGGGGGTGGCTTCGCGCCCCAGGCGAGGTGATCCCGAAGTATGAGCGGCGCTCGGATCCACGCAAAATCACCGAGTACGAGGCGATCCTGATCATGGCGCTCAAGGCCGATGGGCTGCGCCATAAAGACTCGCGCCGCACGGCCCGCGCATTGTTTGTGCAGATCACAGCCCAGGGCTATCGGGGTGGTTATAGCCGGGTGACGGACTTTATCCGCACGTGGCGTGCTCAAGTTGGAGTGGGCAGCAAAGCCTTTGTGCCGTTGGTGTTTGAGTGCGGTGAGGCGTTTCAGTTCGACTGGAGCGAAGAAGGCATGCTGGTGGGCGGGGTGTTTTACAAGGTGCAGGTCTCGCACATGAAGCTGTGTTTCAGCCGCGCATTCTGGTTGGTAGCCTATCCAACGCAAACGCACGAGATGTTGTTCGATGCCCATACGCGCTCGTTTACCGAGCTAGGTGGTGTAGCGCGCCGAGGCATCTACGACAATATGAAGACTGCAGTTGATAAGGTGCAGAGGGGCAAGACGCGCATAGTCAACCAACGGTTTAAAGCGTTGTGCAGTCATTACTTGTTCGATGCAGACTTCTGTAACGTTGCCTCGGGTTGGGAGAAAGGCATCGTTGAGAAGAACGTGCAGGATAGCCGCAGACGGATCTGGATCGAAGCGCGCGAGCGTGTGTTTGGTTCGTTTGTTGAGCTCAATACGTGGTTGGCTCAGCGCTGTCGTGCCGTGTGGGCCGAGACACGGCACACTGAACATCCCGAGTTCACCCTGACCGAGATGCTTGAGACTGAGCGCGAGCACCTGATGCCGATGCCCGAGGCCTTTGACGGCTATGTCGAGAAAGCTTCTCGGGTCAGCAGTACCTGTCTGGTAACGGTCGCGCGCAACCGTTACTCAGTGCCGTGCGAGTGGGCGGGCAAGCGCGTGAGCACTCGCCTGTATCCCACGCAACTCATCGTGGTTGCGGGCGATGCGATTGTTGCTTGCCATGACCGCCTCGCTAGTAAGGGGCAAACAACCTTTGACTGGCAGCACTATATTGAACTGGTTCAGCGCAAGCCCGGCGCACTCAGAAACGGTGCACCGTTTCTGGATATGCCAAAAGAGTTACTGCAACTGCGTCGAGCGCTTCTACGCCACCCGGGCGGAGATCGCACGATGGCAAGCGTACTGGCCACAGTGCCGCGTGCAGGGCTTGATGCGGTGCTTGTCGCGGTCTCAATCGCACTCGAAGACGTTACCCCCAGCGGTCAAGTCAGCCTTGAGCACATCGAGAACGTGCTGGCGCGCCTAAACAGCCCACCGCTCCCGGAACTCGCGCAAACCGATCTCGAACTGATCGAGGCGCCTCGCGCTGACACCGCACGTTACGACGAACTACGTGACATCCACACACAAGAACCGGAAACCCATCATGCGCCCTGACATTAAAGCAAACCTGAAATCCCTACGCCTGCACGGCATGGCCTTGGCGTGGGAGGAGCTCACTGAAAACGGAGAGACCGCCCGTACCGATAGCTCAAAATGGCTAATTGAGTACCTATTAGATGCCGAAGATACCAACCGTGAGATGCGTTCGATCTCGCATCAAATGAAGTCAGCCCGCTTCCCGCTGCACCGTGACTTAGCGGGCTTTGACTTTGCGGCCTCGCCTGTCGATCGCACTTTAATTAATAAGCTCTCTGATCTATCTTTTACAGATCAGGCCCATAACGTCGTACTGATCGGAGGGCCGGGCACTGGCAAAACACATCTGGCCACCGCGTTGAGCGTCTCTGGTGTGACACAGCACGGTAAAAAGGTGCGGTTTTATTCAACCGTGGATCTGGTAAACGCTCTTGAACATGAGAAGTTAATGAATAAGCCAGGGCGTATTGCACAAAGTCTCGCACGCCTTGACTTGATTGTGCTCGATGAGTTGGGCTACTTGCCCTTTAGCCAAGCCGGTGGCGCATTGTTGTTCCATCTGCTGTCAAAGCTCTATGAGCACACCAGTGTGCTGATCACGACCAACCTGACGTTTGCCGAATGGTCGAGTGTGTTTGGTGACGCAAAGATGACTACAGCGCTGCTTGATCGCTTGACGCATCACTGCCACATCGTTGAAACAGGCAACCAGTCATACCGCTTTCTGCACAGCACCAAGCAGGCTAAGGCACAGATCAAAACACGCGAACAAACCAGAAAAGCAAACCCCAAAGATTCACAAACTGAAATTGAAGAGGAGGCACCATTCTGAACAATTGAATGCGGCACACCGCTACGGGCTTCGCCCTGCGCGGTCTGCCGATTGATAAAAATAGATGACAACTACCGCGAAACCGGTATAGTTATCCACAGTTGACTGCACTCAAGTCAACAAAAGCCCCTGGTCAGTTTTGGATCGGCACAGGTGGTCAATATTGGTTCGGCGCCAACAGGTCAGGTAAAAGTTTATGGATATCAGCGACTCTATTAAAATTGAGATCTTGCTTAAAGAGCTTTTTTTTGCTCTCAGCGTCACGTGCGCAGTGGTAATTTTTAATCTTTATAGTTTTGCATCGATATCGCTTAAATATCGTAAGGTTTTAGAAAAAAGCCGAGCTCATGGTCTGCACTTCGAGGTGCTGCGTTTCGTGCTTTTTATAATGTTGCTGGTGATTGCGATGTTTTTATCGCTCTTGATATGGGTCGCAGCATTAGTGAATTTTGATTTCGCTAAGGATTGGGTGACAGCTCTATTGTTTACGGCGGGATTTTTTACCACCATCGGCAATACTTTATTGACTCTGCCGGTTGGGTGGCGTTTTATACCCTCTATCATTGCCTTTTCAGGGCTCTTTTCATTTGCTTGGGCATCAGCGTCTTCAATCGGAATGTTTAACCATTTGAATAACCATCTTGACAAGCACAAGCAGACTTGATGTGAGGTAGCCCCGATCGCCACATTTTTTGAGTGATATGCATGAGGTGAATTTACGCATTAGCACTTAACGGATACCAAAATCTATTCAGGCAACTCAATCCCGCAATAAGCATAGCCACCGTCTACCCGCAGGACGGTTCCCGTCATGTAGCTCGATGCCCTCGAAGCAAGCAAGAGTAGGGGGCCTGCCAATTCAGAGGGCTCTGCGGCACGCCCCATAGGAATGGCGGCACGCCATTTCTTGCCATTAGGCCCATTTAGGATTCCCTCAACCATCGGCGTATTCATCCAGCCGGGCGCTAAGCAATTTACGCGGATTTGATATTGAACCAACTCCATCGCCATGTTACGTGTCAAGTGCTCGACTGCAGCTTTAGAGCTTGCGTAAGGCACGCGTTTGAGTTGCGCGCGCAATCCGAGCGAAGATGAAATGTTAATAATTCTGCCCTTGATGTCTTGTGCAACCATGTATTGAGAGATGTGGGTGGCGGCCATCCAGCTCCCTTTTAAGTTCACATCAAAGACGCGATCCCAATCTTCTGCCGTCTGATCGAATAACGCAGCATCCGAACCCAATACGCCCGCACAGTTGACCAAGACGTCAATTCTTTTGAACTGATTGTTTGTGTCCTCAATAAGAGAATGAATATCCTGCTCGTTGGTCACGTCGCATTGCTGAATGCGTACTCTCTTGCCCGTGGGATCTGTTGCCTGCAAGACCAATTGTAGGCTCGCTTCATCCGTATCCGCTAGAACCAGATGAGCGCCAGCATCGTATAAGATTTTGACGAGTTCTCGTCCTAAACCCCCTGCGGCACCCGTCACGACGGCGACCTGATTTTCCAGAGAAAACTGCGTTATCCAGTTCATCGAATCCGACCTGTTAGAGTTGTTTAATCTGATTGTTCAATGATTGCCGATATACAGGCACACTGCAAGTGGCCTTGCTGTGTAGACTTTTAGAAATATGCCCGACCTAAAGGCCGAGGCTTGCCGCGCAAGCCGGTAATACTTGCTGCGCATGCGCTCAAGGGATACGCACCAACATTTTTCGGTTTAGTCTTTCAGCTTTGTAGAGATGTCTTTGAATGCGTCCTGCTCAGCAATAAACGCATCAACGACTAAGGGGTCGAATTGAGTATCTCCCCTCGAAATAATCTCTTTAACGGCCTCTTGGTGCGTCCAAGCTTTTTTATAAGGACGCTCGCTCAACAGGGCATCGTACATATCTGCTAAAGACATCACGCGAGCCTCTAAGGGGATGTCTTCACCCGCTAGACCTCTAGGGTAGCCAGTGCCATCCCATTTTTCATGATGCCCACCGGCAATCTTGATCGCCTTGGCAATGACCTCAGAGCCACCTTCGTGGGTCGTATTTGCCGAGCTTAAGACGGATTCTCCGATGAGTGCATGGGTTTTCATGATTGTCCACTCTTCGTCTGTGAAGGGGCCGTTCTTTAGCAAAATTCGATCTGGTATGCCGACCTTGCCAATGTCATGTAAAGGCGCTGCTTTAAACATTAAGTCGATGGCCTGCTCAGACAGGCTTTCTTTGTAATGCCCATTATTTCTCAGGCGCAAAGCCAGTAAGCGGACATAATTTTGTGTCCGAATAATGTGGTTACCTGTTTCATCGTCTCGAGCCTTGGCCAGAGCATTTAGAGAAGATAGCAATTGGGTCTCAGTCTGTTCAGCTTTTTTATTTGCTAATTCTGCTCTCATTAAATGGTTTTCAGCGATCACTTCACCCTTCGTGATCGACTCAACAGAGGCGAGTAAGCTAAACATCCCAACGTAGCGCACCATCACAAGTGCGATCAAAAAGGCATAAGCCGCCAGGTTGATCAGGCCTTCTTCGTCTGGAAACTTAACAAATAAATAGCCAAGCACGCTTAACAGGTGGGTCGTTGCAAGTGCCAACGCAACGGTCAATTTAAAACTCTTGTAAATCTTCAGGTCCCAAAAAGCGAGCGTAAAATTAAACGCAATCCCAGAGGCGGCAACAAAGTAGGGGAGTGAGTCGACACCAAATAAAGACCCCAGCAATTTCAGGGCTACTGCATACAGCAGTGCAAACAGCGCAGACCGAAAGACCAGAGCTTTAAAACTTATTTTTTCGCCTAATAAAATTTTGAAAGAGTAATAAAAACCCACCCACGAGGCCGACGTAAATATCAGGCCAAGCCTGTAAGGAAAGTCAGCAAGGGCGCTCGACTTGAGTGAGATGGCCAGCGTTGCACAGCCAGCTAAAAAACAGCCGAATGCGAAAGAGGTTGCAGAATATTTTTCGTTGTCTTTAAACGCAAACAAAAGCAATGCTGCGACGAAAAATGAAAATATTGAAAAAAACACCAACAGTACAAATATGACGTCGCTTATATTGAAAGTCATGATTTAAGGTTAAGGTGTCGTTACGCTAGTTGTTGGCGTCTGTGAAAGCGCTATGATTAAAACATCACTGCGTAACGCAGGATGACGCGACGGGTTTCGTTAAAGCCAAATTGAGTATCAAGGTTTGTGCCGTATTGCAGCATAAAGCGCCCCTTGCTCGTGGTGGCAACCGCACTGAGTAAATAGCGATGTGTCTGCAACGCATTGTTATTGTTGATGCCATTCAATGCTGTTTCTGCTCCTGACACATACAAATAGGTTGCTGCGACGGAGAGGCTTTGATTGATATGATAAATTGGACCAAACTGGCTGGTATAAAGTGTTTTTTGTGTGAGTTGTGCGTTACCAAGCCCCACCTGGTTGTTGGGGCTAAACCACATGGCATCAAAACCAATCATGCCATCGAGATTTTTGGTGAGTGCCGTTTGATAGGCGATTTGTATGTCGCCCGAAACGCGTTTGTTACCGAAATTGTATAGCTGCTGGTTCGAGTAGCTGCCAGTCGGTAAGGTTAAATATCCTGCTATGCCCAAATAGGTTCGGGTCTCACGATTGGCATAGGGCCAAAGTGCGGTCGCGACAGTGATATCGCCGATGCCATAATCAGTGGGCGCGTTTGAGGCCGCGCCTCCGGGTTGTAGCATTCCGACCGGAAGCTGGACAAAAGATACGCCGGGGTAGCCTCCGAGGCTGTACGTGCGCCCAAGTTGAAGTTGAATTTGATTTCTGGAAAGGGTCCGAGTCGGGTCCGACTTATCTCCGCGGGTATAGAGACCCTCTTGCTCTGAGTGAATCATTGCTGCCGAGAAGAAGGTTTTGTCTGGTGGTGGGGCGACGATGTCAAAGGGATTGAGATCAAGCGCATGGCTAGAACCGGAAACAAAAAGCAACGCAGCAAGCACAGAGAGGGTGGCACGTTCTCTGTAAGTGTTTGAAAATAAAGATAATTTTTTTATCATGCGGTTGCTTATGTAGTACGGTGTGCGATTCGATAAGCAGAAGCGTATCAATTTAGTATAACTAGCATTCTTGTGTCATCTACTTTATCGACAAATCGAAATTTATTTCGCAGGGATTGAAGTTTGGTACGATCCATTTTTGTGTCTGACGCGGCGGTTCCTCAAATAAGAGGTTAATAGGCCACAGAGCCTACATAAATTAATTTACAGCCTCTAAACTGGGAACAATGGATTAGGAATTTGATCTGAGATGTCAAAATCCCGATCGTCCATCCCTGACAATATGCTGCTTTGCGCTGCGCCCGGATACCCCACACAGGAAAATGCCATGACGATTCAACGAGATGAGGTTCTTGTACGAAACGCTCTTAGCACTACGGTAAGCAGTACCGCCCCGAAGCAAGCGCAGGCACCAAATAAGAAGAACGCACCAGCGCCTACCCCGGTGTTGCTGACTCGTTTCTTCAGCATGTTGAGTGAGGTCAGGGATACGCTATTTTCTACCGGCCAAAAGGGGCTTGCGACCGCTATTAAAAGTACCCTAGGTCAAGGGGCGACAACACAAAAGCCGAAAGCTACGAGAAACACAACAAAAGTGACCGCAGCTTTTGCTGTTGCCCTGACTGCTGTAACTTTTCCTGTGCTCTTGCCGTTGGGAATCGTGGCGAGTGCCTACTTAGTATATCCGGTTGCCAAACTCTACCTTCGCGATGCTAAGCAAGGGCATCCACTGAACGTCGCCATACTGCCGCTTTTATTGTGGACATCTTTAATCGCATCGAGTGCTTTACTTCTGGCCTCGAGTCGCTTGCTCATCACTAATTTAGTCGTACAGCGTCGCATTCGATTAGAAACTGAAGGGCGGGTTCGTCTAAGCAACATATTTGGCGAACAACCAGATAAAGCCTGGGTCTTAGTGGGCGGATCCGAGATGCACGTCGCGCTTGCCGATTTGCGGGTGGGTGATCACATTGTCGTGAGGGCGGGAGAAGTCATTCCGGTTGATGCCCTCGTAGAACGTGGCGAAGGCCAAATCGATGCCCGGCTATTAACCGGAGAGAGCCAGCCGGTAGAGGTAGGTCCGGCCTGTCCGGTCTTCGCAACCACTGTGTTAATTGCCGGAGAGCTTGTATTGCGCATTGATAAGGCTGGGTCAGACTCGCTCGCGACACGCATTGGGGTTATTCTCGAAAACACTCAAGAATATCGCAATACCTTGATTGATCGTGGGCGCGCCAAGGCGAATAAATATGTTGGACCCGGTCTGACTGTAGCCGGTGTGACAGGTATTGTAATGGGACCTGTAGCGGGTATCGCCGCCGTGAGTGCAATACCCGGAATTAGCTTCGTCGAATGCAGTGCGGTCAGTGTGATGACTTACCTGCAAGCACTTTCGTTCAATAAAATACTCGTCAAAGACGGACGCATCTTCGAATCTCTACATGGCGTCGACACGGTCATTTTTGATAAGACCGGAACGCTCACTCTCGATCAGCCGACCGTTGGCATGATCCATACTTACAATGGATGGGATGAACCGACCGTGCTCTCGTTAGCGGTGATCGCGGAAGGCCATATGGATCATCCTATCGCTCGGGCGATTCGTGCACATGCGGCGTCGATGTCATTGGATTCAACAGCAGCAGAATCAGTATCCTATGAAATTGGACGCGGGATTCAAGCGACTATTGCCGGCAGAGTCGTTTACTTGGGCAGTGCCGCTTTCCTCGAGCGATCGGGTATCGTCTTGCCAGATATTTCAGTACCGCTCTCGCGGGCAGAGGATTTTGGCCATGGACTCATCTTCCTCGCAATCGATGGTCAGTTGGGAGGCGTGATCGAGCTAGAGCATGCCATTCGTCCAGAGGCCAAAGCCGTGATCGATGCCCTGAAGGTGCGTGGACTGAAAATTGTGATGATCTCAGGTGATCGACTTGCTGCGACCCGTAGTCTTGCAGGTCAACTAGGAATTGATCGATTCTTCGCTGAAGCGCTACCCGAAGACAAAGCCGCGTTGATTCGCCAGCTTAGAGATGAGGGTCGCTTTGTTTGCTATGTAGGCGACGGAATAAACGATGCCATCGCGATGAAAGAGTCGCAGATTTCAATTTCCTTGAAAGGAGCCACGACGGCGGCAACCGATACCGCCCAGATCGTTTTAATGGATGGGTCAATCAATGGCATTCTGACAGCATTCAGAATCGCCGATGACTACGAACTCACGTTGTCTCAAAACTTTCGTCTGTCGATGGGTACAGGGGCGACCGTTCTAGGTGGAATTTTCTTTGCCAACATAACGATCGTAGGTGCAACAGTCATCTACTTCAGCGGTGTCATTGCGACGTTAATCAACAGTCTGCGTCCGCTCTCGCGGTATCGTACTAAAGGTTCAGAGGCACTTGCTGAAAAAACGATCACTACCCTGCCACAGTGATCCCCATAGCCGGACTTTCGAGTGACTCGCCCACTTCAGGTATGCAGTAGTTTTTCTCGATACCAATAGATTCTGATAGGCAGCAATTTTTCTCAATATTGAATGCTTAATATAAAAACATGTCTTTAAATCTGGCTGATGCAATTCGCTTTCTATCGATAGATGCCATTGTTCAGGCTCAAGAGGGCCATCAGGGCGTCCCCCTAGGAATGGCTGAAATCGCAACCGCGCTGTATACACGTCATTTGCGATTTTTACCCAACCAGCCTACCTGGCCTGATCGTGATCGCGTGGTGTTATCCAATGGTCATGGATCAATGTTGCTGTATGCGCTTCTGTACTTAACGGGCTACGAGCATATCTCTTTAGATCAAATTAAACGCTTTCGTGAGCTAGGGTCGCACTGCGAAGGGCATCCAGAAATCAATCAGAGTCATGGCATTGAAGTCACAACCGGCCCCTTGGGGCAGGGGATTGCAAATGCTTTTGGCATGGCGGTCGCTGAAGCGTATTTACGGTCTCGCTTTGGCCCAAACTTAGTGAATCACCATACCTATGCCTTTGTGGGTGATGGTTGTCTGCAAGAAGGCGTTGGCCAAGAGATGATTTCTTTGGCGGGTCACCTTGCTCTCGGAAAGCTCATTCTGCTGTGGGATGACAATCAGATTACAGACGACGGTAGCACAGCACTTTCAATTAGCGAAGATGTTGCCGAGCGTTTTCGTGTTGCTCACTGGCATGTGATCGAAGTCGATGGCCATGATCTTGAGGCGGTTTCAAATGCACTTGAACGGGCTAAAAATGATCCGCGCCCCTCTTTGATCGCGTGCCGAACCGTTATCGCGCGTGGTTTATCGCGACTTCAAGGTCAGCGTGGCGGCCACAGTGCACGTCTATTTAAAGATGATGCAGATATTGCGCGTGCAGAACTTAGTTGGCCCTACGAGCCGTTTCAAATTCCAGAGAGCTTATTCAATGTTTGGCGCCAAGCCGGCCAAAGAAGTGCGCTCGAGTACCAAGCCTGGAAAGACCGCGTAGACGCACTGAGCCAGGCTGAGCGTCGTGAGTTTGATCGCGTGCTGTCCGGTGAGTTGCCTGAGGGATGGCAAGACGTGCTGCGCAATTATGAGCGAGACTCACTTGTTGGAGATTCAGCTCCTGGCGGTATTTTGATTTCAGCTGAAATTAATGACCGGCTAGCTGAGATACTCCCTGAGCGGATGGTAGGTTGCGCAGATTTAGAGGCGCCTACTAGCCATAAGCGACGGCTCAAAGCCTTTACGGCTCAAGATCATGGCGGTGCCTATATCCATTGTGGGGTTCGCGAGCACGTGATGGGTTCGATGGTCAACGGCATGGCCGCGCACGGGGGCGTGATCCCGTTAGCCGTCACGTATCTGGCATTTTCGGATTACGAGCGACCCGCGATGCGAATGGCTGCTCTGATGAATCTGCCAGCTAAATTTGTATTTAGTCACGACTCGATCGGGGTTGGTAAGAATGGCCCGACCCATCAACCGGTAGAGATCTTGGCCTCTCTGCGTGCGATGCCAAATATGTTGGTCATGCGGCCAGCGGATGCAATCGAGGCCTCTGAGTGTTGGGAAGTCGCGCTCGAGCATCGTACGGGCCCAGTGTCGATGGTGTTTGCCCGTCAAGCGCTGCCTAGGGTGCGCACTGAAATGAGCTTAGACAACCTCTCAAGACGAGGCGGATACATTCTGGCCGAGGCAGTAGGCGGCAAGAGGGTGGTCACTTTGTTAGCGACCGGCTCTGAAGTGCTCATCGCACTGAAGGCTAGAGAGCGCTTGCAGGCGGAAGGTGTTGCGACTGCGGTGGTATCGATGCCTTGCTGCGAATTATTTGATCTACAAGATTCTGCGTATCGCTCAAAGGTTCTGGGGACTCAAGTTGTGAGGGTGGCGATTGAGGCCGCAGTGCGTTTTGGTTGGGATCGTTATCTTGGTGAGCGCGGCGATTTTGTTGGTATGAAAGGTTTTGGCGCTTCGGGTGGAACTGAACAGCTGTATGAATATTTCAGAATTACAGCGGATGAGGTTCTGTTGCGCGTTAAACATTTGTTGACGTCGGTTGAATGCTGATCCAACGGAGGTGCGGCGGAAAAGTTGGACGACTTGTAGGTAGTTCATGTATTCAACCGGCGCCAACAGGGTGCTCTTCACAGCGTGCTATTTCTCTTTCGAAAGCAGCGCCTGCTCAAAGCTGCGAATCTGATTCAGCCCTAACGCATTATTGGTTTGCTCAAGCGAAGCCATCTTATCCACCCAGGCGCGTGAGTCTCCGGTTTTTTTCAAGTCAGTCAAAAAATCATCAACTGTTTTGATGGTAAGCCTGACGGTGCTACTTGGAAACAACGCAATCGCGTAGCCCATTTGTTGTAACTCTTGCGCTGAGCGCAGCGGCGTCAAGCCAGTTTCAGACATGTTGGCCAATAAAGGGCCCGGCAGTTCGCGACCAATCTGCTCAAGCTCTGCAAGCGATTGCGGACCATCGACAAACAGAATATCTGCACCGGCCTCTTTAAACAACAGACAACGATCAAGCGCCTCTTGCATCCCCATTGGGCCTCGTGCATCGGTACGTGCAACGATCAGTGTGTCAGGATTATTGCGCGCTGCGACGGCCGCACGGATTTTTCTGACGGCAATCTCGCGTGACTCAACAATTTTGTTATCCATGTGTCCGCAGCGCTTAGGCCAGGCTTGATCTTCAAGCTGGATCGCGGCCACCCCAAGTAACTCCATGCCCCTGACGGTGCGCACAACGTTTGCCACATCGCCATACCCCGTATCGCAGTCAACGATCAGGGGGATTGTCGTGACACGTCTAATCGCATGTACAGAATCTTCAATATCAGCGTAAGCAATCAGACCGATATCGGGCTCACCGTAACGGGCTGCCGCTGTGGCGTAGCCGCTGACATAGCCCGCCTCAAAGCCGGCCGCCTCGATTTGCCTGAGCTCTAAAGGTGAGCCGCCGCCAGGAATCACCATAATCTCAGCGTTTAAGAGGCGTTTGCGTAGGGCTTGTGCGGGGCTCATTGTTTGTCAGTCATTTGTGAGTAATATGCAAATATACTTGACATTCTCCCCGCCCTGAACGGCGAGGTTATGCGCGTAAATCTAATTCATTTAAAGGCAGCAGTGGTACGTCTTCATGCTGCCTCACCGGGAGATGTCATGGGCTTTACGATGACAGAAAAAATATTTGCAGTACATGCACAATCACGGCAAGCCCGTGCCGGAGACATTGAGATCCTCACCCCTGATGTGGTTCTTCTCAACGACACCAGCGGCACGATTACCGTCGAACAATTAAAAAAGATGGGCGTTGAACGCCTGTTTGACTCAGAAAAAGTCGTGTTGGTCGCCGACCATTTTTCACCCCCCAAAGATGTCACAAGCGCCGATGCCATTAATTTGTTAAGAGGTTTTGGCAATAAATTTGGGATTAAAAATTTCTACGAATCTGGCCGTCATGGGATCGAGCACGCACTGTTGCCCGAGCTCGGTAAGGTCGGCCCAGGCGGCCTGATCTTTGGTGCAGATTCTCATACCTGTACTGCTGGCGCCTTAAACGCGTGCGGGGTAGGGTTTGGCTCGACCGATCTGGCGGGTGTGATTGCCACGGGCGAGCTGTGGGTTAAAGTGCCGCGCTCGATCAGGGTCGATCTCATTGGTCAGCCCGGGCGCTTTGTGACGGGTAAAGACATTATTTTGAGCTTGATCGCAAAAATCGGTGTCGATGGCGCCTTAAATGCCGCACTTGAATTTGGTGGCAGTGGTTTGCCGAACCTGAACATCGACGAGCGTATGGCCATTGCCAATATGGCCGTCGAGGCGGGCGCTGACACCTGTGTGTTTGAGTATGACGAGCAGGTTGCGCAGTACATCGCGCAGTCAGGGTGGGCCGCTCGGCAGCCCGTCATGCCCGATCCAGATGCGGTCTATCTTGCGCGTCACACCATCGATCTGTCTGGGCTGACCCCCTTGGTTGCAGCGCCACCGTCTCCGGCCAATGGCTTACCTGTTGCCCAGGTCGCTGAAACCATCGTGCACCAAGTCTATATTGGCAATTGCTCAAATGGCACCATCACTGACTTGAGGCAGGCTGCCGAGGTTTTGCAGGGCCAGACGATTGCCCCAAATGTCAGGCTCATTGTCGTGCCCGCCACCAGTGCGATTTATCGGCAAGCAGCGCGCGAGGGGCTGCTTGAGATCTTGTCGGCCGCCGGTGCCGGCATCTCGTTGCCAAC
>Ga0114968_10002665_pt1 | contig 13544 bp, 12 predicted proteins | sample M_130807_EF_Meta_FD_87020 | JGI IMG/M metagenome (GOLD analysis project Ga0114968, IMG submission 87020) | Freshwater microbial communities from Lake Montjoie, Canada to study carbon cycling - M_130807_EF_MetaG | ecosystem: Environmental > Aquatic > Freshwater > Lake | place: Lake Montjoie... | reverse complement strand
TATATTGTCATATATTTTTTAAATATTTAATAATTCAATCTTTATCTATTATTTTACATAAATATATATTATTTTTAATAACTTTCTTTATATAATAGTTGTAATATCTATGTCCTAAATTTTAAGTATATAGAAAATAACAAAAATAACAATAATACAATTATTATAACAAAAATATAATTATAATAGCACGAATAATATATAAACTGAAACAAATTGATATCTTCATGATAAATTTGTTTTAGGTTATATATTTCACCATAATGTTGTGTTTTTGCAAATATTTTTTGTTCAGTTCTATATTCTTTATAACATTCTAAAATAGCAACATTATTAAATATAATTTGTTCTGTTCCCATAAATAAATCTAAACATAAATCTAATTTGTCTAACTCTGCTTCCATTGTTGATTCATTTTCTCTAAGCATTTTAATATATTGTTCGCCTAATAAACCAGGACCTGTAGGATATAAAGAATTTAAGCCATAATATTTATTTTTAACATTTTCGCTTATTTTATTTATACATCTTAATAATAATTCATTTTTAGGTTTAGCAACTATAAGTGCATTTAATAATCCAATTTCTCCTTCTTTCCAGTAACCTGGTCTATCTAATGTTAAGTGTTCACTTTCTGTTAATGCAATAAATTTAAAATTATTTATACAGTTTAATTTAATGTCAGTATAAATGCCACCATTAATGTATAAAATACATAATCTCCATAAATCAGCTTTGTAAGCTCCTGGTTTTAATGTATCATATGCAATTAATATATCTTCAGGAAAGTTTTTTTTTATAAATTCTCTACAATTATTATCATCATATAGATAAACATTAAATTCTGGATTAACTTTTTTCATTCTATCTACATTCTTTTGCATTTTTGTAGGTAATTTTTTTGTACCCCATGTTAAATATAAATTTAGCGGAATTATAGATTGATAAGAATCTTTTATTTCAAAATTTGTAGATTTAATAGTTTTTAATTTATTAAACATACCTTTCTCGCCGTAAACTTTTTCTACAACATTCATATTATATTATTATATAAAATAATATATTATTTGTAAATTAATATATTATTTTTTAATAAAAATTAAGATCTAAAAACAAAGGATGTTACAAATTTAAAAATAACAAAAATAATAAAAAATACAATTATAATAACAAAAATATAATTATAATTACACGAATAATATATAAACCTAAATAAATCTAAATCTTCATTATAAATTTGTTTAAAGTTATATATTTCACCATATTTTTTTGTTTTAGCAAATAATTTTTGTTCAGTTCTATATTCTTTATAATGTTCTAAAATAGCAACATTATTAAATATAATGTTTTCATTATTTACCATACATAAATCTATTTTATCTAATTCTGCTTCCATTGTTGATTCATTTTCTCTAAGCATTTTAATATATTGTTCACCTAATAAACCAGGACCTGTAGGATATAAATCATTAAAATCATAATATTTATTTTTAAAATTTTCGCTTATTTTATTTATACATCTTAATAACAATTCATTTTTAGGTTTAGCAACTATAAGTGCATTATAGAATCCAATCTCTCCTTTTTTCCACCAACCAGGTCTATCTAATACTAAATGTTCTCTTTCTGTTAATGCAATAAATTTAAAATTATTTATACAGTTTAATTTAATGTCAATATAAATACCACCATTAATATATAAAACACATAATCTCCATAAATCTGCTTTATAAGCACCTGGTTTTAATGTATTGTAAGCCGTTAATATATCTTCAGGAAAATTATATTTTATAAATTTTCTACAATCATTATCATCATACAAATAAAAATTAAATTCTGGATTAACTTTTTTCATTCTATCTACATTCTCTTGCATTTTTGTAGGTAATGTTTTTGTACCCCATGTTAAATATAAATTTAGTGGAATTACAGATTGATAAGAATCTTTTATTTCAAAATTGATTGATTTAATAGTTTTTAATTTATTAAATATACCTTTTTCACCATAAACTTTTTCTGTAACATTCATATTATATTATTGTACAAAATAATTTTTTAATGTTAATAATTTAATCAAACCAGTCCTCAAAATCAAAGTTATATTGTTCCATATATCTAATCATTCGTTTAGGATGTAAAGCAATTGCTATTATCTCTTCTGCATACGGTTCAAAATTTTTCATCATTTGTTTGTAATCTAATTTAAAAATGCTAGGGTTTTCGGACAAGTAACTCCAGTCAATCATTTCTTGATTTGCTTTTAATAACTCCATGGCATTTGGATTACTCGATAAATATTTCCAATCAATCATTTTTTTATTATCTTCTAATATCTCAATGGCATTTAGATTAGCTGATAAATGTCTCCAGTCTATGAGACTTGTATTTAATTTTAATATTTTAATTGCTTCTGGGTTTTGATTTCTTGATAACAGAGACCAGTTGATGTTTTCAGGATATTTTTTTAATAATTTAATTGCTCTCAAATTATTTTTTAATGATAAATTATCCCAATTGATTTTATCAACATTATTTTCAAATAGTCTCATAGCTTCAGGGTTTGAACTTAAAGATAACATAGGCCAGTTGATTTTATCAGGATTATTTATTAATAATTCAATTGCATCAGGGTTTGTATTTAAACATAAACGCATCCAATTAATCTTTTCTTGATTATCTTTTAATAACTCAATTGCATTTGGATTAATAGATATATAAAACCAATTGATTTTGTCCGGGTGTTCTTTTAGTATTTCTATTACCTGGGGGTTTGGATTTAATGATAAATTATTCCAATTAATTCTATCTAAATTATTTCTAAATATGTCTATTGCACCAGGATTTGAATTTAATGAGAAATTATCCCAATCAATTACCAAACTATCTAGGTTATTCATTAACAATTCGATGGCGTTGTCGTTCGAATTTCTTGACAACTCAGACCAAAATATTGCCAATCTGTCCGGATGTTCTATTAATAATGTTATGACATTAGAGTGTTCGTTTTGATATAACAAATCCCAGTTAATTTTATTTGGTTTTGTTTTCAATATTTCAATTGCTTTATCGTTTAAATTCGGATTTATACATAATGTATCCCAATCAAGCTTGTTAACGTCAATCCATGGTAATAAAGTATATATAGGTTTATTCATTTTAAATAGATATGAATTAAATTATTTATTTAAATATATATAACCTCAATTTTTTTTAATCAAAGTATTATCTACTGTATATGATTAAAAATTATTTATCATCATTTAATAAAAAACAACTTATAAAAATAATAATATTAAAAAATACTAAATGAAGTGGTTAGTTTTTGGTTATAAAGGTTGGATTGGACAGCAAGTTGTTAATATACTAGAATCTGATTCTAAAGAACATACGGTAATAACAACTGAAACTAGAGCGGATGATGAACACAATGTAGATAAACTTTTACAAGATGTTCAACCCGATCGTGTTGTATCGTTGATTGGTAGAACACACGGACCAGGATATACGACAATTGATTATCTCGAACAAAAAGGTAAGATAGTCGAGAATGTCCGTGATAATCTATACGGACCTCTGGTATTAGGATTACTTTGTAAAAAATATAATATCCATTACACATATTTAGGAACAGGGTGTATTTTCAGCGGTTATGACGAGGAGTATACAGAAGAAAGCAGTCCTGACTTTTTCGGTTCTTCGTATTCGGTAGTTAAGGGATTTACAGACAGACTTATGAAACAATTAGATGATAATGTATTAAATGTTAGGATTAGAATGCCTATAACGTCCGAAAAAGACAACGTAAGGAATTTTATTTACAAAATCACTCATTATGATAAAATCTGTAGCATGGAGAATTCAATGACAGTCTTGCCTGAATTGCTGCCGTTGATGGTTGACATGGCATCTAAAAAGCAGACAGGTACCATTAATTTGACCAATCCGGGTGCAATCACACATAATGATATCTTAGAGATGTATAAAGAAATTGTCGATCCTGCTTTCACTTGGCAGAATTTTAGTGTAGAAGAACAAGATAAAATTTTATTATCTGGTAGATCAAATAATGTGTTAGAAACGACTAAATTACAAGAACTATATCCAAATGTAAAACCGATTAAAGAATCTATTAGAGAAGTTCTACAAAATTATAAATAATTAGTTTTTAACGACGACTATTTTTTCGTATAGCAGAAGCAAGATGATTATTATAAGCATCTAATCTTTGTTGTTTTTGATAACTAGATGTTGTAACAATTGGGATATATGTTTTTGATCTAGTACTAGGTAGTTCTATATTTTCAATATAATTCATAAATCTATAACCCCAAGTTCCTGGAGTATTTCTATTCCTATAAATTAAAACATAAAATAATATAAGTATAACTAAAACAACACCTATAGGTACGGCTATCATAATTATTAATTTTGTTTTGTCTTCCTCTGTCTTTTTTTCTTCCTCAGACTTTGCCTTTTTTTCTTCTTTAATAACAAATACTTTTTTAAAATCTGTTAATATATCTATATATTCATCTATAGTTGTTTTGTTTTTTAAATAATATTTTTGTATATGATCATTTTCACTATTACCATATAATGTTTGTGATGTTTGTCTATTTGTTTTTATTTCTGATTCTAATTTATTAAATATTGGTATAAAATCATTTAAAACAAAATGAAGCAGTAAAGTAATTGCAAAATGTTTTTTGTTCTTTATTTTAACATTTTGTTTATCATTTGAAATATTATTATAATTATCATTCATATTTGGAATTGAGTTATAATATTGATCAAATCGGGAGCTATGTATTTTTTTATATCGATCAAATAATTTTGTAGTTTCAAATAAATTTAAATCAACATCTGATAAATTATATTGATTTAATATTTCATCATTATAAATAGAAATTTTTGTAGGGGCAAAATCTTCTAAATCTTTATTAAGATCAATTTCTGTCATACGAACACTACTACAATTATTTGAAATTTGTTGTGGATTTTGTTGTGGATTTTGTTGTCTAAAAAAATAATAATATTGAGGTTCTATTATATATTTGTTTTGAGTAATATCTTCTTTTAATTTATCTAAATTTAAAGACATAATGTAATTATTATTATTATTATTACCTGAACTATAAACAATATTTTTATTACTATCTAATAAATATCGAATCTCGTCATTATTTTTTAATGTTGTTATAACACATGGTTTTGTGTTACTCATAATATATAATATTATATAATATAATTAAAAAAATAAATTCTTTTGTATGAAAATTATATATTATTTTTATTTTTTATCTAAACTTTATGTTTTTAAACTCGTTATCAACAAAGTAAAAAAATCAATGATTATATATGATTTCTATTAATATATAGCAAGTAACATGTACCTAAAAATAAAATAACAAATAATACGTATAATATAAAAGCGCCTATACCTCCTATTTCTTCTATTTTTTGTTTTATTTTTTCTTCCAGTTTTTTTTCAACAACAATAATAAATACATCTTTAAATTCTGTCAATATATTTATAAAATCTTGTATTTCTTTATTATTATCTTTATAATATTGCTGTAAAAAATCTTTTTCATTAAAATTAGTATCTTGTTTTTTAATTTGTATTGCACTATGTAATTTGTTTCTTATTGGTTCATAGTTTTCAAAATGATAAAATAATAAAGTAATTGCAAATTTTTTTTTTTCATTATTATTTAATTTATTATAAAATTGTAAATCATTTTTTTCAAAAAATTGTTTAAACAATATTGTTTTTTCAAATATATTTAAACTAATATCTGATAAATAATACTTATTTAATATTTCACCATTAATTATAGCTTCTGAAGCTAAAAAATCTTCAGGATTTTTAGTAATATCTAAACCTACTGTTTCTTTAACTTTACAATTATTATTTGGAATTTTAGTAAATTTATTATTTAGGTATCCTAAATCTTTATTATTATTAAAATTATCTTTTATTTTATCAAAATCAGAAGATATGATATTATTGCCAGTACAATAAACAATATTTTTATTGTCATCTAACAAATATAGAGTTTCTCCATTTTGTATTGTTGTACCAATACAATATAATAAAAACATTTCAGGCATAATATAATTATATTATATAATTATAATATATAATATAATATAATATAATATTATATGGGTTGTTTTCACATTTATTGTTTAGTTTGTGGCAATCCATGTTATGGAATGAAAAGTGATTATATAGACTACGCAAAAGAAATTATATCAAGCGGTAAAAAAGATTTTATTTACGAAGCATATTTAAAAAATCCTAATCTAATCAAAGATCTTAAAAAAATGATAAAACAGACATTATGGATGGATAAATGTACAGACAGCCCTTACAGGGCTGTCTCTAGAGTTAGCCTGTAGGCTAACTGTACAATGTTATTAACTAATAATAAAGTCAAACATAACTGTAAAGAAATTACATGTAATACTACTTTCTCTGATAAAAAAAATAATTATGTACATCTAATGAAAGATTATAATGTTTGTTTTTATGAAGACATATATACAAATGCAGGTGTATTTATACATACAGATTGTTATAAATACATTAAATTAAAATATAATATTAAATTAACATATAGTAATTTACCATTAATAGACGATGGTAAATTACATTGGGAAAGACCTATTAAATATATTAATTATGGAGAAATTGAACGTTATTGGGAACAATATCTTCAATTTGAAAAAATATGTATAGACAAAAAACAATATTTATGCTCTTCACCTCTAAAAAATGATAAAAATATTTCAAAAATTAATAAAAATATAAATGCACTAAAAATATCTAATAAATATATTTTAAGACCTAGCCCACCTATTAGTGCAACATTTTATGAGAATAACAATATTAAAGTAGGTAACAATGGTAAATTATGGATTGTAAAAAATGGCAAATGGAATGAAATTAATAAAGACATATGTGAAATAAATATTACTGTAGATTTTACAAAAATTAACAGCAAACAAAAAAGTTTTTTAAAGAAATTATCATTTATTAGTCAATACAATAATCACGGAATATTTGTTAAAACCATTACATTAAAAAATAAAAATACTTTTATACTAGAATTAATTACTACTATTGATAATAAAAGTAGAATTAGCCTGTAGGCTGGTTGTACAATAATAAAATTATTTTGTTAATAATGATATGTAAGATTTTTAATTTATTTTTTAATCCAAACTTCATAGAAAAAGTCAGAACATGGACCCCAACCTCCTTGTTCATGATGAATTCTTTCTAAATTATGTTTTTTAAACTCGTTATCAACAAATTCTTTATGTTCTATATCATTAAAATCATTTTCAATTATAATTTTGTTAAATGTTTGTAAAAAATCAGAGTTTTCTTTAATAATATAGTATAATGCACCTTCACAATCAGCAACTAAGGTATTAAATTCTATATTATATTTATTTTTTATTTCTTCCCAAGACTTAGTATTTATTTGTTTCCAATTTTCAATATCATTTATTTCCTCAATAGGTTTGGTGGTCCAACCTTGTTGATATAAATTGACATTAGAAATAGCACAGTCTTCAATATGAAAATTTAAATTATTATTGTCTCTATTTTCTCTTAATAAATTACTGTTATGAACATCAGATTCAATGACCAACATATTTTTACTGTCATTTAGTATAGTTGCGATTGTACATGAATTCCTTCCAACATTACCGCCAATCTCAAGAACCTTATCTGTAGGTTTAATATATTTAACAGACAATAATTGTTCAGGATATTCTTCCATAAGAGAACCATGAATTAATATGATTTTACTATGTATGGTGTTTAAATCTATCATATTATCATCAAAATTTTCTTGATTATAATAAACACATTGTTTTTGAAATATAATACCTAATAAAAAACCAATTATTAATATAAATAAATATAATATATATTTATTATTCATGTATATATTATATTATAAAAAATATTTTTATTAGTCCATAATTTATTATTAATTAAAAATTAATAACTTATTAATTTAAGTAAATATAATTATCAATATATTATAATTTAAAATTTCCATCTATAACCACATGCAACACAATTAACAAATGTAGTCATAGGTTCATCTGCACTTCTAGTTTGTAATTGAAAAGAAAAACATTTCTTTTCTTTACATCTTTTGCATACATACACAGATTCTTCTATGTAATCTTTGTTTTTAATATTATTTTCTCTTTTTACTATAATAGATTCCCAATTTTTTGGAAATAATTCATGGGGTGACATAAAGGGTACATTTTCAATAGCAACTTTATTATCTAAAATAGCTAAAATTAAATATTTATTATTTTTTGGATTTAAATTATAATAAATATCATTAACTTTAGATATATAAATATTTTCAAAAACACTTTTTTTAATTTTTAAATATTGCAATGAATAATCATTTATACTATATTGTAATTTTTTTACATAATCGTATGGTAATAATTTTGCAAATTTAACAAAAGCATCATACCTAATGTCAATATATGCATCATTAAAATCATTCAAATATTTAGATATAATTTCTTCTTTATTATACATAATCATTATTAATTATTATTAATAATATTTTTTTAAGTTTATAAATATTCAATTTTTTTTATTATAAAAGAAAATTATAATAAAAGAAATTATAGTAATTTTCTTATTATAAAAGAAATTATAGTAATGTATATGCAATTATTAAATAATTTTTATTTAAAGGGACAACAGAACCCTTAAAATCAATAACATTTATATTAGCTAAATCTAAATCTTTTAACTTGACTGAATTATATTTTTTATATAAATATGTTTTCCATCCTATATTAAAAAATGAATAATCAATAGATGTTATTGAAGGGAATGGTGTTGTTACTGATTCTTTGATTACTTCGTCGTATAAGCTATAGTTATACTTATTAACTATGACACTACCTAATTCTGAATTATTTTTATAAAAATCATTTTTAATATGAAAAGCATTTAATATATTATTAATACTAGTTTTATTTTGAATATTAAATTTTTCATTCCAAAATGGGATTTGAAACGAATATTCCATTAATCGTAGTTTTTCGTTCTTATTTAAGAAGACCCCAAACCCTCTTTGTCTATATTTATTAATAATTTCAGCAGGATAATTACTACTGCTGAAATATTTAATATCTAAATTATATAATGTCATACAAGCGCTGATACATGATGAAGTCATATAAACAGTGGAACCATTATAATATGCTCTGACTATTGGAAAATGAAAAGTAGATAAAACTTTGAAAAAGTCATCTGCTTTCACTTGGAAATATTCTATTACTTTTGTATATGGTGTAGAAATTTTATATTTAATATTTTCATTACATTGAAAATAAATGTTTGGTTTATATGTTATACTGATTTGATCAATTGAAATATTATCATATATATTCTTATATTTTTCAAGTGGATATTTAATTATATTATCATTATACATTTGTTTTTTATTTTCAACATATATATTGTAAAAATATGTTTTGATTTCCATATCATTAAAATCAATTTCATCTTTTGAACAATTAAAATGATTTTTAATATATTCATCATTTACACATATATATACAGTTTTAATAAAATGACTATTGATTTCTATATCTGTTTTACCTAATTTATTACTAATGTTTGTTTTTAAAACATCAATAATGTGATTTGCTTTATCCACAAATTCAAAATCTGATAAATTTGATATAATATCTAAATCTGCATTTTTGTAATATTCATTCGCAAAACCATTAAAATTATTAAACATTAATTGTAAAGGATTAAAATTAGGCAAACAACAAGCAATACAACTACCAGTAATACCTATACCATTAAAATCCAACCCTTCTAATAAATCATGTTCGGTATTTGAAAAAAATATAGATACTCTTTTTTTAAAAGTATTACCAATACATACTCCATATTCATACTGGTTTGAATAAACAGGTAGCACTGGAAAACAATTTTTTATATCTATAGCACTATCTGATACTAAAATAGGTAAATAAGGAGATGTTTTAGGATTGTCTATTTGATAGGGAAATGATGGTAACAAAGATGCAGTCTCAATATTAAAAATAAATCTATCGCTAATTGTTATATTTATTTTTTTTATACTCTCCTCAGTATATAATGTAATCCAAGTATATCCTAAAATATATTTTATAATAGGCATATATTTTTCTAAAAACGATAGTGTAAAAAATATATTTGGTTTATTAATAATTTCAAGTACATGTTGATTATTAATAATGTAATGACATAATTCTTTAGAAGATAATAAATTCATTACTAAATAATAAAACTCTTCTTTATATCTGTTATCAACTAAGTAATCAAAAATAATATTGAAACTATCAAAAGACATTTTATTAGTTATAGGGTGTTCTGTGATGTAATATAATGTATAGTAAAATTTAGATGATTCTTTGATATCTATTATATTACTTTTTTCTAAAAAATTTAAATTATAATCATTATTAAAATCTTTAGAATTGATATCTTCGATAATTTTTTGCATATCTTTATTAGATAGTTGTGTATTATAATTAAAATTTCTAGTGATAAATTTTCGTGTAATATTTAATTTACATATATTTAATGACCAAAAATTATTTTCATCTATTACTTTTATTAAATTTAATCTATTAATACGTTCTAACTCGTTTGAAATTTCTCTATTTAAATATTTATCAATATAAATACATTTAATATATTCTTCTAAATTAGATAATCCATTATGTTGTTTCAAATAACTTTTTAATGAATTCTCATTTACTAAATACATCATTATTACGAGTTCTTCGTCTTTAAAATCGTAATCAAAGAATTGTTTTAAAATACTACTATTAATAATCATCAGTTTATCCGAAATATTTTTTACTAATCTTAAATTCTTAGTTTCTAAAATAGTATAATTTGTCATTAGCTTACTAATATCACTTATAGTTGAGTTTAAGATTTCTTCGTCATGTTTACCATTATCTTTTAAACATATTAATAATACTCTAGAAAATCTAGAGTATAGTTCTTTATCCGTAATTTCAATGGACGTGTTGATAAAAGGGTTTGCATCCATTTTTTTATGTATTAATAAAATAAGTATGTTTAATATTAATAAATAAAATTGTCAATTTTTTTATAAATTAATATTCTAATAATCCTAAACTATTAACATTTAATAACTCTTTTTCAACACAATTGTTTAACATGTTCTCAAACAATTCATGATCAAGATCAAAATATGTTAAACTTTTTTTTGTAAAATTGTACAACTCCTCTTTTGTAATATTTTTTTTTAATCTTTTTGCTGTTTTCATAATATAACATTTTGTTATTGTATTTCTATCGTAGCTTATTTTTTCAATGATTTTATTATAATCGATTACATTCTCATTTAAAATTACACTGCATTCAGGTACGTTTATTTTACCTTTAATTATTAAATTATTATTTTGCAATATATTTAAAGTTTTAGTCATTAAATCTTCATTTTGGTTATTAAACATAACATTAAAAATATCTATATTTGGTTTATCAGAATACCCATAATAATATAACATTGTCATTGGTATTAACGATCCTGTTATAGTTATATTATTGATAGATAATTTTACAATAGTATCATTATATGATAATTCTAATTGTTGATTGTCTGTATAATATTGTTTTTTGTAATAAAAATAATTTATATATTCTTTTTTAATAATATTAACATTTTGTATAAAAATATCTGGGATATTAATATTGTATGTTTCTATTTTTATTTTGTTTGAAATAAACAATGAATTAGTGATATCATTTATTGTTTGTTTGAATGATATGCTAGTTTTTAGATTATCCATTAAATTATTAATATCATTAAACACTTGTAATTTGGAATAATTAACAAGTTCTAAATATTCAATTAATTTGTTTTCAATATTTAAAATAGTATTATGATTAATATTATTAATTAAATAATATTTAATTCTGATTTTTATAGATTCATAATAATATTGTAAAACCATGTCAATATTATTAATAAATTTTAAATGTGATATAATATTATAAATAATATCAATTGTGTTATTATTTTCATTGCTAATAACAGCCATTATTACTTTTGATAACCCAAATATGAAATATTTTAATATTTCATCGTTATGAATAATGTTATTTATATTAGTTTTTATTATTAATGGATAATTAATTACATTTTTTAGATTTTTTAATTGATATATATAGTTCAAGTGATAAATTATATTTTTTAATAATTGTCCATCATGTATATTATATTCATTTATATTTTTATGTAAATTTAATGAATATGCTTGAATATGGTGTAATAATAATATACATTTATTTTGTTCTTTTCCTATGTATAATATATTTAAATCAATATATGTTGTTCCGTTATTTTTTATATAACCTATAATATTATCTATAATTATACTTATACAAGGTAAATTATAATTAAAAAGTTTTTTTAATATATTATTATTATTTTGGTATATTTTATAACTTTGTAAAATATCAGTATTTGATATATACTTAATTGTATAATTATTAAATTCCTTTATTAAAGGATCAAATACAGTACAGTCTTTACAATCAACCATTGTATTACTGATTATATCATAAATACTACTTAAAGTATTCATTATTTCTTCATAATATTTGTTTTTAAATATTATGGTTTTAACAAGTTTTTTCAAAATATCTATTTTAATATTTTGAAAAAATGATTTCAAAAACATAATTTTTAAATCTTTATCTATATTTTCAAATCTACGATACATGCTAATTAAATTATTAATAATATATTTAATAACATCCGATATTTGAAAATTAATTAATAATTCCTTTACATTATTGTCTAAAATATTAATTATTTGTTCTTCTGGTTCGTTATATACATATTGTTGTATTGCCCAATGAGAATTTGTTGTGTATAATATTTGTTTCACTATGAAATCAAAATCTTTTCTTTCTGGATAATAAAATATTTGTAAAAAATCATTATTAATATGAATCTTTTGACTCATATTTGTTTATTAATAATTAAATAATTTTATATTATTAATAAAATTATTTATCAATTTTTTTATATATTTTTTAAAAGACTACTAATAATAAAATATAGCAAAGAAGCTAATATTGCTCGGAGTATTAAATTTATTATATTAGATATATTGTTATCATTACATAATACAAAAACATTATCTATACATTGTATTGTTATAGATGAGTTTAATAATATAAAAATTATAAAAACTATTAATGGGTTTTTTATATAAGATAATATTTTTTTTGAAGTAAATGTATCATCTGTTTTAATATTTTCTAAATCTATTCCATTTATATCATTCATTGGTAGCATTCCTTGCATTGGTTGCATTCCATGCATTGGTTGCATTCCTTGCATTCCATGCATTCCTTGCATTCCATGCATTCCTTGCATTGGTTGCATTCCATGCATTCCATGCATTCCTTGCATTGGTTGCATTCCATGCATTCC
>Ga0114968_10002661_pt1 | contig 13564 bp, 9 predicted proteins | sample M_130807_EF_Meta_FD_87020 | JGI IMG/M metagenome (GOLD analysis project Ga0114968, IMG submission 87020) | Freshwater microbial communities from Lake Montjoie, Canada to study carbon cycling - M_130807_EF_MetaG | ecosystem: Environmental > Aquatic > Freshwater > Lake | place: Lake Montjoie... | reverse complement strand
TGGCAGGCCCTTAAATACGTTTGTTATGGCCCCTGCATTGGTCATGCAGGAGGCATAGGTGTTGTTTCTGAAAAGTTGCAGACCTTTTTATCAACTTGGTACGGCAGGGTGGGGCAGGTCATGACCACTGCACTAATGATGCAGTGACTTACTGTTTACTTAGCGAACAAATATTAAAAAAATCTATCTGATTAGAATGCTTGCTGAGATTTGCCTCGAGAAATTTGACAAGATAGCCAAAATATTGAGCGAAAAGAACGAATTAGATCTAAAGGACAGGAGTAGGCGCAAGATTTAAATTATTTTTTGTTTTGATATTCAGACGAATGGCACAACCAATTAGGCCAGGATACTCGGCACGAATTACATAAGTGGGAATGCGCCTCATGTAATTTTCAAAACGTCCCTTTGCCTCAAACGCTGAGCGAAAACTTGAATTAGCAAAGTAGGTGCCTAATCTACTGACTATGCCGCCACCTATATAGATTCCTCCTTTTGCACCCAGCATCAAGGCTAAGTTGCCAGCAATTGTGCCGAGCATGGAGCATAGACGATCTAACGCTTCTTCGCATGCAACATCATTTTTTGCAATAGCTCTTTGAGTGATTTCAGCCGCCTTCAGAGGTTGAGGTTCTGTATCATTTATTTGACAAATTGCAATATACAAATTTTCCAACCCCTTGCCTGAAATGACTTGCTCTGCAGAAACATGTGAGTGTTTTAACCAAATTTGACGCAATATATCCACCTCACGATCGCAGGAAGGAGACAAAGTGACATGTCCTCCCTCACCTGCGATAGAAACCCAATCGCCACTGGGTGAAAGCACCAAAGAGGATACGCCTAGGCCAGTTCCCGGCCCAATTAATCCTTTAGGGGCGTTAAGCACAATTTCTCCGCCCCCTATTTGCTCAAGTTGATCTTGCGAAATGGCAGGAATGGCCATAGCCACGGCTTCCCAGTCGTTAAGCATCACTAGTTTTTCAAGGCCTAATCGCTTACGTGTTTCCTCAATTGAGAACTCCCATTGACTGTTGGTCATCTTCAAAGTGTCACCATTCATGGGGTTTGCAATTGCTATACAAGCATCCTGCACCAATTCGCAATCTACAAGGGTTAAATAGGATTTAGCTGCAGATGCTAAATCTGGAAAATTACCCGTAAATAAAGTCATTTGCTGAGAGATAGTTTTAGTAGTTCTATCAAACAATGCAAAGCGCGCATTTGTGCCACCAATGTCAGCGAGAAGACTGGGAGATTTGTTTTTGAGTTGTTTCATTGTTTATATGAAAAAATAAGCCGACTGAGATGGACCAGTCGGCTTACCGAATTTCATCTGAGACAAAAAATCTCTTTATTTATAAATTATTTTCAACGGATCTTACTGTTGAAAAACTTTATTAATTTAAGAGTTAATTTCATTGAAATTTGATGGCACCTAAGTTCAAGCCATTTGCATAGGCTCCACTTCCACTATTGAATTGCATATTGGCTTGCAGCAATTGCGCATGAACTTCATTGATACGCATTGTTTTGAAAGCAGTCATCGTATTGGCGGAGCAACCTGTGACTGTCCAGTTAGCATCCGTCAAAGTCGAAGAGTACACGGGCACTGCGCCATTCACTTGCGTTGCACCCAAGCCAGTATTGACGGCAGAGGTCAAGATTGTGATTGGCGCCTTGATGGTAGCGATGCAATCAGTGGTGGTTGATTTCAAGATTATGGTTGCCTTGCAAATACCCACGCACTCTGGGTTGGTACCCAAGCCCACGGTCATGGAATTCGCCCCGTCAATAGACCAAGTGGTAGTGCCTGCGCCTTTTACATAAACGCCAACACCCGCACCCGCATTAGCGGGTGCACCAATGCCCTTGTAAACAGAGTCGGTACCAACGCCAGCCCACCAGTCGTTACCCGCTTGATTCCAAGCGTAGCTGCCTGTCAGATTGTTACCTGGCAAAGCAGTGCCAGCATTGGCTGATGCGTCACCTGCAACATAAGAGTTCTGTGAAGCTGTTTGCACTTGAACCACATTCAATGCGCTGTAGGGTGCATTGACTGTCACTGTGATGGCGGCTGAAGTTGCTTCCAAGTAGCTGGTGTCAGCTGCTTTCTTGGCCGTGATAGAGCAAGAGCCGGCAGCGGTTGCAGACAGGGTTGTACCTGCAATGGTGCAAGAACCGCTTGCCATTGCAAAGGTCACAGCACCAGTGCCGCTGCCGCCTGTGGTACTCAGGGTTGAAGTGCCTGTGGTGAGGATGTTGGAAGGTGTTGCCACGGCAACCAAAGCAGCTTGAGCCACGGGAGGGGGGGTGCTAGAGCCTCCACCGCAAGCGGCTACTAGCGCTGCCACAGAAATTGAAGCTGCTGAAAGTAGCCACCGATTTGAAATTGAATTCATGAGAGTCTCCAAAGAATGACAGATGAGCGGATGATGAAAGCGCTATCTGAAAGCGCTTTCAAGATGATAAATATGTAGTTATAAATTTGCAATCAAATGAGGCTAGGGGGTTACCCTAGGGGCTGTTGAGGGTTAATTCTCTTGGGCAAGTTGGCCAGGACTGACAGTCATACGTTTGCCATCGCTGAATAGAACCTGTCGGTCAGTCTTGCCAGGATTGAAAACCAAATAGGTTCGCACGCCAGCAGCATTCTTGAAAACAGAATAGAAAGTGGTGTTGGCCGTCACGCTGAAATCGGGGCGCCCAAACTTTTGCAAGCTGTAAAGCCAATGCAGCGTGTGCGTGCGGGTGTCGCCCAATTCAAAGGAGCCCCAACGTTTCCAAGAGGCAAAGCCTTGTTCAGGTTCTGCCAGCGCTAAATACTTGGCAAAAATGTCTTGCCAAATATCAGGCGGATTGGCGTATTTACCCCGAGATGCAAAGACAGCCGTTTCTGGGCCCAAGGTGGCCACACTGCGGCGCACGTGCTCAGGCGCGCGGCCAAGGTACAAGGAGGCTGTGGTGATGGGGAGCAAATTGATACCCTTGATTTGACGGGGTTCGTCAATCCACCAAGTGTTGTGCGCATATTTGCCGCCAAACAACATGCTCACTTCAGCGTTTTTGTACGCTTTGGGAAAAACGATGCCGTGGCTGTCAAACCAGTAGTGGTGAATGGCTTCAATTTCAGTCGTGTAAAGGTAGAGTCCCAGGTCTCTCAGTTGAGTGTTGCCCGTGATTTCGCCCCATTGAATCAAGCCCGCCCAAGCGTTGATCGCTTCAGACGAAGATTCTTGGTTGTTGCCATGTGCGCCCAATCCCACACCGGAAGCCCATGAGTGGCCCTCATAGGGGTCGAAATTGCGAACAAAGGGAAAGTCTGAACGACCTCGCTCGCTAGTCGCAATATCGGCTATCAACAAATTGACCATGACGGCCCACTGGGAATCGCTAGCACATGCGGGATCGCGCAACGCAATGTCGGCCATGGCACGTATCCAGTAGCCGTAATGGAAGTGGTGATCGTTCATTTGCTCAATGCTGAAATACTCTTCAGGATAAGAAATGACGGTTCCCAGGGTGCGGTCTAAATGGAAATAAGTTTTGTTGTCTTTGCCAGAAAACCATTGCTCAATGCGTGTTTTCAAAATCGACAGCAACTGATCTCGTGCTGCCTTGTCGCCTTGTTGTTCAACCACATCCAAGAGTTTGGTAATCCTTTGCAAGCCTTTACCTTGCCAGTAAGGCCCCACACCAATTTCTAACATCATGCGTCTGGCATTGCGCACATCTGTTTTGATCACATCGTTCAGTTCATTGATTTGCTTCGGATCCTTCAGCCCTGGCCAAAAGGGGACGAAGCCGTTGTAGGTGTATGTTGTGTCGAATGAATGGGCTGCCAATAATTTGATGGGCCCCCTGAGAGAGTCATAGCTCGTCAGCAGTTTGCCGTTGAGTGTTGGATTTTGATGCCAGTGGTGTGGGTAGAGCCCTAGCAGGGGAGGCGTGGGTGCACCCTCCATGGTTTTGCTGGCGCTTGAAAATTGGGTGGTCACACGGCTTTGCGCGGCATCAAACTGCCAATTGACTTGGGTGTCTGTGACAAAAGCATAAGCATGTTTTTGAATCAATGCAAAAGCTGATGCATTGGCTTCAGGCAATGCAGAGACGGACAGAAAGCCCTTGCCTTCAGGGAGTGACACAGTCCATGCTTTGTCATTCAAAGACGTCCACTTTGCGCCAGTCGGTGCAAAGAACACAAACACTTGCTTGTCTATTTCTAAAGCCAATTGATGTGTTTCTAGGGGTAAAGAAACACCGCCAAGGGCAGTGATTTTTTGACCCTCTGAAGGTAAATCAATGCGCAGCTGGCCACGGCTGATTTGAAAATAAACGTAGGGACTGCCGTGCGTCACCGTGGTCAACAATTGTTCGCTGCCTTGTGCCTGACTGATGTCAATCGACCAATCACTGGTGCGGGCCAACTTGGCTTTACCAAGATTCAAAGTCGGGCTGGACACAAGAATTGGATTCTTGTGGGCGTAATGAATTTCGACGTCTTGTCGTTCTGTTGGCACGACCTCTTGCCGTGGCAGTGCCACTTCAATGCCCAAGCTGGTGGGCTTTACACTCAGTGGATGCGCGAAGATGGCTTCTGGCTTTTCATGAAAGATCAGAGTTGAATACCACTGGTTGGTAGGCGCTGCCTGATTCATCAATTCAGGTGTGCGAAAAGGCGCAGCGGGTGGGCGAGGGTCTTTGCCTTTAGGCTGAACGGCATAGCTTCCCGAGCCAACTTGGACATTCTGTGCATGGGCCATTGGCGCAGAGGTGAGAAGGCTAGCCCATCCACAAACATTCAGTAGACAGACTGCCAGGCGACGAGTGAAGTTCATTTTGTACCTAGGTGTGAATCCATTTGGATGAAGCAGGATCATAATGAAAGCGCTTTCAAAATGCCAGCCTGTGCTTTTACTTTTGTGAATTTGATTGCAATTTAAGGGTAAACGAGGGGGCGTGTTCCTTGACTGAAAATCTGCCACAATTTAAGATCTTGAAAGCGCTTTCAAATCAATGAAACTATGACACGTCCAAACATGCCGCTCAATTCTCACAAACTCCCTAGACTTCAATCCCTTGCCATGGCTTTGATGCTCATGACCAGTGTGGCTAGCCATGCCATCGACTTTGGGCCAGAAGGGATGTTCAGTCTCACTGGATTTGCCAAAGTAGAGGCTCAAAGAGGGAGCAATCATTGCAATGATTGCCAGCTTTTCCCTCTAGAAAACAAACAAAGAATTTGGGCTGATGACTTGGTTGTGGGTCGCCCCTACGGCACCAGCAACACACATGTCAGTCTGTTTCAGCCATGGTTTGGGGCTAAATACGATTTAGGACAAGGCTATAAATTCAATGCACTGATCAGCCAAAGATGGCGTGATGGCAAAGAAGACATTCCTGGCTATTGGTATGAGAAAAATATGGCCATCAGTCATGACGACTATGGCAGTGTGCGTGTAGGTGCCATGACCACTCGAACTTGGAGCATGGCCGACTACCCTTATGGCACCAACATCGGCGTTGCAGATGTTTGGGGTTCAAGTGGTGCTGGCTACGGCTTGCTGACCAAAGCGGTTCGTTACACCTCACGCGTTTTTGATGTTGCAGAAGGTGACCTGGTGCTTGAGGCCAGTTATGACCAAGGCAATCGCGACTTCAAAATTCACAAGCCACAATTTTTAGAGCTGTACGCGCAGTACCACAAAGGTGATTTGGTGGTGGATGCCATGTATCAAGATACGCGCAATGGCAATCCTCAAGCATGGAGCCATGGTCCCTTTACCAGCCTCACCCCCAATGTTGCTGACGATGCCAAACTGGGCGGTTCAGGACAATCCATTGCCATGGTCATGGTACGCTATCAATGGGATGCCAGACTGGAATTGTCGGGTGGCGTGCGTTTGAACCGTTGGAGCGGTGCCTATGCCGTCATCACTGTGCCTGGGGCACAAGCGCAATGGAACAATATGTTCAACGTCGATTGGAATGGCCAACTCAATGGCGTGCCCAATCCTGGCTATGCCGCTACCACCACCGACTTCATGCTGGGCGCGCGTTACAAAATGGGGCAATGGACAGCTCACACAGGCCTGGCTTACTTAGGTAAAGCTGATACCAAAAACCCAAGTGAACGCGGTCAAAGCAATTCAGCCTTGATCAACACCCTGGGCTTGGGGTATGACGCGGGTCAAGGCTTGCAAGTTTATGGATTTGTAGGCGTTGTGAACTATTCAAAACTTGGCTTAGCCCCCATGTCGATGCCAGGCAACTCAGCATTTACCAATGTGGATTCGCGTGTCACGCGCTCTGGTAATTGGGCTGGTTTGGGTGCCGTCTACGTGTTCTAAATGACTTGAACACTTTCATGAATAACTTTCAAAAAAATACCATGACAACATTTTTTAAACGCTGCCTTGCAACAATGATGGCTGCTTGCGTAGCCTGGGTGCTGGTGGCCTGCGGTGGCGGTGGTGTGGTGCCTTCCAATGGGGTTCAAATTCGCCCCTTAAGCGCAGACTTTGGCACACGCAAAGCGGTGTCCTATTCGCCCTACCGTAGTACCAGCACAGATGGCACCAATTTCCAAAATGAAATTGTGACGCCCGCCAATGTGCTTCAAGATCTACGCTTACTGCAAGACGGTGGGTTCACACTGATCCGCTTGTTCAACAGCAGTGACGCAATGGCCAAAGTGGTACTGGAGACCATTAAAAACAACAACTTGGATATCAAGGTGATGCTGGGAGTTTGGATCCAGTCTGGCAATTCAGCCGCCATCAACGATGCCGAAATTGCCCGAGCAGTGGCCTTGGCCAACAACCACAAAAGTACCGTATTGGCCTTGAGCGTGGGCAATGAGACCATGGTCAATTGGTCATTCAATGCAGTGCCTGTGGCCGACATGGTGAAGTACATCAATGCCGTTCGCAGTCAGGTTTCTCAGCCCGTCACCACCGACGACAACTGGGCCTTCTTTGCCAAAGCAACCGGCAACCAAGACCCCAAAGCTATTTTGAACGCCGTTGATTTTGTGGCCATGCACACCTATCCATTGGCTGACTCTATTCACGATGCCGCCAAATGGAATTGGCAGCAAACTGATAAAGCGGCCAATGTGCGCGCTGCCGCCATGATGGATGCCGCGATTTCTGCAGCTCAAAGTGATTTCACAGCGGTGCGCACTTACATGGACAGTTTGGGCTTAACCAACATGCCCATTGTGGTGGGTGAGACAGGATGGAAAGCCATTGCCTCTGGCGGCGAAAATTACCGCGCGCACCCCGTTAATCAAAAAATGTACTTTGACCGTTTGACGTCTTGGTTGTCTTCCAGTGCCACGGCCAAACCCAAAGCCATCTTTTACTTTGAAGCCTTCGATGAGCCTTGGAAAAAAGCCGACGACAAATGGGGTTTGTTCAATGTGGACCGCAAGGCCCGCTATGTGGTGCAGTCACTTTATCCCAACAGTGTTTGGGAAGCAGGCTCCTACACAGCAGCCGACGCGGTGTACTTCATTCCAACGCAAAGTAATGGTGTTGTCTCTGCCAACCGTTACACCATTTTTGCAGACACCATCACGGCCAATGAAGCCAGGCCCTCCGAGTCCATTTTGTGGGTGGGTTGGGACAATCCTGCGACGGCTTATGCCGGCAGCAGTACGCTCAGCTTTGTCACAGGCGATGGTCCCAATTCATTGGAAATTACACCTGCACCTACCAGTTGGGGCTGGGGTGTGATTGCCGCCTTGCAAACCACGGCCGATGATTTGTCGCAATTTGCGGGTACGGGTAAATTGAATTTCAGCATCAAAACCACTTACCCTGGCAAGCTTGAATTTGGCTTCTTAACAGGAACCACCACAGCCGGCAGTGCCTACGATGTGTATTTGGCGGTCGATCCTGCCAACAACACCTACGGTTATGTGAACGATGGTACGTGGCGCAATGTGTCGATTCCCATCAGTGCCATCACACCGCGTGGCGCGATGGCCTACGGCATGACCGATCCCAATAAATCAAAATTGGACCTGACCAAAGTGACCAATCCTTTGGTGATTGCCGATCGATATGCCAACACAGGCAAGGCCACCAATTTGAACGATCGCACAAAGATCTACATTGACAATGTGTATTGGTCTAAATAAACCGTAGTTGACTTAGACAAAAGCCCTGGCACTGTGAATGCAGTATCAGGGCTTTTTGTTGGAAACTTGTTTGTCAGCGTAAATCTTGCAGCTTTAAATTCTTTGACCTTTGTTGTCAAAACCCAAGATGTGATTTGGATTGACCTTGAGTCCTAGGGTATCTTGATGGTGATACTTGCGGTCTGAGCTGACTTTGACATTGACAAGAGGGGACATGCCTTCCACTTGGCAATGATAGATAGAAGCATCTCCCAAGTGTTCTGCTAGCACCACGGTGGCTGGCAACCCTAAGCTGGTATCCACCAGTTCAATGTGCTCGGGTCGAATGCCCAGACGGTGGGGGCGTTGCGCCATCGGGCTAGCGAGCGCTTGCCACCACAACTTCAAAGCCTCAGTTGCGCTTGAAGGGTTGGGTTGCTCAATGAGGTTGATTCTGGGGGAGCCCAAAAACCCTGCAACAAATTCATTGCTGGGTGCTTCATAGAGTGACAAAGGTGCACCCAGTTGTTCAATCTTGCCTTTGTTAAACACGGCAATACGATCGCCCATGGTCATGGCTTCCACCTGATCATGGGTGACATAAATCATGGTGGTGCCCAACTCTTTGTGCAATCTGGACAGCTCAATCCGCATGTTCACGCGCAATGCTGCGTCAAGATTTGACAAGGGTTCGTCAAACAAAAAAACTTTGGGTTTGCGCACAATCGCTCTGCCAATGGCCACACGTTGGCGTTCACCGCCCGATAGCTCTTTGGGATATTTCTGGAGCATGTGATCAATTCGCAAAACCTCTGCGGCTTGACGCACTTGAAGATGCCGCTCTTGTGCCTTGATGCCAGACATCTTGAGCGAGAAGCCCATGTTTTCTTCTACGGTCATGTGGGGATACAGCGCGTAGCTTTGGAACACCATGGCCACGCCGCGATCAGCTGGGTGCGTATGCGTCGCCTGAACACCGTCAATGGTCAGTTCACCCGAGGTGATGTCTTCAAGGCCAGCAATCATGCGCAAGGTGGTTGATTTTCCACAACCCGATGGACCGACAAACACCAAAAATTCGCCGTCCTTGACTTCTAAGTCGATGCCGCGAATGACTTCCTGCTGGCCGTAGCTCTTGTGCAGGTTTTTGAGAACAACATGTCCCATGGCATTAACCTTACAGAGAGAGGGCTGCAGAGACAGGTGCAGAGATCGCGGTCGTTTGCGCGTGATCAACCCCGGCGTCGCGTGATTGTTTTAAGAAGGATGCATACCAAAGCGCGCTGTCTTTGAGGGTTCGCTTCTGCGTTTCATAGTCGATGTGGACGATGCCAAAGCGTTTTTCATAACCACTGGCCCATTCGAAGTTGTCCATCAAACTCCAGACCATGTAACCTGCAACGGGCACCCCCTGATCCATGGCATTGGCCAATGCCGCAATGTGCTTCTGCAGATATTCAATGCGGTTGTTGTCGTGCACACGACCTTGAACGAGTTCATCTTTAAAGGCTGCGCCATTCTCAGTGATGTAAATGTCGGGCACATCGTAATCTTGGTTCAATCGCACCAACAACTCGGTGAGGCCTTGTGGATAGACCTCCCATTGCATATCGGTCAATGGCAGCCCACTGTCTTGCACTTTCCATGCGCCTGATGCACTGACCACAGATCGTGAGTAATAGTTGATGCCTAAAAAATCAAGGGGCTGCTGGATGTTGGCCAGATCTTGAGGCGCTATTTGCGGAGCATCTTTCCCCAGGAATTCCAAGACGTCGGCGGGGTAATGGCCTTTGAACAAGGGGTCCATGTACCAGCGCAGTAAGCGGCCATCTTCTAGTTTTGTTTGCTTCAAATCTTCAGGCGTTTGCGTTGCAGAATGCATTGGCGCCAAATTCAAAACAATGCCCAATTGGGCTTTTTGTTCTTCAGCGCGAAGGGCTTGCAGTGTTAAGCCATGGCTGAGCAGCAAATGATGCGATACCTGCGCAGCAACACCGCGATGTTTGATGCCAGGTGCAAAAATGCCTTTTTCGTGGCCAAGGTGCGAAATCACCCAAGGCTCGTTGTGTGTCGTAAAGGCCTGTACCCGATCGCCCAAACGACGTGCCACTGTTTGTGCGTACTCGACAAAGCGATGTACTGTTTCTCGATTGGCCCATCCTCCCATTTGTTGCAAGGCATCGGGTAGATCCCAGTGATTGAAGGTGACCGAGGCTTCAATGTTTTTTTCCAGCAAAGCGTCAATGACGCGATCGTAGAAATCCAAACCTTTGGCATTCCAGCCACCTTGGCCCGTGGGTTGAACGCGTGGCCATGAAATTGACATTCGATAAGTGTTGACGCCCAAGTCTGTAATGAGTTGAATGTCCTCGCGCCACTTGTTGTAGTGGTTGCATGCCACCAGACCATCACTGCCGTCGGCAATATGGCCGGGTGTTTGACAAAAACGATCCCAAATGGAAGGCCCCTTGCCATCCGTGTCACCGGCACCCTCAATCTGAAACGCAGCGGTTGCAACGCCCCATTTGAAATTCTCTGGAAACTTATTTTTGAGCATAACGTCAGTTAAATTAGACATGGTCTTAGAGTCATTCATCACAATTAAATAGTTGACTTACTTGACAGCACCTGTTGTCAAACCTTCGATCAAACGTTTGGAAGAAAAAGCAAACAAAATTAACAGCGGCACGGTGGCAATGGCAGAGCCCGCCATCAATGCACCCCATTCGGTATCGACAGGGCTTTGCATGCTTCTGAGTGCAAGCGGCAAGGTGTACATTTCTGGTGAACGCATCACAACCAAGGGGCCGATGAAGTTGTTCCAAGAGGCAATGAAGGTGATGAGTCCCAGCGTGCCCAGTGCAGGCTGTAGCAAGGGCAATACGATGCGGGCATAGATGCCCAATTCCGAGCAGCCGTCCATGCGAGCCGCTTCAATCAAATCTTTAGGGATAGACGACATCACAAACTGGCGCATCAGGAAAATGCCAAACGCACTGGCGGCACCCGGGATGTAAAGCGCATGCGGCTGGTCAATCCAACCTAAAAGATCCATGATCATGAAAGTGGGAATCATGCTGAGAAATGAAGGGATCAGCATGGTGCCCATCACTAGTATGAACAGTGGTTTTTTGAATTTAAATTCAAACATGGAAAAGGCATAGCCCCCCATGGAGCAGAAGACCAGGGTGAGCGCTGTTGACGCCAGCGCAATGTAGAGACTCCACCCTAAGCTGTTCCAAAATGGAATTTTCTCTGTCAGTATTTTGAGGTTGTCAAAAAACGCTGCACCTGGCAATAACGGCGGTGGCAACGTGAAAATGTCTGCCTTGCTGTGCGTGGCAAAAACAAACATGAAATAAAACGGTGCCAACATGATCAATGCCCCCAGGCCCACCAGAAGATAGGCCGAGATTTCGCTCATACGAGGGTGAGTGGATGAATGCGAAGATGTGTTGATCATGCTTCACCGCCTTTGGGTTTGAAGGCCAAATTGGTGAGCCAAGTTAAGACGGCCACAAACACAAACAAAATCCACGACAAGGCGCTGGCCGTGCCAAAGTCATTGAAATCAAAAGCTGTGCGGTACATGTACATGGACGTGGTCATGCCTGCTTGATCAGTGCCCCCGCGGCCACCCGTCAAGATAAAGGGTTCTTCAAACAATTGAAGCCCCCCAATGATGCTCAAAGTCACCCCAAAGAAAATCATGGGCTTGAGGCTGGGCAGTGTGATGTACCAAAACTGTTTCCATGCATTGGCGCCGTCCATGGTGGCCGCTTCGTACATGTCTTTCGGAATGGTTTGAAGTGCAGCCAAATACAAGACCGTGTTGAAACCCACATAGCGCCAGAACACCACAAACGAAATGGCGGGCTTGATGTACTGCGACTCCCCAAGCCAATCGATGCCGTTCTGAGGAAAAAATTGTCCCACCCAAGGCAATTGGGCCATCCGAGAAAGCACGAAGTTAATCAGGCCGTAGTCGGTGGAAAACAAAGTGCTGAACATCATGGCAATGGCCACGGTGGAGGTGATGTAGGGCAAAAAGTAAACACCCACAGTGGCGTTGCGTGTGCGCACAAACAGGGCGTGAATGACGCAAGCCAGCGGAATGGCCACCAAGTGCTGAGGAACGCCTGAAACAATGGCCAACCAAAAAGTGTTGTTCATGGACTTCCAGAACCATTCGTCTTCAAGTGTGAAGATGAAGTTGTCCAGGCCCACATACGTCATGCTGCTTAAACCAGACGTCGGTTCCCAACTTTGAAACGCCAAGAACAAAGAGAACAGCAAAGGAAATAGACCAAATATAAAAAACAACAAGACGAAGGGCGCCAAAAGCATATACGGCACATGCTTGGCATGGAGTCGCCATCTCTTGCGAGCTGTGGTGTTGGAGGTCTCGAGGGTCATTGAATTAACGCTTGGCGCGGCGCTCCAGCAATCGATGTGCGTCTTGCAAAGCCACGTCGATGGACTTGCCCTGATAGAGAACTTTGTCGAGTTCTGTGTTCACCACTTCGTCGGCAAACGTATCCAAGCGATGCACTTTGGGCGCTTGAATTTTTCGAGTGGCCTCGCGCCACAGCAACCTGGCTTTTTGGTCGCCTAAAAATGCAATGGGTTCATTGAAGAAAGCATCGTTGTAAACACTCACCAAGGCTGGGAATGCATCCTGTGATTTGAAAGCTTGCAGTTGATGTTCGGGTTTGAGAGTCATCAGCTGAATCAAATCCCAGGCCAGCTCTTTTTCTTGGGCAGCTTTGGGAATGGCATAAAAACTACCACCCCAGGCGGCCCATGTGTTCTCAGGCAGTTGTGCGGCGCGCCACAGTCCACGGGTATTGGGGGCAAGCCAATTGTTGAGGTGTCCTGCAATCCAAGCGCCTGACATTTGCGTGGCCACATGGCCGCGCCTAAATCCCTCAGCCCAATCGTTTGTCCAAGCACTGATCTTGCCGTCGAGTTGGTTGTCGCGAATGCGTTTGGCCAATTCAAAAGCTTTCACAAACCGTTCTGACTTGACCAAGGAGTGGCCCTCAGCATCAAAGTAAAGCCCTTGACCCGATGTCACGCCGCCGCGAAGAATGAGGTCTTTCACATCGCGTGCATGCGCAACCAAATACGCGCCGGTGGTTTTCTTGATGACAATGCCAGATTGGATGTAGCTGTCCCAGCTGGTGGTTAAATCTGACTCTTTGAGTCCTGCTTTGGCCAACAGGTCTTGTCGGTAAAGCAAGGTGCCTGGGCCAATGTCGGTGGGGATGGCAATCAATTGACCTTTGACAGAGGTGGCTTGGTCAATGGCATAGGGCGCAAACAAGTTGGCGCGTTCTTTCAAGCGATACGGCTCGGCACTCAAATTCTCAAGACCACCACCCGTGGCAAAGCGTGCCACATAACTCGCCTCTAACACCATGACATCTGGCGGCTTCG
>Ga0114968_10002660_pt1 | contig 13567 bp, 23 predicted proteins | sample M_130807_EF_Meta_FD_87020 | JGI IMG/M metagenome (GOLD analysis project Ga0114968, IMG submission 87020) | Freshwater microbial communities from Lake Montjoie, Canada to study carbon cycling - M_130807_EF_MetaG | ecosystem: Environmental > Aquatic > Freshwater > Lake | place: Lake Montjoie... | reverse complement strand
CCACGTCTGGAGTATTCCGACACCGATTCTTCCGTCACCCATAATCTGACCAGCAACGAGGCTCGCATTGCGGCGAGATGGAGATACATCGAAGCCAAAGACTGTATAGCCACCGACCGGAATCTGGAGCGTGGCATCGGAGGTTGCCTCAAGTACGCCGTGAGGCCATGGACTCTGTAGAGAATCAATCCATTGACATAGAAGCTCAGTCCGAATGTCCTCAATTTTATTTGTTGCGACAGCTTCTTCAAGTGTCTCCTCGGTAATGGTATAGCCGAGCGCTGGATTAGCCATCGCCCATGCATTGCGGTCTGTGATCTTGCAGTATTGCGGAGCTGAGTATTCATAGAACCCGTAAGACTTAGGCGGATTAGAAAGGGCTCGCTCGCGTAGGTTATTTAGAGTTTCTGAAAAGGCATCTCCAGCATTGCTGCTAAGCAAGGTCTGCGAGTTAGGTCTAGCGCGAGTAGTAGGAATCGCTGCCGTGTATCCATCTTTACTAATCTCTCGGACTTCATCGATCCAGAGAAAGTCAGCCGTAAAGCCTCGACTTGAACTTCTATTATCGGATACCAGATCTAGCGTTGCCCCATTAAGCAGCTCGATGCGCTCTCCGCCGTTGGCATATCTGATCGCCTTTGTGGCAGCTTTAAGATGAGGCGCTCCATCGATGATCCATGCAATCTCTCGAAAGGTCATAAGGGCAGTCGCTCGGTTGGAGCTCATGATTAGGTGTTTCATTTCGCCGCCATAGAACAGGCCCCATATGATCCGCATGCGGCCCAGATGAGACTTACCATTCTGCCGAGCTACCAATAGCAGCGATGTCTTGCGAATGTAATTCCCCTTGGCATCCACTCGCATCATGTCATCGAGAACCCACTTCTGCCATGGCATTAAGGGCGTGCCTAGATCTTCTGCAAGCTTGGCGATCTCATCTGATCGAGTTTTGCCCTTTAGGAGTGGGCTGTGAAGCCTTGCTTTGATTGCCCCTCGTAGCACTTTTTTCTTATTGGTTGCCATCATGAATCATATGTGACTGGTCGGGCTGTAAAGGGACTGTCCAGCATTGGCTCCGACTTCATCGGGGATATACTCTCTATAAAGACAGGGGGGGTGGACTGTCGTGCTAAAAAACTACCTTCTGACCTGCTTCCTTTCTTGCTATTGCAGCTAGTGCAACATGCCACCAAGTTATCGTAGGCAATAGGATCCCCACCTTGAATGATCGGAATGACGTGATCGACTGTAGTCGCAGGTTGCAGGCAGTAGAAGCAAGACCACTGATCCCTTGCTAGTACTTCAAGGCGTCTTGCTTTGTAAGCTCTAGTCCCTCGAGGATCACCGCGCTTAGTACTCATTGCCATCCCTTAGTCTTTAGATGATGCAATGCACCACAGTAATTAGGCTCATCATACTCCGTCCATGAATACCGATATCCGACATAATGCCAATACATCCAGAATTGTTTAATAGGTGTTGAGTTCTTAAGGCTCTCTGTCTTCATCTGATATAGCCCATAGACCTGCTTAGTGCCGGATTTATTACCTATTGCCTTATAGTCCCATCGAGACTCTCTATATATGATCTCGTTATGACATGCATACTGCTTATCAGTAAGTTGGTAATTGGCTAACTTTTTTAGCTCTTTATATTGCAGGTTGTTCGCCCTAGCATCAGCAGGCATAGCCGTCCCAATAACGAGGGCTATCAGGCAAGCTGCGCCTTTCAGGCTTGCCCTGAGCCCCTGATGGGCTCTAGCCCTGAGAGTACCAGCCATGTCAAGCATGTGTATAAAGTGGGCGTGTCCTAAGCGTGAAGTGATGTTTTTGCACTTACTTATCCACAGGTGTGCATAACTCATCTGTTATCCGTACTGTAGAACCCTTGACCCTTGAAGCTCACACTTACGCTTGAATAGACCTTGCTCATCGAGCTGTGGCAGAACGGACATTCCAGATCGTGAGGTTCATGGATTGACATCCATTTTTCTATTCTGGCATTGGATTCACAGTGCTCGTTATCGCACTCGAACTCATAAGTTGGCATCTGGATCGACCTCACATGTTCTGCATGTCTCAGTGAACGACCATACGCCGCACATATTGCATCTCAATACCTTAAGTTTACCAATATCATCGCCAAAATCACCGTAACCTGCTTTAAGCAATAGATCGACCAGATCACCTAATCTCATGAATGCAAGGTAGTCCTCAGGACTCTTCTCCCCTTGACCATTCAATCGACTAACTACGATAGGCAAGTCACCAGCTTTACTCGCCCTCTTTGTGACCTGATCAATCCACGCCTTTGGCTGGAACGCCGATCTAGCTTTAACTTCCATGTCGAACGGGACATGAGTTATATCTTTTCCAGCCCCTCTACCGATATCTGCGTGTGGCCACCAAGCCGAAAGGTACTTGGCAACTACACGCTCTGTAGAGAATCCTCGGTACTTACGGCTTTGTGAGGCCATTGACAGCGTGACACTTAGCGCATGACCAGCTCTTATTAGCCAAGTTTACTCGGATGTCTTTGTATGGTATTGCCTCATTGCATAAGCAGCATCTAGTTGTAAATGTAAACTCCTCAAGAATTGCTATGACTTCCTTAGATCGATGTATCTCATCCTCGGTAGGAAATGATTCCCATTCGCCATCTTGATTCATGAACTGTAGTTTTCCCATTACACTCTCGCCTTCTGTCGTTGCCATGCGCCCTCTTTGTTGATCTCGTACCAGATTACATCGTTAGGCGATGGACATCTTGTCAACTCACCTGTGACTGCATAAGGGCACTTGAAATGTCCCCATGGTTTACCAGCTTTAGTCTGACCCGTCTTCCAGATCATGTCGCCATGCTGGCACCGGGGAATGTCCTTCTCTGTCTGGCCGCCAACGATTTCTTTCACCATCGACACGGCTTCCCCCATTGTGGGCGGCATAGTCGTTTCTTTGATAGTCCATGGATCGTCCTCCTTTACGACTGGAATGTAACTGCCAGAAGTATCAGCCATCTTTGCCTTTACTTCATCGATCGCTTTCTTTTGTTCTTGCGACTTAGCGACTTTGCCCATTTCTTCTCGTGACGCTCGCTTTCCCTTTGTTGCATATCCTGCGTTAGCAAGCGCTCGACCGATAGCACTAGTCTCACAATTCTCCAGCGCTGACGTCGCATTAACGCCGCGCCCTTGGATTGTTTCTTCTGCAAGTCCTGTAGTCCAAGGCCGAACATCTGCCTCTGTGCGATATACAGAAGCCTCAACAATAAAACGGCCAGAGGTTGAATCAAGTAGTTTCGTGTGAATTTGTCCATCTGGGTGATCCTTCCAAAATTTAATTAGTCTTTCTTCGACTGTCTCATAATCTTCAAGATTAAACATATTGCTCATCCTTTTCTGTGATCAATTCACAAGCTAGTGCAAGGTAAGCACACGCGTCGATATAGGAGTCAACGTGATCTGCTGTTTCTTGTAGTCTGGCAAGTTTAACTTCGACCATTGCCAGACATGCTTGATGGTCTGAGATTGGAGTTTCGAGCATTTGCTGGAGTCGTAATGCGATACGAGTCTGATTGATACGAGGATGACCATATATTCGTCCTCGGTCTCCAATAATGTCAGTAGCTGATAATAGGACTTCACTTGCTTTCACACTCGCACCCTTTCTTTTGTCTCGTAGTAATCTCGGACTGCCTTCCGGCCTTTGAGGTATCCCACGCGAATGCCGACGATACGGCCTAGATGAAAATATAGTGCTGATAAGACAATCATTGCAAGAAGATCGCCTAGTGATGGATCGAACATATTGAGCCTTTCTTTGGATGCCCTTCATCCGTGGCTCTACTGTCTCATGCCTTGAGGGGGAATTTTTAGAGATTAAGATAACGAAATGGTAACGATTCTGTGTCGTCGATGTGGTCATCGATGTCTCTGTCTAACTCGTTATCTAGGTCGTCCATACCGCTTGCCTGAGACTACAAAAGTCCCATCCTTTTCGATGTAGATTAGGTCAACCTGCACATTCTTACCCTCGACATACATGATGGCAAATGCCTGCTGCCAGTTAGCCGATCCCTTAGTGTATGACGCCTTGCCAAAGTCCATGAGGTTGCCTACTTCTACGCCATGCACGACACGCCCTATACGGCCTCCAGATGCCTCTGAGAAGGACGATCGCCCTGCTCTGTGAGTATGTCCAGAGATGACTGACTTGCCATGCCTACGGGCTGCCTCAAGGGCTGAGAGACCGCCCTGTGACTTGATAGGGGTATGGTCGCCATGGACTGCAATCCAGTTAGGCGCGATATTGTAAGGCTTCTTGTGAAAGGTAATGCCGAGCTCATCGAAGCGCATAAACTTTTCAAAGCGCAGCTCTGGCAATGAAAGGAATGATGGAATCTTACGCATGATCTGCGTGTAAAGCCGATCCGTGTGATTGGATCGAATGACCTGTGTCACCTGTAGATCGTAAAGTACCTGAACAGCTTCATCGCGATCATCTCCCAGAGTCTGCTCATAAGCTTCTGGAGTCCCTTCTGACCACTTGCTAATTGTGTTGAAGTCAATCTCGTCACCTATTGTGACTACCTCGTGCGGCTTAAACTTGGCTATAAATTGTGCTACATTCTTGACTGCGTGTCGATCATGAAAGGGAACCTGTAGGTCACTCACTATGACTATGCGCTTCATTTAATCCTCGTCGTCATCCTCATAGGGTAAGCGATCCACTCGGTCGGGGATCGATGGCATAAGCCAATCGGGATACGCTTCACGATCTGTAATGATCGCCAGACAGAGATCAACCGCGAATCCTGCACGTCTAAGACTCTTATAGAACTCGTGCATGCAGATTGCGTATTGATCAAGCTGTGAGTAAGTATCGAGGTCGATAACCTTCTTTGTCCTTGCCATAATTAAAATTATCGCTCAAGAAGTATGTTGTAAATCTCATCGACACGCGAGTTAAGTCTCTTAATTTCAGAGAGCAGATGAGTAATGACATAACCTGCAAGCCCACCGATCACGGCAAGGCTTGCAAAGTAAAGTGTCATCAAATCCGATGTGCTCATTTCTTAGGTGTCGCGTATCCGAACACTCCAGCTACTACTGAGCCAAGGATGGCGCGATAGTCCAGAGAGAAGTTAGATGTAGTACCCCATACGCATAAGAATGCGCCTACTGCAATTATTGCTGGATGCTTCATGTTCATTTATTTTCCACCTATCATTGGGATATTGAACCAACTATTGTTTTCATCGCCCTTCGTAGTAAAGCTGACATGTGCATGGTGATTATGCTTATTGATCCCATCATAAGGACGCCAAGACCAAGCCTTCTTAGATGAGGCGATCTTGCCGTCGAAGATGATGTAACTGATTCTTTGATCGCCAGATTTTGCAAGGAGTCGAATCTGATCGACCAGATCAGGCATGAGATCGGGCTTCCCGTTCTTACCTGCAAGGTCGCGGTCAACATCGATGGCACGAACCCATCCTTGTGCATCTGGAGAATGATCAGACTTGCGAAGAGCGTGTCTTGCGTCACCGATCCAACCGTCCGAAGTTCTATCTCGATCTGGGAATGCGTCATCGATCTGTTCACGCAATTGAATTGCGGAACGACTTAGCCTCGGCTTCACAGTCTGCACACTCCCATCGCTTTAGATCATTGAGTAGCAAAGAATCATGACCGCATTGAGGCATAGGTGCAATAAATGCATCATCAATTGGATCGTATGTAAAACCAATGCCTGCATAGTTATAGCGAATCTTCCCGTTATAGCTTGTGCGCTTACATGTCTGGCCTCTGAAATTGCCATACCAAGTCTCAGGATCCAGCCCTTCAATTAGTTCCGTCTCATCAATGCCAGTGATAACTTCTGTAACAATACTTGAGTCATCTAGGAATGCGTAATGTGCCATTATGTCCAGCTCACATTTCCTGTGCCAGCAGTAATAGTTGTAATCTTAAATCCAGCGGAGGGCGCTGGGGTTGATCCTGTCAATCCTGCCCCCAGTGAAATTGTTTTAGTATCTGGATATTTTAGAATAACTACTCCGGAACCACCAGAGCCGCCTGCATAATCTGTGGAGCCGCTACCAGCACCGCCACCACCGCCTCTATTAGTTGTTCCATTGCCACCAACGGAATTAGTTCCGCCATTTCCGCCGACAGATGAACCACCAGCACCGCCTGAGCCACCGCCAGGACTATAGACAGAACCACCACCACCGCCAGCGTAGAATAGAGACGTTCCCGAAATTGAATTGGAAAGTCCTGCGCCGCCGGGGCCTGTAGGGCCGCTTGTTGTTCCTGCGCCACCAACTCCACCAGCACCGCCACCACCGCCTTGTCCATAAGAACCTGGACCTGCGTTTCCTGCGGCTCCGTTGTTACCTTGACCAGTTGGGCTTGCTAATCCTGCCGCGTTGTTAATGTATCCACCAGCACCGCCAGAACCACCATTTAAGCCTGCGAAAGTGTAAGGAGGTATTGAACTACCACCGCCACCACCGCCGACCGATGTAATTACATCAAAGACAGAATTGCTTCCGCTAGTTCCGTTGCCTTGTGAAATGCTGGCACCTGCGCCGCCACCGCCGACTGTGACTGTGTAATTTGTTGAGGTCGAGCAACTAGCAGCTGTGCCACCAATAGACGTGCGATATCCACCTGCGCCGCCACCACCACCGCCAGGACCACCGCCACCACCGCCGCCAGCAACTGTTAAATAATCAACCGAAAAGGTGGCAGGTAGAGTAGTGGGTGCAAAAAGTGTTGCAACATTGTTAAGCATTATCCAATAGCTCCAACAACATACCAAGCGTCTAAACCTGTCTTAATGCAAGCTGCTGCTTTATATTGAGCCAAAGTAGGTGAGGCAGGAACTGCTCCTGCTGAAAGAACTGTAGTTGTGCCTGAAGTAACCGCAGAAATCGTGCAAGCGCCAGCGCCAATATTGAGGATGTTAAGGACGGTTCCAATGGGGAATGCTACTGAGGCATTAGTCGGAATCCTGAAAGCAATAGAAGTAGCCTTATTCATAAGCTGTAAAACCTGATATTGGTCTGCCGAGACGGCTGTGTAATCGACTGTATTAGCCGTGCCAACCCCGAACGACACTAGGCCGTTATAGTCTGCCGCCGTAAAGATGTCGCCTGTCGAGGCAGGAAAGCCAACTGGTGTCATAATTTTCTCCTAGTATCCCATTATGGATTGTCCGATTATACCGTAAGTGCTCGACCCGACGATCATGCCTTCACAAATAGGCTCGAGTGTCGTGACCGTGCATTTCATGCTGTTGGGTGTGATGTCCCATGCTAAACCTTGCACTTGTAAAGTCTTGACGATAGTCGAAGAATCAGGCTGAACGTTAGTGATCTTGAGATTATCAAAATAATCTAGGCCGATCATCGTGTCGGTTGGTACATCTGTGTCCAATAAATCCACTGTCATTGCATCGATGCGGATCGTAGTCTCAGCTCTAGTCGCTACATAAATCTTGGCAATGTCTAGCACTTGAGCATCCGTCTCAGGGATCATCTCGGTTACTGTCATGCCATGAGGGAAATACTTAGCCGATGAAGTTGCATCTGTTGCAGTCTGGGCTGATCCACCGACGCGTGTCATGCTGGCTTGATTAATAATAAGCTTGTCATCAAAGGCGTATTTAAGGTCTGAGTAAGGAATGCCCGTGGTCTGGTTAAACTCTATGGGAGTAGCGGCTAGTGATCCGACAACATCGTTGCGATCTTTAAATTCTGCTGTGCCGTCTGTGCGGATAAAGAATGCGCCCTGCTCCGCAAACTCTGCCGCTTTAAGAGCTGCCAGAGAAGATCGAGCCGTTCCCGGATCTGCCTGAACTGTAGTTGATCCTGTATCTGTAATTCTCATGGATGTCGGAAATGAAACTTGATTGAGAATCTTGGTGATGCGTGTGCCTGTGGTCTGGCCAGCAGTGGCATCGGTCACCGTTGACACGTTAGCCATCTGAAAAAGACGGAATGCGTCTGAGCAAACTATGTCAACATATCCGATCTCTTGGCCTGTTGGATAGTAATATTTATACGAATCAACATAACCTGAGAATAAGAATTCTTGAGCTGTGGCTGTCGTGGCTGCCACACGAATTTTGCGGAGTGGAGTTAAGTAGCCGTAATACGGACTGGATACATTCTGAGGGTTAAAATAAGAATCAGGATCAAGAACTCGCACGGTGCATGTGCCAGTCTCATAGGTATCACGCATGATATTACGGCCGCGGCTAATCTTGATCGATCTAGTGACATCGCTGAGATCAACTACTGGATCGGGAACTTCTGTAGAAGCAAACTGAGACACTCCGATAACGCCGTATTTAGCATCGCCCACAGTAAACGGGTATCCGAAAGTAGCACCTTGGCTAAAGTCGAATGAGACCGAGATTGTGGCAGGTAGACTCATATTGCGATAGTACCCTGCTTATTGCCAAATCTATTTGTCTGGCTAAATGATCCAGAAAGTGAGTCATTAATCTGACTATCGCGAATCGCTCCACCAACTGCCTGACCGTCAAGTTCTACTGTGATATTAATTTGAGGCGTTGGGTTGACTCCAGCTACAACGCCAGCAGGCAAACCGCCTTGTTGGCCAAAAGTTTCTGGCATTGCGTAGGCAGGTGGTACGAAGTTAGGTACGGGTGTGCCTAGCATGTTGCCACCAAAATCAAGTTTAGGTACTGACCATTCTGAGAAAGGATTAGGCGCTTTAGGGGTAGCAAGCAAGGCTAGACGTAACTCGTTATTACGCTTGATTGCTGTGTCTAATTGATCAGACAACTGCGTGGCTAGGGTTGCATTGCCATCGAGGATAGCCTTCTGTAATTGTAGCGATAGCCGATCAGTCTCGCTGATCTTGCCCTTTAGGGCTGCCTCAATACCAATAGCCTCTAGGTTAAGAGTCTTAGACGCCTTCTGCAAGGCTAGAGATTTCTTCTGTGCATCGAGAGTCTTCTTCTGCAATGCTGCTAATTCCTTGGCACGCTTGGCTGCATCAGCTTCTGCTTTTTTACGAGCTGCATCGTTAGGATCTATCAAGCTTGGCGAAACGCCGAGTGCCGAGCTAGGGTAGCCTCCCATGCGTGGGATATTGCGTTGCGCTATTCTTTCAGAATTGCCTGTAATTCGATCTATAAAATCAGTTATGTTATTAGATGTTTGGTCTACTTTGTTATAACTTTCAGTTGCAAAATTAGCAACGGCTTTTCCTAGTTTTGCTAATTCAGTAATTACGCTTGCAGTATTTGAAGCGAGTGTTTGCATACTCAGGGCTAGTTCATCAACTGTTGTGTCGCCTGATAAAATCATCAGAGCATCAATTAAACCCTTACCAATAATTTCTGAAGCCTCGCCTGCTGCTGTGCCTAGCACTCCCATTTTGCCCGCGTAAGTGTCTAGATAGGCTGCATTAGCACCAGAGAACTGCTTATTAAGTTTCTCTTGTACATCTGCAAACTTCATAGTTTTAAGTTCAGTTTGAGATAGTCCTAGTGAATACTTACGAAGGCCACGAGTCTGGCCTACATAAGCCATGCTCAAATCATTAACAACTGTTTCGTAATCAACTCCAGAACCGCGTGAAATGTCCAACGCCTGTGTAAGTAATTCTGTTGACTTAGCAACCGATCCAGTAGTCTGCAATAGCTTCTGCATTGATGGACGAAGTACATCATCGGCCACCCCTGAAGCTTTAGATAGGTTAGAGATAAACTGTTCAATGCGTGGAGTCTCAAAGGCAATTCCTAAATTCTTGACTGAGACTGCAAGCTGTGAAGCTGCTTTCTCGTCTGCTATAAATGCTTTGGCCGCTTTCTTGCCAAAGTTAACTATTGCAGCCGTTCCAAGGGCAATTCCTGCTGCGCCTGCTAGTTTCTTAAACGATTTATTAAGACCTTTAATACTACTGTCAGCATCCTTAAAGGCTTTCTTACCCTTAAACTCACCAATAATCGGTATGCGTAATTCAGCCATTAGATACCTTTCGCATTAAACTTAGCGGCGGCCTTTTCAAGCGCCTTAATAATTGCAGCCTTAGCCTTGCCTTGATCTTGATCATAAGCTTTAAACATTGCGCGGCCTTGCATCTTGCGACTGCCTGCAAATGTACCTGAAAATCTTGGGCTAAAGTTGCCAGTGACTCCAGACTTACGTCCAGCAGTCTCGACGATTGCACCAGCTGCCGTCTTATTGTGGATTGATACTGTCTGCACCCAGCCTTGTCGATTAGGCTTAGTAGGTGTCAACTTATAACCTACGCCTCGACGTGCTTCTGCTGCGTCATACATCGGAAACTTGGCAGTCTTCACTTCATGCTTTACAAATCCAGATGGAGCGTCTGCATTAGATGGCAAGAACCCTCTAGCCTTTTTTATCAAGGGCTTTAAGAATCCGACCATCTCCTCACGCGTCTCTTTATCAAGATCAGGCGAAAACTTCTTTAGGGCTTTGCGAAGCTCGTTAGCGCCTTTTAGCTCTGTAGGCATCCGCTTGCTCCTTTGCTCTATCCTTCAACGCTTTCAATAACATCTGGAGCATCGATGGATCTAAATCAATTAAGTATTGTGGAGGGATAGCCGTCTCAATGCTCAAGCGAGCAATGAGATAGTGGATGCTATCCCTGCCTAGGCCAAAGGGTCTGACTCAGCAACCTCGACCGATTTGAGTTGATCGAGGAAGTCATTTCCAAATGGCTTGACTGTGGTTCCACTTAACCTAAGGCCTTCCCATGCAAGCCAATAGACATCTGACTGCTTTTCATCATCGCGGAACGCTTTGTGAAATCCCTTTTTAGCATATAGCTCGAACGCGTACTCCAATCGAGGAGTGATCTCGATATTGATAACGCTATCGTCTGCCATCGTGACTATTAACTTTGCCATGCTGTGCCCCTTTGTTTAGTTAGTTTAGAAAGTGCCTGTAGTGGCAACTGCGATAGTACCAGAGACGTTAAATGTGAGGCTCTGTGTTGAGAGGTCACCTACTGCGCCATTGATGTCTGTCGTGTTGTTGATCAAGCATGTCATAGTGTACAGAGGGTTAGTCGCAGATACTGCGGTTCCCTTTGTCTGAAGTAGAACTACTGTGACGTTGGTTCCCCATGCAGCCTGCAAAGTCGCTAGGACGTTAGATGCTGCTGTGTCGTTAAGGAAGTCGATTGTGACAGATGATGCCTCAAGACCCTTGACAAACTTATGGCCTGAGTCACCCATTGCGGTTACTTCTAGTTCATCGAATGCGCGATTAAGTGTTACTGATGTGACGTGGTCTGATAGATCGACTGAGTTTACCTTCACGCCGACGTTGTTGCTTAGAAATACAGCCATGAGATTATTCCTCGTCTTTCTTAGTAGTTATTGGCTTAGGTGTTGATGGTGCTACCTGCCCGATCTTGATCAGGAAGGCTTCTTGCTCTTTTTCCCACTCGGACATTTTAGCTCCAACTCGTTAGGACTGAGATATTGATATTGCATGTAAGTAGATCACCTGAAGCGGCACTTAGTACGGCAGGAGCCGAAACATCAGAGACGTTATAGGTGTATGAAGATACTGCGAGCAGGTTAAAGACCCGAACGATGTCATCTTCAATTCCATTGAGGTTGCCTTCATTATCTAATAAAGGCACTAATACCGATATAACAAAGTTAGCCATAGGCGAGATCGATGCATTCCAACCGTTAGATGGTGAGATGTATGGATCTGCTGGCGCGACGATCACGCTGTTGGCAATCGGTGTTGCAGGTGGGAATGAAAAGACTGAGTACTTTGTATTGTCAGTAAGAGCCGCGGCGATGCCTGCGCGTAGTGTTGTAATTGCTAATGGCATGGCTAACCAATCTGCGCATAAGGCGATAGGTAAGGAGCTAAAAGTCCGCGAACGCGAGCCAGCAATGTGTTAGACATTGTGAACGGGCTAGGTTGAAATCCATCAACTGTCATGCCCTGTCCGCTTGGCGCACTTCTTGCTTGCCAAATAGCCTCACAGATTTGCAGAGATGCTTGCTTGACGGCATCGATGGTTGTGTAATCTGTTTGAGTTGTGCCGGAAACTACCCCTAGCGGAACTACTGGATGATAACCTTGCTCGGTTGGAGTGCCTGTTACTGCAAAAGTAATCGATTGTACATCTACTGCTGTAATGGTCTTTGTGCCATTAAAAGGTGTGCCATTTTTTGTTATGACCACGCTTTCGCCAACATAAAATATGTCATTTACTCGCTGGTTAAAGTAAAGAGTTCCCTCTGTGGTCGTGTTGCTATGTGCAACATTGTAAGTCTCGTTAGTAAATAGGAAAGGCAACATGACGTCATCTGCTGCATCGCAGACTGACTGTAAAACTGCATCTGTGTAAAGTGTGCCCACGCCGAGGGCAGTTCTTAGAGTTGCAACAGTTGTTACGCTCATGTGATCCTTCCTAAAGACTGGCTGGGTAGAAGGGCACTACCCAGCCAGTGACTTAATGGTTTTCTATCAGGTCTTGTTTACGCCGAAAGCACCTGCACCGATTTTGGTTGCAATAGCGCCATAGCCGTACATTGCAACGAGGATTTCTCCTGATGCAATTACATCAGCGCGGAGCTGGTATTGAGGTGACTCATACCATGTGTACGCTGTTGGATTGATGATTAGGATTGAATCATCTTTGTCTGTGTCGGCTGATGTTGGAACATTGGCAGATACATAGAGATCAAGTCCCATGACATTGCCGCGAATTGAAGTTGGTCCTACAGACCCTCCAGCGTTTTGAGGTTGTGCAGCCGCGTAAATTGGACGACCCGAATCATTCAATGTCATCAAGTTTGCCCACTGTGATGTGTTCATCAAGATGTTTTTGGCAAAGCCTTGTGTATTTGTGTAAACAGATGCAGCGCCACGTGATACAACACCAAGCAATTCTGTCGCTGTTGGATATGTTGCGATTGTTGTTGCATCTGCTGTAGCACCCGTAGCAATAGCTGTGTAAACAGCCTTGTCTGTTGCAGCTGCGTATTGTGCAGCCATGTTGTTCATCAATTCTGTGATAAATAGTGGTGATGAACGATCAAAGAGTTCGACTGAGAATTGCTGTTGTCCAGCGTACTTCTTGACTGTTACTGTTACATAAGATGAAGCCTGATCTGTGTTAGATGGTGTGCCAGCTTCTGCTGTCTCTGCAACTGTTGGCAGTGTTGTGATCTTTGGAATCTCAAAAGACATTCCTGCATCTGGCAAAGCGCCTGTTGTAATTGCATCAATGGCTGAGCGTGTGTTATTAGCAAGGCCGTTGATGACTGTTGTGAGCTGGCGTGTTGGGACAAGACCAGCATTGTCTGTTGTATCAGCAGCAGCACGAACATATTCGCGTGCCTCATCTGATCCAAGTGATGCTCTGATTGTCATTTCTAGCTGTTTTGGAGCTGAGAAATCAAAGCGTGGCTTTGAGTAAGCCAGTGCTGTAATTGTAGGGCGAGCAGCTTCTACAGCCGCAGCTTCTACTGGTGTTGCTTCGACCGGAGTGGTATCTTCCACGACTGTCTCGCTTTCTGTTTTGGTT
>Ga0114968_10002656_pt1 | contig 13575 bp, 14 predicted proteins | sample M_130807_EF_Meta_FD_87020 | JGI IMG/M metagenome (GOLD analysis project Ga0114968, IMG submission 87020) | Freshwater microbial communities from Lake Montjoie, Canada to study carbon cycling - M_130807_EF_MetaG | ecosystem: Environmental > Aquatic > Freshwater > Lake | place: Lake Montjoie... | reverse complement strand
GTGCCAGTTTCAGGGTTAAGGGCGATAAATCCACCTTCGTCGGCGGCAGTCAGCACGGCTGTAAGCAACATGGTCTTCTCCAGATGTGGTTGCATTATCCGAGAAGGCCGCTGAAATGTTCGAAGCGGTAATCAGTCAAAACGATCGAATCGTGGCGCATTTGTGATCACAATCGACTTTTGGGCTGAATGGTCAACAATGTTGAAACATTAAAAGCATCGTGAGGTAGCGCATGCGGTTTTTTCGTCTTTTAGCTTTCAGCGGCCTATGGATATTTACCGTTTGCTTCGGGGCACACGCACAAGTTTCTAACTCTGTGCAACCAGAGGAGAGGGCGGCAGTGCGCTCAGTGATTGAGGGCCAGTTGTTGGCTTTCGCCGCTGACGATGCTGATGGGGCGTTTAGCTTTGCCTCGCAGAACATTCAAGAAATGTTCATTACTGCACGCAATTTTATGAGCATGGTGCGCACCGCTTACCCAGTGGTGTATCGACCAGCGGGTGTGAGTTTCCAGGTTCCTGTGAAACAAGGCGATGACGTTTGGCAAGCAGTTCAGATGCGCGATTCAAAGGGTGTGGATTGGGTGGCGCTCTACAACCTTCAGCGGCAAGCCAACGGAGCATGGAAGATCAACGGGTGTGTCCTACAAAAGGGCACTGACCAACCAGCGTGACTATCTAGGAAAAGACTGCTAACTCAGAAATGGCGGAATCACGCAACAGGTAACAAAAAAATCCTCGTTAACCTTCAAAAACCAATTCATAGTTTTGTCACTGAGCGGCGACAAACTTAATCGAATTGTTCAGTTTTTTAACCAGGAGAATCGAATGGACCGTCGACGCCTCATCCAAAGCTCAGCTGTTATCGGTGTTTCCGCTGTGCTTCCGTTATCTTTTAGCTCCTTCGCTCAGTCTGCCCGTGCTCTCTGCTACAACTGCCCTACCGAATGGGCAGATTGGGGGGGCATGCTGAAGCTGGTGAATCAAAAGCTCAATATATCGGTTCCTCCAGATAACAAAAACTCAGGTCAATCTTTGGCCGCTTTGATTGCTGAAAAGAACAATCCTGTAGCTGACATCACCTACCTTGGCGGTCAATTTGGTCCACAAGCCCGTGAAGCCGGGGTTCTCACTCCTTACAAACCTCAGCGCTGGAATGAAATTCCCGAAGGTTTCAAGGACAGGGACGGCTTTTGGTTCACCATTCATTCAGGTACCTTAGGACTATTTGTGAACACTGCAGCGTTGCGTGGCAAACCAGTACCGCGTTCATGGCAGGACCTTGCAAACCCCACTTACAAAGGAATGATCGCGTACTTGAATCCAGCGAGCGCGGCAGTCGGTCAAGTTGGTGTAGTGGCCGTCAACCTGGCTTTAGGCGGAAGTTACGAAAACTTCGATCCAGCCATCCTTTTCTTCAAAAATTTGCAGGCCAACGCCCCCATTGTGCCGACACAGACATCCTATGCTCGTGTTATCTCGGGCGAGATTCCGATCTTGTTGGATTACGACTTCAACGCGTATCGCGGCCAACACACCGATAAAGCACCAGTGCAGTTCGTAATTCCATCAGAAGGTACTGTTGCATTGCCCTACGTCATGGGTCTGGTCAACAAAGGACCTAATGCTGATAACGGCCGCAAGGTTCTCGATTTTGTACTCTCGGATGACGGCCAGCGCCATTGGGCAAACGCCTACCTGCGCCCAGTATTTGCCTCTGCCATGTCCGCAGAAGCACGCTCGCGCTTTTTGCCAGATTCGGAGTACAAACGCACGCAAGCAGTGGATGTTTTCAAACTTGCCTCTGTATCCAAAGTCATCGCTGATCGCTATCAAAAGGAAGTCGGCTGATTGTGGCAAGAAATGTGCGGGAGCGTGTTCAGCTTGCCGCACTGATGGCACCAGCCGCAATTTTGTTTGCGGCTTTTTTCCTGCTACCGTTGGCCCAACTTGTGGTCATCGGTGGCAGCGGCAAGCTTGGATGGTCAGCTTACTTGGCTGTTTTTACCGAAACCCGGTACCTAAAAAGCTTCGGTGCGACGATTGCGCTTTCGGCGGGGGTCACATTTTTTACACTCATAGTTTCCGGCGTAACGGGTGTCTTCCTTGAACGCAACAGATTTCGTGGCCGTGCATTTTTAACTGCCCTGTTGACGCTACCTCTGGCGTTTCCAGGTGTGGTGATAGGCTCCATGGTGATCATGCTTGCTGGCCGCCAAGGTCTGGTTCCAGACTTTACCGATTTTTTTTTCGGAGAGCGCTTGGTATTCGCTTATTCAATGGCTGGCCTATTCGTGGGCTATGTTTATTTTTCGATCCCTCGCACTATCTTGACTGTAATGGCGGCCGCTGAAAAGCTGGATCCGCGATTGGAAGAAGCGGCTCGCTCGCTTGGCGCTGGTCCATTTATGGTGGTTCGAGACGTGATATTGCCTGCACTAAAACCAGCATTTCTCGCTGCAGGTGCCATTTGTTTTGCGACATCCATGGGTGCTTTTGGTACAGCTTTCACACTCGCTACACGTATCAATGTTGTACCAATGGTCATCTACACCGAGTTCACGCTCCAGGCCAATGTCGCCATGGCGGCTGCTTTGTCGTTTGTTCTTGGTGGGATCACCTGGGCAGCACTCGCATTTGCCCGTTCGCTGAGCGGTTCCTCAGTCGCCGCTTCTGGATAAGCTTAGTGCAAGCCTCAATCAAACAATCACGTCGTGCCCCGTTCTTCTGGATGCAGCTTGCGTTGACATTAACGGTATGCGCGTTCTTGATCTTGCCGGTGCTCATGTCAATGACCGCTGGCGTGACACTGAATTACATGACAGGCGTATCAGGCGGGATAACTACTCGATGGGTTGAAAAAGTATTGACCGATTACCGTGGCCCGATCCTGCTATCCCTGCAACTTGCAATAGCGTGCCTTGCTTGTACTTTACTCTTGGGAATTCCAGCAGCTTATGTGCTGGCCAAGCACCAAAATGCTTTTACCCGTGCCATCGAAGAATTATTGGTTATGCCTGTGGCGGTGCCTGGCATAGCGACTGCGCTTGCGTTGATAGTGACCTATGGCAGCTCGGGAAGTTTTCGTACAAGCTGGCTCTTCATATTGGTAGGCCACGTATTGTTCACATTGCCATTCATGGTCCGATCGGTACTTGCTGTGATGTCCTCGATCGATTTAAAAACGCTGGAAGAAGGCGCGCGCAGCTTGGGCGCAAACTTTACCCAGCGGTTCTTTGGCATTATTCTTCCTAATTGCAGCTCAGGAATCATTGCGGGATCGTTGATGGTGGTGACGCTTTCCTTGGGTGAGTTCAACATGACGCTTTTGTTGCATACACCACTGACACAGACGCTGCCTGTTGGTTTAGCCGACACTTACGCATCCCTCCGACTGGAGGTCGGAAGCGCTTACACGTTGGTTTTTTTCGTCATTATCGTTCCGCTGTTGATTGCCATGCAATGGGCGTCAAACGCCATCAGCCGAAGAGAGCGAATATGAACACAGCAAGCAATGTCAGCATTCGTTTGGAACAATGTGCACGCACCTATGAGGACGGCACTCGCGCGCTCGAAGCAACAGACCTCACCATTCAAGCAGGGGAAACAGTGGTCTTTTTAGGGCCATCAGGTTGCGGCAAGACTACCACTTTACGCCTTATTGCTGGCCTTGATGAGCCGGATGAGGGAGGCAAAGTATGGTTTGGCAAAGAGGATGTTACTGCCGTTCCTATTGAACGGCGTAATGTTGGGATGGTGTTTCAAAGCTATGCGCTTTTCCCCAACATGAGTGTTGAGGAAAATGTTGCATACGGACTGCGAGTGCGTAAAGTACCTTTTGATAAACGATCAAAACGGGTTCACGAATCACTTGAGATGATGCACATTTCAGATTTGGCCAAACGGCGAATTGACCAATTGTCTGGGGGGCAGCGTCAGAGAGTAGCGCTTGCCCGCGCAATCGCACCCCGTCCACGGGTTTTGCTGCTCGATGAACCCTTGACTGCGCTGGATGCCAAGTTACGCGAAAGCCTGCGAGTTGAGATCAATCGTCTTTTGCGATCTCTTGAAATCACTACTGTATACGTTACCCACGATCAAGGTGAAGCCATGGCACTGGGTGATCGCATAGCTGTTATGGACAGAGGACGTATTGCCCAAATTGGTACCCCTGAAGAAATTTATCGATCACCAGCTAATGCGTTTGTGGCTGATTTCATCGGAACAATGAATCGTATTTTTGGTCAAGTAGCAAGTGGTTTACTGGTCTTTCCAGGGGGCAGTGTTCCCTGGAACGGACCGACACCAACTGCGGGCCTGATGTTTCGGCCAGAAGATCTTAAGATCGCCGTACCGGGCAGCGGTAATTTGACGGCCCAGGTGGTCACCGCTTTTTTTCTTGGCGACCATGTTCGCTTGGTGCTTGATACTGGTGCGGAAGGTCTCGTTATAGCGCGGATATCTGAGCGGCGCAATTTCGTGAAGGGCGAGACCCTTGAATTCACTCTGGATCCACAAACCCTCGTCAGCTTGGAGGATTGAAATGCTTTTTTGCCAGATCACCGACACCCATGTAAAGGCCGAACGAAAGCCCGCATACGGCGTTGTAGATACGGCATCCATGCTGGAGCGCTGTGTCGATAGCGTGATGAAATTAAAACAACGCCCGGATGTCGTGCTGCTAACTGGTGACTTGGTCGACTGTGGCCATGATGACGAGTATGTTTTGCTCGCAAATTTGCTGAAGCCACTGACCATGCCCATGTACCTAATCCCAGGGAATCATGACGAACGTGAAGCATTGCGAAGAGCATTTCCTGAACACACCTACTTACGGCAGTGTGCACAGTTTATTCAATACGCAATTGATGACTACCCAGTGCGCGTTGTAGCATTGGACACACTCATTCCTGGGCAAGGAGGTGGACGCTTGTGTGAGGAGCGCTTGAATTGGCTGGACAACACGCTTATTGAAAAGCCAGATAGTCCGACTCTTTTGGTGATGCACCATCCGCCATTTCGCACTGGTTTTGGCCACATGGACAGACTGGGACTGGAAGGCGCGGACGCGCTTGAAGCCGTCATATCACGCCACTCCCAGGTTGAGCGACTTGCATGTGGACACCTGCATCGATCAATACAGGCACGCTTTGGTGGCAGCATTGCATCGACCTGCCCGAGCCCTGCGCACCAGATAGATCTCGACCTGAGCGTTGATGGACCCGACAACTTTGTCTTAGAGCCGCCCGGATACCAATTGCATTTGTGGGACGGTCAGCGACTGGTCACGCATACTGCCGTCATCGGCAAATTTCCTGGACCCTATCCATTTCGAACTGGCGGAATGTTGATTGATTGATAGTGTCCGCTCGACGAAATCCGGTAATCCCCCCAATTTCCACCGAACCTAAAAGTAAGAATGTTATGCAGCCTTGGCCAAATGCTGCTTCTGGGTGAAACCGCCCAAGGTCATGTGCGGGCGATCTAGCGCTAAATCGCTTTGTCTCGAAAGCAAGCGGTGGGGCACCTTGATTGCATTGACCGTGCAATAAGCGTGTAATGGAATCGGTTTCAAGGGTAGTAAAGAGTCACCAAAAGGCTCTGGAGATGACAATTTCCGCCGCCAAAAGTGGGAAAGCACTGAGAAAAATCAGTGCTTTTAGTGCTGGATCAGCCGTATGAGGGTTGTATCTGATTTTTTCGGATTAACAGAAAACCTGGCTTCTGAAAAACCATTATAAATCAATGGCTTATATGGGTAAAATGGCACCGTGTAATAAACCGTGTAATACGCCATTTTGTTGCATTATTTAACAAACTGACCTTTTGCCCGGTTTTCACTCGGGTCGGATTGAAAAGCCAAGGCGGCGGGAGTGATTTTACTTAGGCGGGATTGTTGGGGTCGCATCGGACTTGTTAAATGCCACAGCAAGTTTTGCAGCAATTGACTAGGCACCTTTGAGCCATGAGCGGTCATTCATGGACCCTCGTCATAGACCCGCGATATGCTCCAACCGACTATCCGCCAAATCAAATGTGTGTCAAAAATCGACTTCGTTTGCGGGGTTTAGGTTGAAATCTTTTGGCCGCGAAGCCGACATACGTAAGCGCTTTGGTAACGTACAAGTAAATGACTGAGTTGTCGCTTGAATTCAACCAGTCGTTCGTGGCGGCATAGCGGGAGACACCGCTGGGCAAGCTGAGCGGCCTGTGTTGCGTAGAATTAACGCTGATATGTCACTTAACTTTCGATCAATCGCCTTGTTGACTGTTCTCTTGTGGCAGTCGCTGGTTGAGCTTGGGCCTTGGTTGGTGTCGCAGCAAGTGGGCGATTTGGATCACCTGACCGCTCATTACCAGGATGCCAATCACCACCACCATGCGGATAACGCATTGCACATGGATGACGATGGTGGCCCGGTGCAGCACGTGCACGCGGATACCGGCAACAGCTCCGCTGCACTGTTGATCTCTCAACGACCCGTATTGGCGGCTGTTGGATCGATGTCGCCGCTGGATAACACCTATGTCGCATGGCTCTCACCGACGCTTGAAGGTCCTTTCAGACCCCCGATGCAACGCACACAGTGAATGTTCGGCCCCGAATTAGCGGGCCGCTCAATTTTCATTTCATTTTCCCTTTGGATGCCTTCGGACTAACCGTACGACGGCTGCTCTGCGCAGTTGCGCAATCAATATAGGATTTACGATTCGATGAGAAATCACCTTTTTGGCCGATTCATGGCCCTCATGCTGATGGCGCTGCCGCTTTTGGCATTTGCCCACGGCATATCCGAGGCTGACAAGCAAAGCATGCTCGATGGTGGCTATGTCCGATATATAGGACTGGGCGCCAGCCACATGCTCACCGGATATGACCACTTATTGTTCCTGTTTGGCGTGGTGTTTTTCCTGACCAGCTTCAAAGACGTGGCTAAGTTCGTCACCGTTTTTACGGTTGGTCATTGCATCACGCTGATCTTTGCGACTTACTACCAAATCGCTTGGAACTACTACTTGGTGGACGCCATCATTGCCATTAGCGTCATTTACAAAGGCTTTGACAACAACGGCGGGTTTCAGCGTGTCTTTGACATGAAGCCGCCCAACTTGTTAGCTGCGGTCTTTGGATTTGGTTTACTGCATGGCTTTGGCCTATCAACACGCCTGCAACAGTTGCCATTGGGTGACGACAGCACAGCCATGCTGTTGCGCATCCTGAGCTTCAATGTAGGCGTGGAGATTGGTCAGATCGCGGCACTGACAGTGATGGTGGGCTTGCTGGCTTTCTGGCGACATCGACCGTCGTTTAAGCGGTTCAGCTTTGCCGCCAATCTGGCCTTGGTCTATGCCGGTGTGTATTTGCTTTTTATGCAGCTACACGGGTACCAGCACGATGCCCATCCGAATGACTTCCGCTTTCCCGCGCAAGAGCACAAGCACATCCATGAAGACATGGATATTGACAAAATGGTTGATCCCAAGCGCGACACCCTTTGATTTCGTTTTCTTTAATTTGCATTTTTTATACCTAGGAACAGATCATGAAAAAATTCGCTTTCCTCATCACTTTCATCGCCACCATTACTTTCGCACCTGCTGCCTTTGCGGGCGGCGGCGGCGGTTGTCACTTCCATGGCGATACCCCAGTGAAAGAAGATGTACTTGTAGATTGCGCCTCCAAGCGCAAAGACATGTTGATTAAGAATGGAAAGATTGACGCCTCGTGGGCGGGGGTCAAATTGGAGCAATCTGAAACGGTAGACTTTAAAAACAAGAAAGAATGGAAGCTCACCTTCAAAAACCCAACTGAGAAGGACGTCGCTAAGCAAACTCTCTACATGTTTTACGCTCTAAACGGCAATTTTCTTGCTGCCAATTTCACCGGAAAGTAAGGCTCTGATGTACCGAATGTCTGCACCTGCCTTGCGTGGCGGTCTACTTGCACTCTTCGCAGCGGCGCTGTTTGGCCTAAGCACGCCGTTGGTGCAGCATTTCGGTCAGGGCTTAGGCGCTTTCACAACCGCCGCACTGCTGTACGCGGGGGCGGCGGTTGTGGCAGTCCTTATGCGTCATCCGCCTGAGCGTGAAGCCGCGTTAAGGAGTTCAGACTTTCCGCGTATCGCCGCCATGGCCGGATTTGGTGCTGTCATCGGCCCCGTCGCTTTGGCCTGGGGCTTACAACGCACCAGCGGATCGAGCGCATCGCTCATGCTGACCTTGGAGGCTCTATTCACTGCCGTGTTGGCGTGGCGGCTCTATGGCGAAATGATTGACAAGCGTGTGGGCACCGCTATGCTCTTTCTGTTGGCGGGTGGCATAGCTCTTGTATTGGAGCAAGGGCTGGCCGGTGACACCCAATTGTCGGGATTGGTGGCTGTGTTGGTAGCGACGGCTGCATGGGGTGTGGACAACACATTGTCGCGGGGTGTTGCGGATCGTGATCCCGGTCAAGTGGTATTGGCGAAAGCCAGCCTGGGCGCGATAGCCACGATTGCACTTTCCTTGATGATTGGCGAACCTATGCCCAGTTTGGTAGCCGCAGTGGCATTGCTTGCGGTCGGAGCCACGGGCTACGGAATGAGTCTGCGCTTGTATTTGTTGGCACAACGTGAGTTTGGTGCCGGACGCACCGGCTCGGTGTTTGCATTTGCGCCGTTCATTGGAGCCCTGGGGGCATTCGCATTGGGTAGTCGTGAGGGAACCTGGATGTTGTTGGTAGGCGGTATGTTGATGTTGGCTGGTGTGGTGTTGCACCTGTTCGAGTCACATGGACATGAACATGACCACGAGGCCCTTGAACATGAGCACGCCCATTCGCATGATGATGGGCATCATCCGCACACCCATGAGGACGCGCCAGTAGGACAGCATAGTCACTTGCACCGCCACGAACCGATGCGGCATGTACATCCGCATGTACCCGATGCGCATCATCTGCACTCACATTGAAGATCACAGTTACCTACAACTTTACAATTCACCCCTTGCAAACAACACTAGGCCACTTCGGCCCGTTATGTGGAAATACTTATTGCGACGCGCGACCTTTTTAAAGCGTTGACCGTGCAATAAGCGTGTAATAAACTGACCCGGCAGGGGAGCAAAGAGCCAACAAAAGGCTCTAGCGATGACAATTTCCGCCGCCAAAAGTGGGAAAAGCACTGAAAAAATCAGTGCTTTTAGTGTTGGGTCAGCTATCTGAGGCTTGTATCCTATTTTTTCGGATTAACAGAAAACCTGGCTTCTGAAAAACCCTTATAAATCAATGACTTATATGGGTAAAATGGAACCGTGTAATAAACCGTGTAATAAGCCATTTTGTTGCATTATTTAACAAACTGACTTTTTGCTGGATTTTCACTCGGGTCGGATTGAAAAATCAGGTCAGCGGGACCGATTTTACTCGGGCGGGATTGATAGTGCGTGCCTGACATCGTTCAACGCCACCGCAGTTTTTGCAAGCGGCGAGGCTGCGGTCGCTTCAGAGTTAAGTGACGGGTTTTTTAGCTCCGTGCACTATGGCCACCGCCTCTTTCAAGAATTGCGCTGGATCTTTAGATTGAAAAACGTTGCGTCCGAACATGATGCCTTTGGCCCCCGCAGAGATAACGGTTTCCACGAACTTCAGTGCAACGTCGGTGCTACCGAGGCTAGCGCCACCTGCTACCAGTACGGGAGCAATAGACTGCGCGGCGATGGCGGAAAACCGGCTCGCATCGTTGCAATAGTCTGTCTTGATTAGGTCAGCGCCCATCTCACCGGCCATCCGACAGTTCATAGCAATAATGTCAGGGTCTTCTCGCTCTGCGAGCCCTCCGTTCGCGGCCATAGCTTCGATCACGTGGACTACCCCCCAGCGGCGACATTCGGTAGCGATCTGCCCGCAAATTTCAAAAGATCGCGTTTCGAGTTCTGGACGCTTATTGCCAGTAAATAAATAAGTAATAACTGCATCAGCGCCAAGCTGTATCGCCTCCTCCACGGTCGCTATGAGTCTTGTGTGCGTATCTGAATAACCATTCGGTGAGCCCACGCGCCACATCGTCGTTTGATCTAGTCTCAAAATAACAGCGGGGCCGCCCACCAATCTTGCCGCGTGCCGTATGAACAGCCCGGGGTTCAGAATAATTGCATCCACTCCGGCGTTCACCACCGTGTCAAGCAACTTGTCCATGTGCTCAAGTCCAGCGATAGGTCCCACTTGCAAACCATGATCCAAGGGGACGCACAGAATGCGGTCTGATTGCTTGTTGACCATGTTCGATAGTCGACGCGCTTTGCCGATTGTGGTAATCATTGATTTGCTCTCATTTGTTGTGTTAGCTACGACCCGTTCGGCCGGGTACTGTCATACCAATTCAAACTTGACACCTGCAGCGTGCCAGCTCTCCAAAACCGTAGCGTCGACATCTCCGGCTAAAAGTACGGTATCGAATTCAGTCAAATGCGCCACAAAATTCAGAGCCGAATAGTGAAACTTGCTTGAGTCAACCAGCAAAATTTTCTTTTTCGCCACCCTGATCATGGCCTGCTTAGTGCGGACAACCTGCTCGTCCTGCGTATAAATTGAAAGTCCCTGAATCGTTGTGGTTGAAAGAAGCGCAACATCTACACTCATTGCATTGATTGCATTTTCACAGGCCAAGCCAAAGAAACCGGTATATGCCCGGTTGTATTTCCCGCCTAAGGCAATCAGGTCAATGTCCATCAAATCCCGAAATTTTTCCATCACGGGTAAGGCGTTCGTAATGACTGTGACAGGCGTCACTTCGTTGATGAATTCCGAAACTTGGAAGGTTGTCGTACTGTCATCCCAGATCACTGCATTACCGGGTTCGATGTACCGTATCGCAGCTTTCGCGAGTCGCCGTTTTAGGCTGATTTGCTGACCGGCGCGGTACCTGTAGTTGCTCTCTATCAGCATCGATTTTTCGGCTGTCACAACTCCGCGCAATCGACGCAGTACGTTCTGATTTTCAAGGACGATCAAGTCACGATGAATGGTCATAAGGCTGACGCCAAACGTGGTCGTGAGGTCCTTGATCTGCATCGTTCCCTCTTCCATAAGCAAACGGACGATCTCCGCCCGTCGCTCCTGTGCTGTATGGATGGTGCTGTCTTCTGATGAGGCAGAGGGGTTCATGTGATGGACGCTATTCATCTTCGAAATTTTAATTTAACACAAATTTTGTTATAAATACCAAGGGTTAACGATAATAAAACATTATCAATGTTATATATAACATGCAGTCTTCCCGGCACAACCCCTCACTTGTCAGTCCGCCAAAGGTGCCGGCCAATCGGGCGAATGCAGCCCAACACACTGGAGACGACGATGAATCGACAACGAATGATGCGTAAACCGGGATCAGCAACGCTTATTGCGATAGCGGCTGCTGGTCTGATGAGTGCCGCAAGCGCTCAGCAGACAACACTGACCTTTGTCTGGCACGCAGGAACATGTGCTGACAAGTTTTATGAAATTGCGAAGGACTATCCAGATAAAAATGTCTCGATGGTCCCATCGCTTGTGCCCTATGGGCCCGAATGGCACAACAAGATTGCGTCAGAGTTTGCGATCAAGGGCGATGGATTCGACATCGCGATGTGGGACAGCCAAGACGCTGCGGAATTTGCTGGTGGTGGTCATGCCTATTCCATGAACAAAGTGTTTGAATCTTCTAAGGTACTGAAACCCGAGCTATTCGATGCAGCTTCGCTGGCCCGATATGGCGAGTACCCGGACGGCTCTGGTAAGTTCTGGGGCATGCCCGCCAACCAGGATGCGTTCGGCATGATCTATCGTAAAGATCTTTTCAATGACCCCAAGGAGCAGGCTGCGTTTAAGAAAAAGTACGGGCGTGATCTCAAGGTTCCGCAAACCTACCAAGATGCGAAGCAGGTTGCTGAATTCTTTACGCGCCCAAGCGAAGGTATGTATGGATGGGGGCAGATGGGTGGACGGGAATATGACTTCGCAACCTCTGCGTCAAATGGTTTCCTGTGGTCATATGGCGGTGAACTGTACAACCCAAAAACCTATGAGGTCAAAGGCTATTTGAATTCACCAGCATCTGTCGAAGGCGTACAGGCGTATGTTGATATGTTCAAGTTTGCGCCCGCTGGATCGGCAAGTTGGGGATGGGACGAGGTCAACGCTGCATTCCAGCAGGGCAAGCTTGCGATGGCGACTAATTGGTTCTACTTTTTCGGCTCTATGGCTGATCCCAAGACGAATAAGTTCGCTGATCAGACAGGGTTCGCAAACGCTCCGGGTGCAATTGGTTCTGACGGCAAGTTCAGGCGACAAGTCAGCGTTGGGGGCCAGGGTATGGGGATAAACATTTATTCCAAAAAGATACCCACTGTCGTTAAATTCATGGAGTGGTATCTGCAACCCGCCCAGCAAAAGCGTTACGCCGAGGTTTGCCAGACTGGTCTGAAGTCAGTGATTGACAGCCCAGATTGGCAAAAAAGCAACCGCTACAACAAATTGTTCGCTAAGGCTATTACCCTTACGAATGACTATTGGCATCTGCCTGAGTATTCAATCCTGCTGGATCAACTGCAGGAAGAAATTAGCAACGCGTCTTCGGGCAAAAAGACAGTCAAGCAAGCACTTGACGCAGCCGCCGAGAAAAACGAGCGAACTTTGATAAAGGCTGGTTACAAAATTGTTCGTACTGCAAACATTCCAGCAGTTCCCGATCAGATCGTAACGCCTTCGGGAATGGCAAAAGTTGAGGAGCTCGCGCCGGCTGATTAACCATATCAAACCTGGATGGGCGCTAACTATTTAGTGCCTGTCTGGGGTCTTGACTCGAAATCTGTTTTCAATTGGAGGCCTTAAACATGAAAGCTCGCGGACGCTGGCTGGGGTCATTAGTGCTGACTGCATTCGCGTTGTTCAGTGTGTGCCCGATTGCATGGTTGTTTCTTTCCTCTTTGAAAAGTCGCCAGGACCTTTTCTCACTGCCCCCCAAATTCTGGTTTACGCCAGACCTGACGGGCTATGCGGCTGTACTTGGTCTCGGAGTCTCAGAAAACGCAGCAGGCTCAGTCGGCCTTGCAGATGCGCTATTTAACAGCGTAATTGTCGCGTCGGGCGGTACGTTCATGGCCGTACTGCTTGGAACGTTAGCGGGCTATGCAGCCTCTCGCTTTAGATTTTTTGGCAGGAATGACTTTATGTTCTTTGCCTTGTCGACACGGATGATTCCCCCCGTTGCGGTCCTGGTTTTTTACCACGTCATGTTTGCGCGCATCGGTCTGACGGACACCTTATTGGGACTAGGTCTGGTGGCCACCTTTATCAACCTGGGACTGGCGACTTGGATCATGAAAGGGTTTTTTGATGGGGTACCGCAGGAGATTGAAAGCATAGCCCTTATCAATGGATATTCCCGTATGTACGCTTTTGTACGCTTAGTCCTGCCAATGGTGAAAGGCGGGATTGCAGCCACAGCAGGTTTCTGCTTCATATTTTCCTGGAATGAGTTCGCCTTCTCGTCGATCCTCTCAAATACACATTCAAAGACCTTGCCAGTACGCGTGTCTTCCGCAATGGGCTCAT
>Ga0114968_10002655_pt1 | contig 13580 bp, 13 predicted proteins | sample M_130807_EF_Meta_FD_87020 | JGI IMG/M metagenome (GOLD analysis project Ga0114968, IMG submission 87020) | Freshwater microbial communities from Lake Montjoie, Canada to study carbon cycling - M_130807_EF_MetaG | ecosystem: Environmental > Aquatic > Freshwater > Lake | place: Lake Montjoie... | reverse complement strand
GTTCTTCTCCCCTGTCATCACCTGTGACATCCAGGAAGAGAGATAAGCATAGGCATCCCCGTGGAATTCATCACAAAGGAACTGGGCGTGAACACAGTTTTTAACGCCGGGAACAAGAAAGCCATCAAAAAGTCCGGGTTTGGTCAGATATAGAACTTCTACCGCTTCTTTCTTCAGTTTCCTGCCAAGGTCGTTTTTATCGGTGTACTGAGTCACCACAAACTCCTCCTGCCATTTTTTAAGCAGAGGGTTTGCGGCAAATTCTGGCCGATTCGGCAGACAGAGGATCGATTCATTTCCCAACACGGAGCGATTCAAACGGGCGTAATCCAACATGGCACCCTCCGAGCCTCGCTCGGTCAATATTCGGCTATGAAAGGCAACTTTCATGCTCTCACCTTTCGGTAAAACTCCATTCTCTCATAAATCATTTCGAGCCGATATCCCGCCCTCCCCAGACGATGCATCCAGACAGGGCGTCGGGTGGGATTCCAGATGCCCACAAAACCAGGACGAATCCGCCCGTTCCGGATTTCGCGGCAAATGGCGGCACTCTCCCGCGAACCACGGCTGGTGATCCCCGCCGGATCGGCTTTTCTTTTTTCCTCCGCCCACGTTGTCAGCCGACTTCCATGAATTTCGGTTCCCGGGCGATTATTACGGAAAGCCTCCAGTGGATGGGGGCGATGTTCCCATGCTTCCACCCTCCATCCCCCGCCCCCGCTCTCCAACCAGATCCCCAAACTTCCCACCTGCCCGTCTCCCGCCACCAGTTCATAAAAGTCACCGGATCGAACCCTGGCCAAAATGTTTCTTTGGAGAATTCTAAAAAAGCCCTCCTTGGTGAATCCTTCCACTTCCAGATTCCAGCGACGTTCGTATCCGGCAATCCGTTTTCGGCTCCAATCCCCCCGAAGCGGGGGAATCCAGCGGTATCCCCACCCACGCCATTTACGCAGCCAATGACTCACTTGAGATCCGTTCTTGGGCTTGGCGGTGCGGAATGATAAATTGTCATGATAGTGGAATCCCCCGCTTTTGTCCCTATGCCCCGACCCCTTGCGCAGGGATACGAGAGTTGGGCGTCTTGGTGGCCCCGCGGTTGGCTAAATTGGCTGGAACTGCACGGAGACCCGAGGCCGACGCCAGCACCGAAGGAAATCACTAGTGCCATAAATTTTTGGCGAAATAGGAGAGTCGCTTTGGTCAAGCAGTCCGCCTATAGTCTTCTTTATCAACAATCTGCACACTGTTCGTGGCAGGACAAGGTTTTAAGTTGCCCATCACATCTCGGCCCGTTTTCTTTTCTCGCGGATTTGGGAGCTGATTATTGGATTGTTCGCCAAGATTCGGCTCCAGAAACGCGATCTTGGAAGGGCAAGTATTCCATGGATCCGGACCCTGAAAAAAGCTTTCAGCGGCAAGAAGACTTTATCCACAACTGGGAGCGGTCTGCGGCCGGGAAGCAGGCCGTGGGAGTGGATGAGGTGGATTGGTCGAAATATGACTTGGTGGTAGGCTTGGATATCCCCATTCCCGAGCGCTGCGTACAACGTTGTCCCCACACTATTTGGACCTATTTTTCCGTGGAAGCCGGCGGCCCCCTCCAAAAAAACTCCCTGCGGCATCCGATCGCCGGATACCAACTTTTCCTGAACCATGGGTTCCGACGTTATCGTAGCCGTCCCCGAAACCACCGACATGTCCTGGAATTTCCATTTTCATTTCAATCGCGGAATGCTTGGGACCGTTTGGCTGCTCTTGCCTGTCCCGAGACTGTTCGTTCTAGCCGTATTCTTGTTGAAGGACAGAGCTGGGAACCAGAGCGGGTCGCCGACGAGCCCGCTGCCAACAAGCTTTCTGCCGAAAACGCTACGGAGTATGTTCGCGCCATGCGGTCCCATCAGATTGCGCTTCGTGCCAGCCACAAAATCCGCTGGGGAAACTGGGCGATAGAGGCCGTACAGTCCGGTTGCCTGTTTCTGGCCGACCCGAATTCCTTGGCCCACCGCTCACTCCTACTGCCGGATCTGGTGTGCGACAACCTTGCCGAGGGGCTCCGTCAAGCACGCTCCCTCTTGGATCGTCCTGAGCTTCTCCATAGCCTCCGAATTCTTCAAGAAAGTCTGGCGGAATGGTTTTGCTTCCAGCGCCCTCTGCTTGAGCTGACCGCCCGAGCTAAGGAGCTCCGCTCATGAGCCGTCCTACAGTATCCCTTGGCTTCTGCGACCTTCACGTGGGAGGTCGCGCTTTTTTCACCCGGTTGTTGGAACCTCGCTTCGAGATACGCTGGGATGACCCCGCGGAATTCGTCATCTACGGCCACATCAGCCACCAACACCGCCTACAGAACGGGGTGAAGATCTACTGGTCCCAGGAACTTTATGGTCCGAACTGGAAGGAGTGCGACTATGCCATCATCCCTCAGCTGGTAGACGATCCGCGGGCCTTCTATCTTCCCATTTATGCCTTCGACCAACAACTTGAGCCCATGATCCGAAAGGGGTCTGTTGATCCGATCGCCATTCGGGCTTCCAAGCCGCACTTCTGCTCCCTGCTCTGTGCCTATGCCGACCGCACCACCCAAAAACGTCAGGAGTTTTTCCACATCCTCAGTCGCCGTAGGAAAGTGGACTCGGCGGGTCCCGCACTCAACAACACCGGATTCCGCGTACCCAAGGAAAACCGCTACCAGAGCAAGATTGATTGGATCCGCAATTACCGCTTCAACCTCGCGTTCGAAAACAGACTCCGCCCCGGGTGGACGACGGAAAAACTGGTCGATCCCCTCCATGTCCACACCATCCCCATTCACTGGGGTGATCCCCGAGTAAAAGACTATTTCAACCCGGAGAGTTTCATCTGTGCACACGACTTCCCCTCCCTGGATGCGCTCGCAGAATACGTGCTCCATGTGGACGACACCCCCGAGCTATACGCCCGCTATATCCGGGCCACGCCTTTTCACCAGAATCGCCCCAATCCCGCCTACGACCTAAATCATCTGGTTGAATTTTTTCAAAGAATTTTTTCCATCCGAACCCGCCCCATCGCACAAAGACGCTGGTTCTTCCCTTTGACGAAGTGGCGGCTTGCCAAGCGCAACAAACTCCCCGGCCAATGAAACTGCCACGATTGAATCGTCTGATGAGCCCCCGATCAGGGCGAAAAGCCTGTTTTCAGGATGTTCACCCAGCCGCAGTTCTCAGGTACAACGGAATCATTTCTAGAGCCCTTAATAGGGAGGCTCCCTGTGCCATCGGTAAGGTGGGAACCACCGAACTTATGGGCTTGGAATATCTGGATCGCAGGATTCAGCTACGCTGGCCAAAATCTGCCAGCTGGGAACGGCCGGCCCAACGGCTTTACATGTGCTCCGGGGTCTTCCCCGTGGCGGAGAAAACATTCCTGGCTTGGGCGGAGACCTACCGTGCGTCCTTGGGCCAGCTGGACGTAGTGGGACAATGGCAACCGGCCAACACTTACTTGGCAAAATACGAAGATGCTTGCCTCTATGAGTATGCGCCCGGAGCAGAACGTTGCGGGGGAGCCTTAGTTTCACCGCTACAACCTATTGCACCCTGGGTTCAGGAGCTCCTTGCCTTTCGTTGGTTGGTGATTACGCCCTTTGTGGAAACTGCGAAAAGCCAGCTGCCTAAACTGCCCTCTTTGGGAATATATCCAACGGAATCTGCCGATAAGCTGACACGATTGAGAAAGACGATTTCGTTTTTGGCCTCACCACCCTTTGCCTACATGCAACCCCCGCAAGAACCTGACTGGATGACCACCTTGAACAAAATGAAAAGTTCCATGGGGAAAATGGACTTTGATTTGGCTCTGATTGGAGCTGGAGCTTGGTCGTTGCCTTTGGCAGCTCACGCCAAGGCCTTGGGCAAAAAGGCGATCCACTTGGGCGGAGTGACCCAACTCCTTTTGGGAATTCGGGGGGGGAGATATGACCAGTCGGGCATATATTCCCGAGATAATTCTGCCTGGCGAAATCCCCTTCCTGCGGAAACTCCGATCAATTGCGGTTTAATGGAGAATGGGGCTTACTGGTAGATATAGTCCGAAACACTTTTCTGAAAGCTTCCTTTACATTCTTTGGTATAGGATGACGAACCAAACCCCTAACTTTTTTCAGGAAAAGCCATCGTCTCATTTTTGAGTCGATGTAGATATTTCGTGAGTGATGATTTTGCATAACTTTGGACAAGACGTGCTCAAAAACACAAAGTGCTCCTGATTTAATTACCACGTCCCTTTTACTCCGATTGGCAGGACGCTCGAGCCACCTAACAGTACTTTTACAAAGATCAATCTGTTCATATCCCTCACTTCTAGTTCCTAGGGAAGACTTTGACCTTAAAAAGGTGCCTATTGGCTGAGCAAGATAATAGATTGGCTCCCGAGAAGCTAGCATATGAAAGACAAAGTGATCGGCATGCCATTTAAGACTTGGTCTGAAACGCCCCGCCTTTTCCCATGAAGACGTTTTGAAACAAGCCTGACCAATCAGAGCTTTGCCATATAGCAAAAACTCTGCATCTTCCGGATAGATAACTTTATCTTTACAGATTGTATTCAAGCGATTCATTAAAGACATACGTTGCTTTGTCTTTTCTGCTATTTCTTCGATGGGCCAAAAGAAAAGACCACATTCAGGATGTTTTTTTATTGCTTGATTTAGTTTATGAAATGAACCAGGCAGCAACGAATCTCCCGCGCCGAGGGGAATAAAATAACTTGGCTTTAATTTTGCGATTGCATTATTTGTTGAGTGTGCCCACCCTTTGTTTCGTTGGTTTTTAATAGATACGCTTAGCTTTTCTATTTTTTGGCATTGTAATTGGGAGCAGTCGTCAATAAGGCAGATGTTGTTTTTTTTAAATCCAGCTTTTTGCAACTGCTGGGCACTTTCAAACGCAGCTTGATGGTTATTACGAAAAGGAATGACAGAAAGTATTTTCAAGAGTTAGATATCTTTTCAAATTTAATTTGGGAACCATACTTGTATATTTTACTCTTGTTTTCCTTAATGAACTGAACAAGATCAGCGGAAGAGCTGTAAAGCACTAATGTTTTCTTTCCATTGTAAATTATGTCCGGCTTGTTTTTTTCTTTTTCATGATTTTGACGAACTGCAATAACTTTGTCAAAAGACTCATTTGGTGTGGTTATTTTTGAAATATATCTGCATAAATGGTATTCAATATTTTTTATTAATTTAAATACATGTGCAACGAAGCGCTTGTACTCAGTATTTTTTGGATCGATCCAATAAAATATTTTTCTCCTTATGTAATTAGAAAATGAACTAACGACTTCATTAGTTGTCATTTTTTCCATAATTTCTTTTCTGAATGAGCAAATCGAAGCGTTTAAAAGATCCTGAATAAATATATCTGCATTTTTCTCAACTTTTTTAGACTTTGTTCTGCTAGTGGCGTGGTAATAGATATTCGTCCAAACGTTTTTTAGATTAAACAGTTTTGAGGATTGAGTTAGGAATCTAGGCATACTATAATAAAGCATTGCTTTATTAAGCCCACCCGAGTTTTTGTAGTTCAAGGAAAACTCCACATAGTTTAAATAATCGGAGTCTGTTATAATTTTTACTTTTTCATAATCCCTGACTGTTTCCTCAACAAAGAATAAATCAAATGTACCAGCAATCTTCATTGGCGCGTTTTCAGGATCAACAACGATTGGATGAAGATGAAACTGTCTTGAAATCATATTATATTGATTTACTGAGAAGTAAAAATAAGACGGTGAGATAAGTATGCCTAGATGATTATTAACAAAATGACTCTTTGCCAATGTATTTTTATGGTCAAACCATATTTTTGCAAGTTTTCGTGCATTAATTCGAAAGATGTTTTTCTTTATATATTTATCAAGTTCATATTTTGCAGTTTTTTTATTTGCACAAGGGGCCATACAACAAACAGCCGAGTAACCTTGTTCTAAAGCTTGTTCCACTGTTCGAAAGCCTCCGTCGGCTAACACAGCATCTGGACTCAAAAAAGAGAGAAGTGAATTTCTTTGCTTAGCTTTTTGCAAAGACACTGCATGGTAGTTATTCATTTGCGTATATTTGTTTTTAAATGGATCGCTGCTTATAATACTAAAATTGAAACGTGCACATTTGTATATATGGGCTGATTTTATTGTATTTTGAATTAGCTCTTTGTCTTGCAACGTTGTAAATATATCAAAATAGATATTTCGTTTTTTACTAATAAAAGGAAGATTATTTGGAGAAAAAAGAGATGGTAAACTGTACATGACAAAGAATTTTGTGTAATCGCTGCCCCAAACAGATAAGTTGATCGTTAAACATTTCATATTAATTCTTGTCCGATTTGTAAAAAATGTGATGTTGTTTTACAGAACGCAATGCATCAATTAGTTTTTTACGCTTAGTAAAGTTCGAAATAATAAGTTTATGCACCTTCTCCATTTGCTGTCTGGAGTCTTTGAAATATTAGCTATTTTTAAAAACAGTTTGAATCGTAAAGCAGTATAAAGCAATAAAGAAACTATTTTTAATCTTATAATAGATACGTTTGTTTGATTTGCGATCTCATTAGAAAATAACCGAAAAGAAAGAGATAGGAATTTTCTTTGTATATTAATGTTTCCAAAGTGCTTTTCCGTTCTCCAGGCATGCAATATCCAGCAAAAGTTTATTGGTTCGTTTGACACCCGCTGCGAAAATCTGGCCCGAGGACTCATTTCTGGCCAAATGCAATTACGAGCATTGTTTTCAAAAAAGGCAGACTGGATGTTATTTTCAAAGTTTTCTAGCAAATCAGAATCATAAGTAAAAGTTATGGTTTTTTTACTAAGCAGATTTGGATTTAGATAAATCAGCCCATGCGGCATAGGTTGAAAAATATAGTCCTTATTACTAATTTTTGACATAATAAAGTTCGGACAATCATTTCTAAATGTTGAACTATCCAAATCATGATCAAGTGTAAATTGGTGAAGTGATTGACATGAAGCATCACAAATATTTTTTAATGATGTACAACTTTCTGGTTTGCTAAATAAGTCATAAAACTTTTCGCGAATTACCATAAAGCTAGGAACAAATATTCCAGCAAAACTATTTTTGCTTTTTATGTATTCGATTATTCCGTCGAAATAAATCGCATCGGGTTGTATAAATATAACACCTTCTTTTTTTTCTATTCCCTTATTTAAGGCTAAATTGTGACCTTCAGTCATTAAACTGTATTTGTCACAAATTGAAGTATTTTTTGTTATATTTTCAAAGACAATCTTTGTATTTTGCTGAATTTTCTGAAAGTAACTTGTGCTACAGATAGTTCTTTTGCCATCTTCAGTAGTATTTATGATCCATTCTGAGACGCCGCAGTTGGAATGACACAGATTTTTTTTTGATGAAAGACTTTTTAGTGTTACATTGCAAAATAGCTTGAGAAACTCCTCTCCAAAAACTACAGTAATGCCTATCATCTGATTTTAGACAAAAAACAAAAAGAATACAAAATTAGAACGTTTATAACTTGAGCATAGCGAGCATTAGGAAAGTTGAAAATAGAAATCAGAATGAATTCGTTCAATAATATCGCGATTACTAACCAGAAAACTGGGTTTCTTATATTTTTTGCTGCCATTAAGCCGCTGAGTATAAAAAACAAAAAGTTTGTAATCATAAAAATGTACAAAGATAAGTATGCTACTAAGTTTTTAAATCCTTTATAAAATGATGCGAGATTAAGGTTATTATATTTTTTGACACTTTTTAAAATTTCTGCCTGAAGCGTTGGCGGCAAATGTTCTGTATGACTTATACAAAATTCACTGACGTCGAGCGTAGGATTAATAAAGCCATTTCCCCCGTGAATAGATATTCCACTGACTAAGAAATAGAAATGCACAGGAATTCGAAGTAAGGTTAAGGGGTATTTATTCCAAAGCTCAAGAACCGACCCGAGAAAAACTTCATCGGCAGCTTCAGCACCATATAGCATGTCTAATCCACCTTGAAACAAAGTAAAGTATGGATAGAGCCTAGTTTGAAATGCAAAATCTACTAAGCCAGATGGATTATTTTGAAAACGCCCGTAAATATCTTTACTTAAGGGCACCCAGCATTGTGGGTAATAAAACAGAAAATCATTGAGGCCGGCGAAAAACATTTCGGACTGTATACCATTTTCTTTTGTTATCTTAGGTTCAACCAAAAAGGGGTTTTTTAACCACCACATATTTAGTCCACCGTAAAAAGCACTTGTAGCAAATTCATTTTGAAATAGAAATTTCCCTTTTGCTGGACTTGAGTAGAAACATGATTTGATGGCTATTCTGATAAAATATGTCGGATTTTCCTTAACTGCTAAAAATAAATAAGGCCAAAGAACTGAAGATCTGTTACTATCAACGATTAAATTATAGTAGGGTAATCGAGGGTGGTTCTGCATCTCAAAGATTATCGATTCAAGGGATTCGTCTTTCTTTGTGAGCATTTTATATGTACTTGGGTCCATTTGATCTTTTTTAGCTGCTCTTTTTACCGCTTCAGCAGTCACCCGAAAAATATCGTGTTTTGATTTCTGTGATATTTCACTCCAATTTACTTTTGGAATTCCTGTGAGATAAGCTTTGGCAAAAAGGTTTCTGTGCGGTTGCCGGAATGATTCTCCACCACCCCAATCCATGGCGGGATTAAAAAACCATGACATTGTTAAGGAAAACAAAACAAATAGGCAGAAAAATAGTTTAGCAGATTTTATATACTGCTTATACTTGAAAAAGAAAATTAGGATGATCAATGTGAAAAAACAAACAAATTGGGCTATCGGTTTTATTAAAAAACACAAAAAGAAAAAAATAATTGTTAACGATATATATTTTTCTTTTTGTTTAACTATATATCTTTGGAACAAATAAATTCCAGATACTAAAAAGAACAAGTAAAATGTTTCGGTGAATATATAGCTACAGTAGGTAAAGGGAATTTGAGACATAATTAAGATGAGTGATGACAAAAAAGCAATTTTTTCATTTTGATGGCTAAATGTCTCAAACAGAATAAGTGGAATACATATCGCGCATATCGTCTGGATAAATACTAAGATTTTAAATGTTTTAAGGAATGAAAGAGATAATATAATAATGGGGTATCCTATCGTTCGAAAATAATCCCAACGAACATCTTCACCAATCAGACGCCTTGCAACATTAAAATATCCTAGACCATCCGCTTCGAAAACAATAGGCTCTAAGAAATAATAGAAAGACCCCGCCAAAATTGACAAAGTCAATATGATCGATCTGTATATATTTTTATGAGTCAAAATAGCTCCAGTTCTTATAGATATTATTGTAAATGTATTTAATCATTCGACGCTGAAATATTTCTAGTAAGTTAAAAATGACACTTATAATATTTCTAAAAAGAAACGCGTGCGACTTGTTTTTTTGATCTTTTAGCGGAAATACTTGAACTTCCACGTAGGATCTTTTCAGATCAAGCAGGCGTCCTAAGAAGTCTGCCTGGAACCCAAAGCCCCTCGAGTAACTATGCCAACGTCTTACATCCTGAGTTTTAACTAAAATGCTTCCGTTAAAATAGCGAATATTGTGACCTGAAGCAATGCGGCATAAAGAATTGTATATTTTGGATAAAGTGTCTCTCAGCAAGCCTCTTTTAAATTGTTTATAATCGAAATATGGTATGACAATATCTGCCTGGCCAATATGTCGAAGTAATTTAAGTATTTCTTGGCTTGATTCGACATCATCGCCTGAAAAGAATCGAAAATACTTACCTTTAGCCAGAAACGATGCTTCAACATAATTAAAGCCAAGCCCTTTATTAATTCCATTTTTTTTGAAAATGATATTTTTGCAACGGGATTTTTTTAAAAACCTAAGTATACTTTTTTCAGAGTTGTCATTTGATGCATCATCAATGACAATAATTTCGAATGTTTTACCGAATAGGGATAAGGCTTTTTCGATCTTTACTAAACTCTGAAAGATCCTGCGTTCTTCATTAAAACAAGCGACAAATGCAGAAAAGAATATCATAAATTGAAATCCAACGGCTTCCATTTTACATGACTTTTCTTAAATGGACCTTCTTTTGTCTCTAGTAACAATGAATATGATGACAATGACAAGTACGTATGCCATATTGATGGATCGATATGTATGATAATAGGATTTTTTTTGAATAAATATCGTTTTTTTAATACTTTGTTTTTTTTCTCTTGTAAAAAAAGTATTTCACCATGCAATAAGATATAGGATTTGAAACTTTTTTTGTGTCGATGATAGTAAAACCGCGCTTTGTTTGTAACACACAAAAGCATTTGCTGAACGGGGGATCGAGTTGATGGATGGATACACAATCTTGCATGCCCTTTGGAGCTACGATGTGCAGCTTTTATAAGTTTCTTAAAGTGACAGCATCGGACAGGAAAGTTTTTTATGAACACTGCATTATTTTTAAATGTCATACATTTTAGGAATTGATGGTACTGCCATAATACTGCAAATCATTTTATAATATTGTTTATTTTGAATAGATGACTTTTTTACAATCTGTGGATCTTTCAGAAAAACACAATCCATCCATGCAATAAATCCGTCACTTCGTCCTAAACCATGTTTTGCGGTATCGAATGAATAGGGGTAATTCGTATTTCCACAAGCATATGTTCGAAGGAGCCTAAAACCAGCATTTCTTAAATGATTAAATACAGATCCTGCTTTGGCAGTTTTTTTGTAGAGTTCTAAAAAATCTATTTCACATTTTACCAACAGGACATTTTTTAGTGTTGCGTCTGCCCCTTTTAGCACATCAAGTGTATGCCCTTGGCAGTCAAGATCTAACGCTTGAAGCACTACATTATTGCTTTTTGCGAAAGAATCGATGGTAGTTGGGTGCACTTTTTTAGTTTTAATAACCTTGAAATCATCAGAAGAGTAACGGTTATTACGTATTCCGCTAAAACGATGAAAAGAGGATAGGTATTTATCTTTATAAATATAAAAGGTTCTTTTTTTTGTTGAGCTAGAAAAGAAACTTTTGATCAAGGTTGTTTTTAAATGAACACAGAACCCTAGCTTTTGATTACCCCAATTTCCATCAGCAGAAAAGAGGTGGGCATGCTTGAAACGTCTCCAGATTTTTGGGACACCTCCGTTACCGCCGACCAGAAGAATATTCAAAGTTTAGTTAAACCTTTGATCGAACGAATATTTAGGGCGTCTTTGATCTTTCGATTCGAAAACGACTGATCCGGTGGATAATAGTTTCCCGAGAATTTAATAATAATTTTTTTTGGCGCTTTCAATCGACAACAAAGATCGATTAGACGGATACTCTGATCCGGAACTATGTTGTAAATACCAGTAATTTTTTGTTTGATTATTTTTTGAACAATCTCGGCAAACTCATTTATAGTCAAGTAAGGTCGCTTCGGTAGCATAGAGCTAGGAAATAAATATGTGTTTTTCTTGCTAAGAATTTGTTGTTTAATGCTTTGAGGCGTTGGAAAAGAAGTACGCGTATTTTCGCCAACAACAATCGGAAGTCGAACAATACATAACTTTATATGATTTTTTTTACAAATATTGGTTATGACCCTCTCTGCTTTTAGTTTTATCTTAGAATAAGTTGTAAAGGGGTGAGGTCTCGTTTTTTCATCTGTAAGACAGTGACTACGGTTTTCTCCGTAAACTGAGGTTGAGCTTATAAAGAGAACATACTTTGCATGAATTGTATTAAGAATATGTTCCATCCACTTTACAACTCTTAGATGGCTGGAGAAATCGTACCTTGTTTTGCATCGATACCTTGTATTTCCAGCACATATAATAACCTTTTGACACCTAGGCAGCTGTTTCGCAAATAAGACCGCATGCCTTCGTGCTTGTATTTTAAATTTATTGTTCCCGAATATTAGATACTTTCTTGAAAGTTTACTTTCTAAGCACTTACCTAACTCGCCTTTATTACCGATTAGTGCGAGATTTTTGCTTAACTTATTTAACAAAATACGCTCCTGGAGTATTACACCAACTGAGTTTTTTTAATATGATTTTTTTCCCCCTGCAGAATTCATCAACAGCGGCAGTTTCACCAGGCCAATCATGTATAGAATATTCGTCAAAGATGCACAAACCACCTTTAGACAATAAAGGCCACAGTTTTTCCAAGGCAGTTTTTGTTGGTGCATACATATCACAATCAAAATGAATGAGTGAAAACCTTAAACCGGGGTTTTGCTTCACGAACAATGGAACAGTCTTTTCAATATCCCCATGTATTAATTCAATTCTTTTTTTCCACGGAATAAACCGATCACCGTCAAAGATTTTAATTGCCAGTTGAAGAGTGTCAAAAAAGTAAGAGGCAGAAAACCCTCCTTGTTTTTTTTGAAGATCTAGATTATTGGAACCGTCTTTTTTGTTCAGCTTGTTAAAACCTTTCCAATTATCGAAACCATAGACCTTTTTTGTTCTATCACCAATAGCGTAAATTTCCAAAAGGTTCGCCCAGGTCATAAGCCCCGAACCCTTAAAAACACCAAGTTCAATAATGTCGCCGGGAATATCAAGGGTCTTTTTAAACAATTCGTTGTGGGCAAGAAATCTTTTGAGCCACTGTCTTCTGGCAAACACTGGGAATAGCTTGCAAGATTCAAGAGGATGAATATTTTTTTCTTTAAAGATCCTTTGAAGGTCTTGTTCGATTATTTTGTCTAATCCCTGCTTTTTGTAGCCATCAAATTTATCATTTTTCATCTTTAATGCTGCTTTTTTTTACTACGGTTTTTTTACTACAGTCAAACATCGGTTTAGTGGTCATTTCTGCTTGCGTAAAAATACGGAAATCAATGCTGAGTCTAATATTTTTTTTATCTAATTGCAAGGCAGAGCCATGAACAAACCCTGACGGAAATACCAAAGCATCTCCTAAACTTAGAGTCGGTTGTTCTTTTTCATATTTTCTGAGATTTTTTTTATCAATGCCGAATGACCAGTATTTATTTTTGTTGCTTTGAACTGTTTTCAGCTTCTGTGATCCGTTGTACATAATAAGTCCGCCCACCTTTTTACTTATGCGGACAAGCGGCAACCAAACAGTTATAAAGTTTTTGAGATGTGGACTATACGGAAAATCCTGATGCGGGGGGAGGATACTGCCAGGCGAATCGGCATATTTGAAACGAAGCATTGGCGGATAGTGAATATAGATTCTTTTGGCTTTCAGAATTTGTTTTATGGTTTTTACAAAGTATTTATTAGCAAAAAGTTTATGCATTTTTTTTGAAAGTCTAGTTTGCAAATCAAATTCCCCTTTTAAGAAATGCTGCAAATCTTTAGGAAGTCCGCTTGCTAAATACATTTCTAATTTTTTTTGATACCCGGAATAACTCCTTTTTTGGAACCCATTTTTTACAATCCAGACATCCATATAACGACTAATCTTCTTAAGACGATTTTTCAGAAAAGACTGAAGATCCAGTAGCATTTTTTGATTAATACGGGTTTTAACCAGAAGCCACCCCTTACTTGGAAAGTTT
>Ga0114968_10002652_pt1 | contig 13584 bp, 15 predicted proteins | sample M_130807_EF_Meta_FD_87020 | JGI IMG/M metagenome (GOLD analysis project Ga0114968, IMG submission 87020) | Freshwater microbial communities from Lake Montjoie, Canada to study carbon cycling - M_130807_EF_MetaG | ecosystem: Environmental > Aquatic > Freshwater > Lake | place: Lake Montjoie... | reverse complement strand
CTCTGATGGCGTTAAGCTTCATCATCACAGAGAGCTTATGGGTAGGAACTGCTCTGGGTAAGGGGAAGTAAAGGTGCAATCCTTCGCTCAACGAGGATTGTAGGAGAAGATGATCATTAAACCCGATATCCTCATAGACTCCGAGCAGTCGTTTAAAGGCGGCTTCATCGTTATAAGGGTGGTAAACGCTCCCGCGATCTAGGTCGATCATGGCGTAATTGGTGGTGCTACCGAAACTCAACCCAATAAGGGTCTTGGGGTCTTTAAATCGGTTCCATAAGTTTCGGTGTTCGATAGGGTAGGCGGAAATGGTTTTCCATTCGGGGCGCTCTTTGCCATTTATGGGAGCTTCGATAAAGCTATAGCGATGAGCGAAAAATTGGCAAAACCTCTTTCCTTCCTCGGCTTGAGGGAAGTGAACAGCGGTGGTCACGTTAAATTATCTCTCCTTTTTTTGGCACAAGGAGAACCAACCGACCGGCTAATATGCTATCTTAGAGATGCGAGTCTCTAGGTGGCTACTGGCACTTGTCGGTAGCTCTACCAACACTTATAATAATCGTAATCTCAGTTGGGAATATTTATACTGTACAGTAAAATGTCCCCAGCGTGTCCACTCTCACAAAAAAATTTTCTAACCACCATGCCCGCCCAAACAGACCACAACCAAATCACCACCGATAGCGTCAGCGAGAGCCAAGGTGATGTGGCAAAAGCGGCTGCATCAACATCAAAACGAAGAGGCCGCCCCCCTAAGAGGGAAGAAGATAAATATCGTTCGACACATATTTTCTTCCACCCGAAAATCATTGATTGGGCAAGGGCTGAAGCCGAAAAACGCGGCATAGGGTATCAGTCAGTCATTAACGAAGTATTGCTCGACGTGATTAACTCTTAAGGCTCCCACTGCCGCTCTTCGCCTTCCCCCTCCTCGTCATCGTCATCATCAACAAAAGGCAATCCCCCAACGGGCACATCAATCGTTGTCCCGTCATGGGGAAAATCGCGCGAAAAAGCTCGGCGCTGCTCCAGCATTTTCTGAAAGGCATCATCAATCGCCCCACTTTTAACCACCTTCTGCGCTGACTCATAAATCATCTGAGGCAAATGGGCTACCACGTCCTGCATTGCCTCATCAGTCACTTCCTGAACATACGCTTGCACGTTATTGCGGATTGCTGCCTGAAGTGGGTCAGCAGCATGAACATCGGCCTGATATTTCACACGTTGCTCGCGTTCTTGAGGCGCGTTTGAGTCATCACTTATCGCAACCCCAAAATGGGCGGCGACCTCGGCATAATTTTTCTGCTCTTCGGTGAGCATGGTGCGGGCCACTGTAAACCGGTCAATGATTTCCTCTTCTGTGTACTCGGCCTTTGAGGTATCCAAGCCACACGCTTCTAAGGTTTTTCGGACGGTGTTAAGGCTGATGTTGAATCGATTGGCGAGGTCTTTCTTGGTGATCATAGGGAATAGGTTTTAAACGAAAGTATTCTTGGACTTGAATTGCCGTATGGCCTCCATCAAAAAGCCGTCGGGCGGGAATAAAGCGGGTTTGGATCTCTTCTTCGGTATAGGTTCTTCGGCTCGTGGAGAGTCCGCACGCTTTTAGGGTGCGGTACACGGTGGTATCGGCAATACCGAACCGTACCTCTAAATCCTTCTTAGTGAGCAAAGAAGTCACGTAACGCCTCATCGGTCATCGATTGGAAGAGATCCCAGACATTGCGCCGAATAGCTTGCTCAAATTCGGTCTTTCCTTCCCGCACAAACTCCTCCTTACTGGAAGATGCTACGCCAAAACCTGGCACCACATCAGGATTCCAGCGAGGCAGATCCCCTTTATGCGCTGGTTTTTCTACACGGGCTGGCACCTTAGAAACAGGAGGTTGCAGGTAATTAACCCGCTCTGCTGGGATGTGGGTTCGCACCACCCCACTATAGGGGGAGATAAACACATACTCTAAGCCGTGTACGGGGTTCGCCCTTGGCAATGTTCTAAATTCATCGGGCAAGAGCCGTTCGCGAGTTACAAACGACCAGCTTTGCGAGAACCCGCTGCCACTATGCGAAAAGCTCGGCTGTAACACCCGCTCTTGACCAGCCAGGCGGCTGGCCCACTCAGCGGTGGCAACACTTCCGGCTCTTAAAAGAACCTGGAACTCACAATTTGAGACGATGCTCTCTGAGCCATTGGGCCCGTAATTTTCTCGAAGCTGATCGATGTTTTGCACCGTCAAATACACCTGACACCGCTTGGAGCGGGAGAAGGTCAAGAGATCCATTATTCCGGGCAATTGAGCCCCAAGGTAGGCAAATTCATCGATAAAGAGATAAGTGGGAGGGTGCGAGTATTCCGGTAAGTCTAAGATCAGATCGCTTAAGCGCTTAAACATCGCCCGCATGATGGGCGTTGTTGACGCTCGTGAGGTTTGCTTCTGTCCAATAACGACAATGCCTCCCTGCTGGACGATCTTCTTCAAACTCACCCAACGCTTTCGAGGCGTGTGGTACTGGTGGGCTGCCGCCAGACGCATCGCCTGTAAGCTAACCGAAAGCTGCATCATAATACCTGAAACCGTTTTACTCGCCTCACTCTCTAACATCCGCTCGATAGTAGGCTCATTCGACGGGTTAAGCCGTAAGAAGGCAATGAGCTTATCAAGCCGGGTAAAGCAGGCGTTGTATAAGTCATGTAACCCCCAATTTGTGCCTCTGGTGTGCTGTAACGACAAGGCACACGCTAAGGCGACACTTTGAGCCCCTTGCACCCAAAACGGGTCGTGGGCGTTCCCTAAGGGAATCAGGATTGAGATTAGTTCATGTAAGATATCGAGATAATTATCTGCATCTCCGGCAATATCCCACGCTACCGAGCGATCATCAGTGACGTTGAAGTAGTGTAAAGGAACTCCTTGCTTTTGAGAAAAATAGTGCGCTAGGGGGTACATATCCCCTTTAGGGTCAAAGATCACACATAAGCCCTTCCCTGGTTTCAAGGTGGCACAGGCGTGCCCAATAGCAGGGTAGGTTAATTTACTCTTACCCGAACCGGTGGATCCGACTAAAAGCGTGTGCCCTTCAGCCTTAGAGAGTGGCAGATAGTATCCTCCGATAAAGAGGTAATCAGTTTCATTTCGCGCGGGTGGGAGCAACACCGGCGGCACTTCGATGGGGGCTGGCTCATTATGGAGGCTTAAACCCCCATCACTGAGCGGTGGAATAGCTAAAAGCTTTTCGGTTAATGATATCGGGTCTTGGGGGCCTAAATGTCGGTAGTTATCAAGATCGCTCATAGTTCACCTTTAGTATGGTTTACGGGGAGGACGTCGCTGTTGATCACTTTCAGGGGGTGGGGGCAGGTTTCTCTTGCGCTCTTTCTCTATTTGTTCTTTTGCCCGCTGCATTGAGGTTCTTTCGACGATCTCTTGCTTGGCGTGGCTGATAGCACTGTCATAGGTTTGGGGTCGTTCGTACAGTTCGCCTGTCTCGACGTTACACAAGTGATCCTCTGCGTAATTCACAGAGAGGGCACTTAAGAGAAAAAAGCCGATTGCCACCGCGAATGTTAAAACTCCCAACCCTTGGCTTGAATAGATAAAAATCCCTAAAAGCACCCCTAGCCCACAGAGGTTTGCAGGAACGACATCTTTAAAGAAGCAATATTTCTTTGTTAATCGCCAATGCGTTTGCCATGAGTTGTCTAGCTTCATGACATCCCGGTGACGGATTAAAACGCGCGCCGCTCTGCCCGTTCCCACCTTGTTATGGTTGTAGAATTCTTTGGCTTTGTTAATACCTCCTGTTTGGAGATAGAGAGCGATGATTCCAGCGATTCCTGCGGTGATCGTCAGGTTGGTAAAAAACCCAACTCCAGGAATGTAACCGTTGCCGGAAGGCAGCGCAGCGGTAATGACATGAAGTCCAACAAAGGTCAAAACACTATAAACGAGATACCGAACCCGAAGACACAAAGTTAACTGAAAAATGCTCATTTTTTCTGTCGTCCATAAATTACAAATATTTTTAAACCTTTCTCAAAAAACTCAACAATCGGTGAGGATTTTTTCTTTTTTTCTTGTTTTTGGGTTGTATTGCCAGTAATAGTCCGGAACACAGTTCATGACACTAGGGTTGGGGACGAGTTTCAGGCGATCTTTAGGAATTGTTTTCCCCTCTTTTACGGCTAACCACTGGTCGGCAATGTCGCAAAAAATTTTGGAATACTCTGCTTTTGTTGGATCTAAAAGTTTTAAATATTTACTTGGATATTGCGCTTTAAATTGCTCACTCACAAAATAGAAATATTCAGCATAGTCTATTTGCAACGCTAATCTCCGCTTGTTTAGATTATACGTTTCGCAATAATCATCAACAGCTCGTAACGTTTTTTTTGACCAATCATCATATAAGTAAAAACCACCACCTCCTATACCAAGTATTCCTACCAAGAAAAGAAGTGGAAGCGCCCTCTTTCCAAAGCCTGCTCCAATTTTTAAAGGACGAGGAAGAGGGTTTTTATTCTGGCATTCAAAATACACTTCACGCTCATTGCCGTAGATCCACAAGACCTTTTGTTTCCCGGCAAAATGTTTCCTGTAGGTCACTTTGAAGACAGGAATTTTCGTGATTATTAATTGATGATAGAGCATTATTGAGCTTGACGGGGTAAATTGCGACAACAACTCTAAGGCGTGATTAATCAGTCGCGGATCGTCTATCCCGTCTAGAGCAGTAATAGTGTCTTCTTCTTTCTGGAATATCTCTACCCCGGCTACTTGCTCAAGTTTTTCATCAGGGATTTCGAGCGCCCCGATGGTCTCGGAATTACTCTGATATTCAAAGACCACATTGAGCAGTTTGTATTCCCGAACTTTGCCCTGCTCGTCGCATGTTTCGCACTTTAGGTCGCCATCACCATCACATGAGACACAAACAACTAATCCGCTCCCGTTGCAGTTGTTACACGAGAAAATACCGCTCCCACCGCAGGAATTACAAGAATGCGTCACATACCTGGTTACCATATCGGTAATATTGGTTTCGTAGTTGTAGACATAATCGGTAACCTGACCTTGAACCGAACCTGAACCACCACAACTACCGCAGGAAATACGCCCCCTATAACACTGCCTGCACGCTTCTTGACCGCTCCCTTCACACAAGGCACACTCTATCCTCCGACACCCTTTGCATTCCTGACAGGTCAAGAGACCTTCGCTATGAGGAACGGGGATATCTTGAGATATGTTAACAAATTCATGACACGGCCTCTCTACTGTCATGTCCCACATGCTCGGTGGTGTACCCTTATCGTCGATTTTTCCCCCATAATAGGGAGATACTGCGCGACGCACCGAACGGCGCTCGTATTGGGTGTGGCAACACAGTTCATAACAGGGGGTTGGTTCAATTGATTGGAGGTGGATCGAGGTGCCAAATTTCTTATTACGAAAAAATCCCCTACTACCCCATTCATTAAGAATTTGAATAGCATCATCGTGAGATAAACTCTCCTCATGCGGAAAAGATGTTCCTGCCATGTGTCAAAATGATTTTTTTCTATTTTAGCATACATTGGTTATGTAAGTGGGTATGCAAGGGGAAGGGGTGAATAGGGGAACGGGTAAAGGGTGAAAGGGGTAAAAGGCATTATAGAGCGATTACCGTTCATAACCTTTGTTTTGGGGCGAATTCTCAAATACACTCACTCTTGTGACCGGGTCTTTGCGGTGCTTCGGTGGTGGGGGAGAGGGATTTCGCTTTTTAGAGACGAGATAATCGGCCTGTCGCTTGCTGATCAACCCCAACGCCTGGTGGGTGCGGATACCAATGACCGATTTTGGGAGTCCTGTGCCTTTAGTGAATTTTTTATATTGGGCACCGGAGATTTTTCCAGTGGCGTAGAGTATTGCCAAGCGATTCTGGATTTGCGCTTTTTTTAAGCCCTTTAAGGTGTCGGTAATGTGCTCATAGGTTGTGCGATACCGCATCGCCTTTAAGCCCTTGTCATTAAGAGTGTAGATAGTTTTGCCGTTACTTTGGGGGTGGGCTTTTAACATTTGAGTCTTAAACCCTAATGCGATTTTGTGAACATCCTCGGTCGAGAGTTTCCCACGAGCTGCACTGGCAATCGAGGTGACGATTGTGTGGTCTTTGACACTGCCCCGCTGCTCGCTTGCGTGAAGGCGAGCAGCTACTTCTCGATAAAGGAGGCGGTATTCTTTTTCAGTGGAGAGATTTTGAGTCTTTGCTTTTCCCACCACCTTATCCCAGCAAAACCCTTGAGCTTTGCCCCGTTGTTGCCACTCTTTTAAAAGCGCTGCGTTATCAACGTTCTTATCTTTCTCTTTGCGCGTCTTTAAGACCTCTGCCCGCTTTTGTTTGGCGGTCATGCTCGGATCTACCCGCTGCCGGATCTCTACAGTGCGGCGGCTAAATTCCTCTTTAATGCCTTCAGAGATACCGGAGATGCCAAAACTTGAGCCCCTGCCTTTTGAAAACGGCTGATCGTAGGTTTCAACGCCAAACTGACGCTCTAGACTGCGCCGTAGCTCATTTTGATAGATCATGCCCGAGGCATAGCGGGCTTCTAGGATTTTCTTGCCATCGAGGGCACCGGTCTTTCCTTCTGCGGTAATGCCGACATTGAGCATCAGCGCATGACTGTGAAGCTGGGGGTCAAGATCTCGGCTTGTGGTGTGGGTAAAGACGGCAAAGGGGGCTCGTGCAGCCTCGCTCGAGGCACCGCCCTTGCCGGTTCGGATAAAGGCTTGTTCCTCAAGGTAGGAAATTGCCGCTTTGGTAGCCCGTTGGTGGAGAGTGATGATGGTTTCTCGATCTTTCTCGTTGGGGCTTAAACTCCATAAGATCGATACATCTTTTGGGGCACTAAACACGTTATCATAAGCTACTACTGACCCTCGCTCTGAGATGCGAAGCCAGGCTGCAAAATCGTCGGTTTGATGAGTCGTGCTTAAACTTTTTAGTCGGTCTGAGTAACGATTTACATCGCCATTTTGAATCTGTGCCACTTCATCCCGCGAGAGGTAGAGCGGTTTGCCTCCATCGGTTCTGACCGTCTGGTAGGTCAAGGGGTCTTGTAGGGTGTGATACTCGCGAACGGTGGCTAACCCTTGGCGTAGTTCTGTTTTGCCATCGGGGGAGAGCCCTTGAAAGAGGTTTTTTAGGGTTGGGTCGCGCTCTTGGATGGTTTGTCCCAAAATACGAAGGCTTTTAGCGCCTGCCCCGAGGAACACGCCTTCTGGGTCAGGTTGTCCTGTGTAGTAGTCATCTTTTCCTAGGGAGAGATAGTAAGACTCTCGACCAGCGTGGATAATATCAATGGAGTTCACGAAGCGTTTCAGATGTGGAAGAGGGGTGGCTAATCTCCACTATAGCGAAACCGGCACTATCATGCGCTTGTAATATCAACCCCGACAGGGGGAGCCTATCCACCTTGGGTGCAAGTGTATCAAAGGTCTGGATCTGGATAATAAGGGGTTAACGAAGCTAGTTTTTAGGGGGCTTGTCCAGTGATTACCGCGCGCGGTAGGTAGTGAATAAGGGAGTTATGGTAAAGGGTGAAAGGATAATAGAGAGCGATCTCACACTACTTGGTGCTTTATAATAAAAGGTTGTTTTCTGTTCCATTGCTACTCAAACCCCAACTACTGCCCCCACCCCTCCGGCATAGGCTGATCCTCTCCCTGCACGCTGTTGGGGTTTAAATACCCTTCCTGACACATATGCCGCCGTAACGCATCGCCATAAGGAGTGCAAGGGCGATTCTGCCACGCTTGTTGGCGTGATTGTGCTTGTTGTTGTTGCTCAGCCTCATTTGCCTGGCTCTCCTGACGGCGCTGCTCTGCCGCCCTCTCAGCCTGCCCTTGTGGGCTCTTCCAATAGAGGGTTGTTGCCATCTGAGAATATTCGGAAGCTTTTTGAAGACTTGCCTGTGGATACCCAAATTCCTCGTGGGCATATTGGTGTATCTCACCTAACCACTGGTAGGGCATATAGTCGTTAGGGCCAAGTTTAGCGGCTTGTAGCCACGCATTTTGCGCCAAATCAAAGAATTCTGGTCCATTTGGTGGAGCCGGATTTTCAACCATGAGTTGAAAGTAGGCAAGCCCAAGATTTTTATAGACTTTTGCCGGTTTATTTGTCCCTTTATCGATGGCTAAGAGATTGCTTTGAATACTATCGTTGTAATTTCCGTTGAGCAGGAGCGCCTGACCTAAATAAAGAAAAGCTTGTGGGGAATTAGCACTCGATGTCATTCTGGTCACTTGAGCCAAGTCGTTTATGGCGTTCTGAAGTCGTTGGTTAGGGCTTAAGGTCAAACCTTGAGTGGTGATGGAATACTCTTTGAGAAGATAGATCTGGAGATTAGCCAACCCCCTTCCATAAAGGGCATCTGGATCCTCAGGAGCAAGGAGTAACGCCTTTTCAAAGCTATCGATTGCCCATCCATTGTTGGTAATGAGCGTATCCCCGTTGTTGCCAACGACTGGCTGGTGAAGCATCAAACTGTCAGGGTCTCCCTTTGCAAGGTACTCATTGCCCTGATTTACGAATTCACGAACCTTTGACTCAATTGAGGCGATCAGGGTCGGTTGAACCACTGGGGTAGCTGATAGGGCTTCAAGCGGACTTGTGACCTGGAGTGTCAGGGCTAAGAAAATCGTTGCCAAGGGGTAGGGGAGAGAGGAACGCATACTGCTTTATAGAGTTGGCGTGACTAGGGGGGCTTAATAATAGCTTAGCAGGGGGAAAGCGAAAAAGGGTATAGCTCGTTACTCTTAAGGGGGGTAGTCACTTTTTTTTGGTGTTTTCGATCCTCTTTTCCCAACTATGAGTGTTGAGTTGATGGTGAGTTGAAATCCTGATTATTGGCATCAGCACTATGGACCCCATTATCATAGAGCCATTTAATACTTTGGTTCATTTCAATCAACTAAGAGGAAAACAAAATTCAGATATTCAGGTAGGGCTGATATTTTCACAAATGAGATCTTGAAATTTTTTTTGTATATCGGGGTCGAGCATTTCAGATTGCCTGACAAGATTCAAACCCCTCGTCGCTTGAGCAATCTCTATTAAAGATTCGTCAATTTTATAATTCTTATATTCACTTAACCATGTAAGAAGCTCCAGTAGATGCCAGACAGATTGCGCTCCTCCGTAAATAGCTGGTGGACATTTAAGAAGGTCACTTGATATTAATTTTTGGATATTTTGTCGAGAGCATCCCAAGAGGGTCGCCACATCAGTTACCCCAACAAAATCAGGTGAAGCCTCAACTATCTCTGCTAATGGGATGGCCTTTCTGACGTCTTTTATTGCATTAGCCATTGCTTCATACGCTGAGGTTGATGCACGAATAAAATCGAGAGCGATATAACCTTTTTTCCCAGTTCCGATAATGGCATCATCACAGCCAGATTCATAGAGACACTCGATGTAGTCATCAGTATCTATGCTACTATCTGGAAGCTTGAATTTTAGGGTAAATTCATATTCTCGCATTGGATGTTATCTTCTCCTGGAGGCAATCATTTCTCTTCTTGTTGATAAATACACTTATCTACTACTCGACGAATCTGTTTGGCATGGTTAGTCGGGTTTCTAGGTGTACTCCAAATGCTCGTGATACAAAACTCTCCACATCTGCATTCAGAATCGTTGTAAGGGCAATAAATTTTTCCCCAAGCATGAGAACCGCCTTCTTCAATTCGCCAGCCTTGTTTCGCTGCGTAATCCAGAGCGGCTCGAATTTCTTTATTAGGGTGTTTTTTTGCCATTACCTAAAACACATATATGATTTTAAGACGAAGGGGATATGGTTGTCAACTGACAACTAACCTTAGCCGTTTTTTCTAAAAATTACAAACTTTCAACTCAGATCTTGCACCAAGAAAAATTGAGATGAGAACTGACGGCTGAAATCACTGTCTGATGAGAGTTTTCATGGGTTCTCTTCTTAAGCGAGAGAACTAAATTCAAGAACTAATAAAAACCCAACTCATTCATAATTTTACTCTACCCGATGACCCGCCTTTTTTTCATCAGGATATAAATCTAACCAACTTTCATAAAGGGACTCAATGGCCGAATTAAGTGCTTCGATTTTGGTTCTTCTAATAACAGCGTTTACTCCATCTATATGGGCTTGACTTCCTGCCTTTCCCAAATGCTTAAAACGAGAAAATTCACCTTTTTTATTCGCTTTTGGAAAAACCGCTTTAGATGCCTTAAGCTGATAATACCAATAATGATACTTTTGTCCTTTGGCTTGATACCGTGCTATATAACAATCAGCAGGGGCCACCCATCCTGAAGCTTCAATTTCAGACTTTTCACGTTTTAAAGCGTCTATAGCTTCTTTGATACCCTCTGCTCGTTGTCTTATTTCTAGCTCACTATTATTTTTAGCCATTTTTGAGCAGTAATTGCTGTATATATGCTATTATAGTTCTCTTGTTAAACGAGAGAACTATGTCTCCTTATTCTATCTTACCCCAAGTTGACGAATTACTTTCTACTTTAAAAGACTTAATGCCCACAATTTATCAGCAAGAAACCTTAGAATCTATTTTAGGTTTGTTTCTAGATACTCAAGGAAATGCCGTTCCTCATCATTGTCTGACTAAATCAGAAAGTGCCATTAGTCGCTTTCTCAATCATTATAATTGGTCAACCCGTTCTCTGATACGAACTGTTCGTTCTTTTATTTTTAATCTGGTTTTAGCCGAAAGAAGAAAAGGACGAAAACCAATTTTACAAGTAATTTTAGATCTAACAACATTAGAAAAAGTTGGCAAATTTCCTCATCTACAAGACTTGGTTAGAGTTTATAATCATAAGAAGGGTTTACATATCGTTGTTCTTTATTTGGTTGTTGGTAATTGGCGATTTCCTTGGAGTTTTCGAGTTTATAGAGGCAAAGGGACTCCATCTCCTTCTCAACTCGCTTCAAAATTACTGAACACATTGCCTTCTATTTTAACAGAATCTTTTAAACTTTATGTCTTAGGAGATACCGCATTTGGGACAATTGATTTAATTCATAAAATTCGACAAGATGACTTTAATTATCATGCTATTTTTGGCATTGCTAATACCAGAACTTTAACGGATGGACGCAAAGTTTCGTCAATTAAAACTCGCGGACAACAAGTTTATTTAAATGGTTTAGATTTCCCTGTATATTTATCATGGGTTTGGCTAAAAAGAGATGGAAAAAGGGTTCAACGCTTTGTTATTTCTACAAAACCTATGAAAGGAAAAACTATCGCCCGATGGGGAAAACGTCGATGGCAAATAGAAGGTTTCTTTAAAACGGCAAAACATCAGTTTAGTCTTCACCGTTTTGGACAAAAAACTTTATTAGGGGTTTATCGTTGGTTAATTCTTTCTTTTGTATCTTATTTATTAGCCTATTGGGTCTATTTACATAATGGCAAATTTGATGATTTAGACTGGTTTGATTCAGCGCAACAAGCCTTAGTTTTACTTTTTCCTCATATTTTACTCTTCTCTCTTTTAAGAAAATTAAAGTTACTAACCCCCTGGTTTTATGAACATGGTTTGGAACTTTGTCTCATCAGGTGCAAGATGTGAGTTCAAGATATTTTATACGTAACTCCTAATATTGTGGAACAATTTTGGGCTTTTACCATCAAGAATACGAGTCGATCTTTTGGCTTTAAAAATTCTAGAGAACTGCCTTGCTAAAACAATATCTCCAACCAATAAAATCTATACTATTTCAATACTTACCCCAACCCAACCTAGTCGCATCCATAACCAATCCGCACTCAAACCACACGGAAAAGCTCGACCTTTCAAGAAGGTTTTTCCGTGGAACAATCGACTAAAAAGCCCCTAAAACCCTCTAAACAGGGTGCCTTCTACCTATATTGTCCGACAATTAAGTAACTTACACCCGATAAGACTACTTATCGGGTATATATGAGGATTACGCCCGATAACATCACGAAAGTTCGACCACTTCAAACATAAAATAGGCAGTCTAAATCGTAAAAAGGTTATCTTTGCTTGAACCTGTCGAATAAACCTGATAACATGAAATAAACAGTTTAATTCATGTTGCAAATATGATAGACCTTACAAATATCCACTCACTATCTGAGTTTCAGAGAAATACAAAGCATTACGTCTCGCAAATGAAGCAGAGCGAAAAGCCATTAGTACTAACAGTTAATGGCGAAGCTGAATTAGTTGTGATGAGTGCAAAAGCCTTCCAAGATCTGCAATTCCAGTTAGAGTATGCTGAATCAGTAAATGCTATTAGGGAGGGAATCAGAGAAGCCGATGAAGGGAAAACGATGCCCGTTGATGAAGCTTGGAAACAATTAAAAGAAAAGCATGATCTACCAGGTTAGCATTACGACTTTAGCGTTCCGAGATGCTGATAATGCCTATCAATGGTTTAGAGCTTCTAACGAGCAATTTGCTAATGAATGGTTCAACGGGCTAATTGAAGCGATTGATACCCTACAACAGCTACCAAGCCGTTGCGCTCTGGCGCCTGAAAGTAAAGAGTTTGATAGAGAGATTCGTCAATTACTTTATAAAAAATCAAAAACGAACTGTTACCGCATTATTTTTGGGATCATAAAAAGTAATGTGATTATCTATCGCATCCGTCACACTTCACAGCAATATCTTTCTAAAGAAGGTTTCGACCTATAACACAAACTTTCTACAAGATAAAGCGCGTAGACAAGGACAAACCCTATGCCCGCACAACGAGAAAAAGTAACCATATCGCTCTATTACGATGAACTAATCACCATTGAGAAGCTAAAAAAACAGCTTTCCGATGCTGGTCTCCTCGTTGCTCCCACCACAAGCGAGATAGTCCGCCTCGCGTTACATCTCTTAGGAGAGGCCTCCCAGTCAAAGCTAGAACACGCGGTGGCAGTCGTTCCAGACCGGCGGGCGGGAAGACCGAAAGGGTAAGATGCGAATGCCGCTTTAAAAAAAATTTAGGGAGTTAGGGGTTTGGGGCGCGCGCACGGAGGGCGGGGCAAGTACCCCAAATATAAAAACGCGACCAACAGAGAGCAACCAACCTTAAGAACGCATAGTGGCAATCGTTCCAGACCGACGGGCTAAGAAGACCGACTCACATCCCTGTTAAAGCTCTTCTGGGGCTTTCTCTGGCGTTTTCTTTGATCTACCTAAGTCTTCCTGTGTACGATCCTCAAAAAATGCCTCAAATCGGCATTTCTCGCCTTCTTAGCAACGAGAGTGGAATGACTGCCCGAATAACCTCCCATTAATAACGAAAAACAGCGTTTCAAGTAGCTGATCTCGTTCGACGCGAAAGCGCCTAAGATCTTTTTAGATCTTTTAAGATCTTTACGGGCAAAAAAACGGTCGATTTTGGTAATCATTTCAGATAGTTATAAATTGCTCGGTGGCACGAATGGCGCTAGTGGGTGGCACGAATGGCGCTAGTAGGTGGCACGAATGGTGCTAGTAGGTGGCACGAATGGCGCTAGTAGGTGGCACGAATGGTGCTAGTAGGTGGCACGAATGGCGCTAGTGGGT
>Ga0114968_10002650_pt1 | contig 13588 bp, 11 predicted proteins | sample M_130807_EF_Meta_FD_87020 | JGI IMG/M metagenome (GOLD analysis project Ga0114968, IMG submission 87020) | Freshwater microbial communities from Lake Montjoie, Canada to study carbon cycling - M_130807_EF_MetaG | ecosystem: Environmental > Aquatic > Freshwater > Lake | place: Lake Montjoie... | reverse complement strand
CGTTGGTATGGCGACCCGCATCCCACCACACAACCTGGGTGAAGTGATCGACGCCGTGCTGCATGTCCTCGAGAAGCCCGACGCCACGCCCGACGACTTGATGGCCTACGTGAAGGGTCCCGACTTTCCAACTGGAGCCCAGATTCTTGGTCGCCAGGGAATCCTCGACGCGTACCGCACCGGTCGCGGGTCGATCAAGATGCGTGCCGTCGCCGAAATTGAAGAGACTAAGGGCGACACGCGAATCGTCGTCACGGAGTTCCCGTACGAAGTATCGGTCGAGAACGTCGAAGAGAAGATCTACGACCTCGTTAAGTCGGGCGAGATAGACGGCATCGCCGCCGTGCAGAACGACTCGGCCAACCGTAAGTCCCGCCTCGTCATTCGCTTGAAGCGTGATGCCAACGCCAACGTGGTGCTCAACAAGCTCTATAAGAACACCACGCTGCAGACGACGTTCGCCGTCAACATGCTCGCGCTGGTCGATGGCGTGCCCCGCACCCTGACGTTGTCTCAAGCGATTTCGCACTACGTCGATCACCAGATTGTGGTGATCACACGGCGTACCCAGTTCCGACTTCGCAAGGCGCAAGCTCGCGCACACATCGTCGAAGGTCTGCTCAAGGCCATCGACATGCTCGATGCCGTTATCGCCGCTATTCGCAGTTCGGACGACCGACCCGCAGCGCGTATTGCGCTGATGGCCGCGCCATTTGAGTTCAGCGAAGAGCAGGCCAATCACATCTTGGATATGACGCTCGGTCGACTGACCAAGCTGGGCCGCAACGAACTTGAAGACGAGATGAAGAAGCTCCGTGAGACCATCACGGAGTTGGAATCAATTCTGGCCAGCGACACGAAACTCCGCGGAGTTATCCGTGACGAGATCTCGGTCATTCGCACCAAGTTCGCTAACGATCGCCGCACCGCGATTGTGAATGACCCGGGTGAGCTGGGCATGGAGGACTTGATTGACGACGAGAACATCGTCATCACGTTGACCAAGTCGGGTTACGTCAAGTCAGTCGCCGCCGATGCCTTTAAGTCGCAGGGCCGCGGTGGCCGCGGTGTTACCGCCGCCAAGCTGAAGGACGAAGACTTCGTCGACCAAATCGTCAACACCTCGTCGCACGCCTATCTCTTGATGTTCTCCAACCGTGGACGGGTATTCCGCCTCCGTGGTCACGAGATTCCTATGAAGGAGCGCCAGGCCAAGGGCACGGCCATCGTGAACTTGCTCAACCTCCAGCCCAACGAGACGATTCAGGCCATCGTGTCAACGGAGGACTTCCCCGAAGACCAGTTCCTGTTGTTCGCCACGGCGAACGGCACCGTGAAGAAGACGGCCTTCTCCGAGTACGACAAGTCTCGTCGTGAGGGATGGATTGCCATCAAGCTTCGCGACGACGACGAAGTGGTGCGCGTCATCTCCGTGAAGGAGGGTGACGACGTCATGCTCGTGACCTACCGCGGCACGGCCATTCGTTTCGCCGCCGACGAGGCTCGTTCCATGGGTCGTGACTCGACCGGTGTTCGCGGCATCAAGTTGCGCGGTGACGACAAGGTCATTTCACTCGACACGGTACGCAGCGACGCCGATCTCTTCTGTGTCACTGACGCCGGCTTTGGTAAGCGCGTCAAGGTGGAGCGTTTCACGACTCAGGGACGTGGCGGCATGGGCGTTCGGGCGATCAAGCTCACGGCCGCTCGCGGTCACGTGGCCGCAGCCTTCATGGTGACCATCAAGGACGAACTCCTGTTGGCCTCATCGGGTGGCGTGATGATTCGGACCCCCGCACGCGAAGTCTCTTCGCAGGGCCGTGACGCCACGGGTGTTCGAGTGATGAATCTCGACGAAGGACACGTCGTGGCCACGGCCGCCGCCGTGCCCTTTGAAGAGGATGAGGCCTAGGCCAGTTCTTTTTGACGACGGGCCCAGGCCCGTTCCATCACTGAGAGAATTTCGTCGGCGCCCTGGGCACCCATGACCATGAATCGTCCGTCAATCAAGATGCTGGGCACGCCGGTTATGCCCCGTTCGTTGGCATCCAGTTCGTCCTGTCGCACCTCGTCGGCGAAACGGTCGGACTCGAGCGTGGCGACCGCATCGGTCACGCCGACCTCAGTGGCGAGCGCCACGAGGAGGTCGCGATCGGCCGGCCGGCCCCCTTCGCAGAAGTAGGACTGGAATAGTCGCTCAATCATGGCGTCCTGCAGGCCCTGGCTAGCGGCTAACGCAATAAGGCGGTGGGCGTTGAAGGTATTGGAGGGTTGGCACTGGTCGAGATTCCACGTCATACCCAGACGGGCAGCGGAGGCCTCCATGCGTTGGTTCTGGGTGGTGGCCTGCTCAACGGTCATGCCGTACTTCTTGCTCAGTAGTTCGGCGAGAGAGTGTGCGTAGTGCTCCGGGGCGCGAACGTCGAGTTCGAAGGCCCGGTGATGGATCTCCACCGTGATGGCGGGATCGAATTGCCTTACTGCGAGTTCGAGCTGACGCTTGCCGAGATAACAGAAGGGGCAGACGACGTCGCCCCAAACATCGATACGAAGTACAGTGCCCATCCCACCATCGTGTCACAGTCGTCGGCGAAATAGGGCAGAATGGAGCCATGACAATGCGTGAAATGACGGCCACCGAAGCCGCGGCGTTGTTGCGCCCGGTCGACACGGTCGGACTCGGACTCGGCCCTGCTAACCCGCACACCATGTTGCGAGCGATGTCGGAACGAAAGGACTGGGAGCAGCTCACCATTGGTGGGGCCCTAATTCTCGGCCTTTTTGAGCTCTTCACCCACCCCAATGTGGCGTATCGAGCGGGATTCTTCGGCCCCGCCGAGCGCTACTACCGCAGCGTCGGCGGAAACGTTGAGCACGTGCCCGCCGGCTTCCGCCAGTTCGCCCCGATTCTTCGACGCCTGGCTCCACGCGTGATGATGGTTCAGGCCACCCCGCCAGACCAACACGGATTCTGCAGTCTTTCCCTGCACTGCGGAGCCACGTTGGATGAACTCCGAGCGGCCGGCGCCGATCCCGATCGCCTCCTAATTGTCGAAACCTCACCACACTTGCCCTGGACTTCCGGAATCCCCGGTATGGAGAACCGCCTCTCGATCAATGAAATTGATGTTCTCGTGCGTGGCGAAGAGGCGCCCTTCGAACTTCCTGGCGAAGCGCCCACCGAGGCCGACCTGGCGATTGCCCAGCACACACTGCCGTACATTGCGGCCAACGCGACCCTGCAAACCGGGATTGGGGCGATTCCCAACACGGTGGCCGAAGCACTCGCACAACGCCAGGGTGGCGAGTACGGCATTCACTCGGAGATGTTTACTGACGGTCTCTGGAAGTTGCAGGCTTCGGGCAAAGTCACCAATACTCACAAGGGCATCTACGACGGCTATTCGCTGACCACCTTCGCGCTCGGCTCCAAGGGGCTGTACGAGTGGCTGCACGAGAATCGCGAGGTTCGCTTCGCTCCGGTTTCGGTCGTTAACGACCCCACGATTATTAGCCAGAACAGGAACTTCGTTTCCATCAACGGCGCCATCACCGTGGACCTCTACGGACAGGTCGTGGCCGACTCCGTCGCCGGGGCCCAAGTGTCGGGCGTCGGTGGTCACGAGGACTTTGTGGCCGGCGCGGATCTCTCGGTCGATGACGTCTCTTTGATTTGTCTGCGTTCCACCATTGAAGTGAACGGAGAGACGGTGAGCCGCATCGCGGCCCAACTGCCCCTCGGCTCAGTCGTGGCGACCCCTCGCCACCACACTGCGGTCATCGTGACGGAGTTCGGCGCCGCCGATCTCCGCGGGGCCACTGTTCGAGAGCGAGCCCACTTGTTGGCCGATATTGCCCACCCGCAGTTCCGAGATGAGCTCCGCGCTGCAGCTGAAGTTATTGCTCGCTAATGCTCATAGTTAGAGATCTCGCAATTGAAATTGGTACTCGTCGTATCTTGACGCCCACTCACCTGACCATTGGCGAGGGGGAGAAGGTCGGCATCGTCGGTCGCAACGGCGCGGGCAAGTCGACCATTCTGTCCGTCCTGCTGAGCGAAGGTGGCGAACACCTTCGCGTGGAGGGCACCGTGCAGCGTTTCGGGTCGTGGGCTCACTTGCCCCAAGAACCCGTACCCGGCGGACTTGGTGTGGAACCAATTGGCCTGTCACACATTCTCTCGGCGCGCGGGCTCGACAAGCTCGACGCCGACATGCACACGGCCCGTCACGCCATGGCTGCCGATCCCTCGAGTGAAAACATTGAGGCCTTCACCAACATCGAGGAGCGCTTCCGCGACCTCGGTGGCTACGAAGCCGAATCGGAAGTGGCCCGCCTCGCAGCCGGTCTCGGACTGGAAGAGGAGTATCTCCTCGAGGATCTCTCGTCGCTATCAGGTGGACAGCGCCGCCGCGTCGACTTGATGCGGGTGCTCTACGAGCAGCCCGAAACGATGGTCCTCGACGAACCAACGAACCACCTCGACAAAGCGGCCAAGCGGTGGCTCTTCGACGAACTCGAAAAGTTCCCCGGTACCGTGATCGTCATTAGCCACGACCTGCCCCTGCTGGATAAGGCCATTGACCGAGTCCTCTCACTGCGCGAGGGTCGCCTCCGTGAATACAAGGGTAACTACACCAAGTTCCTCGAACAAGAAGAAGTCACGATTGCCGGCGAAGAGAAACTCGCGAGCCGCCAAGACGCCGACATCGAGCGATTGTCACAGTTGGCCAACTCCATGCGCGGTCAGACCGAAAAGCGCGCCCGTTTGGCCAAGGTTCTCGACAATCGTGTGGATCGCCTGAAGGACAATCGCGTGGAAGTCACCCAGCGCGAGCGCAAGGTGAAATTCAAGCTGCCCACTCCACCCCGCAGTGGCGACGTGCCGCTGACCGCTTCGGGAATTTCCGTTCGCTACGGCGACACACAGATTCTGAAGGACACCAGTTTTATTACCAAGCGCGGCGACCGGATCTTGATCGTCGGACGCAACGGTGCCGGTAAGAGTTCACTCTTACGCTGTCTCGCCGAAGCCCAAGCGGCCACATCGGGCTCAGTCAAGCTTGGCGCCAACGTGGTGCGGGGATACTTCGCTCAGGAGCACGAGAATCTCGACCCCAACAAGACGGTGTTGGCCCACTTAGATAACGCCACCGTCGAGACTGAAGTGCAGCGACGTGCTCTCCTTGGTGCCTTTGGTCTCAAGGGGTCGGCCGCCCTCCAAACACCCGACACTTTGTCGGGTGGGGAGCGGGCCAAGTTGGCGCTGGCCATGCTGGCCGCCTCCGAAGCCAACCTTTTGATCTTGGACGAGCCGACTAACAACTTGGACCCTCGGTCGGTGGAAGCAGTCGGCGAAATGCTCAACGGGTGGAGTGGGACCATCATTGCGGTCTCTCACGAACGAGCATTCGTTGAGGCCCTCGACCCTACGCACGCAGTTCTGCTTCCTGAGGAGTATTTCGATCTGTGGCGCGAGGACTACATGGACATGGTGGAACAGCGCTAATCAACGCGGCCGCACCGTTGTCGTGGTGGTCGGGCGCGTGGTCGTTGTTGTTGGCCGTGTCGTTGTCGTAGTTGTTGGACGCGTGGTGGTAGTTGTCGTGGTGGTCGGGCGCGTGGTCGTTGTTGTTGGCCGTGTCGTTGTCGTAGTTGTTGGACGCGTGGTGGTAGTTGTCGTCGTGGTCGGGCGCGTGGTCGTCGTCGATGTGTTGTTAGGAAACTGCACCCACGCACTGGCGAGATGTTCGAGCAGTCCGCTGCCTCGCGGTACGTAGTAGGTCAAGAGAAGGCCGCTCGATGTGGAGAGCTCAGCGTGCGGTGTCAGGGCGTAGCAAAAGAGCCCAGGATCTAACTGCGAACAGCCGGGCAGCGTTGCACTACCCATCGAAACATAGGGACCAGTTGCTTGAGTTGACTTAAAGATCTCAATGGCTCCACCCAGATCATCTTGACGGATGTAGTAGTAGGTGTCCTTGTCGGCGACCGTGTATCGACTCATCGCAAAGAGAGCGGCGTCCATCCCTCGGGGGTTGTCAAAAATCGGAACAGCGGTGTAGCGATTGTGGTCGCCGAGATTGTTAAGCGTTGCGGGAAATGACGTTGAATACAAAGTGGTGTTAGTACAGAGAAATACCACGCTGCTGCGCGCACAACCGTGAGAGAAAAATGTGACAGTGCCATCGCGATTAAAGATCGGCCAGCCGTATCGGAGGCGCTCGGGGAGTTCAGCTCCTCGGCGGCCCGGGAGCATGACATCGGTGACGTTGCTCCAAAGGTTCAAGGTGGTGTCGAAGAGGGCAAACCCCCAGCCCTCCACGGTGGTCGCCGTGGTTTGCGCGCAGACGCTTAAGTACGTTACGAAGAGGGAGCTAGGTGCTAGTGACGCCGGTGCCGCTGTGGCTCCAGTAATCCATCGGACTGAACGTCGATCCGGGCCGCCGAAGCAGGGCACTCCGTATTGACCCGGCATGTAGGTAACGCGAGGCGGCGGGAGGAACCGCGTGGGCAGAGGCCACGCGGCTAGCTGTCCCACCCGAATCTCTTGAAGATCCGAGGGAGCCCTCCCGGGGGTGATGGTTGAACTAACTGCAGCGGTTGAGCCACCCACGAAGAACGAGGGCGTACCGGCCACTGATGATGCCGGGACGTAGGTGTCGCCGAAGAGCCAGTAGCTCTTTCCGTTGAGCACTGTCGAGATGCCTACGTCTCGCGCAAAGCTTATTTGACGAGCAATTTCGGTCGGTCCGGAGGGCCCAGGGCCGGCCGTGATTTTTAGAGCGGGGGCCGACCGGGCGGCGGTGGAGAGCGAGACGAGCAGCAATACGGGTGCGACGATGGCGACAACTTTTCTCGCATGTTTCAGCACAGGGTGAATCTACTCACCGCCCTACGGTGTTCTTACTCGCACGCCATTCGGCCTACAGTCCTAGTCCTATGAAGATTCTCGTTATTGGCGGTACATCCTTTGTTGGTCGCGGTATTGCGTTAGCGGCACACGACCGTGGACACGAAGTCACGGTCTTTAATCGCGGCGAGACGCCCACCGACTTGCCGGCCGCCATTCACCGGTTAGTGGGTAATCGTCAGAGCGACCTCTCGGCGTTAGAGAGTTGTACCTTTGACGCCACCATCGATGCCATTGCGTACCAGCGTCGTGATGTTGAACTCCTCCACGCCGCGATGGGCGCAAGATTCGGGTACTACTTGCAGATCTCATCGATCTCCGCCTACCAAGATCCCGAGTTCGATCAGGCCGACGAGAGCACGCCGCGCCTCGAGCTGGGTGACGTCGATCCCAACGCCAATGTCACCGCAGCCACCTACGGCGTACTGAAGGCCGAGTGTGAGCGGGCCGCCGAAGAGCTGTTTGGATCGAGCATCGGCATTTTGCGGCCCACCTTCGTGATCGGTGGTCACGACAAGACCTTCCGCTTTCCTTACTGGGTGGCCCGCATCCAAAAGGGTGGCCGCGTGGCATTTCCCGGTCCCCGTTCGAACTCGCTACAGTGGATTGACGCCCGCGATCTCGGAACCTTCGCGGTGCTCCTCGCCGAACAGCGATTTGCCGGTGCGGTGCACGCGTTGGGAAGTTCGCCCGCCTTGAGCTTCGGTGAGACGCTCGAGCGCATTGCGGCTCACGTGGCCCCGGCAGGCACGACATTGGTCGAGGTCGACCCCAAACATCTTGAAGACTCTTCTTGGTATGCGAAGTTTCCACTCTGGACGGGCACCTCGAGTGAGACGGCCCTCACTATGAGTAACGCCAAGGCGCTTTCGCTGGGCCTGACCCTACGAACATTGGAAGAGAGCGTCGACGACACTGCGGCCTGGTTTGGCACTCGTGAGTGGCCCGGCCATTGGCTTAGTGAGGCCGATGAATCGGCCCTGCTGGATGAGGCGTAAAGGCCCGCAGAATCTACTGTATCACGCGTGATACAGTAGATTTATGAGTGAGGTAACGATTCGAGAGTTGCGTAATCATGGCGGCGATGTCGTCAATCGTGTGTCACGAGGCGAATCCCTTGTTGTAACGCGAGACGGAACGCCGGTAGCTGAGTTGCGGCCACTGATGCGCCAAGGATTGGCCGCAGAAACCCTTCTAGCCCGATGGCGGCACCTTCCTCGGCTTGATGGCGAAAAACTGCGCGATGACATCGATCAGATAATGGACCCAGCATTATGAGTGAGAACCGGCCAACTCACGGGATTCTCGACACTTCGACGGTAATCCTCCTACCCAGGATTACGACGCCCGAAGAGCTGCCCGAGATTCCCTTGATTTCCTCAATTACTTTGGCGGAGTTGTCCGTTGGCCCTTTGGCCACCAATGATGAGAAGGAGCGGTCTGCACGGCTGGCGCACCTGCAACAAGCGGAAGCCGATTTTGAGCCTCTTGCTTTTGATGCGGCCGCAGCGAGAGCGTTCGGGCGTGTTGCTTCATCGCTACGCCAAAGGGGAAGGAAGCCAACCGCCCGTGCCTACGATGCCCTCATAGCGGCAACGGCATTGAGCAATGGCCTTCCGATCTACACGTGCAATCCTCGAGACTTCGAAGGCATCGACAATCTCCTTGTGATTACTGTGCCTCATCCAGATCACCGCTGAACACCTATCCAATGCGCGGTGGATCGGCAGTGGCGCTGGCGGAGACCCCAAGCAAGCTGTTGACGGCGATACCCTCCTGAACCTTTTCATTAATTATCGGCAAGTGTTTCGGCCAAGATTTCGTAACGGAGCTCGTTGTCATGTTTCTAATGTCGCATACATCGATGACACCCGTACATGGATTACATGCGTAGTTCAATCAAGGCTCAGGCTGATTTTCAACCAACGTCGGGGTTACTATTTCGACCCCGACAAAAATCCGTATTTTGGTGGGCGAGGCGGGACTTGAACCCGCACATCCTTTCGAATACTGGCACCTGAAGCCAGCGCGTCTGCCATTTCGCCACTCGCCCGAGCGGAGTATCACTTTACTTCTATTTCTAAAGGCTCCAAATTGCCGGCACGAAATAGGCAAACTTCACCGGTACGCTTAGGGATGTATGGCACTTAAGAACGTAGAAAGTCGGCTCGAACGCCTCTTTGACCGGACCTTTGCGAAAGGGTTGCGCTCACACGTCCAGCCCATTGAGATTGCTCAGCGCATCGCACGTGAACTTGACCTGGCTGCTCGTATCGGTCCCGGTTCAACAATGGCACCGAATGACATTCGAATCTTCTTGTCGGCGGAAGACACCCCCCGTTTCCATGGTTTTGAGCAGTCCACCATTGATGAATTGGCTTCCTCGGTGCGCGAACACGCCCTGCAGGAGAGCTACGACTTCGTGGGTCCCGTCTCGGTCCAGATCTTCGAGGACACCTCGCTCACTATGGGCCAGCTCGGTATTCGGGTGAATTTTGTTTCTGGTCGCCCCCAACCCAAATTGGTCAGTGTGAACGGGGGCCAGTACAACTTGAGCGAACGGCCCCAAATCATCGGGCGTACTCCCGAGTGCGACATTATGGTCGCAGACCCCAACGTTTCCCGCCGGCACGCCGAAATCTGGTCGACCCCGGACGGCGTGGGCCTCCGGGACCTGGGATCTACCAACGGGACTCTGGTTAATGGTCGTCGTATCGAAACGGTACTCCTAACGCCTCACGACGAGATTTCCTTAGGTTCACAGGTATTCCGGATTGAGTTGGCCTAACTTGCTGATCGCGGCGTCGGCCTACGCCACCATTGTCCGGCCCCTCCAAGTCCTGGTGCTCCTGGGCGTAATTCTCTTTTTCGTGCGCGTTCTCTCAATTGCCACCGAGGAGATGCGCCCACCCAAAGAAGAGAGTGGTCGCCGCCAACGCCGTCGCGCGCTAACACTCGCCTTTATGGAGCCGGAAGCCCAGGCCGGTGAACGTATCGAAATTGCCAATCCCGTGGTACTGGGCCGAGGAGCGCCGAGCGACATCGTTCTCGACGACACCTTTCTCTCCACCCAGCACGCCCGGTTCTCAGTGGATGATGGCGACCTCTTCATCGAAGATCTCGGATCGCGCAATGGCTCCTACGTCAATGCCGAACCAGTTATTCACCGCACCCAAGTCTTGAAGGGTGACGTGATTCAAATCGGCAACGTGATTTTGGAAGTTGTTCGATGACGACCTGGCGCAGTGCCGTCGCTACCAATGTTGGTCTCGTTCGCGAGGCCAATGAAGACGCCGTAGCGGCGACTGATCGGATGGTGGTGGTGGCCGACGGTATGGGTGGTCACGCCGCTGGTGAAGTGGCCTCCGAGCTTGCAGTTTCGGTCTTTTCTCGTGCCATCACCAGTGAACCTTCCGTCGCTGGGCTCAACGCCGCGCTCCATGTCGTGAATCAGGCCATCTTGGATGACGCGCTCGCGCACCCCGAGCGCGCGGGCATGGGCACCACCCTCACGGCCATCGTGCCCGTGCCCTATGAAGACGGCGAGGCCCTGGCCTGGGTCAATATCGGCGACTCCCGCCTCTACCAACTTCGTGATGGTGCTATTCGTCAGGTGACTGAAGATCACAGCGTGGCCGAAGAATGGGTGCGCGAAGGTCGAATTTCCAAGGAAGAGGCGGCCGTTCACCCTCGCCGTCACCAGCTGACCCGCGTGTTGGGTATGGCGGAGGCGCTGGATGGTGATGCCGGTGTCCTTTCCGTCAAAGTCGGCGACCGACTCCTCCTCTGCAGTGACGGCCTCTCCAATGAGGTCAGCGATACCGAGTTGGCCGAACTGGCCTCTAGCCCAATTGGCCTCGACGACGCCGTGGCCTCGCTCGTGGCTCGAGCCTGCGCAAATGGTGGACACGACAACATCACCGTGGCCCTCCTCGAAGTTGAATCGGTGTCGGTTGTGGTTCCGCAAATCGAAGTGACGCCTTCGAGCGTGAGAGCCTTTCCCTCTAGCCGTGCCGCCGCATCGGGTCCGGGTGAAACAGTGATGCGCCGTCGCCGCCGAAAGCATCCGCGGTGGCTGACGTGGCGGACTGGGATTTTCGCCTCGGCTATGGCTGGTCTCGTAGGGGCAGTTTTTGTGATCTTGGGGTGGTTTGCGTCGGCTTCGTTCTACCTTGGTGACGCCAATGGTTCGATTGCGGTCTACCAAGGTCAACCCAATGGTTTTCTTTGGTATCACCCGAAGGAAGTCTTCGTGACGCCATTCAAGTCCTCAGAGTTGCGACCCGGCGATGCTCGGGAATTAAAGAAACACATCGCCGAATCCAGCTTGGCGGCGGCGATTCGTCACGCGGACAACATGCACTCGGCCTGGCTGACTACCCAGCCCGTCGTCCAGCGATAGGTCGATTGTGACTCGTCGCCTCGGCATTCTCGGCACCGTTATTGCGCTGCTGTTTGCAATCTTGGTGGGCCAGTCGGCCTACATTCAGTTTTTTCACGCCGGGGCCCTGAATAATTCGTCACTCAACCCTCGAGTTTCCTATGCCGGATTGATGCAGCCTCGGGGCGATATCGTCGCGGCTGACGGCACAGTGCTGGCCACGTCGGAGTCGGCCACGTCGGGGGTCTACCCCTGGCGTCGTTCGTACCCTCTCGGCTCACTGACGTCGGGCGTCGTGGGTTTTTCATCGGCAATCTACGGCACGTGGGCGCTGGAGTCTTACTACAACGCCGAGTTAACGTCCCATCCCCAACCGGCCAAATCTCTCTCACAGGTCATCGCCCCGATCAGCTCTGCCAATACGTTGACGTTGACGTTGCAGCCCGAGCTCCAGCGAGTAGCTCAGAAGGCGCTCGCCGGTCGCAACGGCGCCGTGGTGGCGATCAACCCTAAGACGGGCGCCATACTCGCGATGTACTCCAACCCGAACTACGACCCCCGTCCCATTACGTCGGATGACTCGACGGTGGCTACCGCGGCCTGGAAAAAGTACGTAACGAAGAACGATCGCGGCTTTCCTCCGCTCGGCCTGATGGCCACCCAGCAGACCTTCGCCCCGGGTTCAACGTTCAAGGTGATCACCGCGGCAGCGGCCGTTTCGGCCCGCCCCGATATTTTCGTGAAGAAGTATCCCTACAAGGCCTTCACGACCTTGCCGACGTCAAACAAGTTGTTGTGGAACTCGGGCCACACGGCCTGCGGTGGGAACGCCGCCGACATGCTGCCCGGGTCGTGCGACCCCGGTTTTGGCCTGATGGGCTTAGACCTCGGTGCCGATGTGATGTACACCACCGCCACGGCGTTTGGGTTCAACCAAGTGCCCCCGATCGACCTTCCGGGCGTAGTGAGCTCGTACTTTCCCGAGGCATCGGCCTTCTCTCAGGACCTGCCCGGACTGGCCTACTCGGCTATCGGGCAAAAAGACGTCCGGGCCACCACCCTGGAAAACGCCTTACTGGCCGCCGCTATCGCCAATAAGGGGGTCATAATGAAGCCCCACTTAATGGCCGAAATCTCTCGCGCGGACGGCTCCATAGTTCGCCGGTACAAGCCCTCCGGGTGGCTTCGTCCTCTCTCGGACATTCAGACGCAGCAGATTGTGCCGATGATGCAAAACGTTGTTCGATTCGGTACGGCGTCTGGGCTGTTTCGCCCCTCGGACTACGTCGGTGCCAAAACGGGAACGGCCCAAACCGGGAATGCCGCTGAAAACACCCACAACTGGATGATTGCCTTCGCGCCGGCGAACAACCCCGTCATTGCCGTGGCCGTCGTCGTACCCTTTCAGGCCAAGTCCGATTCGGGAGCGGCCGTGGCTGGTCCGATCATGCGTTGTGTGATTGAAGGTGCTCTCGCGCTCGCGCAGGGTCGACCCGCGTCAGGAACTTCTTCCACGTGTCCGCGTTAATTCTCATAAGTAAAGGCGTAGGCTAAGAACGATTATGGAGCCCGTAGCTGAGCAGCACATTTATAAGGGTCGATACCGTCTCACGCACCTAATTGCGCGTGGCGGCATGGCCCAGGTTTTCCGAGCTACCGATTTGATGCTGAACCGCCCCGTGGCGCTCAAAGTTCTTTACCCCGAACTCAGTGTTGATCAAAACTTTGTTGAGCGATTCCGCCGCGAAGCTCAGGCCGCTGCCAACCTTTCCCACCCGAACATCGTGCCCGTTTTTGATTGGGGCGAAGAGGACGGTGCCTACTTCATCGTGATGGAGTTGGTCGAAGGAACTTCGCTGGCCGGACTCTTGCGTGACGAACGCATCATGTCACCATCACGGGCCGCTTCCATCACGGCTCAGGTAGCGGGCGCGCTCGCGTTCGCACACCGATCAGGTGTCGTGCACCGCGACGTGAAGCCGGGCAACATTCTGATTACCGAAGACGGCGTAGTGAAGGTCACGGACTTTGGAATTGCTCAGGCCATTTCGACCGAAGATCACCTCACGGCCGCGGGTTCAGTGATGGGTACCGCAACGTACTTTTCTCCCGAACAGGCCGAAGGGTCATTGGTCGACGGTCGCAGTGACGTGTACTCCCTCGGCATCGTGCTCTACGAATTGCTAGCCGGTCGTCCTCCGTTCGTTGGCGATTCACCAGTCTCGGTCGCGGGCATGCACGTCCGCGACGCCGCCCCGTCGCCACTGCGGTTCAACTCTGGTATTCCGGCTGACCTT
>Ga0114968_10002648_pt1 | contig 13593 bp, 16 predicted proteins | sample M_130807_EF_Meta_FD_87020 | JGI IMG/M metagenome (GOLD analysis project Ga0114968, IMG submission 87020) | Freshwater microbial communities from Lake Montjoie, Canada to study carbon cycling - M_130807_EF_MetaG | ecosystem: Environmental > Aquatic > Freshwater > Lake | place: Lake Montjoie... | reverse complement strand
TGCCCGAGGAAGCCGGATTGCTGCTCAGCGGATGAACCAGACCCCATTCAACACCACACGAACCCGAAATCAAATACCTCGCTCAATGCGAGCTAAACAAATACGCCCATTTTCCTTTTTAGGTTAAGGCAATTGAATGTCCCCTAAGCTGCGCTTGGTTCTCACTGTCGTGACTCTCTGTCTCGCCGGTTCGGGCATAGCTCTCTACAAACACCTGAAGCTTGGCGTGCCTTTGCTGGTGGGACAAAAATCCACTTCCTGGCTGATTGAAGCGAAGGTATCATTTTTGACTTCCCTGCCACAGCCAGTGACCGTGAAATTGTCGCTCCCTCCCGCTGCGAGGGATGAAAACATCGGCCAGGAAGCTGGATCGCTTGGTTTCGGCTATGTGCTGGACACAACTGTTCCCGGCGTGAAGGCGGTTTGGTCGGCACAGCAACCTGCCGAAGGCCCGCATTCTCTCTATTTCCGTGTGCGATTCCCCGAGCGTTTCAGGACAGGCGGCAGCGGCATCGAGGCGCTGGGTCCGGTCCCTGTGGCGAGCCCGCCGGGACTCAGCGGCTCCGTCGAGAAAGCCGCACGAGGGATTATAGACCGATCGCGGGCTGCATCGTCGGATGCCGATACATTTTTCACCCACCTTTTGTTGCAGCTTTCCGCGGACAGCACCGCTCAGGAGAATTTGCTGTTGCGACGCCATTATGAGAAGATCGAGCACAGCAGGTCAGGAGATCTCCTTGTCGTCATGGGGATCGATCTGCTCGAAATGGCCGGCATTCCGGCGCGCCTTGCCCACGGGGTCAAACTTGATGTTCGGGAGCCGCAGGAAGCGATTCCCTTGATCGAATACTGTGACGGCAGGACATGGAAGGTGAAAAATCCCGCCCAGCCGAATGTGAGTTTGCGGAGCGACAACATCTGTGTTTGGAAACGGGGTGGCGGTGCGCTGCTGGAAGTGCAGGGTGGCGACAAATCGAAGGTGATCTTCACCGTGGTGAAAGACATGATTTCCCTGAAGCAGATGAAGGAGCTGAGGGATTCGCCGCTGTTCGCCTCGACGATCCTCGGACTTCCCGTATCGGAGCAGGCGGTGTTCCGCTATGTGGTGCTGATTCCGCTCGGAGCGTTTGTTGTGGTGATTCTGCGGAACATCGTGGGCTTGCCCACGTTGGGCACATTCATGCCGGTTTTGCTGGCCCTTGCCTTTCTCGAGATGCCTCTGGGTTCGGGCATCGCAATGTTCTCGATCATCGTGGCGGCGGGATTGTATTTCCGTTTTTTTCTTTCCAGCATGAATTTGCTGGTCGTGCCGCGCGTGGCGGCCTGTGTGGTGATCGTCACACTGCTGATGGTGGTGATGAGTCTGCTGAGTTGGCGCCTGGGCATTCACGGGGTTCTCAAAGTCACTTTGTTTCCGATGATCATCATTGCGTGGACGATCGAACGCATGTCGTTGATTTGGGAGGAGGAAGGCAAACGCAGCGCCCTCATGCAGGTGGCGGGATCGGTGTTTGTCGCGGTGGTCGCCTACCTGGTAATGAGGGTTCCGCAAATCCAGTATTCCGCGCAATATTTTCCCGAGTTGTTGCTGATCGTTCTGGCTGCGATCCTTCTGATCGGTCGCTATACCGGGTATCGTTTGAGCGAACTCCATCGTTTCCGCAATTTCACCCGAATCTGAAATGAAGGCAAAGTGGTGGCATTCCCTGATGCTCACGCCGCGGGAGCTTCGCAGCATGGGAGTTCTCGGCATCAACATGCGCAACGCGCGATACTTGTCGCCCAACAATCCACGCAGGTATTATCAACGGGTCGATGATAAAATCCTGACCAAAGAGCTTGCAAAGGCAAACGGATTGGCAGTGCCGGAAAGTTTTTTGATCCTGGAAAGCCCTCACGAAGTGCGCACTCTTGTCGAAAATCTGTCACGCCATGATTCATTTGTGATCAAACCAGCGCGCGGCAGCGGCGGACGGGGAGTTCTGGTGGTCGATCATTGCGATCGGGGGTTTTTTGTGAAACCGAGCGGCGCACGTCTGTCCGGGGAAGATCTGCGCAATCACGCATCCAACATTCTCGCCGGCCTCCAAAGTCTGGGCGGCAACCGCGATTGCGCCATGGTGGAATATCGTGTCACCACCGCGGAGGCATTCCGAGGCATCAGCTTTCAAGGAGCTCCCGACATCCGCATTGTTTTGCTGCATGGCTACCCTGTTCTGGCAATGCTGCGTGCCGCGACGAGTGAATCGGATGGTCGGGCCAACCTCCACCAGGGCGCGCTGGGTGTGGGGATCGATCTTGCGACCGGTGTGACGACCCGCGCCGTCCATCGGGGGAAAATTATCGTCCGGCACCCCGACCTGGACGCACCGCTTGAAGGTTTGCAGGTTCCGGAATGGGACAAGATCCTCGAAATCGCGGGGACTTGTTATGACATGACCGGCATGGGTTACCTTGGCGTGGATTTGATGGTCGATGAAACAAGGGGGCCGTTGATGATCGAAGTGAACGCCCGCCCCGGTCTGGCGATTCAAATGGCCTGTGGCATTGGCTTGCAACCGCGTCTTGAGGCGGCGCTTGCACGCAGGAATGAAAGACCCGGTGAGTCTGCCAGGGAGCGACTGGATTTTTGCCGCCTGCATTTCGCGTCAAACGCACCATGAAGGCATGTGCATTTGTTACTATGAAATTAGTATTTCAGAGGTCCGCCGCACCGGGTCGGATCACTTCGCGGCGCGTTCTTTCTTCCGATCCGACGGATGCGAATCTATCTGAATGATCAGCGCGGGAGTCTGCGAGCCTGTTGCAGCAAGGAAAAAATTGGTCTTGTCAAGAAGCTATTATCCTTCGCTCGTTAAAAAAAAACTCTCAAAGAACGATTTTCTCTTGTCAATTCAAGGGGGATTCGACAATGCTGTCGCGCCATGAATAAAGCCGAACTCATTGATACCGTTCAAAAAGCTATGGGCAAAGACGCGACCAAGCGGTCCGCCGAAGATGCCGTTAACAATGTTCTTGATGCCATCGCATCGGGAATCAAGAAAACCAAAAAAGTGCAACTCATTGGATTTGGAACGTTCTCTGTAAAGAAACGTGCCGCCCGTATGGGTCGCAACCCCAAAACTGGTGAATCGATGAAAATCGCGGCATCCAAATCGGTCGGGTTCAAAGTTTCAAGCAGCTTGAAATCTGCCTTGTAATTGTCACTTGCAAACCCTCTAGCCGAATACAATGCAGCCCTGGTTTTCCAGGGCTGTCTTGTTGACCGGTGATGCGTGGTCCATCATGCGAAAAGCAGTAACGCCACGGATCACTCGCTGAGATGATCGTAAGCGATGCGAAAGCCGAGATCCTCCCGTTTCAAATCGCGATTCATCGTCCACTCCCTGGCAAGCGCGCCATTTTCAGGTCGGGCATACGAAGCGCCAATGAGAACCCATTCACGCGCGCCGAGTGGATTGGATGGGTTGCCTGCGGGTTTTCTGGTCCATTCGGTCACGCCCCCTGCCATGCCGAAGAAGCCGGCCTTGTTGCAGTCAAGTGATTGCACGTCCCCCCAGACGCCTGGTTTCAGGACACGGGGGTTCTCGGTTTGAAGCCGCATCGCGGCATGCCATTCCTCCTGGGTCGGCAGGCGGGCGCGCTTCCACTCGCAGTATGCGTAGGCATCCCACCAGTCCACCCCGCTGACCGGGCAGTCTGGGCTCATTTTTCTACTCTTCCACACTTGCCGTGCTTCAGCAGCTGCGGTGATCTCATCCCACTGCTCGGGAGCGTGTGATTTTTTTGAAGCAGTCTGGTCTTCATGGTCGTAGACCGTGCGTTGATCGGCGGGAAGCAGTGCCAGTGCTTTCAGAAATTGTTGGTATTCCCCGATGGTTACTTCATGAGGGGATAGCCAGAATTGGCGCAACGGAACATCGATGCCGTCAGGTCCAGGGTGGGTTCCCTCCGTGACAAGTATGGGTTCGGTCGAGACAACGGACACGGCTTTAGTTTTTCGCTGCATGGTTTTGTTGGCGATCGCCATCACGGCGACTCCGGCCAGCAGAACCGCCGCGCCGATGACATACTTGAACCGAGGGTCGGGCGGTTTGACAACGCCAGGTTTGGGCCTGGTGGAGGAGTTCATGGTCACGACCGGGGTGGCGAGTTGTTGATCGATGTGATCCGCATACTGCCGGATTTCTTTCCAGTGCATCACATGTTCCGGGTCTGCGCCGGACATCCAGTGCAAAAGGGTCAGGATCCTGGTTGTGCCTGTCACTCCACTTTCCACCAGCGCTGGAAGCATTTTACCAATTTCCTCGATATCTTTTTCCGAGGATTTTTGTGAACGGGTTCCTGAAGTCACCAGATTTTCCAATCGCAGGACGTTTTGCTCGTTGAGATAAATGTCGCAAGCATGCAGTGGCTCCGTGGCGATGCCGCGGTCCTCGAGATACATGTTCGCCTCGGCAATGCGCTTGAGAATGTGTGCCATCACGGCGGGTTTCAGCGTGCACCGGCGCTCGATTTTTTCCGACAGATTCTCCCCTGGCAACCACTCGCGTGAAAAAAAACAAAGCCTGGCATCGTTGATCGCTTCATACACCGAAGCGATCAAAGGATGGTCCACCGCCGCTTTGGCCCTCACGGCAGCGATGAAATCATCGCGCTGGGCTGATTCGGGGTCGCGCAACTGAACGAGAACGACATTGCGGCGAACGGAAACCTGCTCAGCCAGCCAAATGTTCGTGTCCTTGTTCTCACCGAGAAGTTTTGTGAGCGTGTAATCACTGGGCGGCAGAAATGACATGGCGTTGCTGAGGATGATGATGCAAATGTGCTTGGCCTGAAAGAGCAAAATGCCGCGATCTTCGTCGGTTGGCGTTCCGCCCGTGGGGGGCTCATTTCGTTCCTGCCGATGAAATTATGGCATTGCCAGCATTTCAGGGTGTGGGTACGCTGATGTCCGCCGCAAGAAAAGCCGGCAGTGCCGCCGTTGCTGATAATTGAATGAATATATTCCCATGCTTTGCGTCTCACACGGTGCTGGGGGCTCAGAATTTTGACCCTCCGTCCGGGGCTTCGGGTTCCCCGGAGCTGGGGGATGATGCCTTGGTTGTCCGTGCGCAGTCGGGTGACATGCAGGCTTATGACACTCTGGTGCTGCGCCACCGCAATCGGATCTTCGCCATGATCAGGAACATGACACACAACGATGCCGACGCTTGGGATTTGTCCCAAGAGGTTTTCATCAAGGCGTGGAACGCCCTTCCGTCCTTCGAGGCAAAGGCGAAATTCACCACCTGGCTGTATCGCATTTCCCACAATGTGGTCTACGACTGGAACCGGCGCAGGAAACATGAACATGTGGGGGAACTGAACGACGAGGTGTTGCAAGCCGCCCGGATCGATCCTTCCGCCATCGCGATTCCGCACGTCGGTGACAGCCCTGACCAACGGATGGAAATGTCCGAGCTGAAAATGAAAATCGAGGCCGCTTTCGAGAAAATTTCTCCCGAACACCGTCAAATCGTGATTTTAAAGGATGTCCAGGGCTTGTCCTACAAGGAGATCGCCGATGTGACGGGGTGCACGATCGGCACGGTGATGAGCCGATTGTTTTATGCCCGGCAGAAACTGCAAACACTACTGAAAGATGAATACGAGTCCCGATAATCAATCGTTGTTTCTTTGGCTGGAAGACGAGTTGACCTCGACCGAGCAACCAATGGTTGACGCGTGGTGCGCATCGCAGCCGGAATGGTTGGCCAAGCGAGACGCGGTACGGTCATGGAAGGCGTCTTTGCCGACGGTGATGGCAGCCGGGCTGGAGCCACCGTATCCGGATTTTTTCCAGTCCAAACTGATGCATGCGATCCAACAGCAGCCTGATGTCTCCGCAGATGTCCCTGCGAAGACCGCCACTGCCCGCTGGTGGTCGAGGTTGTGGGTGCCCGTGACGGCGCTCTCCGCCATGGTGCTGTGCTTTTTTGGTGGCATGCAGGTTTCAAAAAAATCGACCCGGATTTATTCCATGGTGATCTACACGCCCGAACTCGGCGTGAAAGCGGAGTATTTCCAATCCAGCCCGGCGGAAGGTTCCGTGATCGTGCTCAATGGTGTTTCCGCACTGCCCGATTCCTTTGAAGTTCCTCAGCCGCCCGCACCGGATGACAACCATCCTGATGCCGGCAACGGAAACAAGAAGAACGCGGATGCCATCGTCGCACCCTGAACCCCTGATTTTGTGATGCCCATGTCAAAACGCCGTTTGCTGATGCTCCTGCTTTGCCCCTGGCTGTCGCTGCCCGTTCATGCCGAGCGAGGCAAGGACATTTTAGGCACGGTGACCGTCACCGTCGTCCATGCCAGTAACGAGGCTGCAACGGGAGCGGTCGCGAAATTCAAGAAGCTGGATCAGAAGATGAGCGAACGGCTTTCCAAGGATGAGCACCTCAAGTTCGCCCATTACACCCAACTCGGTGTTGACGACAAGCCCTTGTATCGAAGTTATGAGAACTGGGCGCAGCCGTTGTCGCCCTCCGATGAAATCCTCGTGCGTTTTGAGGCGCAGGCGCGGCCATCCAAGGAGGTGACCCGTCTGGACGTCGAACTCTGGCTCTCCAAAAAGAAGGTCTTGAAGTCCGGTGCCGCGCTATCGGCCGGCGCCCCGTTGTTCGTGCTCGGCCCCGAATGGAGCAATGGCAAGTTGATCCTGATCATTTCACTTGCACCCTTCAAAACCCCGGTGTTTGATACGTCCCAATGAAACGATTCCTTCTGCTACTCGGATTCCTCCCGCTTGCCGCACATGGCCAGCTTGTTTTCGACTCATTGAAAAAGGAGATTCATGCGGCTCCTGATGCGGATCAGGTTTTCTGCGATTTTGAATTTGAAAACAAGGGCAGTACCGATGCGGTGATCAAAGAGGCCAAAACTACTTGCTCGTGCATTTCCGTTGAGATCAACAACGGCGGCAAGCTGACATACGCACCTGGCGAAAAAGGAGTGTTGCGCGCGACGTTCAAGATGGAGAACTTCAGCGGGCAGGTTGACAAAAACGTGCTGGTCTCGATGGTGGGCGACAAGGAGGCTGAACCCAGCTTCAACCTGGTGGTGACGGTGTTCATTCCGGTACTGGTCGCCATGGAACCGAAAACCCTGGAGTGGACTCTGCGCGACCCGCTGGATCCCAAGACGATCAAAATCAAGATGAATCACACCGAACCGATCAAGATCACCCGTGTTTCGATGACCAATTCGTCGTTTCAAACCGAATTGAAAACGATCACCGAGGGCGCGGAATACGACCTTGTGGTCACGCCTGTTTCCAAGGACGGTATCTCACCGGGACTCGGAGTGTTGCACATCGAAACGGATTGCAAGATCGAGAAACAAAAACGTCAGATGGCTTTTGCCGTGGTGCGCAACGCACCGCTTTCCGCCCCAGCTCTCCCGCCACAACCTCCTGCGCCGCCGGGCAAGGCGGAGCCTGCAAATCTGCCGGTGCCACCATGAGCCTGCGACTGCCCACGCGGACCTTGAGCCAACTGCTCGTGATTGCAGGACTTGTTGCCGCTGCGACCCTGGTTACATGGACAATGAAAGGCACCCCGGATCGCACGGTTCCCTGTGGGCCGGCATCCCTCAAACAAGGCGAGGTCTGCCTGGAGACGGTGCTGAAAGATTGGAACAATGACGTGGTTTGGATCGATGCCCGACGCCGGGTCGATTGGGAAAAGGATGGCATGAAGGGATCTTTGTTGATCACAACGGCCGATGGGGAAAGTTTCGACAAACTATTGGAGCAGGCATTCCCCCGTTTGTCCGAAGGAAAAAAGGTGGTTGTTTATTGCAGCGACGTCGGCTGTGGCACGAGTTTGGAAATTGCCAAGCGCATCCGCGATTTTCAATTGGTTCCGGATGTCAGGGCGCTGCATGGCGGATGGAAGGCATTGCAGCAGGCCGGGTTGGTTGATGCCAAACCATAAAAAAACCCGCTCCGGTTAATGGAGCGGGTTTTTGGAAAAAAGGGGATATCAGGGAGATGTGGTCGATTCCAACTTGGGCATGGTGCCATCGTTGATCTGTTTCATCACGCTTGCGCTAACGATCACGTTGCCAATGACCGAGACCACCAAAGCCAACGTCCACAATTTCATGATTTTGCCCAGTCCGTATTTGGAGGCATTCATCCATCCCCAGATGAAGGCCCACAAACCGCAGAGGATTCCGAGGATTCCCATCAGCGGGCTCTCCTGCGTTTTGAACATTTTGATGATCACGATGATGGCGCAAATCAATGAACCAACACCCCCGGCAAATAATAAAGCGTATCCTAGGATATTCATATTTTTCTGAGTTAAACATTTTTCCACCATGCGAAAAATGACTAGCAAGCCTTAAAGAATTCCTCCCCATCTTGTCAAGGTATAAATTGTCAGAATTATTCCGAACCACAGCCCCCATTTGCTGCGGTTTTCCCAGGCGCCCAGATGCCGGATCAAGATTATGCGCTTTTTTCCTGGCAGCGAGACTCCGACGGCGACCACGAGAAAGAACAGCAGAATCACCAGGGTCAGGGCATTTTCCTTCAACGATAGGGCAATATCGCCCTTCAGCAGGGCCATGACACTGCGGGTCATGCCGCAGCCGGGGCAGGGGAGTCCGGTGCAGGATTTCCATGGACAGGAAAAGATCGGGATGGGCAGCAACGCCAGAATTCCATAAGCGCAGCTGCCGATGATCATGGCGCGACCAAGGCGGGCATTGGCGATCAATGCCGTCGCGAAATGCCAGTTCTTCTGCTTCCCGTCCACGGACACGATCTATGTACCGTCGGACGGGAAATGACAACTGCGGAGCGCAAGCCGCCTTACATCATTGAAGCCACGAGTTTCTCGAGCTTGACGATGTCGGCGGAAAACTTGCGGATGCCGTCGGCGGTTTTTTCCACTGCCATGGCATCTTCGTTGTAGAGAAAACGGAAGGCGCTCTCGTTCAAGGAGATTTTTTCGGCACCGGCTTTCGCTGCTTCCGCAGGGTCGAGCCGGCGTGCCAGTGGTTCACTGGATGCCTGCAATTGCTGCAACAGGGACGGACTGATGGTCAGCAGATCGCAGCCCGCGAGAGCCTGGATCTCGCCGATGTTGCGGAATGAAGCGCCCATCACTTCGGTTTTGTAGCCGTGTTTTTTATAGTAGTTGTAGATTGCCTTGACCGAGATCACGCCGGGGTCCTCGTCGCCCTGATAATCCTTGCCGGTGCTGGCCTTGTGCCAGTCGAGAATGCGACCGACAAAAGGCGAGATCAACTGCACCCCGGCCTCGGCGCAGGCCACCGCCTGGGCGAAGGAGAACAACAGCGTCAGGTTGCAGCGGATGCCTTCTTTTTCCAACATCTCGGCCGCCTTGATGCCTTCCCAGGTCGAGGCGATTTTGATCAGGATGCGCTCGCGACTGAAGCCTTCCTTTTCGTAAGCGGCGATCAACTCGCGTGCTTTGGCGACGGTTGCCGCAGTGTCGAAAGACAAGCGGGCGTCGACTTCGGTGGATACCCGGCCGGGCACGATGTGAAGAATTTCCAGGCCGAACAGGATCAGGATGCGGTCGAGAATGGCCGCAAGTTTTGCTTCACCGGTCAGCGCGGAGTTCGCGAATTCTGCCACGGCTTTTTCCACGATCGGCCGGTATTCCGCTTTCTCCGCCGCCTGCAGGATCAGCGAGGGATTGGTGGTCGCGTCCTGGGGTTGATAGGATTTCATCGATTCGAAATCCCCGGTGTCAGCGACCACGACGGTGAAATTTTTCAATTGATCAAGTTGATTTTGGCTCATGTCGGGGAGTGCGTAGCGTGGAAATAGCGAATAGGAAAGCGGAAAATGCTGCGTTCCTCATTCGGACAGTCACGCCGGATGGGCGGCGTGCCATTGTTGATAGACGATCGGTGAGATTTCCGAGGGTTTGATCTCTGATCGCCCGCCCCAGAAAACGTTGGTGTAGCTCAGCGGGATGCCCACCGAGGCAAGATGCGCATCGATGGCTGCTTTGTGCTCCAGCACCCGGTCTTTCTCGGTGCCGTGGACCACGCCCATGATGTTGACGTTGCCAAACTGCGCACCGCCCTCGCGCCAGTAGCAGTGGGTCATGCAAAAATGTCGTCCGACTTCTCCTCCTGCCTCGATCTCCCGACCTTTCGGCACGGCCCAGTGGAAAAGACCATTGAAACGGGTGACCCGCTCGCCGGTGGCCGATGGTTTGACGTGTTCGAGAAAGGTGGAGAAACGACCGATGACACTCTTGCGGTTCAATTCCTCGGCGACCTCGCAGAAGCGTTCCAGCGTAACCCCGGCGATCTCCGCGCGGCGATCCCAGGGATGCGGGCCGATTTCATCCAGCGTCAACTCTTCTTTCAGGGCGAGCAGCACGTCCCATTGCTCCTGATCCAGGCTCACGGCGGCCGTAGTCATCATGACCGCCGGTTCATCCGCTTTGTCCCCCGGTTCCAGGGCTTTGCGCCGCACATGACCCACGCCCAGGGCAAAAACCCCGTTGGCGGGCATCAGCAGGTATTCATCGGCTTTGACAATGCGCTTCAACACATCGGCGTGATGGGCGAGCGACTGGCCGACCGGCACTTTCAGGGTGGTCCACAAACGGTAGCCCGAGCCCGAAACGTCGGTGTCGGTCGAACGAATGACCACATGTCCGGAAAAGGGATCCTCCTTCGACATGAAATCAAATGCAGCGTTCAGATGTTCCTCCGGAAGTTTCCAAGCGACCAGCGCGCCATGGGCGAGTTTGGTGGAGAGCAGGGTCTGGCGGACGCGACGGATCACTCCGGCCTGCAGCATCGCTTTGATGCGTTCAATCACGGTGTCGAAGGGAACGCCCGACATTTCGGCAATGATCTCGAAGGGATGAGCCTGGAAACCGGCAATCAAGTCTTCGGAAACCGCAAGGATCTGCGCGTTGATCGGGTCGGTGTGCTCGGTGGGAATCATCGAAGGGACGGTTTCTGCATTCATGAATCGCGGATGGAAGTGACGGGAATTCGCACCACAGTGACACAGGGGAGCTTGTTGGCAATACCGAATGCTCGGCGTTTTGTGCGGAAATCAGTGCGGAAAATGCGATGTTGATCGCAGGGGAGCTTCATTTCTTATCCCCGAGCACCGTAATCGATTGGATCACCACATTGTCGTTCGGAACATCCGGGCTCGGCTGGGTGATTTTCTGCCCAGTGGTGGGAACAATCATGGTCAGCGGTCGATTGCCCGTAGGCACTGCCTTGATGGCGTTCACCACTTCCATGCCCTCGACAACCTTGCCGAAAACGGCATAACCATGGCCGTCGAAACTCGGGGCGTTGAGATTGTTGTTGGCGGCGACGTTGATGAAAAATTGAGCCGTCGCGCTGTTCGGATCATTCGTTCGCGCCATCGCCACCGTGCCGATGTCGTTTTTCAGTCCATTTGAAGCTTCGTTTTTGATGCCCTTGCCGGTGGCTTTTTCGACAAGCCCGGTTCCATCCGCAACAAATCCGCCACCTTGGATCATGAAATTTCCAATCACGCGATGAAACACGGTGCCGTCATAGTGTTTTTTGTTCACGTATTCGAGAAAATTGGCCACGGTGATCGGTGCTTTTTCGGCATTGAGTTCCAGCACGATGTCGCCCTTGTTGGTTTTGATTTTCACCCGGTTGGCGACCGCTGTGGCGGTCTTCGTTTCCGGGGCGTTTGCTTTCGGCTCTTCCTTTTTGGTTTCCTTGCCAGTGCAGGCAAGCAAGGCGAGGGCGGAAAATACCAGTGTGGCGAAGTGACGTTTCATCGTGCGAATTTGTAACGCGGACACAAGAAGCTTGCAAGCAAGAGATGAGAAAAATTCCTGAGATGAGAGGGAACTTTCTCCGTAAGTTCCGGTAGGGGCAGGTTGGTTTGCTCGCGATGATCCTTCCTGACTCACCGGCTTTGTTTGCGAACGAAAGCGTGGGATGAAGGTTGGTTGCGTTAAGTCGTGAAGCGACCGCCCGCCACCGGAACACTCGGAGAGCCTTCCCCGCCTTACGACAATGCCGCTTTCCATCGCGCCACTTGCTCGCGAACGAGCAAGGGATTCGGGCAACCGGGATTGGTGCGGCTTGCCAGCGCTCGTTCGATCTGGAAAATCTCCGCCGTGTTGTTGCCAAAGTGCTCGCTGATTTTGCCGAGATCAACTTTGTTCAAGGGGATTTTTTCTGCGATTGCCACAGCCACCGCTTTGCCTACCAGTTCGTGGGCCTGGCGAAACGGTACGCCGTTTTTGACAAGTTGATCGGCGAGATCTGTGGCCAGCAGCATCGGATCCGCAGCGGCGGCGGCACAACGGTCCTCGCGCAAGGTGAGAGCCAAAATCATTTCGGTGTTCACGGCGAGGGCCAGATGCATGGTGTCGATCGAATCAAACAAAGGCTCCTTGTCCTCCTGCAAATCGCGGTTGTAGGTCAGCGGCAGTCCCTTGACGGCGGTGAGCAGTGCGACCAGGTTGCCGAGCAATCGACCGGTTTTGCCGCGGGTCAGTTCACAGACATCCGGATTTTTTTTCTGCGGCATCAGCGACGAACCCGTCGTATGGGCATCGGCCAGCGAGGCGAAGGCGAATTCCGCGCTGCACCAAAGAATGAGATCCTCGCTGAGCCGCGAGAGATGCACGCCACAGAGCGCGAGGGCGAAGAGAACCTCGGCAATGTAGTCGCGATCCGCGATGGCATCCATCGAGTTGGTGCTGACCCCGTCGAAACCCAGTTCGGCGGCGATGGCGGCGCGGTCGAGATTGATCGTCGACCCCGCAAGGGCGCCTGAGCCCAATGGCGAAATGTTCAGACGTTTGCGGGCATCGGCAAGCCGCGAGACATCGCGATCGAGCATTTCCACATAGGCGAGAAAATGATGTCCGGCGGTCACCGGTTGACCGCGCTGCAGATGCGTGTATCCGGGCATCACCGCCGCCGCATAGACCTCGGCGCGGTCGACCAGCGCGAGTTGCAGTTTGCGCAGCGCGATGGTGAGGGAGTCGATTTGCGAACGGCAATACAGCCGGGTGTCGGTCGCCACCTGATCGTTGCGGGAGCGCGCGGTGTGCAGCTTCGCACCCGCTGGGCCGATGCGACGGGTCAGCTCGGACTCGATGTTCATGTGGATGTCCTCCAGCGACGTTTTGAATTCGAAGCGACCGTCCTCGATGTCCTTGCGAATACCGAGCAGACCTTCTTCGATTGCTGAAAATTCCTCCGCTGTGAGAAACCCCGCCTGCTGCTGGGCCCGGGCATGGGCGATCGAACCCGCGATGTCGTGCGGGTACAAACGCCAGTCGTAGGAAACCGATTCCCCGAATTGTTGAACCAGGCTAGAAGTATCTTGTGTAAAACGACCTTTCCACATGTGTCGGGCGAATGTAGGGCATTTGCGACAGGGGGGGAAGTTTTTTGTGCGCTGAGGAGCTCACCACGGCAATACCGGGCAATCGCGATTGCATGCTGCTGAGGATTCGGCTACTCATGGGCATGGAGCAATACATGGCGTTCAAGGAATGGCAGCCGGTCTGTGCCGCCCTTGCGGATGGTCGG
>Ga0114968_10002646_pt1 | contig 13596 bp, 14 predicted proteins | sample M_130807_EF_Meta_FD_87020 | JGI IMG/M metagenome (GOLD analysis project Ga0114968, IMG submission 87020) | Freshwater microbial communities from Lake Montjoie, Canada to study carbon cycling - M_130807_EF_MetaG | ecosystem: Environmental > Aquatic > Freshwater > Lake | place: Lake Montjoie... | reverse complement strand
TATAAAGCTTGATTAATTTTTTATGAGTAAAAAGAATTTGATTTATGTTGCCGGACATAGCGGCATGGTTGGATCATCATTATGCAAACAACTAATGGATTTATCGAATGATATTGTTGTTCATGAACCGCGCTCCTTACTGGATCTTACTAATCAGACTAAGCTTGAGGATTTCTTTGAGAATGCTGAGATCTCTAGCGTGTACATGATGGCTGGATTAGTTGGGGGTATAAAGGCGAACAATAGCTTTCCCGCTGAATTTCTTTATCAAAATATGATAATGAATTCTAATTTGATACACACTGCTTATAAATTTGGCGTTAAACGACTTTTGATATTGGGCTCTGCTTGCATGTACCCGGTTGACGCCAATCAGCCCGTAAGGGAATCATCATTGATGACTGGGCCCGTTGAGGCTACAAACGAGGGCTATGCAATTGCGAAAATTGCAGCAGTAAAAATGGCCGAGATGTATAGGCGTCAGTATAACTTTGATGTACGCACATTAATTCCTACCAACATGTACGGGCCTGGGGATCATTACGACCTAGAAAACTGCCATGTAATTCCCGCTCTTTTGAGAAAATTTCATGAGGCAAAATTAAATCACCAAAACGCGATAGAAATTTGGGGATCCGGAAAGCCGTTGAGAGATTTTTTGTTTGTTGATGATTTTGCTCGGTTATGTATAAAAATCATGGATCTTGATAAGTCCCGTTATCAGGACTTGATTGGTGTGGAGCCATACCTAAATGTTGGTGGCAGTGGTGAAGTATCAATACGTGATTTATCTCATTTGGTGGCAAATATCGTGGGCTACAAAGGGGCGATTGTCTTTGATAGCACTAAACCTGATGGGGCTGCAAGGAAAGTATTGTGTTCTGAAAAATTATCTAATATGGGGTGGAATCCAGAAACTACCCTTAGTGAAGGGTTAAAATTAGCCTATCAGGACTTTCTAAGGGTTTACGAGGTGCGCAAATGACTAGTGTGGAAATATTGAGGCAAATTTACGCAAAACTTCTGCTTATAAGAAGAGTGGAGGAGCTAATTGTTGAGTTATATCCAACAGACAAAATTAAGAGCCCAGTGCATCTTTCAATTGGTCAGGAGGCTGTTTCTGTAGGTGCTTGTCTCGCATTAAAGACATCAGATATTGTTTTTGGTACATATCGTGGTCATGCCCTTTATTTATCCAAAGGAGGCAATTTAAAGGCGATGATTGCAGAGCTTTATGGCAAAAAAACCGGTTGTTGTCGAGGCAAGGGTGGCTCCATGCACTTATCGGATAGGGCGGTAAATATGATGGGCACCTCTGCAATTGTTTCTACAGGCATTCCACAAGCTGTTGGATATGCGTTTGCTCAAAAAAGAATGAATACTGGAAATATTGTATTGGTATTTTTCGGCGATGGAGCAATGGAAGAGGGTGTTTACTATGAAAGCCTGAATATTGCCAAATTGTACGAGCTCCCGATAATATTTATTTGTGAAAATAATAAGTATGCAATTAATACTCCAATTCATAAAAGAACCTTTGCTGATAATTATTTAGAACGAGCGAATGCATTTGGCATTGCTGGATCCCTTATTAAAGAAAATAACTCTGTTGAAATATTTAATTGTGTCAAAAAGGTTACCAATGGAATTAGAGAAAATCAAATAAAAGGCCCGTTTTTCCTGGAGGTTGAGACATATCGTTGGTTAGAGCATGTGGGGCCTGGGGACGATTCACATTTTGGGTATCGCTCAAAAGACGAGATAAATGCGTGGATTAAGAAAGACGAGTTGAAAAGAATTGAGGCCATGTTAACTAGCGACGATGTGAGTTCAATTCGATTGTCGGTTGAGAGAGATATATCGGAAGCGTTTGAGTATGCTGAAAATAGCCCTTTTCCTAAAGAAGAGGATTTATTAATTGATTCATACGCCTAAGGCAAGTATAGCGATGAGAGAAATAAGTTATGCGGATGCTTTATATGAAGCCGTTCATGATGAGATGAAAAGAGATAACTCCGTATTTGTCTATGGGCTTGGTGTGGATGATCCTAAAGGTATGTACGGCACTACTCTTGATTTGCATAAGGAATTTGGCGAATTTAGAAATTTTGATACCCCTTTGTCTGAAGATGCCATGACCGGTTTTGGTATTGGGGCTGCATTATCTGGAATGAGGCCAATTCATGTGCACCAAAGGATGGATTTTTTGCTTTTGTGTATGAATCAGCTAATTAATATAGGTGCTAAAACTAGATATATGTTTGGGTCAGACTATTCTGTTCCTATGGTAGTGAGGGCAATTATTGGAAGAAGCTGGGGGCAAGGCGCTCAGCATAGTCAATCTTTTCACTCCTACTTTACCCATGTGCCCGGCCTTCAGGTGGTCGCACCTACTACGCCATATGATGCAAAGGGCTGTATGGTTGCTGCGATTAGAAATAATAATCCAGTAATATTCTTAGAGCACAGAATGCTCTATAAAAATAAGGGCGATGTTCCAAGTGATTTATATGAAATTAAACCTGGCAAATCTCGCATATTAGTAGAGGGGGATGCAGTTACCATCGTTGCTATTTCTCATATGGTGGTGGAGGCATTGAGAGCGGCCAATATTCTTAGAGAAATGGGTATAAATGCAGAGGTGATTGACCCTGTATATTTAGCGCCATTAGATACCCAAACAATAGTTTATTCTGTGATGAAGACTAGAAAGCTATTGGTAGTTGATCATAGCTGGATTGCTTCAGGTTTATCTGCAGAAATTGTTGCAAAAGTAATAGAGGATATCCCAGATCTAACTGCAATTAAGACTGCTAGGATGGGATACGCCGAATCCCCATGCCCCACAACTAAATTTCTTGAAGATTTTTTTTATCCTACCCCAAATTCAATAGCCAAAAAAGCCTATCAATTAATCTCTGGCAAAAAAAATTGGGTGGATAAGGCGGTGGCCTCTGTAGAAATTAATGAGTTTAAAGGACCCTTTTAATGACTAATAATTTATATTCATCTCTGTCAGCTCCGCAAGAGTTTTCGCAAGATCCTGATGTAAAAGTTGCTCACGAAGCAATTATTAATTTTTGCTCCAAAAATCATAATTATCAGTTCGATTTGAATATCCCAGTTATCAGGTTGCATGAACCAACATTTGCATCGGAAGAGATTAATGCTGCCTTAGATGTATTGTTGAGCACTCGAGTGACTATGGGGCCCAAGGTTAGGTCATTTGAAAAATCTTTTAGCGTAATGCATGGTCACGCGGACGGGGTTACGAGTAACTCGGGGTCATCGGCCAACCTTCTTGCACTGGCGGCGATGTGTAACCCGATGTATTCAAGGAAATTGAATCCTGGTGATGAGGTTATCGTTCCGGCGCTCTCTTGGTCAACAACTGTTTGGCCGCTCATTCAGCATGGGCTAGTGCCAGTAATAGTAGATATAGATCCAAAAACATTTAATATCGATCCACAGCAAATTTTGAAGGCCATAACGCCAAATACAAAAGCCCTAATGTTAGTCCATGTATATGGCAATCCCTGCGAAATGGATCAAATTCTTGAAATTTGTAAGAAGAATGATTTATTGTTGATTGAAGATTGCTGTGAAGCATTGGGGGCTCGTTACAAGGGTCGATATGTAGGCACTTTTGGCGAGGTGGGAACCTTTAGCTTTTACTTCTCCCACCACATTACTATGCTGGAGGGTGGAATCACCGTATCTGAGAGCTCTGAGTTATTAGAGCTTATGAGGATGTTAAGAGCGCATGGATGGACTCGCGAGCTTGAAGGTAAAGAAGAGTACCAGCGCCAATATCCTGATTACGACAAAAGATTTCTATTTGTAAATCATGGGTACAACTTGCGCATAACGGAATTACAGGCTGCAATCGGTCTCATACAGTTACAAAAATTAAAAACATTTGTAGAATCGAGAAGGACAATTACCAAGTATTGGAACAATACACTATCTAAATGGAGTAATTTTTTTGACTTTCAATCTGAAACAAAAGATGCCGAAAGTTCTGTTTTTGGTTTTCCATTAGTTATTAAGGACGGTGCGCCATTTAATAGAGGTGAAATAACATCTTTCCTTAATAGTCGAGGAATTGAAACTCGGCCAATTATATGTGGAAATATAGCCGCTCAACCTGCAATGAATATGTTTAATCACAAGGTAGTTGGTGATTTAAGTAATGCAAATAAAATTATGAAAGATGGATTTTCATTTGGGAATCATCAGCACATAACTAAAGAGGCTATGAATTATCTCGTTGATATTATTGATGAATTTATGAAGACTAAGTCAGTAGCATGAAGAAAAAAGTATTCATAACTGGCATTTCCGGCATGGTGGGCTCCCATCTTTCTGACTTTCTTTATGAAAATACGGACTGGGATATTTATGGGATGATCCGTTGGAGGAGTCCACTTGATAATATTTCCCACTTAATATCAAAAATTAATGCTAAAAATAGAATTAATTTAGTTTATGGAGATCTATGCGACACGATCTCCATAAATAACGTTATCAAAGAAGTCCTGCCTGATTATGTTTTTCATTTAGCAGCGCAAAGCTATCCAAGAACAAGTTTTGATGCTCCATTGGATACTCTTGATACAAATATTCAGGGAACTGTTAGGTTGCTTGAGGCGCTTAAAACTTATTGTTCTAACTCATTAATACATGTTTGCTCATCCTCCGAAGTTTACGGAAGAGTTCCTGCTGACAAGGTGCCAATAGATGAGGGTTGTACATTTCATCCTGCGTCGCCATATGCCATTTCAAAAGTAGGAACTGATTTGGCTGGAAGATATTATGCAGAGGCTTTTGGAATGAATGTACAGGTGACTAGAATGTTTACCCATACTGGCCCAAGACGAGGTGATGTGTTTGCTGAATCAAGTTTTGCAAAGCAAATAGCGTTAATAGAGGCTGGTTTCATAGACCCAATAATTAAGGTTGGAAACTTAGATTCATTGCGGACCGTTGCTGATGTTCGGGATGCTGTTAGGGCATATTATTTACTTCTAACGCACAATCCTATAGCGGGCGAGTCCTATAACATTGGCGGAACCAATACTATGAAAGTGCGTGAAATATTAGAGAAATTAATGTCATTTTCAACTGTTTCCAATCAAATCAAAGTTGAGATTGATCCAGAGAGACTCAGGCCAATTGATGCTGATCTGCAAATACCTAATATGACGAAGTTTCAAAGTCACACAGGATGGAAGCCGTTGATATCTGCTGACGATACATTAAAAGACCTTTTAAACTATTGGAGAGAAAAGATTCGCTCTAATGGAAATGTGTACCTAACTAGGTAAATTATCGATGTCAATGATTCTTACCCGAACCCCATTTCGCGTTTCATTATTTGGAGGTGGCACAGATTTTAAATTTTGGTATCAAAATCATGGGTCAAAGCTTATTACTTGTTCGATTGGCTATTACTGTTATATAGCCCTAAGAATTCTTCCCCCATTTTTTGATTCTTCTAACAGAATAGTATGGTCAAAAATTGAAGAGACTAGCAATATTAATGAGATTACTCATCCCGTTGTTAGGGCTTGTTTAAATTTTTATAATATTAATCAGGGCGTAGAAATGCACCACATCGGTGACCTGCCGGCAAGATCTGGTATTGGTTCAAGCTCTTCATTTACTGTGGGATTGATTCATGCGCTCTATGTTTTACTGGGGCGTAGTGTCACAAAGCGACAAATAATAGACGATGCAATTTTTGTTGAGCAAAATTTACTAAAAGAGTATGTTGGCATACAGGATCAAATACAGGTAGGTTATGGCGGCTTTAATTTGATAGAAATAAAACAAGATGGTGATTTTTCTATTAGTCCAATTTCTATTTCGCGGGATAGGATTAATTCCTTGACAGAAAATTTACTACTTTTTTATACCGGCATCTCAAGATTATCTAGTGAAATTACTAAACATACGATTGAGAGTGCTTGTAAAAATGATAAGCCTCTTCAGGAGATTGCTTATCTAACAGAGCAAGCAAGTGCAATTTTGACCGATGATCTCAAGTCATTAGATCTAATTGGGGAGTTGTTGCACCACTCTTGGGTGATGAAAAAATCACTCTCGTCTCAAATATCAACGGAGTCAATAGATTTGATATATGAAAAAGCGATAAAACTGGGCGCTTTAGGAGGCAAGGTTTTAGGTGCTGGCGGCGGAGGTTTTTTGTTGCTATATGTCCCAAAAGAATGCCAAGTTAACGTAAGAAAGGCTTTGGATGGTTTAGTCGAGATTCCTTTTAAGCTTGATCAATTCGGCACTACTCTTGTGCAGCATACTTAGTCGAGGAAAAATTGAAAGATTTCTATAACAACAAAAGTGTACTTGTAACTGGCGGCACTGGATTAATCGGCTTTCCTTTAGTCGAAAAATTACTCGAACTAGGTTCAAAAGTTCGGGTTGTCTCCTTAGACAAACCAAATAATATCCCTCAAGATGTAGACTTTATAAGGGCAGATTTAAGGCACTTTAATGAATGTCTGAATGTCGTTGATGGCTGTGAGATTGTTTTTCAGTTGGCCGGCGTCAAGGGTTCTCCATCGATGACTATGAAGCAGCCCGCAAGTTTTTTTGTGCCTACAATTATGTTTAACACAAATATGATGGAGGCTTCAAGGCGCAAAGGAGTAAAGAATTACTTGTATACAAGTTCGGTTGGGGTCTATTCTCCAGCAGAGATTTTCTTTGAAGACTCTGTTTGGAGTACCTTCCCTTCTGAAAATGATCGCTTTGCAGGTTGGGCAAAGAGAATGGGAGAGTTACAAGCTCAGTCATATCAAATAGAACACAATTGGCAGGGCGTCTCAATCGTCAGACCAGCAAATGTATACGGACCACGTGATAATTTCGATCCTAATAATGCGATGGTAATACCTTCATTAATTTACCGCGCTACTAGCGGTGAGAATCCACTCAAGGTTTGGGGTGATGGTAGTGCAATTAGGGATTTTATTTATGCGGATGATGTTGCGGCAGGAATGTTACAAGTCGTTTCTAGCGGGATAACGAATCCAGTTAACTTAGGTAGTGGAACTGGCGTGTCAATTAAGAATGTAACGGATATTCTAATGAGGTTACTACCGAGTTTACGGGTTGAGTGGGATACTACTAAGCCAACGGGCGATGCAAAAAGAGTTATGGATACATCGCGGGCAAAATCTTTTGGGATAGAACCTAAGACATCATTGTTTGATGGGATTCAAAAAACATTGGAATGGTTTTTGAGTAATAAAAATTACAATGAGCAGCGATATAATTCCTTCACTGAGTTTAAGGACAATCACACATGACCTTTAGAGCCTACTTGCAAAGGCACTCACATGAGGTTGAGGTATTTCTCAAGTTATCTCAGCTTCATGATTCAATAGATTTGTCTGTTTCTAAGATTTTGGCAGCAGCTATTGCAAGAAAGCCGCTCTTGTTTTGTGGCAATGGCGGCTCCGCAGCTGATGCGTCTCATATAGTTGGAGAGCTTTGCGGGAAATTTTTTTTGGAAAGAGACCCTATAAAGGCCATTTGCCTGTCCTCCAATTCGGCTCTAATTACCGCGTGGGCAAATGATGTAAATTTCCAAACAATTTTTTCAAGACAGGTTAAGGCATACGGTGAGCCAGGTGGTGTTTTAATTTGCATTTCAACTAGCGGTAATTCAGCTAACGTTATTGAAGCTTCATTGGTTGCAAAAAGTATTGGGATGACTACTGTTGGTTTAACTGGAAATGAGGGAGGTCTTTTAAAAAACAATTGTGACATTCTTATAAATGTCCCATCAAATATTACCTCCCATATTCAGGAGTTGCATATACTTGTATATCACTATATTTGTGAAATGCTTGAATCGTATTTTGTAAAACATGTCAATAAATGATACTGAGGTCTTGATCTTATGTGGGGGGCTTGGAACCAGACTGTCATCTATATCTAAGGGCGTCCCAAAAGGATTAATGATAGGGCCAAGCGGTCTCCCGTTTATTCATGAGCTGATAGATCAACTGTCACAATCAGGATTCAATAATATAATTTTGGCTCTAGGCTATGGTAGTGAAGATTATGTAGATTTCTTTCGTGCGCAATTACAAAAAGATGTATCCATTCGATTTTCGATTGAAAATAGTCCATTGGGGACTGGAGGCGCTATCACAAATGCGTTGAAAGAAATAAATACTGAAACTTTTTTTGTAGTAAATGGGGACACATATACAACCATTAATTACACTGAGATGCTTGAATTTCATAAGCAAAAAAATGCTCAGGTAACAATTTCGGGCCTTGAACTTCAAAAGTCGAGAAGTGACGTAGGTTCCATAAAGTATGATGCAAAAACTCATGCGCTAGTTGAGTTCAGTGAAAAAAATAATCCCTCTAGATGTGTAAATGCAGGTGTATATATTTTTAAAAAAGAAGTATTTTTATCAAAAAATTACGAGGCTAAAAAGCTATCATTAGAAAAAGAAATCATTCCTGAATTCATAAGCTCTAAGATAAGAATATATCTATATAAGTTTTTGGGTGAAATGTCAGACATTGGAACCCCTGAGAGGTATAAAAGATATGTTGAGCAATAATAAACCAAGAATTCTGATAGTTGGCGCCAATGGGAATTTGGGCTCATATTTATCGCAACATTTCGAGTCCGATAAATTTTATAGAAATGTCGATCTAAATGATTTTGTAGAGAAAACTTACGACATTATTATTTATTGCGCATCTAATACCAAAAATTTAAAAAGTGGACAATTGAATGATTACTATTATGATAACTATGGGTTATTGCAGGATATTCTAAAAATTCAACATCAATATCTAATTTACTTTTCTTCTGTGGATGTCTATTCTGAATTGACCGAGGTTTGCTCAGAAAATTCCGAAATTGATATAAGAGATGTTTCATCACCATACGGACTCTTTAAGTTGCTATCTGAAGAGTTAATAAGAAAATTAAAGGGTAATAATTTTGTGATATTAAGACCGGTAATGATGATTTCTCCACAAAGTGTAAAAAATAACCTAAAAAAAATAATCGAGGACGAACGCCCTGTGCTGTCAGTCTCTCCTGATTCTGAGTACAACGTTATTTCTTATTCCGATGTGTTAAATGTACTTAGACATTTTATTGCAACACGTCAAACCGGAATTTATAACCTGGCTTCAAGTAAAAATATTAAGTTATTTGATTTGGCATCAGGGCTTAATAAAAAAGTTGTTTGGGGGAAATATTTATATAAATTAAATAAAATCGATATAGCAAAAATTATGACTATTAACCCGGCGTTTTTCCAAACTTCGGAACAGGTAATTCTTGATTTGTATCAAAAAAAATGAGAAGTATCTATATAGATCCCCCATATCCTGTTTTAGAGAGTAATAGGCTATTTTTATTGAATGATCCTATTCTCAACAGAGACGATCAACTTCTATATTTTCATCGACTAAGAAATTCTATCCTTGAAAATGGCGCAGTAGCGAGTACGGCTGATTATCTTAAGTTTTGTGACGACTCAAGAGATGCTGAATATTACTCATTTGGAAACTATTCTCGATTCATAAAAATGAGTTCCGATGTTAAATTGAAAGCATTCATACTCATGGAGCCGCCATCTGCATTTCCCTATATTTATAAGGCATTGCCTTTAATAGCCAATAAATTTGAGTCGGTCTATGTGCATAACATAGAGGGAGATGGATTTTTTACGAGAAATATAGATAAAAAAAAATTAAAAAAATTTTATCACCCAATTCCCTATCGTGGAGTTCTTGAGCATTATTGGAGCAAAGATAGAAGTAATAAAATTTTGTTAATTAATGGAAATCACAGGCCGCTTGATTCTAGTAGAGAGTTGTATAGCTTGAGAATCAGGTGGATTGCGGAATTGCAAAAATCTAATTCCATCGATCTTTATGGTAGGGGTTGGGATAAATGGTGGTCCGGGAATTCTCGTTGGCTCCCATATTGGATAAATCGCAGATCAATCTTATCTGCTTGGAGGGGAAGCTGTGGCTCAAAGTTTGAAATGATGGGCCGTTATGATTTTGCGCTGTGCATTGAAAACACTGAGATGATCGGTTACATCTCTGAGAAAATATTTGACTGTTTTTATTCGGGCGTAATACCTATTTATTGGGGTGCGCCCGATGTAAATAACTACATTTCCAGCAATTGCTATATTAGCTTGCGAGACTTTTCTTCTGCTGATGCGCTACTGAAAAAGCTCCATTCTCTGACGAGGGATGATGTTGAAGAGTACAGAGAAAATATAAAAATTTTTATGGAGAGCAAAAACCTGGATCCCTTTTATAATTCATTAGAGAATATTTTTAATATTAATATTTGATTCTATCAATGGTTAGCAACAGTTCCACCTTATATATTCAGGCCGATAACGTTCATAATGGTGGTGGAGGTTTACTCTTGAGTTCCCTAATTCAATCCAACTTAGCAAGTTATGCATATCTTATTTTGGATTCCAGAATGCCATTGAATGCAGTCTCTCCAAATCAATGCCTTAAGATCGTACCCCCTTCAATAATTAGTCGCTTATTGGTTCAATTTTGGCTTATAACAAAACTCAAGCCTGACGATACACTCTTATGCTTTGGCAACTTACCACCATTATTCAAGCCAAAATGCAAAGTGGTATTGTTTATCCAAAATCGTTACATAATTTCAGATATGCCGCTTAACAATTTTTCATTGAGAGTTCGTTTGAGGATATATGTTGAGCGTTTATGGTTCAATATTAGATGTAAGGCTGTTCACGAGTTTGTAGTTCAAACTCCCTCAATGAAAATTGCTCTAGTAGGGAGGCTGTCAAGACTAAAGCTGGATGCAGCAAATAAGGCCGTGGTGAGGGTATTGCCATTTTACGGGCAAATAGCAAACAATGCCACTAAATTCATTTCCTCCGATATGGGGGGTGTTAAAACCTTAGATTTTATCTATCCTGCATCTGGGGAGCCACATAAAAATCATAGGAATTTAATTGATGCATTTATTCTCCTTGCTGAGCAGGGATATTATCCATCCCTTGCTTTAACTTTGGATGAAGTGAATTACTTTACACTCCTTGAGAGTATTTGGTTGGCAAAAGAAAAATACAACTTAAAAATTAGTAATGTGGGTTTTTTGCCTCATAGTCAGATGTTTGATTTTTATCGTAAATCTCGCTATCTTATTTATCCATCACTGTATGAGTCTTTTGGCATCCCTTTATTAGAGGCAAAGCAATTTGGTTTGCCAATAATTGCTGGTGAATTAGATTATGTAAGAGATTCTGTAGATCCTTTTGATGTATTTAATCCAAATTCACCTATTTCTATTGCGAGGGCCATTAAGCGTTCACTTGATTTGCCTAATGAGCTAGCCGGCGTGCTAGATGCAGATCAGTTTTTATCTCAAATAACTTCCTCTATATAAAATAGAATTACTATCAAAATAGCTTCCGCTTTGTTATAAAGCATAATTATGAAAATATTAGTATTAGGTGCGAGCGGAATGATTGGTAGTGCAATTTTTAAAAAATTGCATGCTGACTCCTCTCTGAAGGTATATGGTGGGATGAGAAGTCTCAGGGCTGCCAAATTCTTTCGTGCATCTTTACAAGAAGATATAGTGCATTCTGGCGATCTTACAAGTAAAGATCAGACTCTCCTTCTTTTAGCAAAAGTAAAGCCTGAGGTTGTTATTAATTGTGCAGGACTAACAAAGCATAAAAATGAGGCTGATGATTCAGAAATTGTAATGCCAATTAATGCAATGATGCCGCATCAGTTTGCCTCAGCCTGCAATGATGGAGGCATTCGTTTTATACATATTAGTAGCGATTGTGTATTTTCAGGTAGTAAAGGAATGTATGTAGAGAGTGACCCACCTGACGCCTCAGATTTATACGGAAAATCCAAGGCTTTAGGTGAGGTGGTAAGTGGTAATGCACTTACTTTGCGTACATCTACCATTGGTCATGAGCTTCACACTACTTATGGTCTTTTGGAGTGGTTTCTAGCTCAGGAAAAAGAATGCCTCGGCTTTTCCAAGGCTATTTTTTCAGGACTTCCAAGTGTGGTTTTTGCAGAGGTGATTAAGAATTTTGTGCTTCCTAATCCCGATTTAAAGGGCCTGTATCATGTCTCTGCAGATCCTATTAATAAATATGATCTTTTAAAGCTAATTGCCAATATATACGGTAAAAAAATTGAGATCAAACAAGATTCTGAATTTACAATTGACAGATCTCTCAAATATGAAAAATTTATGGTTGCAACTGGTTACACGCCTGATGCTTGGCCAGACTTGATTGAAACTATGTATAAAAATTACAAAGTAGATACTAACTATGTTTAATGACAAAGTCTTATTAATTACTGGCGGGACCGGCTCATTTGGGAATACGGTTTTAAAGCGTTTTTTGGATACTGAAGTAAAAGAAATCCGTATTTTTAGTAGAGATGAAAAAAAACAAGAAGAAATGAGAATTGCATTGGGAAATCCAAAGTTGAAGTTTTATATTGGCGATGTCAGAAATTACGATAGCGTTTTTCAAGCGATGAAAGGTGTTAATTATGTCTTTCATGCTGCTGCACTAAAACAAGTACCATCCTGTGAGTTTTATCCCATGGAAGCGGTGAGAACAAATGTTTTAGGAACGCAAAACGTTCTAGATGCAGCAACCGCGAATGGCGTTAAACGAGTAGTAGTTCTGAGTACAGATAAGGCGGTATACCCAATTAACGCGATGGGTATTTCTAAGGCAATGTCCGAAAAGTTAATGATTGCAAAATCACGAACCCAAAGCGCCTCTGAGGCTATTCTTTGCGCAACCCGTTATGGAAATGTGATGGCCTCTAGAGGGTCAGTAATTCCTTTATTCATATCACAAATTAAGGCGAACAAGCCTTTGACTGTCACAGATCCAGAGATGACTAGATTCTTGATGTCTTTAGAGGATTCAGTAGATTTGGTTGAGTATGCTTTCTCGCATGCTAATCAGGGAGATCTTTTTGTACAAAAAGCACCAGCTTCAACCGTAGCTAATCTTGCTCAGGCTCTAAAGGAGCTTTTTAATAGTAGCGTCCCAATTAATATTATTGGTACCCGGCATGGCGAGAAGCTTTTTGAATCTTTGATCTCTCGCGAAGAAATGGCAAAAGCAGAGGATATGGGTAATTACTTTAGGGTCCCAGCGGATAACCGCGACCTGAACTACGCTCAGTTTTTTACTGAGGGTGAAGTAAAGATTTCCAGTTTTGAAGATTACACCTCACATAATACTGAACGTCTTAATGTTGCTCAAATAAAAGAATTACTATTGAAGTTGGATTATATTCAGGAAGAATTGCATGTTTAAAGTAATGACCATTGTTGGTACACGTCCTGAGCTCATCAAAATGAGTAGAGTCATTGCCGAGCTGGATCAACATGTCGATCACTTGCTTGTGCATACTGGTCAAAATTATGATTACGAGCTAAATGGATTATTTTTTGAAGATTTAGGCATTCGAAAGCCGGATTATTTTTTAGAGGCTGTTGGCGAAAATGCCGCGCAAACCATTGCGAGGGTG